>ORJL011880640.1_pt1 | contig 16280 bp, 15 predicted proteins | sample 1779941 | NCBI WGS metagenome assembly ORJL01 (sample SAMEA104232317, study PRJEB22302) | groundwater metagenome | biome: forest; feature: aquifer; material: groundwater | place: USA | collected 2011-08-07 | depth 5.8 m | reverse complement strand
TTTTATCGACGATAAATTGAGAGAAAGGTTTTTAAACTAAGTTGATTTTTTTAATAAACTTAAGAGATAATATGACTGATAAAAAATACGACTCTGAAAATATTAAAGTATTAGAAGGATTAGAAGCAGTTCGAGTGCGCCCTGCCATGTATGTGGGTAGTACAGGAAAAACAGGATTGCATCATTTAGCTTATGAAGTTGTTGATAATTCTGTAGATGAGGCTATGGGCGGATTTTGTACTGTTATTTTTGTCATACTAAATAAAAATGGAAGCATGACTGTTAGTGACAATGGAAGAGGCATTCCTGTTGAGCTTCATCCTATTTACAAGAAGTCTGCATTAGAAATTGTAGTTACTAAATTACATGCTGGCGGGAAATTTGACAAAGGTAGTTATGCTGTTTCTGGCGGCTTGCACGGTGTTGGAATAAGCGTAGTTGCTGCTTTGTCTAAACATATGAAAGTTACTGTTAAAAGAGGAGGCAAAATATACCAGCAAGAATATAAGATAGGAAAGCCTTTGTATGATGTTAAAGTTGTTGGAAATGTAGACAAGAGTGAAACAGGAACTGAAGTTAATTTTCTTCCTGATGATTCTATATTTTCAACTATTCAATTTGATTTTTCTGTTTTACAAACAAGATTTAGAGAGATTGCATTTTTGAATAAAGGCTTAAAGATTGTTTTGGAGGAAGAAGGCGGAAAGAAAGAAGTATATAATTATGAAGGCGGTGTTGTTGAGTTTGTTAAATGGCTGAATAAATCCAAGGAAGCCTTGCACAAGCCTATTTATTATTTGAAGGAAGATGAGAAGGTTGTTGTTGAATGCGCTGTTCAATATAATGCAAGTTATCAAGAGAATGTTCTTGGGTTTGTAAATACTATAAATACTGTTGAAGGAGGAACTCATGTTGTAGGATTTAAAACTGCCTTGACAAGGGCTATAAATGATTATGCGAATAAAAATAAATTATTGAAAGATGGAAATCTAACTGGTGATGATGTTAGAGAGGGCTTAACTGCTGTTATTTCTATAAAAGTTCCTGAACCACAATTTGAAGGACAGACCAAGACAAAATTAGGAAACAGTGAAGTTAAAGGAATTGTTGATAAAATAAGCCATATGGCTTTATCAGAATTCTTTGAGGAGAATCCTCCTCTTGCTAGAAAAATTATCAATAAAGCTCTTGAAGCGCAGAAAGCTAGAAGCGCTGCTAGAAAGGCTAAAGAGCTTGTTAGAAGGAAGAGTGCTTTTGGCGGCGGCGGCTTGCCTGGAAAGCTCGCTGATTGTTCTGATAAAAAATCTGAAAATACAGAAGTGTTTATTGTTGAAGGCGACAGTGCCGGAGGTTGTTTTTCAGGAGATACTCAAGTAGCTCTAGCAGATGGGAGAAATTTAAGTTTTATTGAATTAATAAAAGAACAATACGATGGCAAAGAACATTTTTGTTACACTATTAAAGATAACGGAAGTGTTGGGATAGAAAGAATAAGAAATATTAGACTTACAAAGAATGAAGTTTCTGTTATTAAAGTCTTTTTAGATAATAATCAAGAGATTATCTGTACTCCTGAACATAAATTTATGTTAAGAGATGGCAGTTATAAGGAAGCTCAATATTTGACAAAAGAGGATTCTTTAATGCCCCTACATAAAAGATTATCTAAGATTGGAGGAAGGATTACAATAGATGGTTACGAGATGATATGGGATCAGAATAAAACATGGGTTTTCACTCATTTATTAGCTGACGAATACAACTTAATTAAAGGAGCCTATGCTAAAGAACAAGGAGATCATAGACATCATATTGATTTTAATAAATTAAATAATAGTCCTACGAATATTATCAGAATGTCTAAAGAAGAACATCTCTTGCTTCATACAGAGCTATTATCTAAGACCATACATAGGAGTGATGTAAAAGAGAAAGCTTCTTTAGCACATAAAGATGAAAATTATAGAAAAAAAATGAGTGAATGGGCTAAACAGCCTATGATAAGAGATATGCTTAGCAAAAGAGCAAAAGAGCAGTGGAAGAATGAGGATTATAAAAGATATATGGTCCAGAAGTTTTTAGCTTTTTATAATTCAGATGAAGAGTATAAAATAAAAAATAATGAAATATTAAATAAGAGTCAAGTAGAATATTGGTCAAATCTTGAAAATAGGAAAAAAGCTGCCGAAAAAGTTAGAATATTCTTTAAAGAGAATCCTGATGCTAAGGAATATTTATCTAAATTAGCTAAAGAACAATGGAAGGATGATGTTTTATTATTATGGAGGAGACAAAAAACTAGAGAACAATGGACTCCTAATTTTAGAAAGAAGAGAAAAGAATCCTATAATAAAACTTATTATAATAAGACAATAAGTTTAATGAAAAAAGTATTTGAAACTAGGGGAGATTTAGGAGAGTTTGATAGAGTAAGAGTTGAGAATAATGATAAGTCTATATTAAGTAGCAAAGAGTTTTGTTCAAGGTTTTTTAAAGGTAATAGAAACTTAATGTTTGAAGCAATTAATAATTGGAATCACAAGATTAAAAGAATTGAAAGGCTTAAAGAAAAGATTGATGTTTATGATCTTGAAGTTCCTTATACACATAATTTTGCTCTTGCATCTGGGATATTTGTACATAATAGCGGGAAGCAAGCGCGCAATAAAGAATTTCAGGCTATATTGCCTTTGAGAGGAAAAATTCTTAATGTTGAAAAGGCAAATCCTATCAAGGTTTTATCTAATGAAGAAATTTCAGCACTTATTACCGCAATTGGGACAGGAATAGGGGAGCAGTTTGACATAAATAATTTAAGATATTCAAAAGTTGTTATCATGAGTGTTGATGGGCAGGAAACAACTTTTATTCAGACCCCTGCAGGAGAAGTCCAGTGCGTTAAGATCGGTGACTTTATTGATAATGCTTTTGAAAACACAATAGATATTTCTACATATAAGGTTCTTTGTTTTAATTTGAAAACTAGAAGGTCGCAATTCAAGGCTTTAAAGGCTGTTATTAAACATCCTATTAGCGAATCTTTGTATGAAATAAAAACCTCATATGGCCGAAGCGTTAAAGTTACATCTTCACATAGCGTTTTTGTTCATGAAAATAATGAAATAATTTTAAAAAAAGGAAATGAAATAAAATTAGGCGATAAAGTTGTTGCTCCGAGATTTTTGCCTTTATTTAGCAATATGTTTTCAAATAAGATAGACCTATTGTCGCTTTTAATAAAAAATAAATCTTCCATTATCGGAAATATTTACATAAGAGGCAAGTCTGTAGAAGAATTGTTGAAATATAAGATAAGAAAAAGTCACGAAAATGATGAAAATTTGACATGTGAAAGGATTATTATTCCAGAAGAGATAAGAGAGCAGATAAAGGATATTAGAGAGAATAAGAAATTGTCTCAAGAGGCTCTTTGTAAGAGTTTAGGAGTTAAACAGCCTTGTGTTTATTATGGGTGGGAGAAAGGGACAAATAAGCCGACTCTTAAAAAATTTGAGAAATATATAGAGGTATTGGGAATGAATAAAGATAAAGTTTTTTCTCAAGTTCAGGTTGTTAAATCAAGCTTAGATAGAGTATGGGATAATCAATATAAAAATTCAGGAAGGAATATTGTGAAAGATTATATTTCTCTTTCTCAATTAGAAGAAGGAGATTTGAGATATTTAGGAGAGGACATTAGTATTTGTCCTGAACATTATTCTGCTAATGGCATTAAAAGATACATTCCTGTTAATAATTCTCTTATGAAATTAATGGGCTTTTGGTTAGCAGAAGGTTCCTGGTCCATAAGAAATGGCATAAGGGTTTCTATTGGTAATAATGATAATTTTCTTATTGAAGAGTTAAGCAAATCCTTTGAAGAAGTTTTTGGAATAAAAGCAAAACTATTTTATAGTAAGGATAGAGAGAACTGTGGAGAACTTAAAATAGTAAATAAAGTTGCAGCAATTCTATGGAAGATTCTTTTTAATTTAAATATTTCTGAATCAAGCAATAAAAAAGTGCCTTCTATTATTTTTAATGTAAATAAGGAATTACAGCTTGAATTTTTAAGAGGCTATTTCTTGGGAGATGGAACTTTATCAGACTCAAAGATATTATTTACTACAGTTTCCAGAGATTTAGCAGATCAATTAATTTATCTTTTACAGTCTTTTGGAGTAATGGCTAGCGTTAGCACGCGAGAACCTGGGGAAAATTCATTTATAAAGTCAAAGCACCTAGTTTATACAATTAGTGTTAATTCTAAGAAAGATATTTTAACTCTAAAAAGAGTTTGGGAGAGCCACAGAAATGCAGAAAAATTAAATGTAAAATTAGAAAGCGGTTTTCCTTCAGTTAATAGGAAATTTAATATTATTTCGGATGATTTAGTAGGGCTTGAAGTTAAAAATGTAAGGGAAGTGGAATCCAGTAATAGCGAGGTATATGATTTTTCAGTTGAGGAAGATGAAAATTTCATAGCAGGGTTTGGTGGTTTGTGTTGCCATAATACTGATGCTGATGTTGATGGGGCGCACATCAGGACTTTATTATTAACTTTCTTCTTTAGGTTTATGCCTGAATTAATTAAGCAAGGTCACATTTATATTGCAGTTCCTCCTTTGTATAGAGTCAGAAAGCGTGGAGACCATTATGTTTATTCTGATGATGAATTAAAGGAAATAAAGCAAAAACTAGGGCAGAATGTAGATGTTCAGAGATTTAAAGGTCTCGGCGAGATGAATCCTGAACAGCTTTGGGATACGACTATGAATCCAAAGACACGATTGTTCAAAAAAGTAACTATTGAAGACGCTGCTTTGGCAGACGAAGTATTCTCACGATTAATGGGTGATGATGTAGAGGCTAGAAGGCAATTTATCGCAGAAAGAGCGAAGGAGGCTGAGATTGATGTTTAAGATTAGAATAGCTAGAATACAAGATGCGAAATGGATTCATAAAATACTTAATGAGAATTCTGAATTTAAAAATCAAGAGATTGAAGAAGAATATTCTATGGCTTGGGTAAATGGAGCTATAAAAAATAAAAAAGGCAACGTTGTTTTAATCATGGAAAACGATAAAGAAGTTATTGGGCTTTTAGTAATTCATATTATTTTAGGGACAAGAGATGTTATATTTAATAATTTATATATAAAACCTGAATTTAGGAGAAATAATTTTGGCACTAAACTTTTAAGAGAAGGCGAGAAAATAGCTAAGAAGATAGGTTGCAAATATTTTTTTGGAGCTGTTAAATTGAGAAATATAAAACCACAAAGATTGTTATCTAAATTAGGCTATAAAAGAGGAAATACTTTTATATCTTATTGGAGGAAAGTTTGAATGATAACAAAGAAATTTTGCCCGAATTGCGGAAGTGATGATGTTCAAATGATAGCTGGAGGAACAATTGGGACATGGATATGCAAGAATTGCGGCTTTAGCGGAAGCATTTTTCCTGAAAAGCCAATTGTTGGAAGTGAAGCAGATGTTTTTGGCAAAGAAAATAAAGGAAAAAGCAGGAAGATGGGGGGAAAGAAATGAGTTATCCTATATTTAAAAATAAACATTTGCAAGAAGCTTTATTTAATCCTGGAGATTATATTAAATTCAAGAGAATTAATAAAAAGAATATTCCTCAAAAGATTATACTTACTTATCAAAAGCATGCTTTAGAATATTTTAGAACTAAATATAAAGGCCGATATAAAATTTTAAAGTTATATTCTTATGATATCTATAAAATTAAGAATTTTGGCTTTGTTAGACTTCCTGGTATTGGCTCTCCTTTTGCAGTTACTGCTTTTGAGGAATTTGTTGCTTTAGGTGTAAAGGAATTTATTAATCTAGGCACTGCTGGAGGGCTTAGCCATCAAGGTATTTTCCTTTGTGATAAAGCAATTAGAGATGAGGGAACTAGTTATCATTATTTTCCACATGGAATGTATTCATATCCTGATAAAGATTTGACTGATAGATTTGAAAAAAGTCTAATTGGGTTTGGCTTAGCTCCTGAAAGAGCAGCTACTTGGACAATTGATGCCCCTTATAGAGAGACAAAAAAGGAAATTCAACGTTATAAAAATGAGGGCGTAGCAACTGTTGAGATGGAGGCTTCTGCTTTATTCGCTGTTGCTAAGTATAGAAAAGTTAAGATTGCAGCTGCTTTTGTCGTTAGTGATGTCCTTGGAAAAAAATGGAAACCAATGTTTCATTATATTAATATTAAAAAGATACAGAATAAAATGATAGATGCTGCTGTAGAATGTTTTGCAGGAGGGAAGAAATGACACCAAGGACACAAGACGAAGAAAAGATTGAAGAAGAAGTTGAAAAAGAAGAAAGAGAAAGAAGGAAGAAAAACATGATTTCTGAAGGAGTTCAAGGAGCGGAGATAGTAGATGAAATGGAGAAAGCATATATTGATTATGCAATGTCTGTCATTGTCCAGAGGGCTTTGCCTGCTGTTGAGGATGGATTGAAACCTGTTCATAGGAGAATTTTATATGCTATGCATGAACTTGGATTGGATTCATCTAAGCCTACAAAGAAATCAGCTACAATTGTTGGTAATGTTATAGGAAAATATCATCCTCATGGAGATATTGCTGTTTATGACGCTCTTGTCAGGCTTGCGCAAGATTTTTCCTTGCGATATCCTTTAGTTCATGGACAAGGCAATTTTGGGTCACTCGACGGGGATTCCGCAGCAGCTTATAGGTATTGTATTGCAGGAGATTCTTTGATTTTAACAAATAATGGCCTTATTAAAATGAATAAATTATCTAAGCGTGAGGATATAAATATTAAAGTTTTATCAAAAGATAAGAAAATAAATAATGCTGTTAAATGGTTTGATTCTGGGGAACATCCCACTAAAAAAGTAATAACTGATAAAGGTTACAATCTGACTGGAAGTTATAATCACCCTGTTTTGACACTTAGTTCTGATTTATCTGGAAGACCTGTATTTTTATGGAAATTATTGGAACAGATTAAGGAAGGAGATATTGTTATTTTAGATAGAGCTGAAGATGATTTTTGGCCTTCAGAAGAAGTTAATTTACAAGAGTTCTATCCACAAATTAGAAATAGTCATACTAAAGTTAGAATACTTCCTGCAAAACTGAATTCTGATTTAGCTTTTCTTTTGGGTTCGTTAATTGCCGAGGGATATATTAGTCAGAATAAAATTGAATTTTGCAATACTGACAAGGATTGGATTAAAATATTTGAAGATAAATGGAATAATGTCTTTCCAGATAGCAAGTTACATAAATTCCTTAAACAGCCTTCTTCTTATGGCAAGAAAGAATACTATAGATTAGAATGTCATTCTAGATATACTTTAGAGTTTTTGAGAAATATTGGCTTAAATGTTTGTAGGGCCAAAGGTAAAGAAGTGCCAGAAGTTGTTTTGAGCTCTGCAAAGCATGTTTTGAAAGAATTTTTAAGAAGCTACTTTGAAGGAGATGGTAGCCTTAGCTTTACAAATAAAATGATGGAAATAAGGGCTTGTTCTATGAGTCCTGAATTATTGAATGTTCTTCAAACAATTTTATTAAGGTATGGTATTGATTCTTTTAGGAGATATGATAAACATAAGAATATTCATCTTTTACAAATTAGAGGAAAAAGAAACTTCTTAAGATTTTATAAGGAGATAGGATTTGTTTCTGAAAGAAAAAATAAAAAACTTGAATTTATTTTAGCTTTATATAAGAAAGATTACTCTCAAAAAGATTATGTGCCTTTCATTTCTGATTTTATAAGAAAGATTAACTATTCTAGTTTTATAAATAAAAACAATTTTGATAGATATGAAAATATGTCTAAGAATTATGTGGCAGTATCTCAAATATTAAACCAGAAAACTGGGATTGATTATACTTCTTTATTTGAATATTTCTTAACTTATAGATATTTATTTGATCAAGTTAAGTCTGTCCAAGAAGCTGGAATACAAAAAGTTTATTCTGTTAAAGTTGACAGCGAATGTCATTCTTTTGTTGCTAATGGATTTATTAATCACAATACAGAAGCGCGATTGAGCAAGATTGCCCAGCAGCTGCTTGAAGATATTGAAAAAGATACAGTTAAGATGAATTCTAATTTTGACAATTCTGCCAAAGAGCCTGATACATTGCCTGCTAGACTGCCTAATCTTTTGCTAAATGGAGCAACAGGCATTGCAGTTGGAATGGCTACTAATATTCCTCCGCATAATTTAACTGAATTGTGCGATGCAATTATGGCTTACATCGATAATCAGAATTTAACCATTGAAGAACTTATGGAATTTGTTAAAGGCCCTGACTTTCCGACTGGCGGATTTGCAATGGGGCCTGGAATTTCTGAAATGTACAAGACAGGAAAGGGAAGGATTGTCATGCGAGCTCGCACGACAAGTGAAGAGAAGAAAGGAAGAGAGTATATTATAGCCACAGAAATACCTTATATGGTTAACAAAGCGGAATTAGTAAAAAATATTGCACGATTAGCAACTGAAAAGAAATTGCCTGATATATCTGATATATGGGATGAATCTGCAAAAGGTAAAATAAGAATTGTAATAGAGTTAAAGAAAGGAGTTGATGCTAAATATACACTGAATAAATTGTATAAATTGACAAACTTGCAGACTAATTTTGACGCTAATGTTTTAGCTATTGTTGGAAAGCAACCCAGGGTTTTGAATTTAAAAGATGTTATTGTTGAATATGTAAAACATAGATTTAATATAGTAACGAACAGAAGCAAGTTTGATTTAAAGAAAGCTGAAGACAGGCTAGAGATTGTTTTAGGATTATTAATTGCTTTGAAAAATATTGATGAAATTGTTGACCTTATTAAGAAATCTAAAACTGTTGCAGATGCAAATGAAGGCTTGATGAATAAATTTAATTTTACAGAAAGACAAGCTAAAGCTGTTCTAGAAACTAAATTGCAGCAATTAACTACACTTGAGCACACTAAACTGAAAGAGGAAGAAGCTAAATTGAGGGAATTGATTGAATATCTGAAGAAAGTCCTTGCATCTGATAAAGAGGTTTTGAGAATAATTAAGAAAGAAGTTTCTGATTTGAAGAAAGATTTTGGCGATGAGAGAAGAACTAGAGTTATAAAGAAACTTGAAGAAATTTCTGAAAAAGACCTCATTGAGAAGAAAGACGTTGTTGTTCTTTTGACTAATTCAGGATATATAAAGAGAGTTGATGTCAAGACTTATAGAGAGCAAAGGAGAGGAGGCTCTGGAGTCATAGGAACTGATTTGAAAGATGAGGATTTTGTAAGGAAATTAATTACATGTTCAACTCATGATTATTTGCTTTTCTTTAGTTCTAGAGGGAGAGTTTATTGGCTAAAGGCAAATGATGTGCCTGCTGCTGAAAGACAGAGCAAGGGAAGGTCTATTGCTAATTTGCTTAACTTAAGAGAAGAATCTATAGCGAATGTAATGGCTCTTGAGAATTTTGAATTAGGCTACTTAATGTTTGCTACTAAGCTTGGAATTGTTAAGAAGCTTCCTTTGAAAGATGTTTCTAATCCTAGAAGCACTGGAGTAAGAATATTGAATCTTCCTCCAGATGGTTCTGATGAAATAATTAATGTTAGAAGAGTTGAAGATGGGCAAGAAGTGCTGCTTGTTACAAAAGAAGGCCAGGCAATTAGGTTTAACTCAAATGACGTGAGGCCTATGGGAAGGTCTAGTTATGGGGTTAAAGGCATAGACCTTGGGGCTAAAGACGTTGTTGTTGCTCTCATGACTATTCCTAAAGATGGAAAGACAACTGTTCTTACTGTTACTGACAAAGGATTTGGCAAGAGGTCTGATATTGAAGATTATAGGAAAACCGGAAGAGCTGGAAAAGGAGTAATTAATTTGAAGGTAACTGATAAGACAGGAGATATTGTAGCTTCTGTTGCGGTTGATGATAAAGATTCTGTTATTATTACAACAGTCCAAGGCATTGCAATAAGAATGTCTATGAAAGATTTAAGAGTCATGGGAAGAGCTACGCAAGGCGTTAGAGTTGTTAGATTGAAGGATAGGGATAAAGTAGCTGATGTTGTTAAAGTTCCTATTGCTGATGTTCCTGAAACAGGGACATTGAGCGAGTTTATTGAAAAGAATGATATGTAAATTTAATTAAATCTTTTAATTTTATATTTAAAAAATTGCTTTAAAGGAGAATATCGTCGTTATCAATTCCAGAATGATAAGCTGAAAAAGGACTTGGGCACTGGCTTGGCTTTGGAGAAGGACTGGGACTTGGAGAAGGTGATAAATAAGGATGACGGTTGTTATCAAAAAGAAGAATATCATCGTTATCTATTCCTTGGCATAGAATAATATCATCATTATCAATAGACTTATAGAGAAGAATGTCATCATTATCAATTCCATGAAGAAGAATATCATCATTGTCTATTATTTTGCAGAGGAGAATATCATCATTATCAATGCCTTGACTAGCACTAAGTGAAGGCAATATTAATGTAATAGAAAATAGAGCAATGACAATGGCGAATGCTGTTAAGAGAATTTTCTGCTGTAGAGCAAGCTTCTTATCCTTTTTTAATCTCATCTGCGCTCTTTACTATATTATGAAATATCAAAACTATTTAAACATATACTTTTTAACTTGAAATAAGAGGATAACTTAGAAGGAGTAAAGGAAAGGTTATTTATCAATATCTCCAATTATAATAGCCTAAATAAGTGTCATACCTTGGCTGATAATAATAAGGTGTTGTATATGTATTAAAAGGCTCTTTGAAACGCCAATTTGATGGATAAACTCTTGAATCGTACATGTTTGGATAATAATTTGAATAGTAATCTTCATAATAAGGTAAATTTTGCTTTGTTGTAGTTTCTTCTATATGTGTTGTTGTTATTTTTTTAGTTCCTCCTGGAATACTTATTATTCTTGATTCTTTTTCTTCAATATAAGTTGAGCTTTTTACTTCATTATTGCCTAAATAAGAAAGAAAATTTGAGCCATAATCAGAATGTCTTGGATAATAATAAGTATAAGCAGATACGGAAGTTGTTAAAATTAATAAAGAAAGCAATATTGCCAAGTATTTATTTATCATGCTCTTTATAATATTGGGAAATATTTAAAGCTTAGTTACTACTTGTTTTAATGAAATTTTTTAACTTTTTTATTCCACTTCTACTTTCAAAGGCAATCTAAGTTTTAACATTTTCATCATTTCTTGTAAGATTCTTGTTCTTTTCTTAAAGCTTAAGATGCCAACACTCTTAATTTCATTTGTTTTAATATCACGACTTATGAAGACACCGTCTTTTACTTCATCTGTAGTTTCTTCTTGAGACGGTTCTCCGAATGATACTTCCAAAAAATCTCCATCTTCATCATAGTAAATGTCATATGTTTGTCCTTTCATCTTATGTTGCTTACTCTATATGTTGAGATGACAAAACCATGATTATTTAAATATTTAACTATAATTAAAATATATCTATTAGGAGAGACTAAATTTTGATAGTTTCTATAATAGTATCTAATGTGACTATCTAAAGAATAAGAAGTTATTTTTTGTGGCTTCTTTAAGGTTTCTTTAATTTCTTCAATATATTTTATCATGTAAGGATGCCTTTTCATAATATGAGACCATTGCTTTTTTGTTAATCTTATTTTTCTTCCTGTATAATCTATTACTTCAAAAATAATATCCATTTTATTATAGGTTATATAAGAGTTATAAACTTAAGGGCAATAATTTGCTTAAGGCCAGATAGCTAGAATGCCGCCTACTATAACTAGCATTACTAAATAATAAAATATGTTTATAAAATAATATGTTGGCGATTTTCCTTCCCATAAAATGCTTGCTAATGATACTGGAACTATGAAACCTAGCCACAACCAGAACGCTGTAGTCATTCCTGCAACAAATGTTGTAGATTCTGTATAATCTATGAAATGCGATAATATATAAGCTGTTAATAATGAGCCGATGAACATTATTATATATCTCCAAGCCATTCCTTTATTCTTTGCTTCTTTCATCATTTTATCTGTGAAGCCGCTTGAACGCATCCATAGATTTCCAAAGAGAATTGGAGAATACCAAATCATGCCAATTATCATTGCTACAATTGCTGAAATAAGAACAGCTAGATAATTTACAGTTACCTCAATTGCCATTTTTATTGATAGTTAATTGGATTTATAAATTTGATGATTTCGGAAGATTTAATAACTTCTTTAAATAAGTTCTATTAATGACAACACAAACTGCTTTTAAAGTAATTTTTTTACTTTTAGTTTTGTTAGCTATACTCTTTGAGTCTTTTTGAGATATTCTTTTTAAGAAATGGGCAATTGACGGAAAACAATTTTTCTTTATTTCTGGTTTGGTTATTTATTTTTGCGCTGCCTTCATTTGGGCTTTCTCGTTAAAATACGAATTCTTGTCTAAAGCGATTTCAGTGGCTACTATTTTGAATTTGATTCTTGTAGTTCTTGTTGGTGTTCTTTATTTCAAAGAAAATTTGTCTTTAACGAATAAATTTGGAATTGGATTAGGAATTTTAAGCATGATATTAATTGAGATTTAATCTTGCAAAAATTTTCTCTACAATTCCTTATCAATTACTGCTTTGATAGTCTGGAAAGAAACAGCGCCTTCTACTATTCTTTCGTTAATAACGAAAGTTGGAGTTCCGCTTATTCCATTTGATTTTCCAATATCTGTGTCTTCTGTAAGGGCTGAATTGTATTTTTTGGATGAAAGGCATTCGTTTAAGGCAGGCATGTTTGCGTTTAATTGCTGTGCGAGAGCTTTCATATTATTAAGATTATTTGTTTTTTCTTGGTTTTGGAATGCTAGCTCATGAAATTCCCAGAATAAGTCTTGCTCATTCAGGCAGAAGCCAACAAGCTGGGCAGGCTCTCCTTTTCCATGCCCTGGAAAATATTTCCAGACAAGCTTGGCTTTTCCTGTATCAATATAATTTTTTATTATTTGCGGAACAGGCTCATCTAAAGAAGCTCGCTTGCAGAATGGGCATGAAAAATCTGAAAATAAATAAATTGTCAGAGGAGCATTTGTATTGCCTAGAATTGGAGAATCTCCTATTGATAAAGGAATTTCTCCAGCAGGTGTTTTATTAAAAAAACCAAAGCCGTTAGTCAAAAGAAATATTGTAAAAACTATTACTGCTGCAATTATTATGATTGGTGTTTTATCTGGCTTTTTTGCTTGTTTTTCTTCCATTCTTTTTATTATATGATGATTTATTTAAAGTTTTACTTACGCAAAAGTTTAAAAAGAGTTTCTTATATTTTTAATTGAGCTCCAATAGTTTAGTGGTTAGAACACATCCCTGTCACGGATGAGGCCCGAGTTCGATTCTCGGTTGGGGCGTCATGGGGCGTAGAACATTAATTAAAGTTTTCTTACCCCTTTATTTCTATGAAGCAAGACATCTACTGACACGAACAGCTTTATAAAAATTGGAAAGAATATGCTTTCTAAATATGTCTTTAAGAACTTCAAAGCATTTTTAACTTCTCTTTTCTTCTAAAACTTGCCATAAAAGAGCTGAAAAAATGAACTCACGAAAAGCTTATAAACTTTAAAGACGAAGGATAATCATACTTGCGAGGTGCCATCTTCGGATGGCACTGACGCTTCCTTTTTCTAGTTTTCTATTATCTTTTCTGATTGAGCTTAATTAGAACTTTGTTAAGATTTATAGAGAAATCGCACGCTTTCCTTAGTTTATACGATGAAGTTCTTCTAAAGAATCCATTCCCGACTTTTTTCTTAAATCTTCTTCTTAGCGTATTAATTACAGGAATAAAATCTGCATCACCACTTACAATAATTGCAATATCGTAGAGATTATCAAAAGCGCCTATTAAGAGATCATGGGCTAAGTAAACATCATCTCCTTTTATATCATATCTTACATTCCCATCTTTTCCGATTATTTTTCTCCAATCACATAAAACAACCTTGAACTTTTGAATCTTTCTTAGACTATCAAGATATTCGTTGTGCTCTTCGTATCTTTTTAAATCATATTCTTTGTCTAACAGCGCATTATAATAATACACGGTAATAAGCTCTCTGCTCCCAACTAAATCACTGACTAATTTTCCAAGATTTATTTCAAATCCTTTTCTTTCTAGGCGTTTTGTACTGTGATAAAAATTTCTCCCATCAATAAAGATTGTAACACGTTCTTTTTTCTTCTCCATTACAAAAAAGAAATATTGAAACTTTAAGTATTTATCTTAGAATAAATAGAAAACTATTTTAACGTTCAACATAGAAATCTTTAAATATGGTAGAATATACCATAATATTATGGTATTTAATAAGAAGAAAGATAGAGAGAAGGAAGAAGGCAAATTAAGTGCAAAAGATAAAGTATTGAAGTACTTGATAGAAGATAAAAGCCCTAAATCAATTAAGACTATTTCTGGGTCAAATCTTATTGATTATAAAAATACTTATAATATAGTGGAGATGCTTCAGCCAAACATTGTTTCTAAGGAAAAATTTGGCAATACGAATATGGTTAGAATAAAACTTGCTCCAAGTCAGGAAATATTTTCTGTTGAAAACAAAAGAACATACCAATTTTTGAAGGAGAATAAGAAATTAGAATTGGCAAGAAAAGATATTGAAAGCGTTAATTATCCATTCTTTATTGTTCTAGTTTTTGGCTCGTATGTTAAGAAAACTAAAACAGAAAAGTCAGATATAGATATTTGCATAATTTGTGATAATCCAGAAAAACTAAAGAAATTAATGTCAAAGCTAGCGCTGTTGCCTATTAAATTAGAGATTCATACTTTTACTACAGATGAATTTGAATCTATGATTAAAACAAAAGAAGAAAATGTTGGAAAGGAGATTGTTGAAAATAATATTATTCTTTTTGGAATAGAGAGCTATTATAATCTTATATCAAAATGGATGAAAAAAGAGTGAAAATAGCTGAAAATAATTTTAGGAATTATTTAAGAGACGGATTGATAAGAAAAGAAGTCTTTAGAGAAATTGTCTATCAAACATATTTGAAAAATGCAACTGAAAGCTTGATTGTTGCAAACGAAATATTCAAAAATAAAACTTCTTCATTGTGGGTTGTTGTTAGCAGTTATTATTCTATGTTTTATATTGCTTCAGCATATTTATATAAAAAGGGATATAAAGCTGGACAGGAAATAGTACATAAAGTCATTAATGAAGGGCTTATTGTTTTGTCTAAAAGCGATTTAGAAAAACATTTTTTAGAAGAATATGAAGAGGAAAAAGAGAAAGCCCTTGCTGCTTCTGAAAACCTATTAAAAGATTATGAGTTTGAGAAGATAAAGAGAGCACTTTTTCAATATGAAACAACAGAAGCGATAAAAGAAGGAAAAGCTAGAACTTCTTTGGAAAGAGCTAAAAACTTTGTTGGAGTTATAAGACAATTGTTGGGAAATTGAAGCTATATCTGGTTTGTTCTATCTAAATTAAGGTTGGGGCGCTCTAAATAAAAAATTAACAGAAAGAATTAAAAAGATAAAATACTTTTAAAGTTAATAAAAAGGAGGGCGAAATGGTTTTAAAAGTTAAAAAAAGGAATGGTAGAATTGTTGATTATCCAATAACCAAAGTTAAAAATCTTTTGAAAACAATTGGCTTTACTGGCTTCTTATTAGGCAAAGCAACAGTTAATGTCTTCAGAGAAGCAAAGAAACTTACAAAATCAGGGATAATTAGCGTAACTGATTTTGAGAAAGCTATTGTAAGGGGAGTCAGCAATACAAACAAAATAGCTATAAATACAACCCAGAAAGTAACCAGAAGAATTCTCAAGTAACTTTTTGAATTTGGATTTTATTGTGGTGCTATTAATAATAGATTTATATATAATTTAATTTATTTATCTTTATGGAAGAAGATATTTTTGAGCTTGCCCAAGATATATCTAATAAAATACTTGAAAGCAGGGAGAAAATTGGAGTTACTCGCTTAGATATTGCAAGGCATTTATGTAAAAGGTGGAATTCTAGCGTGCCTAATGCTATGAATTATATTCGTGATTTAGAGAGGAATTTCTTTGGACGTTTTGGTGACGAGAATAAATACGATAATTTGGGAATACATGAAAAAAGAATTTCTGATTATCTTTTTTCATTAGGCATCACAGAAGATGAAGCCATGGCAATTGTTGATGAAATAAAAAAGATTAGGCCTGGATTTAAGATTGTTTATTCAGATGTCAAACCTTATAG
>ORJL011190999.1_pt1 | contig 16291 bp, 16 predicted proteins | sample 1779941 | NCBI WGS metagenome assembly ORJL01 (sample SAMEA104232317, study PRJEB22302) | groundwater metagenome | biome: forest; feature: aquifer; material: groundwater | place: USA | collected 2011-08-07 | depth 5.8 m | reverse complement strand
TACGGGGGATCAATTACCGCCGAGCATAATGACGGTTTAATCAGAACGCCCTATTTGGAAAAAATGTTCGGTTCGGAAGTGTATAATCTTTTTGGCGAAGTAAAAAAGATTTTTGATCCGGACAATATCTTCAACCCCGGCAAGAAAGTTGGCGCAACTATAGAAAACTCGCTACGATACATAAAATTGTAGTTAGTTAGACAACGTTTTATGACAAAAACCGACGATATTGGCCCGGAACAAATAGTAATCGTTAATAATCCGGATATTGGACTTTCCGGATTTTTGGTTATAGATAACACTGTTTTGGGTTTGGGCAAGGGCGGAATAAGAATGACGCCGACTGTAACAGTAGATGAGGTTGCTCGCTTAGCTCGGGCTATGACTTGGAAAAACGCCCTAGCCGGCATCCCTTTTGGCGGCGCTAAGGCCGGTATTGTTTGGAACAGTGGAGATGAGAATAAGAAAAAGCAGTTGGTTCAAAATTTTGCCAGAGCCATTCAACCCTTGTTGGTTAAAAGATATATTGCCGGCCCGGATGTAAATACCACCGAGAAAGAGATGCAATGGCTTGCCGAGGCAGTTAAAAACCCTAAGGCCGCTACCGGAAAACCAGTTAAATTAAAAGGATTGCCTCATGAACTTGGCAGTACCGGTTTTGGAGTAGCTCATGCCGCCAAAATAGCCATTACAGCCAAGGGATTAGATATAAAAAATGCCAGCGTAGCCATTGAAGGTTTGGGCAATGTGGGTAGTTTTGTTTTTAAATTTTTAACCGAGATGGGCGCTAAAATAGTTGCCATTGCCGACAGTCGCGGCGCCGCTTACCTAAAAAATAGTCGGTTCAACGCCAATAAAATCTTAACTTTGCGAAAAAAACGGTTAAGCATTTCTGAATACCCCGGCGCTGAAAAAATGACTCGTGAAAAATTCTTTACTCTGCCAGTGGATGTTTTGATATTAGCTACGGTAACCGATGTCATCAATGAATCCAATAAAAGCAATATCCGGGCAAAAATAATTGTGGAGGGAGCTAATATTCCCATGTCGGAAAAAATAGAAACAGAGTTGGCTCAAAAAGGAGTGCTTATCGTGCCCGATATTATCGCCAATGCCGGCGGGGTTATTTCTTCTTATGCCGAATACCGGGGCTATGACTCCCAAAAAATGTTTAAACTGGTAGAAGAAAAAATAACCGCTCGAGTGCGCGAAGTTCTGCAAAAAAGCGTTAACCAAAACAAAAATCCCAGAGATATTGCTCTGGGAATTGCTCAAGAAATTATAGCCCGTAAACCCCGCCTTATTTTTTCTTAAAAACAATATACTTCATTCCCAAGAAGTTCCAGGTGAGCACTAGCAGCAAAGAACTTAAAGCGGCAATGTTGTCCCAAAGTTTAGGAGAAATGTTGGGGGGATGTCCGATGACATTCACCATGAAAGAAGCAATGCCGACATTAAGCAAAAAACTGCCTAAAACCACTAAAAAGAAAAGAAAAAAGTTGCCGGATTTTTGGAAAGTCCAATATTTGTTCCAAAAAAAGCTGTTAACCACGGTGATGACAAAAGATATCGCCTTAAAGACCGAAAACCAAATACCTATGGTAATATCGGTAACCAAAATCAAAAAATTCAGAATGCCCAAATCCATGAAAGTGTTGAGTCCGCCCACCACAAAAAATTTTCCGAATTGAAAAATAAAAGGCCGCCATACCAAAGATACTCTATACAAAACATAAACGCCGGTTAGTGATAGTATTGGAAAAAAAACAAGGATAACATATTTATTTATGGGCAACGCTATTTCCAGATTTTTGATTACGGAAAGCATAAAGACCCCCACCAAAAATCCGACGATTAAACTTAAGAGAGCATCTTTTTTGGTAAACGACATATATTTTTTATTTATAGATTAAATTTTGATTCGTTAGTTACCGAAGCGGCTTCAGGTAAACTGCTGCCCAATTTGGCTCGGGCCAAAATTTCACCTTCTACCAGCTCTCTTTCTTTGCCAAAAGTCATGCGAGAAAGATTTTTAACCACCTTGGATGTTTCGGGGTTGCCGGGCACGGGCGGATAGGTTTTTAAGTTAAACGGCCGTGAGGTCTGCCCCTGAACCATCAGTTTAACATAGCAGTTGTGATTATCCAGGTTGATAAGATCATGAGCGTTAAAAAGCGGAGACAACTGCAGTTTTAAAAATTCGGCATCTTCCACGCCCACTCGAAACATTACCATGGTACCGGCATTGCCAAAAACCGCCGTTTTTATTTTATCGTTTAATTGGGCGATGTATTGGTGCGCCATCACTAAATCAAGTTTGTATTTTCTGGCTTCGGATAAAATAGTAGCGATAGAATCGGTGGTAAAATTTTGGAATTCATCTAAATACAGATAAAAGTCCAACCGTTCTTTTTCGGAAACATAAGCCCGGCGCATAGCGGTTAATTGGAGTTTACCCACAATCATCAAGCCCAATAAATTAGCGTTGACCTCGCCCACCTTGCCTTTGGAAAGATTGGCCAAAAGAATTTTGCGGCTATTCATAATTTCGGAAAAGTTAATGCCGCTGCGTGATTGGCCGATAATATTGCGCATCATGGTATTTTCTATAAACCGCCCCACTTTAGAAACCAGATAACCTAACATCTCCGATTTATGAAAGTCGCTCGTTTGAGCCATTTCTTTTTCCCAAAAAGCCCGCACTATTGGATCGGTAACTTTGGTTAATTTTTCTTTCAGGAAGTCCTTATCGGTAAAAATTCTGGGAATTTCCACCAGCGTGCCGGGATTTTCAGGATCGGCCATAAGCGTGAGCATGGCGTTTCTCATATTGTGTTCAAACATCGGGCCCATGGTTTCGGGCGGGAATAATTTATAAAAAATAGAAATCATTTCCTGAACCACAAAGTCCTTTTCTTCTATGGAATAGGTCTCCAGCATATCTATGCCGATGGGACGCTCCAGATCGGCCGGATCAAAAACCACCACATCATTCCAGCGGTGTTGGGGGATGTGATTTAATGCGTATTCAATAAGATCACCATGGGGATCTACCACCGCCACGCCCTCGCCGGCCTCTATATCTTGCCGAACCATTTCCTGAATTAAGGTTGATTTACCGGTGCCGGTTTGCCCCACAACATAAACATGGCGGCGGCGGTCTTCGGGTGAAATTCTAACAATGGTTTGCTGGCCGCGGTATTCGTTCCAACCCAAATACGGCCCGTCATTCATGCCCCAGGGCGCGGGAGCGCTGCGGGCTTTAAGCCATTTTATTTTGGGAACTTTCAGGCCGGACACGGGAATATGATACACGCTGGCCAATTCCTCCGAACTTAAAATCATTTTTTTATTTTCATCAAACAATCGGAAACTGAATTCGTAAATAACTTCTCTGATTTTTTCTCGGCTGGCCGAAAAGGAATTCAGATTGGGCGAACCAAACTGGTTGAAAGCCGTTTCAAAATCAGCCAAAATCGCCTCGGCCCGGGCTTGAGTTGGCGCCACCGCCACCAAACGGATGTTTGATTCAAAATTAATTTTGGAAGCGTTATGTTCAATCGCCTTGATTATTTCCTGATCTTGCGGAGTCACTGTTTGGCCGGTTTTTTCGTGTTTTATTTTTAACGGCACTAACTTATTTTTAGTGGCGGTATGATAGGCCTTTTCAAAAGACATGCCTTCCTGCATTTTTTTGGTTACTTTCATGGCGGTCTGGCTGAATTTTTGGGAAGTCGGCCGCGCCAAAACCTGCATCACCGCGCTTTCTCCCTGCGCTAATTTAGAAAAATGAGTGGCGATTTCGCTTAGAGGGTCAACTTCCAAATTGCGATAAGTTCGCACTGGTAAAAGCGAATTACGGCTGGTCATGACATAAGAAGCTGCCACGCCTTCGGTACCACGGGCATCTTCGACTTGGGGATGGAAAATATTATAGTCAGCCACTGGTTCCACCACGGCTTCGGATGAGATTGAATGAACCGCCCGAATAAAGATATCGCGGTAGCGCGACGGCACCGAAACATAAAAAACAATCTCGTTGTTAATATAAGCAATTTCCCAAACCAAATAGGGCTGGCCGAATTCAAAATTTCTCCAAAAATCCTTTTCCTGAAGCGAAGAAAAAACAGAGTAGAGTTGTTCCATCGGCTGAATTTTTTCCAACAGCGTTTTGGGTTTTTGTTCCGGTTCCAGATATTCATCTTGCGGCACCAAAATCAAAAAAAGTTCCATATTTAAACCCCGCATCATCCGGCCGCGATTGCGGATGGATTTATATACAAAATTAAAAATAACCAGGCCCGCTAAAAACAGGCCTAGCAACAAACCCACGCTAAAAAGAAAAGTTCGTAGTAACTCCATATATAACACTAATACGCTAATCAATCGCGAATGACACTAATAAATCCTTTCTTAATTCGCGTCATTAGTTTTTATTCGTGTATTGGCGTTATGTTATAGCTTCTCAATTTTCCCCAACACCTCCAATTGCGCCCGCCATTCCGGATCGTCCATTAGATCGTCGTGAAATTTATCTTCCAGCCAGGGGTCGTCCATTTTTTTTAATACCGCAATCGCCTTCTCCAAACCATGATCACGGGCCATAAGTTTTAAATTCCAAAGTTTTTCTTCTTCGGGCAAGGGCGCGAAATGTTCAATATGCTGTTGCAGTTCTTCTTCGGTTGCCGAAATTTGTTGGGATTGAATATCAGTATCATCAGAAACCGGCTGGCCGCTCAAAACCGGCGGCGGTTCTGGCTCCGCTGATTTTTCTATTTCCACATTAACTGGCGGAATTATTTCTAGATTTTCAAGCGGCTGACTCTCGGGACTGATTATATTTTCTTTTTGATCTTCCATACCAAAATTATATCATATGGTATCGCACTATAACTAGTGTATAGATTGGGTTATAATCTAATTGATGCCAAACTTTTACACCAAGTCAAAAACTACGGTTTTATTGATTTTGATTCTTGTAGTCGCCATATTCTTTCGGTTTTATAGAATAACCGAAACGCCGCCGGGATTGTATCCCGATGAAGCCGTTAATGGCGTTAACGCGCTGGACGCTTTAAGCGCCGGCTATTTTAAGGTTTTCTATCCCGAAAATAATGGCCGGGAAGGTTTATTCATGAATATCCAGGCCTTGAGCGTGAAGGTCTTCGGCGCCCAGCCCTGGGCATTGAGAGTTGTTTCGGGTGTCTTTGGAACTTTGACTGTGTTGGGTTTGTTTTTTTTGACTCGCTTGTTATGGTCCGATAGAATCGCCCTGCTCGCTAGTTATTTAACAGCCGTTAGTTTCTGGCCGGTTAATTTTTCTCGCATCGGTTTTAGAGCCATCATGTTGCCTTTTATTTTGGTCTGGGCTTTTTATTTTTTATGGAAAGGGCTTATTGATAAAAAACTATCATGGCTGGCCATCGCCGGGCTTATCTACGGCGTGGGGTTTCATACCTATATTTCTTGGCGTGTCTCCCCATTGCTTATAGTTTTGTTTTTTTTAATACTCTTATTCAACCGAGAATACAAAAAAAGTTTTGTTATAAAATCGCTGTTGGTTTTAATCGTATTTTCTGTTCTGGCGGCTTCGCCTTTACTGATTTACTATTTAAAAAATCCAGTGGACTTTTTGGGGCGAGCCACGCAGGTTTCCATATTTAATTCTCCTGCCCCGGTTCAATCACTAGTTGAATCCATTATCAAAACATTAAGCATGTTTAATATCTATGGCGACGGCAACTGGCGGCACAATTTATCGGGTCGGCCCGAACTTTTCTGGCCGATTGGCCTTGGGTTTTTGATAGGTTTTATAACTATTGTACGACATCGGATGTCGTACAAACATATTTTTCTCATCGGTTGGTTGCTAGTGATGCTGTTACCGAATTTTTTGGCGCCCGAAGGCGCGCCTCACGCCCTGCGGGCGCTCGGCGCCCTGCCTGCGGTTTTTATTTTTTCGGCTTTGGGATTGAACGCGATTTACGAAAAATCCCAGCGATATTTTAATCGGGCTTTACTGGAGCCCAAAAATGACCCTTGGTTTAATCAAATAAAAAGAATAAAAAAAGAATTGTCTCTGTTGGCAATATTGCTGCTTATATTTATCGGTGTTTGGGAAGGCAGAACTTATTTTGTGGTTTGGGGCGATAAACTTGAGGTCAGGGCTAATTTTGAACAGCGCTTGGTGGATATCGGTAATTATCTTAACAGTTTGCCGCCAGACACAAAAAAAATTGTGGTGGTTAATGAAAACGGATCAATAATTAAAAATGTTTCTATCCAAGCCCAGCCGATTATGTTTTTAAACTATGCCGACATCAGCGTCGCTTATATTACAGGGGAGAACATAAGCGCTTTGGCCGACAATTTGGAAAATACGATCATTATCCCGACTAAAACAGATAATGAAATAATAAACAAACTGATCCAAAAATATCCGCAAGCCCATTTAGCCGACTATATTTCGTTTAAGGCGTTAAAAATAAAATGAAAACAAAAATATTGGCCGCGTTGATAATTTTATCGGCTTTAATACTGGCTGTATTTTCCGTTAAAAATGATAGCGTTACCACCGATGAATCACCTCATATAACCGCTGGCTATTCTTATCTTACTCAAAAAGATATACGGTTAAATCCGGAACATCCGCCGTTAATTAAGGATCTCGCCGCTCTACCCTTGTTATTTCAAAAAATAAATTTTGATACCAATCATTATTCTTGGAAAACCGATATTAACGGCCAGTGGTCCGCCGGGTCGCACTTTCTTTACGAAAGCGGCAACAATCCCGATACCATCGCGGGAGCTTCCCGCCTGGCCATTTTAATTATTTTCGCGCTGTTGTGTTTGATGGTTTTCAAATGGGCGCGGGCAAGATACGGCGATAACACCGCTTTATTTGTTTTAACGCTTACGGCTTTATCGCCCAATATCTTGGCGCAGGCCCGCTATGTGACTACCGACATCGGGGCTTCATTGGCTTTTATCACCGCGGCTTACTTTTTTGTAAAACAAATTAAAAATCCTTCCGGCAAAAATATTTTTTACGCCGGTTTGGCTTTTGGCTTGGCTCAACTTTTAAAATTCTCGTTAATTTTACTGCTGCCGATGTTTTTTATAATCATCGCGGCATTGGCTTGGTCTGAATACAATCATCGGTTAAAAATATTCTGGAATCATTTTAAGCGACTCCTGGCGGTTGTAATTATTGGCTATCTGTTGGTCTGGCCGGTTTATCAATTTCATGTTTGGAATTATCCGCCGGAACGGCAAAAAAGTGACACTGCATTTATACTCTCATCGTTTCCGGTAAAACCCGCGGCGCGACTTGTGGCGAATATGTCCGATAAACCTCTGCTCCGCCCTTATGCTCAATACTTATTGGGCTTATTTATGGTGCTTCAAAGAACCGGCGGCGGCAACACCACTTATTTTATGGGCGAGATTTCTGCTACCGCCTGGAAAAGTTATTTTCCTACGGTTTATATTCTAAAAGAACCCCTACCGATTCTAATACTGCTGTTATTCTCGCTGATTCTAGCCTGGCCTAAGCCAGGCTTAGGCCAAATAACAGTCCGTCTTAAAAAATGGATTAAAAATCACACCGATGAACTGACTTGGGTTGTGATAATTGGAATATATTGGGCCAGCAGTATTTCGGGCAATCTTAACATTGGCCTAAGGCATGTTCTGCCCACTTTCCCTTTTATTTATTTGTTGATTTCAGGAAAAATCGGCCAGTGGATAAAACCGGAAGGCCAAAGATTCCCAAATCCAATAAAATTATCTCTAGCGGCGATACTGGCATTGTGGTATATAATTGAATCGGTCTTAACTTTTCCCCATTATTTGGCTTACTTTAATGAACTGGCCGGCGGGCCGGCTAATGGTTATAAATACGCGGCTGATTCCAATTTGGACTGGGGGCAGGATCTAAAACGGCTAAAGGACTTTGTTGAAAAAAATAAAATAGAAAAAATAAAGGTGGATTATTTCGGCGGCGGCAGTCCGCGATATTATCTGGGCAATAAATACGAACAACTAAACCCCAACAATTCTGATCAACGCCACGGTTGGATTGCGGTGTCCGCGACCTTACTTCAAGGCGGCCGCGGACAGGCCGCCAAGGGTTACGACCGCGACACCACCTATTACAGATGGCTGGACGAATACGAACCTATCAGTAAGATCGGCTACTCTATCTTTGTTTACAAGATTGACTAGATATGCTTGACTAGAATTATCTTTGTTCTTTCGATAGTTCTTTTAATAAAAACGACCTCAAAAAAGGAGTCACCAATGGCGAAAGTTATTGAAACCGTCGTTACAAAATGCAGTGAATGCGGCATGGAAGAACGGGTTTATAAATGGTCCTGCGGTTGCATCGGTGTTGGTTATACCGGAGGAACCACGCTCGCTTGTGACGGCAAAAAACACCAAAAGTTTTTTCAATCCACCAAGAGAACAAATTTCAGATGCGATCAGAATGGATCTTCCGATAATCATACTGACGCCAAAAAATCGAGGGGGATCATTAGTAAAATAACCGCAATGATAAGGAGGTGAAAAATGGGCGGGATTATTAAATTGATTACCGGTGAAATCTTTTACGCCGATAAGGTGGTCGCTTTAATCAATGACACCTTGTTGATCAAGGGCAGCCAGCCCGAAAAGACCATTCCTATCAAAGATATATCCTTCATAAGCCACGGTGTCTGTGTGGACAAAGAAATCAGCCGTCGGCTTCAGAGTGTTGTTGTCTAAGGCCGCCAAACGCGGTTCGCCACATACACAGGCAACTTAAAAAGTTGCCTGTGTATTTATCTACTTAAATTTATAATAAACCTTATTCGGTATTCTTAAATCAACATACTCCAACAAGGGAATGTTGGATTGTCCGATTTGTTCCAAAGTTCGTTTTAGGGTTTCCATGGTCTTATAAACATTCTCGCGCAGGGTTACTCTCAAAATCCAGTTTTGATCGGTCATAAAATCAAAATCGGTTAAATTTGTCTCTTGGATTTCGGCTGAAGTTAAGCCAATGCCTAAGTTTTGGGCCACACTGGACTTTATAAAATAAAGTTTGGCCAATGTTTCCGCGTCTAAAAATTTGTCGCCCAATTTTAGATTTCTCTCTGTTTTATCCTCTAAAGTTAAAATAAGATTGCCCGACATTCTACTGGTGTCGGCATAAGCTATTCCGTTTTTATCTAAAGAAAAACAATTCTCGTTGCGGCACAACACCGCGTATAGACCACCGACAGCAATATTGGCGGTATTATTATTACCGCTGTTGTCTATAAATTTAGACGCATTTTTATAAATAAAAAAACTGCCGGCTAAAATAATAATAACTCCCCCGCCGGCATAAAAAATTGTCTTAAGTCGAGGCGAAATCCGCCAAGGTTCTTTATTTATTCTTCTTATTTTTTCCGACATGAAACTCTTATCCGGGTATAATTTTGAAAGGCAGATATTTATGCAAGGCCTTAGGCATGGCTACTTTGCCATCGGCTCTTTGAAAATTTTCTAGGATGGCGATCATCACCCGCGTGGTTGCTATAGCTGTGCCATTTAAGGTATGGGCAAAATCAACAGCGCCGTTTTTGCGGCGGAGTTTGATATTGAGGTTACGCGCTTGATAGTCGGTGGTGTTGGAAGTTGAAGTTACTTCTCCCCAATCGCCTCGCCCCGGCAGCCAGACCTCTAAATCGTATTTTTTAACGGCCTGCGCGCCCAAATCACCGGCGCAAATTTCCAAAACACGGTAAGGAATTTCCAAGCCCTGAAAAATCTTTTCCTCGGCCTTTAAAAGTTCCTGATGAATTTTAGGCGAATCCTCTGGCGCGGTGTAACAAAACATTTCCACTTTAGTAAATTGATGCACACGATACAAGCCCTTGGAATACTTGCCGTAAGCCCCGGCCTCTTTGCGAAAGCAGTGCGATAAGCCGGCGTATCTTAGTGGTAAATCCTGTTCATTCAAAATTTCATCAGCATGATAGCCCGCCAAAGTTATCTCGGCGGTGGCGATTAAACCTAAATCCGAATCAGCGATTTGATAGGTTTGGGCTTCAGCGCCTTTGGGCAAATAACCAGTGCCTAAGTAAAATTTTTCTCGGGCCACATCGGGCGTGAACAAGATATTAAACCCGCAACCTCTTAAAACCTCTAGCGCGTAATTTACTAAAGCCAGTTCCAACAGCGCGCCCTCATTCTTTAAAAAATAAAACTGGCTGCCCGAAACCTTGGCGCCCGCCTCAAAATCAACAATGCCTAAGCGTTGGCATATTTCCAGATGATCTTGCGGTTCAAATTTAAACTTTGGTTTCTCGCCGACTTGCCTTAACTCTTTATTATCAGCATCGTTTTTGCCGTCGGGAACATCGTCCGACGGCGGATTAGGAATTTCAAAAAATTTTTCGTTAAAATTATTTGAAACAACCTCAAGTTCTTTTTCTTTTATTCGCGTTTTTTCTTTAAGTTGAGAGCCCTTTTCTTTGGCCTCGGCGTCCACCATTTTACCGATGCCGGCAATTTTGTTGGCTTCACGGCGCAAACCGTCTATTTCTTGTATAAGCGCCCGCCTTTTTTCATCTAAGTCCAAAACAGCGTCAATATCAACTTTATAGCCCTTGCGTTCAGCTCCTTTTTTAAAATATTTCGGATTTTCTCTAAGTTTTTTAATATCTATCATGCCAATTTTATTATATATAATCTGGGGATGTTTTATTCTTTATTTTTAGGGCGAAGGAGAGGAAACAATATCACATCCCTTATGGAATGGTGGTTACCGATCAAAGCCATCAAACGATCTAGGCCAATACCCAGTCCAGCCGCTGGCGGCAGGCCATATTCCAGGGCCTCCAAAAACTCTTCATCCAACCGAGAGGCCTCTTGATTGCCGGCGCGAAAAGCCGATTCTTGCCGTTCCATTTGCTCTCTTTGGATTATAGGATCATTCATTTCGGAATAACCTTTGGCGATTTCAACACCATTAATTATAAGCTGAAAACTCTCGGTTAGTTTATTATCTTCGGGCATGAGTTTTGCTAATGGCATTATTGCTTCGGGGTAATTTAAAAGAAAAGTTGGTTTGATGATTTTTGGACGAACTTGCTTTTTATAAATATCATCCAACTCATCGGGATAAAGATCGGCATAATTTCGGCCGGTTTCTTTTTTAAAAACCTTGGCAAATGTTTCGCGGACATAACGGCCTTTAATCCATTTTTTCATTATCTTTTCAACAAATTTCATTAAACCGATGTAATCTTGATAGGCCCAGTATAATTCCAGCATAGTAAATTCAGGATTATGCGAAGCGTCAATACCCTCATTTCGGAAACATCTCCCAATCTCAAAAATTTTCTCAAATCCACCCACCAGCAACTGTTTTAAATAAAGTTCTGGCGCGATACGTAAATAAAGATCAATATCTAAAGTATTAAGATGGGTTTTGAAGGGCTGGGCTAAAGTCCCGCCTGCCAACGGTTGCAACACCAATGTCTCCACTTCCATAAAACCTTCCTTGGCCAAAAATTTTCTAATGTCAGCCACTAATTGAGAACGATTGCGAAAGATTTCTTTTACTCCTTTATTGAAAATCAAATCCAAATAGCGATGACGCAACCGTTCTTCAACATCTTTAAGCCCAAACCATTCATCCGGTATGGGACGAAGGGATTTTGAGATAATTCTAAACGAATCAACTTCCAGAGTTTTTTCATCTTGCTTGGTTTTGAACAACTTGCCCGAGACCTCCGCGAAATCGCCGACATCGGCATTATTTTTGAAAATTTGATAATTTTCATTACCCAATCGATTTTCTTGCAAAAAAATTTGGAATTGCCCGGTATCGTCTTCCAAGTCCAAAAAAGCCGAACCGCCATGGCCGCGAATAGCCCGAATGCGGCCAGCCAAAAAAATTGGTTCAACCGCGCTCGCCAGCGAATCAAAAAAATCATGAACTTCTTTAGCCGAGTGAGTTTTTTTAACCCGAGCCGGATAAGGATACTTGCCCGCTTGGGTCAGCGATTCTAATTTCCTTATTCTAGTTTGTCTTAATTCTTCAAAAGACGCCATAATTATCTTATGCTTAATATTTTATATTTTACCTTGCCGACGGGCGTAATGGCTTCCACTTGCTCACCGGGTATTCGTTGCAAAAAGGCCCGGCCTAAAGGCGACTCGTTAGAAATTTTGCTTTGAGAGGGATCGGCCTCATTGGAACCCACAATGGTAAAAATCATTTTCTGGCCTTTTTCATTTTGAACTTCTACCGTATCCCCCACATCCACAGTGGTATTGCCAACTACCCGGCTATCTTCGATGATAGCGGCATTTTTTATTATTTCCTCCAGTTCTCTAATTCGGCCTTCGTTAAAGGCCTGGGCCTCGCGGGCTTCGTTGTAATCGGCATTTTCCGAAAGATCGCCGAACGATTTGGCTTCCTCTATTCTTTGAGCGATTTCTTTTCTTTTTACGGTTTCCAGTTCTCTTAATTCTGTTTTTGTTTTTTCTAAACCTTCTTTGGTTATATATTTAGGCATACCCAGTAAGACAACTTTGACAGTTGCTTTTTATTAAACTTGAAATTTATATGACTTTTAATAACTCCACGGCTTAAAATACTAACATCACTTGACCTTATAGCGCAACTAAGTTTAATTAGTCAAAGTTGCTCTACTGGGCATATTATTTATTTGAAACTTTATACAATTCCGTCAAATTCTTAAAAAGCAGAGCTACTGTTACCGGGCCGACTCCACCAGGCACCGGAGTTATTAAAGAGACCTTATTTTTAACCGCTTCAAAATCTACATCACCTACTATATTATTGTCAATCAAAGAGAAACCGGCATCCACAACCACAGCGCCATATTTAACCATATCGGCCTTGATCAAATTGGGCTGGCCCACGGCACTAATAATAATATCAGCTTTCAAAGAAAACTCCATTGCCAAAGCGTTAGGCGTGTTTTTTTCTATAATAATAACTGTCGCCCCGCGGGTAATAAGCATCGGCGTTAAAAAACGGCCGACCAAACGCCCGAAACCAAAAACCGTGATCGTTTTGCCTCTAAGATCTATATTAGATTTTTCTAAAATATGTATAACCGCCGCCGGCGTGGGCGGATCAATAAGCGCTCGGCCGTTAAAAAAAGAGCCGGCCGCCCGATCCGACAACAGATCAACATCTTTTTCTGGTGTAATTATGTTAAACACTGAGTGTCTAACATTTTCGGGCAAAGGCAACTGCACCACTATCCCATTTATATCTTCTCTTTTAGACAATTTATTTAACTCGACACTTAGTTTAGGAGTGGTTAGGAGCAAATCAAAATGAAAATGTTTAAAACCAAAACCAAGTTCCAGCGCTGTTTCTTTTTTTTGTTTGATGTAACTGGAATTATCGGATTTTTCGCCCAAACTAAGAACCGCCACAGTCGGTTTTGTTTTCCAACTGGTTGTCTCTTCTTTTATTCTAGCTAAAATTTCCTTGGCTAATTTTTTACCGTCAAATATCATCATAAGTCCTATTGGACATATATGTCCTATTTCTGCAAGTACCACTCCAAAACATCCCGAGCAATGGGCGCGGCGATGCTGGAACCCTCGCCGCCATTTTCCACCAATACCGTTAAAACAATTTTGGGATCGTCGTAAGGCGCGAAAACAGTGAACCAGGCGTGGGTGTTGTTGCCGATGCCGGTCTGGGCCGTGCCGGTTTTGCCGCCGGCTGATCCGGGAATTTTTGAAAGCGACCGGCCCGAACCGGAAGTTATGGTTTGATGCATCGCTTCTCTGATTATAGCTAAAGCCTCGGGCTTAACAAAATTCTGGCTGATAATTTCGGGCTGGGTGGAGCTTATAACTTTACCCTGATTATCGGTAACCGATTTTACCAAACGCGGTTTTAATAAAACGCCCTTGTTGGCGATAGCCGCTGTGGCCACAGCCAATTGCAACGGCGTAACCTGAACATCGCCCTGGCCGATGGAGATGTTATAAGTGTCGCCGATGAACCAACTTTCTTTTTTGGTTTGTTTTTTCCATTGCGGCCCGGGAATCAAGCCCGCGGCCTCGCCCGGCAGATCAATACCCGAAGCCGAAGCAAAACCAAACCGCTTAAAATAATCGCCAATTTTTTCGGGGCCGAGGCCTTTGATATTGCCGTAACCCCCACCCACAGTGTAGAAAAAAATATTGGAAGACATGGCAATGGCTTTATAAATATCCACTATTCCCAAAACCGTCCAGCCCTTGAAAATCTGGCTACCCACAGTGATGCTGCCGGTGTCGGTAATCTTTGTTTTATCGTTCACCACGCCTTCCTGCAGCGCGGCCACTCCCAAAAACGGTTTGGCGGTTGATCCGGGTGGATATAATCCGGAAATAGCCCTATTAAAAAGCGGTCGATTAGAATCAGTAAAAATATTTTTATAATCATCATCCTTCAATCGACCGCCATCAAACAAAGGGAAACTCTGCAAAGCCAGCACGCCGCCGCTTTTGGGATCAAGCGCTACCGCCGCGCCTTTGGTCAGACCCGTTGCCGCCAAGGTCGCTTTCATAACCTGGGTAAGTTTTTCCTGCAAATCAGCGTCTATAAATAAAACCAGATTATTGCCGGCCCGAGACGATTGGGAACTTATGGTCCGGCCGAGGCCGCCGCGCGCTTTGGTTTCTATTAAAGTAAGACCCGGCTGGCCTCTTAGATTTTTATCGTACTGATATTCCAAGCCGTCTTTACCGATAACTTCGGTCAAAAGATAGTCCTCATTTTTTTTAATGTCCGTCTCCGAAACCCGACCGGTATAACCCAAAATATGGCTAAAAACTCCGCCAGAAAAATAATCGCGCTTGAAATTATGTTCCAAACGAAATCCCGGCAAATCATTCAGTTTGGCTTTAATCGCCAAAAGTTCTTCGCGACCCAAGTCCTCCAGCACCGGCACCGGCCGAAAGGAAAACCGGTCAATATCGCCTAAGATATTTTTTAACTCTAACGGCTCCAAACCAACCGCTTCCGAAAGCGTGGCCATTATTTTTTCTTGAACTTTCTTATCGCGGGGCAGTTCAGCCGGAATAGCCACCAAATTGAAAACCGATTCATTTTGCGCCAGCGGCTTGAGGCGAGTATCATAGATAACGCCTCGGGGCGCGAACTCCCAAACTTCTTTAATATAGTTTGATTCTGCTTTAGCCAGATAATAATCTGGCCTGATTAAAGAAAAATAGGCGCTGCGAGCTAAAGTAATTGCCAAAAAAATAAAAACAATTATACCTAGAACCCTGATGTTGGTCTGGGGAATGGGCTTTTCTAATTTATCCGCCCACTTGATGTCGCGGCCGGTTAATTGATGCTTATCAAAAAAAATTTCGTCCAGTTCCAAATTCTCGCTCATTCTTTTCCTAAACATAAATGAATAATCAGCTGTTCTTAAAAATAAACTTGCTGGCGGCGATGTTGAAAACCGCCGCCGCGATCACCGAGAGTAAAACAGAAATCGCTACGCCTGAATTAAAAGATAACGCCTCCGGACTAAAGACCGAACTTAAGCCCAACAGCGCGGCATAAAAAATAATAATCCCGCCGCCCGAAAAAACCAGGGTCTGCCAAGCGGTTTTATGAAAAAAATTAACCAAAAACCATCTTTCATAAGCCAGAAAAGAACCCAGCGCCAAGAATAATAGGCCTAAATTAAAAGAACTGACAATTCTAAAATAAATCAACAACAAAATAAACAGATAAGTTAAAACGCGACGATCTTCCAGAAATAAAAACAAAAAAGGCAGAACCATTAAAGTAAATTTGAATAGCCAGCCCGCGCCAAAAATCCACGGCGTTAAAATCAAATCCAAAAATATCGCCGCGGCCAAAATTAAATAAATATATTTAACCGGCAGTTTCATAAAGATAACTATTTAATAACATTAAATTGGATAAAAATAAACCCCCGCAGTAGAACTTGGACAATTTTTGCTTCGCAAAAATAATTCGCTTGAAGCAGTCCAAGTTCACTGCGGGGTGAAGCCGCGCTGATCATGAAATCAAGGCCTCCTCTCTTTTTTCTCTCCGCCCCATTTCAAGGCGGAGTTTGGTTATGGCTTGGTCTCGAAGCTGTCGGACCCGTTCTTTGGTAACATTAAAATGTTTCCCAATATCTTCGAGCGTCAGGCCCTCGCCGCTCGTCAAGCCAAAACAGAGATCAACAACTCGTCTTTCCCGTTTATCCAATATCTCCATAACCGACATGAGCTGGTAGCGCTCTTGAATACAATT
>ORJL011611639.1_pt1 | contig 16293 bp, 13 predicted proteins | sample 1779941 | NCBI WGS metagenome assembly ORJL01 (sample SAMEA104232317, study PRJEB22302) | groundwater metagenome | biome: forest; feature: aquifer; material: groundwater | place: USA | collected 2011-08-07 | depth 5.8 m | reverse complement strand
TTCTTCCTGCTGGCAGGCGCCTTGCTAGTCTCCCCTCCTTCCGCTGCCAAAGCGGACATTGCCTCCCATGTCTGGGGCTGGGGCTATAAGGCCCACGGCCAGCTCGGCAACGGCACTACCACTAACAGTTCCACCGCGATTCAGACGACCGGACTAACGGGAGCGACCGATGTTGCCGCCGGCAACGGACACAGTCTGGTTCTGATCTCCGACGGCGCCGTCTGGGCCTCGGGTCGGAATGATTCCGGCCAACTGGGCAACAGCACGATCATCAGTAGTTCTTCACCGGTTCAGGTAACCGGTCTCAGCGGGGCAACGGCCATCGCCGCGGGCGCCTCTCACAGTCTGGCCATCAAGTCCGACGGCACCGTCTGGGCCTGGGGTGGGAATGAGTCGGGCCAACTAGGCAACGGCGCTACCACCAATAGTTCTACCCCCGTTCAGGTAACCGCTCTCAGTGGGGCAACTGCCATTGCCGCGGGCGCCGGGTATAGTCTGGCCCTGATTTCCGACGGCACTGTCTGGGCCTGGGGAGTGAATAACTACGGTCAACTGGGCAACAGCACATTTACCAATAGCTTAACTCCCGTCCAGGCTACCGGTCTTAGCGCGATGACCGCCATAGCCGCCGGCTCTTACCACAGTCTGGCCCTCGAATCTGATGGCACTGTCCGGGCCTGGGGCAATAATGTCTACGGCCAGTTGGGCAATAACGCCACTACTAACCTCTCGACCGCGGTTCAGGTAACCGGGCTCAGCGGAGTCACCGCCATCGCTGCCGGCAACGGCCACAGCCTGGCCCTGATTTCCGACGGCACCGTCCGCGCTTGGGGTCTAAATGACTTCGCTCAACTGGGCAACGGCACTGTTACTGACAGCTTAATCCCGGTTCAAGTGCCCCTTCTGAGCGGGGTGACCGCCATCGCTGCCGGCGAGTTACACAGCCTGGCACTGAAGTCCGACGGCACTGTCCGGACCTGGGGTCGGAATAGCTTCGGGCAACTGGGCAACGGTTTTACTAGTACTTTTAGCTCTACGTGGGTCCAGGTAACCGGACTGACCGGGGTGACCGCTATCGCCGGCGGCTTCGGGCAGAGCCTGGCCCTCAAGAGCCCCGCCTTGCCCACAGACTGGGGTTACAATTACTCTGGCCAACTGGGCAATGGCACTACCGCTAACAGTTCCACCGCGATTCATGTGACCGGACTGACCGGAGTGATCTCCATCGCTGGCGGCAATGGCCATAGTCTGGCACTGAAGTCCGACGGCACCGTCCTGGCCTGGGGTTCTAATTCCTCGGGCCAACTGGGCAACGGCACTACGACTGACAGTTCTACCCCGGTTCAGGTAACCGGTCTCAGCGGGGTGACCGCCATCTCTGGTGGCGATGTTCACAGCATGGCGCTGAAGTCCGACGGCACCGTCTGGACCTGGGGTTCGAATCACAATGGCCAACTGGGCAACGGCACTACTACTAACAGCTCTACTCCGGTTCAGGCAACCGGTCTAAGCGGGGTGAGCGCCATTGCTGCCGGCGGTGGGTATAGTCTTGCACTGGCCTCCGACGGCACGGTCTGGGCCTGGGGTTGGAATTATTATGGCCAACTGGGCAACAGCACTACTACTAACAGCTCTACGCCGGTTCAGGCAACCGGTCTGAGCGGGGTGACGGCCATCGCAGCCGGCAACGGCCACAGTCTGGCCCTGAAGAACGACGGAACCGTCCGGGGCTGGGGCCAGAATAGCTTCGGTCAACTGGGCAACGGTACTACTACTGACAGCTTATCTCCGGTTCAGGCAATCGGCCTCATCGGGGTGACCGCCATCGCTGGTGGCGATTCTCACAGCCAGGCCTTGAAATCCGACGGCACCGTGCGAGCCTGGGGTAATAATGTCTTTGGCCAGTTGGGCAATGGCACTACCACTAGCAGCTCCACCGCGGTTCAGGTAACCGGTCTAAGCGGAGTGACGGCCATCGCTAGCGGCTTCGGGCATAGCCTGGCCCTGAAAAACGCCGCTTCACCTGTTACACCCACGCCAACCCCATCGCCAACACCGATGGCTACACCTACACCCTCACCAAGTCCTTCGCCATCGCCAATCCCGTCTCCGTCACCGACGGCTTCGCCATCGCCAAGTCCCTCTCCATCACCGACGCCGTCCCTTACGGCGACACCCGCTCCAACGGCGACACCAACGCTGTGTGCGAATCCAGAGGTGTGGGACTGGGGTGGCAATGGCTCTGGCCAGTTGGGCAACGGCAGTAATGCCAACAGCTCTATTCCAATTCAGCCAAACGGCCTCAGCGGGGTCATCGCCATCTCTGGCGGCTATTACCACAGTCTGGCACTGAAGTCAGACGGTACTGTCTGGACCTGGGGCCAGAACGCTCAAGGGCAGTTGGGCAACGGCACTACTGCTGACAGTTCTACGCCGGTCCAGGTAACCGGTCTCAGCAGTGTAACCGCCATAGCTGGTGGCGCCTATCACAGCATGGCACTGAAGTCCGACGGCACAGTCTGGACCTGGGGCGCGAATTACTCTGGCCAACTGGGCAACGGCACTACCACCGACAATTCTACTCCGGTCTACGTAACCGGTCTCACCGGGGTGACCGCCATTGCCGGCGGTTTTTACAGCAGCCTGGCACTGAAGTCCGACGGCACCGTCTGGGCCTGGGGTGGGAACGGGCAGGGCCAACTGGGTAACGGTACCACCATTAGCAGCTTTACGCCGGTTCAGGTAAGCAATCTCACCGGGGTAACCGCCATTGCCGGCGGCTACCAACAGAATCTCGCCCTGAAGTCTGACGGCACCGTCTGGAGCTGGGGTTGGAACGGGCAAGGCCAACTGGGTAACGGCACTACCATTGATAGCCATGTGCCAATTCAGGTTCTTGGTCTCACCGGAGCGACCGCCATCTCCGCCGGCACGTACTACAGTCTGGCCGCGAAGTCCGATGGCACGGCCTGGACCTGGGGTAGTAATGTCGTGGGCCAATTGGGCAATGGCACTACTACTGACAGCACGACTCCGGTCCAGGTAGTCGGTCCGGGCGGGGTCGGGTTCCTAAGCGGAGTGGTCGCCATTGCCGGCGGAAGCCAGATGAGTCTGGCATTGAAGTCCGACGGCACCGTGCGGGCCTGGGGGTGGAATGGCATGGGCCCACTGGGTAACGGCACCACCACCGACAGCACAACTCCGGTCCAAGTAACCGGCCTCAGCGGAGTGACCGCCATTAGCGCCGGGGGCTACCATGTCCTGGCGCTGAAATGCGCATCAATTGCTACACCCACACCAACACCGACGGCTACACCCTCACCGAGTCCTTCGCCGTCGCCAAGCCCGTCTCAATCGCCGACGGCTACCCCTTCTCCATCACCGACGCCAGCTCCAACAGCGTCACCATCTCCAACAGCGACGCCAACGGCTACGCCAGCCACGGGGGGAGTCTGGGACTGGGGAAACAACTACTACGGACAACTGGACAACGGCACTAACACCGGCAGTTCGACTCCGGTCCAGGCCCGCGAAACGAATAGTCCGCTCACCTTTCTAACCGGGGTGACCGGCATCGCCGGCGCCAACCAGCACACTCTAGCCCTGAAGTCTGACAGCAGCCTTCGGGCCTGGGGATGGAATGGCAACGGCCAACTGGGCAACGGCAATACCACTACCACTAACACCAATCCTCCGGTCACGGTGCTCGGCCTCAACGACGTGAAAGCCATGTCCGGCGGCTGGGGTCACAGTCTGGCCCTGAGGAACGACGGCACCGTCTGGGCCTGGGGTTATAACTATTATGGCCAACTGGGCAACAACTCTACCGCTGACAGTTGGACTCCAATCCAGGTCAAAGATTCCAGCGGGGCCGGGTTCTTGAGCGGAATCATCGCCATCGCCGCCGGCAACGGCCATAGTCTGGCCCTCAAGAACGACGGCACCATCTGGGCCTGGGGTTTCAATTACTACGGCCAACTGGGTGTCAGCACCAACGCCGGAACCTTTTATGGCAGCTCTAACGGAATCTTGCTTCCCGTGCAGGTGCAAGGTCTACCCGGTGGGGCGGTGACCGCCATCGCCGGCGGGAGCGGCAACCACAGTCTGGCGCTGATAAATGGCACCGTCTATGCCTGGGGTTGGAATAACTATGGCCAACTGGGCACTGGCACTGCCAGTACTTACAGCTATGTGCCGGTCCTGGTATCCAATACTCTTGCCGGGATAACGGCTATTTCTGCCGGCGCCTACCACAACCTGGCCCTGAAGAACGACAATACCGTCTGGGCCTGGGGTTGGAATAACGAAGGTCAAATGGGCAACGGCGCCACTAGCGCTTACAGCGCGACACCGGCTCAGGTATCCAGTCTCACAGGGGTGACAGCCATCGCCAGCGGCGGGTACCACAACCTGGCCCTGAAGTCTGATGGCACGCCTGGCGGCACGGTCTGGGCCTGGGGACGAGGTGGCGACGGTCAACTGGGCAACAACTCCTATACGAACAGGTCTACTCCGGTCCAGGTGACCGGTCCAGCCGGGGTTGGATTCCTGAGCGGGGTGACCGGCATTGCTGCCGGCGGCTTCCATAGCATCGCTTTGAACAACCCCCTGCCTCCTGTTACACCCACGCCGACGGTGACGCCGACTACCACGCCGGCTCCAACCGCAACTCCATCGCCGACCCCGGCGCCCATGGCTACGCCGTCGCCAACTCCGGCAGCAACTGCAACACCGACTCCAACTGCGAGCCCCACTGCGTCGCCGACGCCCACTCCTTCCCCCACGGCATCTCCGACGGCGAGTCCTTCGCCGACACCTACGCCAGTGTCCGGCACCATCGTGCAGGCAGATCAGGGCACCCTGGTGGTCGGGAGCAGCGGACAAGTGGCTGTTTCCGTAAATAACATTACCGACATCTCCGGCCTGGGGGCTTACGACCTCAGGATAGACTATAACCCCGGCATCATCCAGCTAACCGGCGTTACCGGAGGAGCAGCCCCTTTCAGTGGTAGCCCAACGGCTAATATCAACAATACCCTGGGGCGAGTTACTTTCAATGCCTTCCAGACCAGCGCGGGACCAACCGGAAATATCATCGTGGCTTACCTGTTGGTCAATGCTGTTGGCTTTGCCGGCCAGGTCTCACCCCTTACCGTCACCATTACGACCCTGGCCAGCGCCAACGGCGATAGCCTTCCAGCCTCACCGGTACACGGCTCGGTCACCATCTTCGGGGCTGACTTCAATGCCTCTCCTACCCATGGCTCAGCACCGCTGACGGTACTATTCACCGACGCCAGCGCAGGTGTCCCTGGTGGTCCTCAATCTGTGCCCCAGGGCCTGCCCAAAGTCATCTCCAATTCCTGGTTGTGGGACTTCGGGGATGGCACAATAATGCCCACTTCCAGTTCTACTGCCAATCACACTTACACCCGGGGCGGCAACTACACAGTAGCTCTGACCATCTACGCAGGCGGCATCACAAATACCAAGACGAAGACCAATTACATCCAGGTGATCCAAGCTGACTTCGTCGGGACGCCAACCAGCGGTGTCAGTCCTCTGTCGGTGGCCTTCACCGACCAGTCCTCAGGGACAGTCAATAACTGGTCCTGGACTTTTGGCGACGGTACCGGCAGTTCATCCCAGAACCCGACCAAACTCTACAACAGCCCCGGTGCCTACAACGTTGCCCTCACCGTCACAGGTCCGGCCGGGACTTCCGTCCTGACCAGGACGGAGTACGTCAACGTGATGTCCATTCAGCACACGGCAGGCTTCAGCCAGGTCATCGGCGCGGACGGCATCGTGTACCTGAACATCAACATAAACCGCATCTACAATCCGTCTACTCAGGTGGACCAGCCAGCCGCTGGCGGCATCGGAGCGTACGATTTCACCATCACTTATCCAGGAGGAGCCACCGGCAACGCGGTTAATCTGATGGCCGTCAAGGGAGCCGGGGCGTTTGCTTCTCCGCTGGCGGGCACTCTGCCCAGCAGCACCGGCTCGCTGCACATTAGCTCGTCCCAGACCGGCGCGGTCCCTCAGCCTCCCCTAACCCTGGCCCAGGTGGCGCCGAGGATCATCGGGTCCTCCGCCGTGAGCCAGAACATCGTGCTGGCATTCAACAGCCTGGCGGACGTAGCTGCTGGGGCCAACATTCCCACTGACGGGTCCAAGACCTATCCCGTGAGGCGGGGCGATGCCAGACAGGACAACAACATAACCATTACTGACGCCCTGTTCATTGCCCAGACCCTCGCGGGTTTGAGGGACGTGGGCGAAGGTACCAGCTTCACCAATGCTATCAATGGGGCCAGCACCAAGCTGGAGGCCACCACGGTGGGTGAGAAACTCACCATCGCCGATGCCCTGCTTATCGCCCAGATGCTGGCCGGTATCAGGGATGCCAGTTTCAACTAGAAGACAAGATAGGCTGGAAACAGCGAAATAGAAACCATGCCGGGGCGACAAGGCACATTGCCAGTCGCCCCGGTCTTCCCCGGAGACAGGCTGGAAGCTTATCCTACCACCTCTCTGTCTATTCCGGGCGAAGGTGAGGAATCTTTCCGGTGGGGGGTAGCCTCGTACATCAGTTCGCATATCTTCAGGAACAAGTTGACAGAGCCAGAGGGGTATGTAATAATGACTCATGCAAATGGAAATCATTTGCATTTGCATAAGATATCCTGACCGGTCTATCCCGCCGGGCTGAAGGAACTGAAGAGATGAAAGTGAATAAGGCCAGGTCCGTTTTGCACTCCGCCGGGCAGAAGGTTACGCCGCAGAGGATGGCACTGCTGGACCTAATCCGCGTCGAAGGCCACTTCGACGCGGACGAAATCTACCGGAAGGCCCGGAAGAAGTATCCACGCATCAGCCTGTCTACGGTTTACCGCAGTTTGCAGTTATTCCGCAGCCTGGGCCTGGTGGAGGGACATTCGTTTGACGAATCGCATAACCACTACGAGACGAAGGCCCGTGGGGAACACTATCACCTCCTGTGCCGCCGCTGCGGCAACATCGTGGAGTTCGCCCATCCGCTGATCCAGAAGATCAAGGAGGACGTGGGCAAGGAACATAAGTTTGCCGTTGATGGGGCGGATATCCATTTGACAGGGATATGCCTCAATTGCCGGAACCAGACTCTAGAAGGGAACACGACCAGTGCTGAATCTTAAGCCTTTCCATTCGCGTAAGAGCGCCGAGGCCGCGAGTTGCCACAGCGGGGCGCAGGTGGGGGCGGAGATGGATGGGGCCGAAAAGATCATCCTCATGGGCAATGCCAATGTCGGCAAGAGCGTGATCTTCAACCATCTCACGGGCGCCTACGCCACTATTTCCAACTACCCGGGGACCACCGTGGAAATCTCGTCGGGCAAAGCCAATTTTATGGATGCCGTGGTGGTGGATTCCCCCGGCATCAATTCCCTGGTACCCCGCTCCGACGACGAAAACGTCTCCCGCCGGCTACTGCTCGAAGAAGGGAAGAAGATGGTGGTCCAGGTGGCTGATGCCAAGGTACTGTCGCGGGGGTTGCTGATTACTCTCCAGCTCATCGAGGCCGGGGTTCCGATGGTGCTGGTTTTGAACATGGGCGATGAAGCTGAGCGGAAAGGCATCAGGATCGACAAAGACGAGCTTTCCAAAGTGCTGGGGATACCGGTGGTTTCGGCGGTGGCGGTAAAAGGAGTGGGAATGGAAGAACTCAAGGAGAACATCAGCCGGGCGCGATGCTCCAGTCTGGCCGTCACCTATGACGAGGACGTGGAGAAGGCCATCGTCGAGGTGGAAAAAGCCCTTCCCGACATGCCGCTGTCCAAACGGGCGGCTGCCGGCATGTTCCTGTCCGGGGACCAGTATCTGGAGGACTGGCTGGCTGGCCGCATGGATGCTGCTGATCTTCAAAGAATTCAGGCCGTTTCCCTGGCCCTTCAAACCCGGCATGCCCAGCCCACTGCTTCACGCGTCAGTTTGACCAGGATGAAAGAGTCTCAGCGCATCGCCTCACGCGTTATCCGGACGGACCGGAGTGGGGGGCGTTCCTTTTCGGACAAGTTTGGCGAATGGAGCCTCCATCCCGTATGGGGGATCCCGATCTTGCTGGTGGTGCTCTTTGCCTTCTACATGGTGGTGGGCAGGCTGGGTGCGGGCATTGTCGTGGACTTGTTCAAGAGCATCGTCTTCGACGGGTTTGTCAATCCTGGCGCGACGTGGCTCTTCAGCTTTGTTCCCTGGCCTTTCGTGAGAGAAATGATGGTGGGTCAGTACGGAGTAATCACTATGGCTTTGACGTATTCAATAGCCATAATCCTGCCGGTGGTCGGTTTCTTCTTTGTCTTCTTCAGTATCCTGGAGGACTTGGGGTACCTCCCCCGGCTGGCGGTGATGTCCAATGAGGTGCTCAAGCGCATCGGTCTGAGCGGCAAAGCGGTGCTGCCGATGGTGCTGGGACTCGGATGCGGCACCATGGCCATATTGACCACCAGGACGCTGGAATCGAAAAGAGAACGTGTTCTCTGCACTCTCCTGATGGCCATGGCCATACCCTGTTCGGCTCAGATAGGGGTGATCCTGGCCATGCTGGCCGGAATTTCGGGGGCGGGAGCACTGGTCTTCGGCGGCATACTGCTGTCTCAACTCCTGCTGATCGGCTTCGTGGCATCTAAAATCCTTCCAGGCGAGACGCCGCCGTTCGCTCTGGAGGTGCCGCCTATCAGGGTGCCCCATCTGGGGAATGTACTGGCGAAAACCGGCGCCAGGGTCGGCTGGTATTTCAAGGAGGCAGTGCCGCTCTTTATTATCGGCACTTTGATACTGTTCTTCATGAATTGGTTCGGCCTGCTGCAGGTCCTGGAATCAGGCGGCGCCCCGGTGGTGCGCGGGCTGCTGGACTTGCCGGCGCAGACCACCGGTCCCTTCATCTTCGGCTTCCTGAGGCGCGACTACGGGGCCGCGGGTTTCTTTGCCCTGCAGCAGCAGGGGCTCTTGACGGGGAATCAGGTGTTGGTCAGCCTGACCGTGCTTACGCTTTTCCTGCCCTGCATCGCCCAGTTCTTTGTGATGATCAAAGAGAGAGGGATCAGGACTGGTCTGGCCATCGCCGGTTTCCTGCTTCCGTTTTCGGTGGCAGTGGGCGCGGTGCTGAATTTCGCGCTGACAAAGTTTGGAGTAACGTTTTAGGCCTAGTGTTCAGACAAGTGACTATGTGACAGTAAGACTCCGTAGTCGGGGTCGTCACTGACCCCGAATCATCTGAAAGAAGTGACACGAACTGAGGAGCCATATGGAAAAACAGGTAGAGAAGAACATTGAAGAAATCCTGGAGGCGCTCTGGACGGACAAAGAGCAGGAAAAGGATACCCGGGTCGGTTCATTGAAGTCGCCGCACCAGTCCTCTCCTCTGCTGGCTGGCAGGGAGATGGAGACGGCTTTGAAAATCGCTGACCAGGCCGGGCTGGTGGAAGTATCGGGCACCAGGATCCGGCTTACCGGAGATGGGGAAAAGAGAGCTCTCGACCTGGTCCGACGGCATCGCCTTGCAGAGCGGCTTTTCTACGACGTGCTGGACCTGGGGCACGAGGAAACCGAATCTTCCGCCTGCAACCTGGAACACCTTTTGAGCGCCGAGGCGACTAACAGCGTGTGTATCCTGCTGGGGCACCCGACCACATGTCCTCATGGCAACCCCATTCCTCGCGGCGAGTGTTGCCAACAGCGGGTGGTGGACTCCCGTCCGCTGGTGATGCCGGCGGCTGAGCTGAGGCCGGGAGAAGAGGCGACGGTGGCCTACGTTGGCAGCCGTTCGAGGGAGCGGATTGACCGTATCAGCAGTCTCGGCATCGCGCCAGGGATTGAAGTGCGACTGGTACAGCGCCAGCCTACCTTCGTGTTGCGCCTGGGGGAGACGGAGCTTGCCCTGGACAAGGAGATAGTCAAGGACATTTATGTCAGGCGGTCGCGGGTGCAACCGGACGAAAGCAAGCCGAAGAAGCCTGTTCGTTAACTAGGCGTGTACCGCGTCCATCTGTTCCGACACGCCGCGCAGGACATCCGGCGGCAGTATCTTCTCCGCCAGCGGCTGGAGCATGGGCTCTTCTTTTTCGATATGGGCGCCCAGCAAGCCGACAATGTGGCGGGTGATCATCTTGATCTCCCGAGCCGCGTTCTTCTTCTCTTCCTCTGACGACGATTCCAGGGCGGCCATTTGCTCTTCCAGGATATCGATGGCTTTCCAGATGGACTGGTGCTCACCCAGCATGGCGGCTACTACGCCTTCTCTGCCGACGGCAGTCGCCAGAGCGGGGAACAAGGCGACTTCCTCCTGGCGGAAATGGATATGAAGATCCCCATCGAAGAATCGGGTTATCTCCCTCAACGAGGGCGTGACCTGGTCCTCTCGATCCTCGATCCCGTCGGCGACCATGGACAGCAGCTTCAACTTGCTTTGCCCAACCTGATGGCCGTGTTTCAATACCGCCAGATAGTCCATGCTTATCCTCGAACATTCCCGGCAGCCGCGGTTTCCGGGTGGGCCACCACTGGCAGCATATTGAGGTCGGCCAGCAGGGCTGCTTTGTCCACGGATTTCATCTTGCATGCCTGGCCGATGGTCATGGTGCCAGCCATCAGGCGCCGTGCTATCGGGTTCTTAAGGGGGGTGAATCCGTAATCGACAAGTACATCCAACGACCCTGGAACTTTCTCCAGCACTTCGCCGACTATGCTGTCTTCGGTGACTTCCATTGTTCCTGTATATGTCTTCTGGCTCATTTGTCTCCCTCCCAAGTTTAATCTCTGAACTAAGAATACCACCGTAAGCCAGCAGGTTATAGGACTTAAGTCGCAATTGGAGGGAAAAGGTTTGAGCTTCCACAGATTGTCATTGCCTGGAAAATCGCCAGTGGCACAGGCGTCCCTGCCTGTGGCGGCCCCATTTTCATACTTCATGGCGCCGGCTGCAAGCCAGCATGGCGGATTACCTTGAAAGTACCGTAGTCGGGGTCGTCCCTGACCCCGAGATGGGTCGGGCTCCGCGACGAGCCCGACTACGGAGGTGCTTTCATGTTTCGTGGTGAACCTTGGTTCATGGTTGATTCCTGCGAAAGCAGGAATCCAGGCGGGGGGGGCATGCCGCGACCCTACAGACGATGACCTGCATCTTGGGCGGGTCACCGCTAATAACTTACGGGGGAATCGGGCCTGATTAGTAGGTTGGCCGCGCACCTGCGCAGCGGGTCTCGCTATCAGCCCCGTCTAAAGACGCGGGGCCTTTCAACTGGCGCGGGCCCGTTGAGGGCCATAAGCAGGGAATCCAGGTCGATGTCGCCTTCCAGGGCCACGGTCTCGATGGTTTCGGCACCGGCGCAGCAGGTTGCGATGCGGAATCGGTTGAATACCTCCGCGGCGTCCGGGCGCGCCATCGTCACTTCGTTGACCGTCATGTTCTTGGTTATGATTGTTGCCATAAGATTGTCTCCGGGCTATTCCAGATCATTCAGTTCTTTGATTATTGTATCAGGATTCAGATTGTGCATCATGGCGCCGAAGCTGATAGATTCCATCTTCATCCCCGGACAGGTGAAACAGCCGGTTCCGAAATACTTCTTAATGACGGCTTCGGCCCCCGGGTGCATCCCGATGACCTGGGCGATATTCATATCCTTATTGAAGCGTGAAGTCGTAGTTGCCATTTGAGTCTCCTTTTAGACGAGAGTGCGAAACATGTTGTAGATGAACAGGTAGAAGGATAATCCCAGGATTACCCCGAAAACAGCCTCGATAGCCATAAGATTGCCGCCGACCCCGAAAACCGCCAGGCTCATGGCGAGCAGCAACCCCGCCAGGCCGATGTTGGCCGCCCAGAATTGCCACCAGGCCAACTTCTCGCTATATAGCGGCTTCCCCCGGAAACGGGGCAGTATGTGATACCCGATTCCGAAAATGGCAAAGATGACGAAGCCGATCAGGTTCAAATGGGCGTGGACGGTCCTCAAGGCGCGGGTGACCGGGAAGATGAAGAACAGGGCGCCCAGGGTGACGCCGATGACCAGGTAAACCAGACCGGTGAACAGGAATCCCATGGTTGTCTTGCTCAAGTGCGACCTCCCTTTGAGTTACCTTCATGGTTCGGGTTGTTGAGCCTGAGGAGGCTAATGCTCCCCGTGGATCAACATCGGCAGGCAGCGCACGCAGACCCAGGCGGGTTGCCCTTTGTATTCACCGCCCAGAACGACACGTTCGTCGCTGGTGGTGTGGCAGACCATGCAGGCTTTGGGTTCTTTTGGTTTCTGTGATTCTGGCATATACTTTCCCTTTTCTAAGCATTCTGTCTATTCGGATAGCACTATTTCATAAGGGCAGCTAATGGCCCCTACCGGGCAGAGGCCCTCGCAGTCGGTGCAGTAGGTGCAATTTTCCGGATGGACCATGACAACCTTACCGTTGATAATGGCCGCCGCCCCGGAAGGACAATGTTCGGCGCAGACTCCGCAGCCATCGCACTTATTCAAATCTATCTCAGGGATCGATTTCAGCATTTTGAGCCTTCAAAACTCCTAATGCAGACAGTATATGCCCCCGAAAAGTCGATGAATACGACTTTTGTCGGAAAGCGTTCTCTCAGACTATGTCCCTCAGCTTCTTGCTGTTGGTCACGGTTATCCGCCGGCCTTCCATCTTGATCGCGCCTTCCTTCTCCAGGTCTCGGAGCGCCCTTCCCACTACGTCTCGGGCTGTTCCGACCATGGCGGCCATCTCCTGCTGGGTGAGACGCTGAGGTTGGGCGGCGCCGCCAGCCGGCACGGCGGCTTCGAGGAGGATCTTGGCGACTCGGCTGACCACTCTCCGGAACGAGAGGTCTTCCACCAGCACGGTCATTCGCCTGAGCATGGTGGCGAACCCTTTCAGAAAGGCGAGGGCCAAAGGATAGTTGCCGATAAGCGCGAGTATGACTTCGCGGGGAACGATGTAGATGGTGCTGGGCTCCACCGCCGAGGCGCTGGCCGGGTTGGGACCTCCGTCGAAGATGGGCACGTCATTGAAACTTCCGCCCGGGCCGACAAAAGTGAGCACCTGCTCTCTGCCGTCGGGAGAAGCCTTGAAGATCCTGGTGAGCCCTTCCTTGACTATGTAGAAACCGAGGCACGACTCTCCCTCCAGGAATATTATCTCCCCGCGGTCGAAATGACGGGCTTTGGTTGCGCGGCTTAGCCGGTCGAAGTCAGAGGGGCTGAGCCTCGCGAAATAGGGTATCGTCTTTAGAAAATCGTCGGCCATAACTCATTGCGACAAAAGTCGTATACAGCGGTGTTCATTATAGCGTAGACTTGGCACAGTAAAAAGAGCACAGCTAGAAAAGAGGTAATACGATGAGCCTAAACAGTTTTTGTCCGGGTTCCAGGGCCGTCAAAGAGCCCACTCCCGAAAATTACCCCTGTCCCAACTGTGGGGAAGAAGTCGAAGTGTGGACCCATGAGCTATCGTACCCTTGCAGCAAATGCGGTACTCGTGTCTTCCGTGTGCAGCGTCCTTCATGTATCGATTGGTGTTCTCACGCCAAAGAGTGCGTTGGCGCTGAGTTATACAACAGCCTGAAGCCGAAGAAGGTTGCGAGCCCGGTGAGCGGGACTCCCCTGGAAAGTTTGCTGAAAGAGCATGAAGAAGCCCTGACCAAAATGGCGCAATTGCGTGCCACCACGATCTGCCTGAAGGTTAAGGCCAACGCTCCGGCCGATCAGCCGGCGCCCTCGCTCAGGAATGATCTGGACCACCTCAACGAGATATTGGCTTTCTTCGGGGGCGAATTGAGGGAACACTTCCGGAAAGAAGAAACCGGTCTATTTCCCATTTTGGAGAGACATGTGAAAGGGGATAGCGGACCCGTGGGCGTGCTCCTGGCGGAGCACCAGGATTTCTGGAAGAAATTCGAATTGCTGAAATCCCGGCAGGAGAGCCTGGTCGCTAACGCGAGCCAAGGCGCCATCGCCAATGAAATGTACGATCTCTCCAGCCAGATCATCATCCTCTTGCGGGGACATATCGAGAAGGAGAATACCACTCTGCTGCCGCTGGCCCGGAAGCTGTTTAGTGAGGAAGAGTTTCAGGAGTTGAGGGGAGCCTGGATGAATCCCAAGCACGAAGCACTAAGTACGAAATCCTAAACAATACTAAATGTTCAAAATTCAAATCGCGCTGGTCGCATGCACGGGTTTGGTCATTTGAGTTTCGAATTTGTTTAGGATTTCGATATTCGTGCTTAGGATTTGAAAAGGGGGAGCTTCCCGCGGGAAGCTCCCCCCTTTTCTTTTACTATTTTGGCAGGGAAGCAAATATCTGCTGGACCGCCGGGAACATCTTGGCCTGGATAAGGAAATGGTCCTCTATTTCAGGCAGGACTTTGTCGTTCGGCCCGGCGAAGAATATCGGGTTGATTCCATCGGTCGATACGTCCGCCCTGGCGCTGGGCTCGTGGAAGCCCTTGACCAAAGCAGTCTGCCCCTCTTTGCTCAGCAGCCAGTTGACGAAGATGGTACGGGCATTGGGATGGGGTGGATTGGTCGGCAACGAGATGGCGGCGGACACAGTCTGCAACACGCCGCCTTCTTTTGCACGGATCGGTAATAGAGGCGCGCCAACCTCCATAAACTGGGTAACGTTGTCGGGATTGGGGGCGATAAGGATGGGGTACTTGCCCTTGGCGACCCACTCGGTCTGCTGCCGCCAGTCACGGCTGATGACGACCTCCTGCTTGACGAGCCCCTGCAGGTAGGCCTTGGTTTCATCCTCGCCCCAGGACCGGACCAGGAAGGCAACGAAGGAGGCGCCCGCGCCGGGAATGGTCGGGTCGTTCAACACCAATTGACCCTTCCACTTGGGAGCCAGCAGGTCCTTGAAGGACGTGATTTCGTTTTCTTTGACCATATCGGTGTTGCGGGTGGCGTAGCTCTCATAGGCCGAGATCATGCCGAAGACCGTCCCGTCCTTATCGACGTAAGGTAACCGGTTGTTTCTCCATCCCTTGGTGTCGGTGACTTCCGGAAGGAGCAGTTCCGGTGCGATGGGAACGATCAGTCCTTTGGGCTTGATCACCGTCAGGAGGGTGGTGCCTCCGGCGTTGAAGACGTCGGCAAGGCTCTGCCCGGCGGTCCGCTCGGCGACGAACTTCTGCGCGATTTCGGCGGGTGAAGCCGTCACGTATTCAACGTCGATGCCGTATTTGGCGGTGAATGCCTTGGAGATTTCCTGCCGCACGGTATCGGTCATGATGATGTACATGCGGACGCTGCCTTCTTTTTTGGCAGCCGCCAGGGTGCTATCCCACTTGGCTTGCCATGCTGCCTGGGTGGGAGTCGCGGGTTTGGCAGTTGGGGCCTTAGTCGTTGGAACAGCGGTGGCGGGCTTAGCGGTAGGAGCCGGAGTCGTAGGCACCGCCGTGGCGGGCTTTGCGGTTGGGGCCTGGGTGGGCGCCGGGCTGGGGGTGGCGCTTTGGGCGCAGGCGGGCGCCAGCATGGCTGCCACCGTCAGCAACAGTACCAGGAAGTAGGTCTTTCTACACATGGGTTTCTCTCTCCTCATTAGTGGAATATATTCGATTAAGCCTAAGGAACGGTTGTGGAAGTATGATCCATCATCCACACTCAAAGCATTTCATCTTGAGCAACTTATCTTATATAATCCGGTTTTTGTTGTCAAGAAAACCGGGCTTGATGGGTGCAAGGTCTGTCAAGGGTGATAATAGACTGACGGATTGGTCCCGAACTCCGGATGAAGCTGGTTGCCGCGCCTGGCCCTTATCAGCAGAGAGACCTCTCTATCGCCATGCCGTATCTCATCGGATGTCCTTTCCCACTTTGCGGACCCTGGCCTTGACCAACTGACCCTGCATGGCGCCGGTAACCGGGTCGGTCCACTTGTAACTAAGGGGCACCAGTTCTGTTTGATTGGGCCATCCGGTATCCCGGGCTACGGGAGTGGACCAGCGGCCGAACTGGCTGCTCATCAAGATAGTGTCGGGCCTGATGCCCTGGATGAGGGTTACTTTACCCCGGGTCTTGCCGAAAGGCGACTCCACCGAGATTTCATCGCCCTCCTTGATGCCCCTGGCTTTGGCTGCCTGGGCATTCATTACCACACCATGCTGGCCCGGCATCAGTCTGGCCAGTTCCACCAGCCAGGAGCTATCGATGTTGGTGCCATTGACGAATTGCAGGACGCGGAAGGTGGTGACATAGAAATCATATTCCGGGGGGACATCCTCGATAGCCGGTTTGACCCAGACCGGAAGGGCGA
>ORJL010827767.1_pt1 | contig 16294 bp, 14 predicted proteins | sample 1779941 | NCBI WGS metagenome assembly ORJL01 (sample SAMEA104232317, study PRJEB22302) | groundwater metagenome | biome: forest; feature: aquifer; material: groundwater | place: USA | collected 2011-08-07 | depth 5.8 m | reverse complement strand
TTGCAAGGTAGCCAAGAATGTTAAGGGTGTGGCTGCACCCTTGGTCCAGGTGGCAGGGTCGAGCTTCAATTTGGTGAGTGCAGACACGACCCACGAAGTGGAGGCAGAATCCGACAGCTCACAATCAGGCCAAAAGCACGGAAGCTGGTAGACAAACCCACCATCAGCCACTTGCTGCGTGGCAAGATACGCAATCGCGTTCGCTACCGCAGCATCCGACGACGTATAGCCAAGTTCACTGAGCGCCATCAGTACCGCCGCCGTATCGTTCGTATCAGAATCAAACCCCACGCCCCAGGCCCAACCGCCATCGGCGTTCTGGTGCGCTAGCAAAAAATCCTTAGCACCTGTAACTACTGTATCAGTGGCTGGAATACTAGCCGCACGCAGCGCGATAATGCCCCAGGCATCGTCGTTGAGTAATGTAGGGTCGCCGAGCTGCCCCGCACTTGCTAAGCCTTTCAGGCCAGCCACCAAATCACTGCCGGCGAATGTATGCGGATTTTGACCAACGGCTGCTATAGCCAAAATACGTTTGGCATAATCAGTGACGCTGGAACCGCTGAACGACTGGAGGTGCGAAGTTGCCACCCCGCTCTCGCCCGCAGCCACGAGCGCCTGGGTAATCCAGTCGTCCTGGGGTTGGGCTTTGAGGTAGGTAACAGCTTCCGGCACGCCCGCGCGTGCGACGAGCGGCAGCACCAAGGCGGCGGCGACAATGAGTATGAGTTTACGCATAGTGGTTAGGTAAGTAATTAGTTATGTAATTAGATAAGTAATCTGTTCTTTGGAAGAGGTGGGGGACTCAGAGTTAGGCGAAGCCCGTCCCCTACCCCCTCCACTCCCACCCCTGGCACGCCCGGTTGGAACGCCAGTGAAGCCAAACGAATTTGCTATGCGCAGCGACCACATACACGCAAATTCTGTTGCTTCACACGGGCGTTCCTATTGAAAAGTTAAACCCCCACTCGTAGGAGCGGGGGTGGCACGACAAGCACGTTGTAAGAAACGTCAGGCGAACCACTCCCCCTCTCGCGAGAGAAGTGTGTGTATCTTGTACCAAGACCAGTAATCGGGCTCATTCAGTATGGTGGCAGCTGACGTTGCTTTTTATCCCACCTGGGACAAAAAGCAACGAGCGTACAAACTGAATATACCGTAGCGGGACTGCGCCGGAATTCCTATATCGAACTTGCTTGGGGGCTTGCCTCGAGCAACGTCGAGAGGTCACCGGACTTCCCTGGACTGTTGGCTGATTTAATTATTAAGTCTGGTACTCTTTTCGAGACAGGTATTCCTCCGGAATAATTTTTGCTTTAATTTTCTTTTCGCCATTCATATACATTTTTACAAGCCTATGAACACCATCAAGTATAACGTATTTTGACTTGTAATCGGTAACAACAATGGGGTGGCTAGTATCGGCCTCGGCAACTCTTTTTTGGTGCCCCGCGCTTCCCTTTTCCTTCCGTATCACTTCCCACGGGGTAAGGTTCCAGTCGTCGGTGCCGTCCTTTTCCCACACCGGCATTTCAAAATGCCAAATTAACTTTTCCATCTCGATTTCCACAACTGGCAACGGCAACTCTCTCAGCTTAACTGTATCCACAAACATACTTAATCCCACATCAGTAAGCGCACGCGGGGGTTGTTTCGAATCTATCATATAGATTTATAAGCGGATTCTCACCGGACTTCCCTGGTCTGTTGGCTAAACTTTATAAAAGAAGCTGATTCTGAACCTACCTTTATTGACGCCGAATTATAATCTTTAACCCATTTCTTGCCGCTAGGGTTAAATTTTCTAAACCCAATGCCTTATCAGGAGAAAAATAAGCAAAACCAGCACCCTCGCCAAGCCTTATTTCCTTTCTTCGTTTAATGGGGAATGACACAAGGTACATTTTTTTATTTTTATACTCGCAGAGTTCTTTTACCTTATCATTATCAACCGTAATCCCTAACTCTTCGCACAATTCACGTAAAAACGCTTCGTATGCAGTTTCACCAGTTTGACTTTTAACTCCGCCGCCGAAATGATCCCAGGTATTCGGACTTACGCCCCATGGATCCCTTCTGTGAAGACAAACCATTTTATTCTTTTCGTCGTATAGAAACCAACCAATGCTGGTAATTTGCCCTGGGGTTTCATATCCTTGAATTCTATTCCGGCTTGCCATATTTCTCTCCCATTTTTTCAAGAAATTCTGAAGTTGCTTCAATTCCCTCTTTGCTCAGGATAACTGCTCCTTTATGTAATAGGACATAGTTCCAAAAATCCTCACTCTCAAGCATATTTTGTAAAACGAATTGGGATGCACTTTTACGAGCAGCCCTGTGTACCATCAGACCTATTACAATAGATCCCAACGCATACACCCACCCGTAAAGAATAAAAAGTGTGATGGCGGCGGGAATAATCAATATGATGCCCAGCCACGTCCAAAATACGTGCGCTGGTTTATTATGTTTATCAGCAAACTCCGACAGAACAAAATCCCCTGCTTTATTCTTATTCACGTGCACGACGAATTCACCGGATTTGTATCCCTGAACAAATTGCTGATGCGTGATTGGCTTTTGTTGTTCCATAAGGCGTCTATTTTCTCAAAACTACGCGCAAGGTGGCTGACAGTTTAGGGCTCGGGACTTTTCGAGGTAAGCTAAACCATGTCGTACCACTGTACAGGCTCCGAACAGTACCACGGTAAAAATAAAGTCACCAAGCATCGTATTGCGGAAGAATGGAATGGCGAGGGTGTAGGCGAGCGCCAAGCCTTGCCAGGATTTTTCGTACCAATCCGCCGTGGCCCACACGGCAAAGTTGGTGGCTATGAAGAACAGTGTTGATGATGCGAGTGATGTACCCAGAACCTTCACTGCCTTCATATCCTTAAGCCAGCTGCCCATTAGCGCGCTTGCTGCGAAGCAGGCGTACACCGTAAGCATAACGGGCATATGGTAAAAGCCGATTATGGAATCCGAAATGAGCATTGCGACAATCGGCACACCTATTGCCCACTTGCGCGGCATTATTGCGCCCGCGAGCATAGCCGCGGCTGCGACCGGCGCCACGTTCCACACGTGCGGCACCAATCGGCTGACAGCCGCTATTACAATGAGTACAAGAGCTATAACTATGTTCCGCTTCATAGCACTGACTTTCTAAATGTCCAAAAAACTGCCTCTCCGCCTTTTAGTTGCAGCTTGTCAGCGGCTATCAAGGGTTGCGCGCCGTTCACCCAATACTGCCAATACCTTTGCCCAGTGCCGTTCTTTTGCTTCCCTATCTGCTTTACAAACGCGCCCATACTAGACGACGTATCCACATCCAGCACTAGCTTTTCTTTGGCTGCCACTGCCTTCAATGCGCCGAGCACTGTGGATTCGCTCGCTGATACAACTACATTGTTCCAGCCACTTATCTTTTCACCATCATCCAGTAAAAAAGAAACCGTAATAGTCTGCTGTTCAACATTCGATTGCAGAGTCGCTGCTGGCGCTGGCTCGCGCATAGCGACCGTGAGCCCGAGCGTAAAAATAGCAGCCGCACCAATAACGGCGATGAATATATTGCGAATGGGGTGTTGCATTTGCATAAACTTACTTACTCCCGTGCCAGGTAACCTCGCGCCCGCCCGGCAGTTCGGCGTTGGCGCGGCGCGCGAGCGAGAACAGGTAGTCGGACAAACGATTCAGGTATTGCACTACGAACGGCCGTACTGCTTCGGCTGATTGCAAGCGCACTACCGCGCGCTCGGCGCGCCTGGCTACTGTGCGCGCGACATGCAAGGCCGCGGCCACTTGGTTGCCACCTGGCAGCACAAAGCTCGTGAGGTGCGGTAGTTTACCCTCGGCCTCGTCCATAGCTTTTTCAAAGTCGGCAACGCGCGATTCGGCAAGTGGTGTAAAGCCGGTGGGCGTAGTTTCGGGTGAGGCTAGTTCGCTCCCCAGTGTGAACAGGTCGCGCTGCACAGCTTCCAACTCGGCATGGTAGCGTTCAGCACCTGGTAATGCCATTACAACACCGATTGCGGCATTAAGCTCATCAACCGTACCATAAGCCTCAAGCCGCAAATCAGCCTTGGAAATGCGCTTGCCGCCGAACAGGCTTGAGAACCCACCGTCACCAGTTTTCGTGTAGAGTTTCATGGTATGTATAATTGTTACTTCTCTAGGAGAAGTAACCAAGAGTCGCCACCCAGGTCTCCGGATTAGGCAGTGCTCGCCGCGCTCACTGGCTCCGGCCTATGCACAACGGGCACATACACGGCGGAGCCGGGCGTTCGCGCGTCTTCCGCTCTGCAGCTAACCCTACGACATGGTGGCAAGTTGTTAATGCGCGCCGAAGTGAGGCAACAGAATTTGCGTGCTGTGGACGCTTAGCATAGCAAATTCGTTTAGCCTCACGAGAGCGCGCCAGTCGGGCGTGCCAGGGGTGGAGGTGCAGGAGGTAGGGGGCGGGCTTAGCCTAACTCTGAGCCCCCTACCTCCTGCAATCACTCTAAAAACGTAGCAAAAACAATTTTACTTCAACTCGCAGGCGCCACTGACGCAAGCCAGTTCTTTGGACCCCGTGGTCGTATCCTCGTACTCGTAAGCGGCGAGCTGCGCAAAGTCGATGTTGGGAAACTTGGCTGCCAATTTTTCGTACTGCTCTTTTGTAATTTCCTCGTACGGCGCCAGCTGATACACATGCTCGTCCTTAGGGAGGAAGCTGAGTCCCCCGACCAGGTCCCAGTTGTCGTACACCCAGGTACCAACTTTCAGCCACTCGTCAGCCGAAACCGAGATAGTGGTCGATGGGTTGTGCTCGGTGTAGCTTTCTTTTAGCATTTTCCAGTAAGCCAACAAGTCGAGCGCCGAAATGTCGCGGCGGGTGGGCGACCCTTCGGGCGCTTTCATGGGGAAATCAAGCACGAAAGTGGTGGCAGTTTGCTCCACTTGCCCGACCTCGGGGTGGTACGGCACACCCATGTCTTTGAGCATGTGGAACATGGGATTGTGGTTTTCGATGCGGACGCGGCGAATATAGTAAGCCGCGTGCCGCGGGTGCATGCCGGACGAAGTGTCGAATAGCTGCGAGCCGTTGCCACTGGGCTTTACGCAAGTAATGCAAGTTGATTGGTTGATGCCGAACTTTTGCGCATACTCGCGATTAACCTCGACCGCCAGCTCTTTCATTTTGCGCAAAGTAGCGGGGTTCCTAACTGCCGGACAATCCCACTGGCCAGTGATAGATACGCCGAGCAAAGCTTCTTCCTGGCAATGCTGCTGCCATTCTGGACTAAGATATGGGAAATGCGTGAGCGTGGCTTGGAACGTGCCCAGGATGGTCGCAATGCGAACTTTCTTAAGTAGTGTTTCTTCCGTATCCTCAGGCCGCGCCACGACTTCGGATAAATTACAGAATTGCTTGGACTTTAAAATTATCTCGCCGCAGGGGTTGGTGCCCGAGGTGTAGGAGTCGGGCTGGAATATAGGCCAGCGCCGGGCGGGCAATTGCTTTTGCAAACTGCCGCGGTTGAAAATACCGCGTTCGCCTGAACCTGACTTCACCAAATTAACCCACTCGTCCAAAAATAGGTTTAAAGATGGCCGCTCATTGTACACCGCCGAGTTGTTGGCCATGGCGCGCTCGGGGTGCTTCAAGTAGAACTGGCCGTTCTTGGCTTCGCGCATTTCAAGGTCGTCAAGGTCCGACAGCGAGATGAGCGCCGAGCGCCTAACCCCGCCCATCACCACTACCTCGCCAATTTTGCAAATAATATCGTGGGCATCAAGAGTGGTAAGCCGACGGCCCTGGCGCGCAAACATTTTCTCGCGCGAAAATTCAAGCAGTGCTTTTAAGGGCCCGGGGCCAGATGCCCGGCCGCCCATAATTTTAAGCCTGGCGCCCTGGGGGCGAACCTTCGAATAATCAAAATCAATGTCCTTGCCGTCAGACCAGGTAGTGAGCCCCAAGGTCAGGGCATCGCACCAGCCTTCCTTACTGTCCTGAATAGTGTGGCTGAAAAGCTTAACCCCGCTTTGGCGCTTGATAATAGGTAGCTGCTCCACAGTTTGCCGCTCGACCGAAAAGCCTACGCCCGTGCCGCACATCAGCACATACATTACTTCAGCAAAGTCCCGCCAAGTGCTGGGCGCCACAAATGAGCAATTATAAGCGCAAACATTGGTCGCGGCGGCCGCCTCGCCCGCGCCCCACAACAGACGCATCGAGCCCATGGCATCCATGGTGAGCATGCTGGCACGCACCTCGGCATATTCTTCCATTCGTAACTTGTCACCCAGGTTTTGTTTCATGAACCCTAAGTAGCGGTCGACTGTTTCCACCCAAGTTTCACGCCGGCCCTGCTCCGGCACCCAGCGCGAGTAGGTGGTGTAGTAGACGAACTCGGAAAGTTGATTGCGGAAGTAAGCTTTGCTTTGTTGAGCCAGCTCGCGCACTATAGCCGGCACGTCGCGCTTTTGGCCCCGAGCTTTGGCATGATCCTCGCGATATAAAATATATGCCTTGGCGGTTTTGAGCCAGCGCGAGCGCATAAGCGTAAGTTCGACCACGTCCTGCACTTGCTCGACCGTCGGCGTAGTGTGACCGTCGTAAATCAACTCCAGCTCCTCGGTCACGCGAAATGCGAGCCGAGCGGCTTCTTCGCGTGCGAACTCACCAGTTTCCGCCCCGGCATGTGCAATGGCCTCAATTATCTTTTTGGGGTCGAACGACACGACGCGACCGTCGCGCTTCATAATGTTACCGAGCCTACCCTCGGCCGACTGCACGGGCTTAGTGGGCACTGGCCTAGCTGACAGCAACGGCTCTTGGGACATAAGGTGAGATAGGTAATTAGTTTTAGTTAGAAATTTTACTTGAGCGCCGGCCTGACAATCCTTTAAGCTCGCGGGCAAAGCTTTGAGCGTCCTGGAAGCTGCGGTAAACGCTGGCAAAACGGATGTAGGCGACTTGATCGAAGGTCTTAAGGCGCTTCATCACCAGTTCACCGATGTCCTTGGAGGTGAGTTCCACTTTCCGCTTGCGCTGGATGTCACGCTCGATCTTTTGTACCAGCCCGCGAAAGTGTTCGGCGGTGTGGGGACGCTTCTCCAATGAGTGCTTAAGGCCTTGCTCGAGCTTTTCCTTGTTGTAAGGCTCGTGCCGCCCGTCGCGCTTGATGACAGTAAGGTCGAGGATCTCACTTTCCTCGACGGTAGAAAAACGGAAGCCGCACTTGGTGCATTCGCGTCGGCGGCGAATGGTGAGCCCATCAGTTGCCACCCGTGAATCGGTAACTTTAGTGTCGTAATAGTTGCAAAACGGGCAATGCATGGTCTTTTCGGCGCACCACAAGATGTAGTAGGCGTAAACTCAATTGTACCCCTAGATGTAGTACTGTCAAAGCCCCGCATTTTCAGGGTTTTTGGCACCTGACTGGGTGCAGTCGGGCTGGCACTGTGGATAACGCCTGGTGAAACAAAAAATCCCCCGAAGGGGGACACAAAGTACGACGCATGCCATGAATCCAGTTGACTATCAACCGCACTCGTGGCGGTCAGGTGGCTAATACTAGCCATAAGCAATTTTGTTTTATTTAACCCCCTACTTACAAAGGTATGATAGCACAAAAAAGCCCCGAACTCAAGTACGGTCGCGCCTGATAAAGCCAAAAATGGCTTACTGTGTCAGGCCCGAATGCCGCGGTCTGAAGACCGCGGATGAAGGACTATGAGGAATGGGTGGCGGAGCCGCAACTGCTCGCAGCGAACCTCCCCTGATGCCCCGGTCGCAAGGCCGGGGAGAGGTTCACCTAACGCCTAACTAAAGCTTAAGCTTTTTGCGGATGAAGGCCGGCACTTCGAAATCTTCACTTTCCTGAACCTTGCTCGCCGGCTTATCAGCGACTTTAGGTGGCGGATTAGTATTTCCCAGGACGCTGCGCTCGTGGAACGAGTTTTCAGGCGCGGGCTTAGACGAAGGCACACGTTCCTGTTTTAAGAAAGCAGGTGGCGCGTAGCTAGGGGGCGGCACGGTGGGGCCAAGCGGAACCTTTTTACTGACCGTTTGCGCGAACCCGGTGGCGATGACCGTTACCTTGAGTTGATCCTTAAGGTTTTCGTCAATGACAGCGCCGAAAATTATCTTAGCATGGGGGTCGGCACTGGCTGTGATGATGCGCGCGGCTTCGCTAACCTCGTACATAGCGAGGTCGGGCCCGCCGGCAACGGTGAAAAGTATGCCACGCGCGCCATCGATGCCTATTTCAAGGAGTGGTGAATCAATGGCGGCCTTGGCGGCCTCGACCGCCCGATTCTCGCCCGAGGCGGTGCCGATGCCCATCAGCGCCGAACCTGTTCCTGACATGATGGCCTTAACATCGGCAAAGTCGACGTTGATAAGCCCGGGCACGGTCACGAGCTCGGAAATACCTTGCACCCCTTGGCGCAGCACATCGTCAACAATCGAGAAGGCGTCGAGCAATGAGGTTTTTTTATCAATCAGCTGCAACAGACGGTCGTTCTGAATAGTTATCATGGTATCAACCTTATCGACCAGTTCCTCGTACCCGCGCTCGGCGACCTCCCGCCGCTGCACACCTTCAAAACCAAACGGCTTGGTGACGACGGCGATAGTGAGGGCGCCGGCCTCGCGCGCCAGTTCCGCGATCAATGGACTGGCACCCGTACCAGTGCCACCACCTAGGCCGCAGGTTAGGAACACCATATCAGCCCCCTTCAGCGCTTCCTTAACTTCGTCGCGGTTCTCTTCGACCGCCTTACGCCCGAGGTCGGGATCCATACCCGCACCCAGGCCCCGGGTGGTGGCTTCGCCAATGTGTATCTTGACCGGGGCGCGCGAGTGATGCAGCGCCTGGGCATCGGTATTCACGGCCAAAAACTCCACGCCGCGAATTTTAGCCGACACCATGCGATTGATGGCCGCTCCACCCGAACCACCTACTCCCACCACCTTTATTTTTGCGTACGTTTCGATATCGGGTTTTACTTCCATAGGTAAGTGTCTAAAGGCTAAATTCTAAAGATTAATGACAAATATTATGATAAATACTAGGGCATTAAGGCCTGGAACCACTTTTTCACCTTGGCCGAAACATCCCCTAACGCGAGATGCGGCAGGTGGAACCCACCTTCCTCACCGCGCTGCTGCGCACCCCAGCGCACTAGCCCAATTGCGGTCGTAAATGAAAGATCGCTAATGCGTTCCAAGGGGCTCGCCACCTCGAGTGAGTAGCCTAAGGCCGCCGGCAGTCGCAGCCTGCGCTTCGCAACCTCGATGATGCCCGACAGTTTGGCCCCCCCGCCGGTTAAAACAATGCCGGCCGGCAACTTGCCCGAGCGGTCGAGCTTTTGCAATTCGCGTTCCACTAGTTCAAAAATTTCTTCCAAGCGCGCCTCGATTATCTGAGCGACCTGACGACGCGACACCACACCTTCCTCGGGCGAAAACTCACCCAACGAGATTTCTTCGCGCTTGCCAACCTCGTCCGGCACCGCGTGACCATAATCAATTTTTAGGCGCTCGGCAATATCAATCGAGGTACGCAACCCGATGGCCACATCATTGGTGATGTGGCCTGAGCCTATCGGCAGAATAGCGGCGTGCAACGGATCACCGTCCTCACACACCAACAGACTGGTGGTGGCGCCGCCAATGTTTATGAGTGCCACCCCAAGTTCGCGCTGACGCTTCGGTAGTACTGCTTCAGCGTTCGCCAAAATATCAAGCACCAGGTCGTCGATGTCGAGCCCAGTGCGATAAACACACTTGGTCAAGTTCTTTATTTGCGCCGACTGCCCCTGAATGACCTGGGCCTCGACCTCGAGCCTGACGCCGGTCATACCAACCGGATCCTTAATATCGCCCTGGCCGTCGACGGCGAACGAGCGCGGCAGGACGTGCAGAATTTCGTAGCTCGGTGGCGCGGCCACAGCTTGCGCTGCTTCCACCACGCGGGTGACATCATCCTCGCCGATCTCACCGTTGGGTTTAGCGACCGCAATCACCCCATGGCTCGACTGGGCCACAATGTGACTGCCGTTAATCCCAACCCAGGCGTGCTCGATTGGCGTACCCGCCAAGCGCTCGGCTTTTTCCAGGCAGCCCGAAATCGAAGACACCGCATCTTCGATGCTGGTAACGACGCCACGATGAATCCCTTCGGACGGAACTTCAGCTAAAGCGACGATTTGCAGGTGCTGACTAGGCGAGGCGTGCGCCACCGCCAGCCGAATCGCGGTTGATCCAATATCGAGTCCGGTGATGAGAGCAGGGCGGGCCATGGGTTAGTACTGTACCTCTCAGTATAAAACCACAGCCCGCTGCTGCCAAGGCGTACGAGCTGAATAATTCTATTGTTCAGCTAAGGAATTCAACCACTAAGAGGGCGATCGCCGCCAGTGCCGCCAAGCCCATTATAAGGGCAGCGGCGGCTAAGATATCCTTTAAGACCCCGGCGTGGTGCGAGAAGCGAGGCTCGATAACGTCGAGCAAGCGCTCGAGGAAAGTGTTGAATACCTCAACAACTAACACTCCGCCGGCCGCGAGTAGCAACACAGCCAAAGCCGTCCGCGAGAGCTCAAAATACCAAGCGCCCAAAAGGACGACGGCCGCTACCACTAACTGAAACCGAAAACTGGACTCGCGTCGCAAAATATAGCTCAGGCCGCGCCAGGCATAATACGGTTTACGGAAAAATGCAGTCATAGTTTAGGGATAAGGCCGGCGCGGCCTGCTAACACGCGCTGCTCGAGCGCCATCATTACCTTGCGCTCGGCTAGTTTAGTGTGGTCATAGCCCGCCAGATGCAACAACCCATGAGCAACGAGCACTTCAAGTTCTGCGACTAATGAATGGCCGCGTTGCTTAGCTTGACGGCGGGCTTGCGCCAGGCAAATGATGATTTCACCGGCCACTGGGTCAGCTTGGTAAGTAAATGAAAGTACGTCGGTCACATGGGGTTGGCGACGGTAGCGCTTGTTAAGCGCACGCATCGTAGTTGAATCAACGAACGCCACGCTAACGTCGGCGAAAATGCTGGCGGTAGCGGCAGCGGCCCGGCGCACAAGCGCACGAATGCGCGCAGCGAAAGCGGCAGGCAGCGCGGCTCCTCGAGCCTGATGAGTAACCCTAACTACCTGGTTGGGGCGGCGCATTGGTCGTATCGCCCTGACTACCACCAGTGGTACCTTCGGCTCCACCGCCCGGTACAGCAACACTGGCAGCTGCTTGAGGTGGTTGGAACAACTTCACTATCGCTTGGAATAGTTGGTAGAAAGATGCTTCGGTACGTGTGCCGATGTTGTAGCTTAAGGTAATTAGATGCGAGCCTGAAGCAAGATAAGCATTTAAGCCGTCGAATGACAACGCCCACGTAGTTGTACCAGCCACCAAAGTGGGCACGTCCGTCGGCGATAACCCCGGCACCTGTTTAGCATACCAAACTTCGGCTGTCAGTTGTTCGGGATTATCAACTATCAAGACCTCGATGAACTCGCCTTCGGCGCCACTCAAGATAACTTCGGCTTCTTCTTGATCGACTGCTTTCGCCAACCAGGCGGTTGGGTAGCGCACTGCATAACCAAATTTCGTGCTAGTAAAGGTGGCTAACCTAGGGCTAGCGGCGAGTAGCGCTCCACTCGAGAGTGCCGGATCGAAGCCGCCAGTTACCTCGCGTCCGTCGGCATAGGTGTCGCCATCAGTATCCAAGAGCGCCGGGTCAGTACCGAACAGCGGCTCTTCCGCGTCGGTTAGCCCATCACCATCGCCGTCGACCGTCGCCGCCGGTAGTTGCAATTGCCGCGGTAGCTCGGGCGGTGGCATTATGGTGCCAACGCCATCAATTCCTTGCGGCTGCGCCTTGTGCTCGCCGGCATTAAGGCCGGCCGCGCCCTCTTCAAACCTAAAAGTGACAGCATAGGTAGTGCCATCAAGACTTTCATATAAGTAATCAGCCGCACCGGGTGTAGGATTTTGTGGCACTTCACCCAAGTAGGTACGCCCCTGGGCCGGTATCGTAAACCCAGCGTCGCTTAAAACCTTGGTGGAAGCGAGCCCCAGCGCCAGCGGTAAGGGCGCTAACGGATAGCGCTTATTGGTCGCGTAATAAAGTTCCAAACCACCCTGAATAGTTCGCACATCTAAATAACGCCGATCATCGCGAGCGGTGGCAGTCGCGAGCGGCGCTGGCACGACCGGTGCCGGCGGAGTTGGTTCAGGTGTTGGCGCTGGCACGGGTGCCGGGGTAACAGGCAACGCCGGCGGCGGTTGGGGCGCAAAAAAAGCCAAGTAAGAAGCCACCCCACCAATGCCAAGCAGCACCACAACTATCGCGACGATAAGCCAACGCTTGCTCGCCTTAGGCGGCGGTGGCGCGACCCCACCCGGGGCCGCGCTCCAACCCGAACGCGAACTCGGCATAGAATGAACCTCACCCCAAATATCAGGCGGTTGGGCTGCACTTGAACCTTGATCTAGGTTCTGGGCCGGTTGGTTATCAAACATGGTGGCAGTAGTCTACGACTGAGGAAGTTCCAGCAACTTACCCTGACCTTTGGGATTGAAGCCGTTCTGGACCTCGGTGCCGTCGGTGAACGTATCGCCGTCCGAGTCGGGGTTTAACGGATCAGTTTGATACACTCGCACCTCGTCGCGGTCAAAAAGCCCATCGTTATCACTGTCGATATTCTGAGGATTTGTGCCCAGGGCTATTTCTTCATCATCGGGCAACCCATCGCTGTCGGTATCCTGGGGCTCGGGAGTTTCGACCACGGGTGGCGGCGCAGGGGTTGGTTCAACTTCTGGTGTGGACCTTGGCACCTGCTCAACCGGTGGTGCTACGGGCACCGGCGCCTCGGGCGGCAAGTTAGTAAACCACCAATAAGCCGCGCCCGCCAACCCAAGGACGAGCACAGCTATAACCAAACCAATTACTAAACCTCGCCGACTCCGCCTAGGTTGGTCGGAGAAGTGTGAAACTGATACTGGTATCGGCGCGTTATCAGCTGGTGGTGCCGGCACTACCGGTGGCACAGCGCGCTGCCCAAGTGTCTGTTCAGTATCAGCAAAAATATCTTCCACCCGCTTCGGGGTTGCCTCACCTACTGGCGGAACATCATCAAACATATATAGTAACTATACATTTTACTTGGTTATGGTCAAAATGCCGGCCATACTCGACCTACCCAAATAACCAACACCTGGATCAAATTGGGTTATTCCGCTAACCCACACTTGTGTGGGGCCGTCGAAACGGTTCAGACTACTAAATGTACCTGGGGTATATGTCATAGCGCTAATGGGTACTGATGTATCTAACGAGCCAGACCCATTCCAGCTGACGGGTAGTGATATAGAAAATGTTGAAAATGTAGAGGAGGCGGTAATAGTTACATTTTGAGCACTGATAAACCTTACAAAGTAAGCATACCCAACCTCAATATTTGTCGCCTGCACATACACACCACCATAGTACTTCAACGGCAAGGTGGTCGCGGTCGGGAATAATACATTCCAAGCCGAATTAGACACATTGAACGGTAAAGAAATAAAATTCCAGCCGTTTGCCATGTTATAAGTATGAGTCAAGCCAAAGTCGGCCGTCACCGATATATTACTGGCCGGCATAATAACAGTGCATTGGTTACCGCTGACGCTGGTACAACCACCACTGAAACCAACGAATGTACCATTAGTACCCAGATTAGCTGTTAGGGTAATTGTCGTGCCCGGCACATACGATGCCGGCGATGCACTACCGGTTACGGTACTAACAGATGCACCCGGACCTGACAATGTTATGGTCAAAGTGTAAGTTACCGCGGCAGCAATAAAGTTGGCGGTGATATTCTTAGCCGCATTTATAGTAACAACACAGACCGGGTTCGTAGTACATGCACCAACGTCGCCGCTCCAGTTGCTGAATGAATAGCCCGCAGCTTCCAGGGCTGTAAGTGTCACTGAACTTCCACCAGCAAAGCTGGCACTACAGGTGACTCCGCAGCTAACGCCGCCTGGCGAGCTAGTCACCGTACTAGTAGTAGCACCGGCACCTGATTTTATCACCGTGACAAGGTAACTTGGCTCAAAACGTGCATTGACCGTACGGTTAGCTCCCGGTACTGGTGTGCAGGTACCGCTGCCAGCGCAATCACCAGTCCAGTCTACAAAGGTGAAGCCAGCGTCCGGTGTGGCGGTCAAGGTAACACTAGTGGTGCTGCCGTAAGAAGCAAAGCACGAAACGCCGCAATTAATACCGGCTGGAACTGAGGTCACTGTACCGGTGCCGGCGCCTGACTTTGTCACGGTAATGGTGTAGCTGGCGCCAACAATGAAGTTGGCCACCGCAGTCTTATTGGCCGACAAAGCGTTAAACGTGCAAGTTGGATTCGTGCCTATGCAATCACCGCCCCAACTGTCGAACACATAACCAGGCAGTGCGGTAGCGGTAAGCACCACATTGGTGCTATCAACATACGAAGCTGTGCACGAACTGCCACACAGGATACCTGGCGGCGAACTGGTAATAGCCCCGAGGCCAGTCATGCTTACTGTAACCGTGTGACTCGCTACCAGCGCGGTAAAGTTGGCGGTCACCGACTTGGCCGCATTCATATTTACGGTGCAACTTGGGTTAGTCCCACTGCAGACACCGCCGGTCCAACTACCAAAGACATGCCCAGCACCGGCCGCGGCGGTAAGTATTACGTTGGTGCCGCTGATGTAGGAGGCACTACAAGTTGTGCCACAATCAATACCACCGGGGAAGCTGGTCACGGTGCCTGAACCCACGGTCGTGACGTTCAAAGTGTAGGAAGGTGCAATAGCGAAAACGGCGCTGGCGGTACGATTAGCAGTAAGTGATAATGTGCAGGTGGGGTTACTGCCGTAAACTGCACAATCGCCGCTCCAGCTTTGGAACACCGAACCAAATTGAGCTGTAGCCGTAAGCACGACCGTGGTGCCGCTGATGTAAGCAGCCGCAGGACATGCCCCGCCGGTGACGCAGCTAATGCCCGCTGGGCTAGAACGAACACTGCCTGTGCCAGCACCGCTAATTGTAAGCGACAGGGTGCGCGCCAACGCGAAGGTCGCTGTTACATTCTTGGTCGCATTGACCGTCAGCGTGCAGGACAGGCCGGTGCAGTCACCACTCCAGCCAGCAAAGATGGAACCGCCCGCTGGTGTCGTCGTAAGCGTCACTGGGGTGCCCTCGGGATAATTCTCAGTGCAGTCCGTTGGACAAGTAATACCTAACGGCGTGCTATTTACCTGACCACTGCCCGCGCCGGCTCGCGTAACATTTACGGCGTGCGTAATAAGTTCGAAAATTACGTTGACCGTGGTGGCAGCAGTAACTATCACCGTGCAGGTAGTGCCTGCACCACTGCACCCGCCACCACTCCAGGAAGCAACGCGCGAGCCTAGGTTTGGCGTGGCGGTTAATTGCACGCCAGTGCCTGAAGCGTAGGTGTGGTTGCAATCCGAACCGCAATTTATTTCACTTATATTAGTAGCCGTCACCGTACCACTACCCGTACCAGATGCGCGCGTGACAGTAAGTAGGTAAGCGTTATCAAAAGTAGCTGTGACGGTGCGGGCCGCGCTCATCGTAACCGTGCAAGGCCCAGCGCCAGTACAACTACCAGTCCACCCAGTGAACATAAAGCCTGCACCTTGCGTGTACGTCAAGATGACTAAGGTACCGGTGGCATAGGTTTGGGTGCAATCAAGACCGCAACTAATACCAGCGGGGTTGGAAGCCACGCTACTGGTCGCTGCACCTGCGCCCGATGTAGTAACAATCAACAAAAACCCGGCTGTAAAGGTGGCGGTGACATTGGTGGGTGCGGCCACTGTCACAGTACAGTTAAATGCATTACCACTGCAGCCGCCGCCTGACCAGCTAGTGAATACAAACCCGGCTGCTGGCGCGGCGGTCAAGGTCACTGGCGTACCGGCCGCGTAGGATTGGCAATTAAGCCCACAAGCTACGCCCGTGGGGCTTTGGGTAACTGTGCCGCTGCCAACCCTGACTACTGTCAAATTGTAAGCCAGGGCAAAAGTAGCGTTGATGGTCGTATTGTTACTCAAAGTGAAAGTACAGTTCCCCACCCCAGGGCAGGTGGCTAGGCTCCAGCCGGCAAAAATGGAACCGGCGTTCGCCACGGCTTGCAGCGTAACGGCCGTACCTTGTGTAAACGAAGCGGTGCAGTTAGCGCCACAATTCAGCCCCAAAGGCGCCGTGCTTACGACCGTGCCACTGCCAGCGCCGGCCTTTAC
>ORJL010011730.1_pt1 | contig 16296 bp, 14 predicted proteins | sample 1779941 | NCBI WGS metagenome assembly ORJL01 (sample SAMEA104232317, study PRJEB22302) | groundwater metagenome | biome: forest; feature: aquifer; material: groundwater | place: USA | collected 2011-08-07 | depth 5.8 m | reverse complement strand
TCGGCGCCCTCCTTAAAATAATCGACTGGAAAGACACCTGCATCTGCGTCGTGAGCAAATCGGGAAAAACCACAGAAACAATGGCGCAGTTCTTTATCATCCGGGACGTGCTGATCAAAAAGCTCTCAAGCAGCAGATGGAAGGAACACGTCGTCGTCATCACCGACCCGTCTCAAGGGCCGCTTCGCGCCCTCGTGACGCAGGAGGGCCTGCAGAATTTCTCGCTCCCGCAGGATGTCGGGGGAAGGTTCTCGGTCCTCTCAAGCGTGGGACTCTTCCCCGCAGCGTGCGTGGGAATAGATGTCAGCGGTCTATTGAACGGCGCGGCCGAGATGGCGGAGAGATGCAAAACGGTGGATATCGAGAACAACCTCGCCGTGAAAAATGCCGCGATCCATTACATCATGGATACGGTAAAGCACAAGCCGATCTCCATCCTGATGCCGTATGCCGATTCACTTGCACTATTTGCAGACTGGTATGCCCAGATCTGGGCAGAAAGCCTCGGCAAACGTGGGACCGGCCCGACACCAATGAAGGCGCTGGGGGCGACCGACCAGCATTCGCAGCTGCAGCTATATATGGAAGGGCCGCTGGATAAGGTCATAACGATCATCGGCGTCGAAAAGTTCGCGACAAAGGTCCCGATACCTCCGACCCAGACCAAGGATTTCGATTATTTGAGCGGAAAGGACTTGAGCGACGTGCTGAAGGCGGAACAGGCGGCGACAACTTTGGCGTTGCACCAGGTGGGGCGGCCGGTTATCACGCTGACGGTCCCGGATATCTCCGCGCATACATTGGGACAGCTCTTTATGCTCTATCAGATCCAAACAGCGGTCTGCGGAAAGTTATACGGGATCAATCCATTCGACCAGCCCGGGGTGGAATTGGGAAAGAAGCTGACGAGAGAAATTTTGAATAGGAGTAGCAGCCTTTAGGCTGCGATGGTTGTATGGGTGGGGCATGGCACTATATGGGGAGATCGCTCGCCGACGGCGAGCGATGACGAGTGGGTTAAACTTACGCTCTTTTTATAAGCTCTTTATTTATCATCTGCTGCACTGTTTCCTTTAACTCAACAGCAAGTTTTTCGGCGGGTTTCTTCGAAGGTTTATATCTTATCGGCTTGCCAAAGATTATCTTCCATTTGCTGGGCAGGGGTATCAGGCCAACGAGCCCGAACAGAGGGAACGTCGGCGTGACGGGAAAAAACGGCAGGCCCACCTTTTTGCCGATATCCTCTAACTACCACATGATGGGATAGGTTTCCTCGGCACCAATGATAGCGCACGGAACGACCGGCACACCGGTCTGCCTTGCAATGAGCACCACGCCCCCCTTGCCGAACGCCTGCAATTTATAACGCTCCGAATAGAGCTTGCCGATCCCGTTCGTCCCTTCAGGGAAGGCGCAGACAAGCTCACCTTTTTTCAGCAGCTTCACCGCGTTCTCGGGGCTTGCCTTGACCCCACCGGCGCGCTGGATGAAAAGGCTCAAGAGCGGAAAATTATCGACGAAGTCGGCAACCAAAAAACGGACGTTGCGGTTCTCTGAATGTTCCGCAAAGACCGCCATATTCAGCATGACGGCATCGAACGGGAGCATGCCGGAATGATTGGCAACGATGAGCGCCGCGCCCTTTGAAGGGATATTCTTTATCCCCTCGACCTCGACCCGCCACCAGTCGTCATAAAGGAATCTAAAAACAGGCCTGAGCATCTGAATGACGCCCTCGTCCATGCCAAACTCGTCCTTGATGTCAAAATGGGTCGTCACCCGCTTATAGACCGCCTCGAGCTGCTTTGTGACGTGGGACACCGTCTCGCTCTTAACGAGCGAAGAGAAAATCTCCTGCATTATGTCGGTCAGGATTTTTACATTCATAGGCCGCGACTAACAACGGTCTTGCGGTAGCAAAACCACGTTAGCAGTAAAATGATAAAATCTATCGCCATCCCCGCAATGTATGCGAAGAACGGTCCGTGAAGAATGGCCGCAAGAAGGAATCCGATCGTCGTTGCAAGCTTTGAGATAACGATCAATTTGACGAACGCCAGATTCTGGCGGATATCCTTTAACGCCTCGATCGCAGAAAAGATAAGGACCACCAGGAGCGAAACCGCCAGGACATTCCAAAAACGCTCGGTTGGATATGGCAGGAGCTGGAAAGGCCACTGAAAGACCTGCCTGCCAATGGCGTTCAGCCAATAGATAAGGGCGTCGGGGAAGACGGCAAATACGACAGCCGCGCCGCTGAACAGCCCGACCCACCAGCGCAGAAGGAGCACAAGCCGCCTCTCCTGCAATGTCATCCAAAGCTCGCGCATATATCTTTGGAGTAGCGGCCTTTAGGCCGCACTAACTGAATTCAATTAGCGCAGCCTAAAGGCTGCTACTCCTGAAGTCACTTAACAACACGACTGGCCGGTCGCCAAGCCCTCTGCCTTCTTCATCTTGCAGCCCACGAAACCGCAGATGGCCGCAAGCAGGCCGCAGACGATCACGACTATCCAGCTTGTCTTCATTGCGAACGGCTCGCCTTTAAATGTTATTTCCCATCCGCCGATCAGACGAACGATGTGGGCAACGGCCGGCATCGCAAAAAAGCCGGAGAGCCAGGTCCAGAGACAACCGCAATTACATTTCTCTGCCATATTTTACCCCCTGTTTTATGTAGTGGCCCAATTAATTGGGCAATATGGGAGTAGCAGCCTTCAGGCTGCGCTAATTTAACACACTTCGCGCACCCTAAAGGGTGCTACTCCTAACAGCCCGATAAATCGGGCAACTACTTTAATACCTCTCTGGACACCTTCATCGCGCAATACTTCGGCCCGCACATACTGCAATGGTTCAGGGTCGCGGGATCGGATCCCGAAGCCGTCGTTGCGCCGGCATGATACTCCCTTGCGCGGTCCGAATCAAGCGCCAACTCGAACTGCTTGTCCCAATCGAACGAATACCTCGCGCGGGCCATTGCATCATCCCTGTCACGCGCGCCAATGCGGCCCCGCGCGACATCCGCAGCATGGGCGGCGATCTTGTGGGCAACGACCCCCCTTCTCACATCCTCTTCGTCCGGCAGGCCAAGATGCTCCTTGGGGGTAACGTAGCAAAGCATTGAAACGCCGTGATATGCCGCCATTGTCCCGCCGATGGCGCTTGCAATATGGTCGTAGCCGGCGGCAATGTCCGTAATGACCGGCCCCAGGACATAGAACGGCGCGCCGTGGCAGAGTTCGATCTCTCTCTTCACGTTCATTTCTATTTCGTTGAACGGAATATGCCCGGGCCCTTCGATCATAACCTGAACGTCCTTTTCCCATGCCCTTTTTGTCAACTCGCCAAGCGTTTTAAGTTCGGCAAATTGCGCATCGTCACTTGCGTCTGCCAGACATCCGGGACGAAGGCCGTCGCCAAGGCTTAAACTGACGTCATATCTTTGGCAGATCGTGAGCAGCCTGTCAAAATGTTCAAAGAAGGGATTTTCTTTATTATTCTTTATCATCCACCTTGCCATCAAAGACCCGCCGCGGCTAACGATGCCGGTGGTGCGTTTGCAGGCAAGCGGCAGATGGCTCTTTAGGAGTCCCGCGTGAATGGTCATGAAATCAACGCCCTGTTCGGCCTGCTCTTCGATGACATAGAACATCTGGTCGAGCGTCAGTTCTTCGACATTCTTCACCAGTTCGATCGCCTGATAGACGGGGACGGTCCCGATCGGCACGGCAGAATGCGCAATGATAGCCTTGCGAATCTCGTTTATATCCGTTCCGGTAGAGAGGTCCATCACCGCGTCTGAGCCGTATTTGATGGCTGTGTCCAGTTTTCTCAGCTCTTCGTTTATATCCGATCTAAGCGATGAGTTGCCAATGTTCGCGTTGATCTTGCAGCGTGTTGCAATACCGATCCCGATAGGCTTCAGGTTCTTGTGATTGATGTTCGCCGGGATGATCAGGCGGCCCTCTGCGAGCTCTTTGCGAACAAAGTCCGCCGGAAGTCGCTCTTCACGGGCAACGTGTTCCATCTCTTTTGTTATAACGCCCTTGCGAGCCTGGTGCATTTGTGTGGTCATAGATTGTAGTTGCCCGATTCATCGGGCCAATCCTTAGGAGTAGCAACCTTTAGGTTGCGCCAATTGAATACACTCTGCGCAGCCTGAAGGCTGCTACTCCCACATTGCCCAATAAATTGGGCAACTACACGCTTCACGCCCTTACAACCCCTTCCAACGGACTCGACGCCGTCGCGTACAACTTCTTTGGTATCCGTCCCGCCTCATACGAGAGACGACCGGCCTCGATCGCACTCTTCATAGCAAGCGCCATTTTAATTGGGTCCCTCGCACCGGCAATACCGGTGTTCATAAGGACAGCCGTGCAACCAAGCTCCATCGCTATCGCCGCGTCAGAGGCACAGCCAACGCCCGCGTCAACAATGACGGGAACCTTCACCGTCTCCAAAATTATCTGGATGTTCGTTGGGTTCCTGATCCCCATTCCGCTGCCGATCGGCGCCGCAAGCGGCATAACAGCCGCGCAGCCGGCATCTTCAAGTTTTTTGCAAATTATGGGATCGTCGCTGCAATAGGGAAGGACGACAAATCCATCCTTTACGAGCGTCTTTGCCGCCTCAAGCAAGCCTTCGTTGTCCGGGAAGAGCGTCTTTTCGCTGCCGATCACCTCAAGCTTCACCCAGTTGGTGTCAAGCGCCTCGCGCGCCATGTGAGAGGTTAGGACGGCATCTTTAACGTTATAACAGCCCGCGGTGTTCGGCAGGAGCCAGTATTTTTTGCGATCGAGGAAATTAAAAAGGTTCTCTTCGGGCGCGCCGTTCAATTTGACGCGCCTGATGGCAACGGTCACGACCTCCGCCCCGCTGGCATCCAGCGCCTGCTGCATCTGTTGGAAGCCGGCGTATTTGCCGGTGCCGACCATTAGGCGGGAGTTGAATGTCTTATCGGCTATTTTATAGGTCATAATAATTCATGTCATTGCGAGGAGCAAAAAGCGACGAAGCAATCTCCCTTATTCAATATTATGCGGGAGATTGCTTCGCCCTTCGGGCTCGCAATGACAGCCTCACCCTCCCCCTACCGCATGGATCACCTCGATCTTATCCCCTTCGCCAACCTTCGTTGCGGCGTGCTCCGACCTTGGGATTACCTTTTCGTTTATCGCCACAGCAAAGTATGCGGCATTGAGGTCCAAAGTGGTTAAAAGCTCGTTTAAAAAGACTGCGCCTTCTAATCTTCTCGTCTCTCCGTTGATTGTAATATTCATATATCGAAATCGCTCGCGTTAGCGAGCGATCTCCTCAGATAGTGCCCTGCTTCATCTACGATATCTCCTATGCGTTCACATTCTGTAATCACGCACCTTTCAGAGAAGCGTGGCACTTGGCCTGCATTCTCCCATAGCCCGGAACATGCAACGCCCGGCATTTCATCGCGCACTAAAGTGCGCTACTCCGAAGCATGGCACTTGGCATGCTTTCTCCCATACCTCCGTTCACTTGTCAAATACTCGAACCAAGCTGCGAACCTGCGCTGCGGTCTCCGCTCGACCGCCCGAATTATCTACAACAAAATCAGCTAGTTGCGCCTTATTGTTAATGGACATCTGGAAGTTGATTCGCCGCCTAAATCTTGGGGGGCAACGCCTTTCCTGTTCCTTTTGATCGCATATCACAACGACCGAGGTATCCACTTTTTTATCCCAACCGGTCTCAAAGAGAAGTGGAACATCAATAATGGCAACATGATGGCCTCTTCTCTCAAAGCCCTTCAGCTTCTTAAGCGCCATTTTCCAGACCTCAGAATGAACGACCTTCTCCACATCCTTCTTTAGTGCGCTATTGCGGCTGTTGAAGATCAGCCTTGCGATCTTTGTCCGGTCAAGCGTGCCACAGAGTTTGAATATCTTCGCGGCTGCGGGATGGCCCTTCTTCAAGACCTCGTGCGAAAGGCGGTCGGTATCGATCACGGGGACGCCCAGTTTTGCGAACATCTTAGCCACGGTCGTCTTTCCCGTGGCAACGCCGCCCGTCAGGCCTATTAATTTTATCCTTTTCTTCATAGATTGCGGAGTAGCAGCCTTTACCTGTCCGCCTCTGGCGGAGGCTGCGCCAATTATATACAGTAAGCGCACCCTAAAGGGTGCTACTCCGCTATTTCTTGAACGTTTCAACCGCCGACTTCAGCTTGAGCAGGGCGTCAATGAGCGGACGCACTGCGCGCTCGCCGTAATGACAGATATCCTCGGTGCGCTTGCTCACATCCTCCGAGCTCTTTGCCTCCAGAAGGTCGGCAATGTTTTGGACGACCTTGTTCCATTCGGGTGCAAGGCGCGCGTGAAGCATCTTTAGCGTATTGTTCTTCTCGGCTTTCACCTCCATGGTCTTCCATACGTTCGTCACAAAATCGTTAACCGTCCATTCCTTCTGCCCGCCCCGCCTTCGCCCCGCTTCGGCGGAACGAGCCTTCTTTGTCCGTTTCTTCGTCTTCTTTTTTGTCATATTTTCTCCTGATATGTTTATGAACTTGACACTCATAGAATATATTGCAATCGTTATAAATCAATGGGTTAGCAAAATCACCCCATTTTGGATGCCGTCCAAATCGTCTAATAGCACATTATAATGCCCCATTAGCGGTGCCTGGCACCGGTGGATGTTTATGCCTTTGACTCCACTTTGAAGCATTTGGAGTAGCAGGCTTTAGCCTGCGCCAATTTAACGCACTTTGGCGCAGGCTAAAGCCTGCTACTCCACATTGTTATCGCTCATCGCGCAAGTTCTTCGCCACTGCCAGCAACTGTTCTTTTGTATTTAACGCCGGGTCATCAAGAACAAGTTCAACAAGCTGTTTTATCACATTTCCCATCTTCGGCCCGGCCTTGATACCAAGTTCCATCAGGTCGTGCCCGTTGACCGCCAGATCCTTCGGCCCGAACGGCGGCTTGCGACCCAACTCCTCAACGATCTTCTTTTTAAGCTTTAATACGCCATGCACGCCACCGGGATATTTGCCGCCGCGATTGTCGGCGATGCGCATGTCGATCAGTTTCAATATCTGTTCTTTTCCAATCTTGGCAATGAAACGCCTGATAGCCTTTTCGGAATAGAACGCCTTCGTCTCGAACATGTGATTCTCTATCAAATTCAGGACATTCCCGACATCCAGTCCCAGCGTCGTCGCCTTAAGCTTCTCAAGCCGCCTCGCAGCCATCCGTTTCGAAACGATCTGATGGCCAAAGAAAGCGATCCTCTTCTGCTCCGGCACGAAACGAGCCGTCTTTGCCTTGCCAACGTCATGCAACAGTGCCGCGAACATCAACTCAATATCTCCTCTATTGTCGATCAGTTCGTCCCCCGCCGCCGCATCCAGAACGATCATCGTGTGCCGATAGACATCGTGGCCCTTGTCCTGCTCGATCCCAACGGTCGCAGCGAGCTCGGGAAAGACAAGCGGCAGAAGTCCGCACTCTTTCATCAGATCAAAGCCGACCGACGGTTTTCTTGCCAGAAAGAGCTTTCTGATCTCTTCGGCTATCCTCTCGTCAGAGACGGTCGTGATGAGCTCCGCCCGTTTCTTCATCGCAGCGAATGTTTCATCTTCTATCTGCAGGCCGAACCTTGCCGCGAATTGCACCGCCCTGAATAATCTTAACGGATCCTCTTCGAACGCCTGGGCAAAAACCTGTTTCAGTATCCTTTTTTTTATGTCTCCCCGCCCGTCAAATGGGTCGGTATATTTATTCGTGCGGATATTCTTGGCTATCGCATTCACCGTGAAATCGCGCCGGGCAAGGTCTATCTCGACTGGCAGGTTATGGTCATAGTCAACACTGAAATCCTTGTGCCCGCTACCGGTCGAGACCTCTCTGCGGGGGATGGCTATATCAAAGACCGGGCCTTTTTCACTGAATGGGGAGAATTTCAGGACACCGAACGACTTACCCACGAACGCCACGCCGCCAAATGACTTTAAAAGTTGCGCCAGGCGCTCAAAAGGGACGCCCGTTACAAGAAAATCCCTGTCTTTAATGGGAATGCCAAGCAGCTCGTCGCGGACAGATCCGCCCACTTCATAGATCTCGCCGCCTGCCTCATGAATGCTTTTCTGCCAGGTCATTGCTCTATAAAGTTTTTGATCTTTGCGTCTTTAAGATAAGCCGATACCCATGTTTGAAATATCTCCCGCCCCGTTTTATCTGTCAGCTCCGCTTCGAAGTCCTGTTTTTCCTTCTCCCATTCGGCATCGGTCGGCTTCACAATTTTAACAAGTTTCACCGTCCGCCATTTGTCGCCTGCATTGACCGGCTCGGAGAGCGAATCGTTCGGCTTTAGGCTGAATATCTTTTCCCATAGAGAGATATCGAGCTCCCCGGGGATCACCGTTCCGCGCTCGCGAACGGTTGCGGGCTCCGTCTTCACGACCTTCCCTTTCTTATTAGCCTTGGCGTCCGCCTCAGAGGTGAACTCCTGCACGTTGAACGTGAACTTGGTCTTTTCAATGTTATAAACTTCCCTCGCGTCCGGGGCATCTTTTGCCAGCTTGAATATCTCGCTCACCTTCTGGACGGTCATATCCTGTTTCACGGCATCTTCATAGTCCATGCCATATTTCTGCGCAAAATACGGCAAGAAGTCCCGTTTATAAAGTATCGGGTCGAACTCGCCCTTTTCGTTCGCGGCCGCCGGCGACCTTTTGATCGTGTCGGCAAGCTCAAAGCTTGTGGGCTGCAGCCCGATATTTTGGCCTATCTCCCTGATCGCCGCCTGCTGCACCAGTTGATTGACCGCAGAATTCCTGACGCTCTTTTCGATCCCTTCCGGCAGGTTTCCGCCGTCCTGAACCTTGAAGATGTTCTGATACATTTTATATACATTGTCGTAGGCCATCTGAAATTCCGGCCTCGTGATCGCAACCCCATTCACGCTAGCAACGACATGCTTTCCGCCGCCCTTATCTTCCGACATTCTGCTATAGCCAAAGAAGAAGACGAAGACGACGATGATGATGCCAAAAATGATCTTCACGCCCCAAGCCGAGGCCTTTTTCCTGATGATATCTAGCATATTTTTTTCTCCCAAGGAGTAGCAACCTTTAGGTTGCGCCAATTGAACGCACTCTGCGCAGCCTGAAGGCTGCTACTCCGTTGCCGACCGCATATTACCCATCACCGCCAAAACCGCAAGATTTTTCGTGCAAAGTCGCATCTTTTAGTGCTAGTTTTTGGGATGTGCTCAACCTATTCTACCGCATACGGATGTTCCTATTCCTGGTCCCGCATATGATCTGGAGGGTGTTATTGACCGTTTACCTCATTCTCTCCATAGGTATTCCGAACGAGATACGTCTTGGGCCTCAGAAACTGCCCTAACAACACAAAGATGCCGCCTGCAAGGGTTATTGGAATGATCTGCGCAAAGTGATAAGTCGCGCCAATCAGTAAAGCCATGCTTTTGTCTATACCAAGAGAAGTATACGCCAGAACGCATGCGAGCTCGAACGTTCCCAACTGTGCCGGGGCCGACGGAACGATTATCGCCAAGTTCACGGCGATCAAGACCAGCAGGGAACTCCAAAACGGCAGATGAACACCAAAGGCGATCTGGGTCATATATATCATTAAAAGCTGAATAAGCCACGACAGGAGCGACATCATCATGCCTTCCACAAAGATATTCCAATGCAAAAGAGGCCTGATCCCCTCCTGAAATCTCTTTAAAAAACGGTGTTCAACATCCCGTGTCGAATAGATGATCGCGACCGTATATATAACAACCGTCACAACGAGCGTTATTGTAAGGCCATAATGCATCCACTTGGGAACGTTGGTGAAGAGTATCAATGAAGCCGCAAGGAGCAAAAAGCTCACGGCCTCGATCATCCTGTCGGATATGAGGCTCGCGGTCGTTGTCAGCTTGCTCACCTCTGCGTCCCTGCCCAGCATGTGGATGCGCACCGCCTCTCCAAGCCGAGCCGGAAGTATGTTGTTGGCCATATAGCCGATCGTGAGGACTCGGAACATAAGGCCAAAGCCTATCTTTTTTACCTGCCTCAGCATGATGCGCCATCGTAGCGACTTGAGGGCAATGACAATGAAGTTACTAAGAATTATGGGGACAAGCCAGACAGGTTTGACGGCATCCAATGACTCTTTAAGCTCGTCTGAATGAATATTTTTTACAGAGAAATAGATCGCCACGAGCCCGATCGCAACGCCCGCGATTTGCGCGGTGAACTTACTCTTAAGAACCCTTTTGAAGGTCTTCATAATAAGAGATGACCTGTCTTGTTATCTTGGTCCAGGAAAACTCCTCGGCCCTTGCACGCGCGTGGCCGCCGATCGCCTTTCTTTTCTCGGGTGAATCTAGCAGGTCATTTATGGCATTAGCAAGGTTTTTATGGTCCGGCATACCGCATAAGAGGCCATCTTTGCCGTTCGTTATCATCGCCTCATACGCCGGCATTGAGAACGCCACGACCGGCTTTCCTGCGGCCATCGCCTCAAGGATCGTGATGCCAAAAGAGGCCTTTGTGGTCGGGAAGCAGAAGATATCAGCCGTTGCGTAATAGTTCGGCCGGATACCGTTGATGCGCCCGAGGAAATGGACATCGTCTCTGATCGAGGCGGGGACAAGGGACCTGTAAAACGACATCAGCGGCCCGTCACCGCCAATGATGAGCCTGCAATCGTTGCGATCTCTTCGCAGGGTGGCAAACGCCTTGATAAGATGGTCAAGCCCGTTCCTCGGCTCCAACCGGCTCAAAAAGAATATGTTCTTCTTACCGTCATCGAACTTCTTCACTTTTTCGCAGGCCGGATAGAACTTATTTATGTCCACACCGTTCGGTATTATCCTGTAATCACCTTTGAAATAACGGTTCATGCTCTCGATACAGAGTGGCGAGACGGCTATCCTTCCGTTAAGCCCATCGAAATACTTTCGAATGGCCGACCTGAAGACTCGCAACAACCCGCTCGAACTGAAGTGGGTGTGAAATGTGCCCACAGTAATGGTGTCCGAATACCTCTGAAAGAGAAACGGGAGCGTGGGTGTAAAGGGCGAGTGAATGTGGATTATGTCGAATTTTTCCCTCTTAAAAATCTCCCTTATTTTCTTCCCCAGATTGAACCCTGCAGTGACCCGGGCGATCGAACCGTTGGAATATATCGGAAGGCTCTTGCCCAGCCTGATGATCCGCACCTCATCTTTGACCATCGGGTCACTGCCCGCATCGGATGTGATGATCACCGGCTCATGCCCAAGTCGCTTCGCCTCGCGGCTGAAGTGATAGACATGCTCGGTAATTCCGCCAAGCAACGGGTAATAATATTCTGTGATAATGCCGATCTTCATAACAGTGACTAGTGGCTAGTGGCTGGTGACTGGATTTTCTAGTCACTAGTTTCGTGGTTTAGTCTTTGTTTTTATGGCGATTCTTAACATGAGTTGACAAATCGTGGAAGATAAATTTTACCTGAAGGGAAAAATCGTTCTTGCCGCTTCCATTGACAAAGCCCGCGTTCTGAACCCTGTCATAGCCCGCCTCGCCATACAGGTTCACGATCTTCGAAAGCCTCTTCTGACCACCGAGCTTGATAATATAATGCCGCTCTTCGGGTCCATTAACATCTATCGCTATGCCGGTGTTGTTACCGCTCGCGCTGAATATCGTTGTATAGTGATCACTCGAACGCTGTAGATATCTTATGTTCGAATGTATGAATTCGTTCAGATCGAATTGGTATTTTGAGATAAGAACTCCCGAATAGGTGTCCGACCCCGAGTCATATCCGATGAACTTTCCGTCAAGCGAAAAACCATCCGAATAAAAGCCATGGCGATAGGCGAACTGGCCTGTATAGATGAACTCGCCTCTAAGCGAGAGCTTTTCGAGCCCATTGAGCTTTGGGAAATAAACGCCCCCAAGCCAGCTCGCATCATTCCCTAACATATATCCATATTCTGCCTGCGTGTCTTCAAGCAACAACTTGCCATATATCTGCATACCCATTAGTGGTGGTATCTGAAACGTGGCGTCCATGCCCATCTGGTGGTTTGAACTGGCGCGGCTGTTCCCGGAATTAAAGAGAAAACCGATGAATTCGCCGATGGCGGTCGTAACAGTCGGATTTTTTGCCCCCTTGCCCCCCATAAAGACCGCATGGTCGAATCCGATATTCCACCAGGTAAAGGGATTGTAATCCACCCTGTAACCGGAGAGGATGGCGTTTGCCGGCTGATAGTCTCTCCCCTCCATCAACGCAAAGAAGGCCGTCGCCCTGAACTGACCAAGATATTTGAGGAACCACGGAAGCCTGAATGAATAAGGTGTCGAGAGCTTTATCATGTCGAGGCCGCGGGCGTTATTGCTGAAAAAGAGCGAGTTCTCCCCGGGGCCCCATCTCAGGTCGTCACGTCCGACCAGAAATTCAAAGTTCCTGTAACCGGTCTTTAGATAGCCTCTATAAAGGCCTATGCCGCCGCTAAAGTCATCGCCGGAGGTCGAATACAACTTGGGCTGGAGATACATTGCGAAATAAGGGGAGGCCCGGAGCCAGTGAGAGGTCGAGAAATAAAAGTTGGCATATTTATCAAAATGGTCGCCGTTCTTATATGAAAGCAGAGGCTGGACCTTTCCGCTCGTCGTCCCAAGCCCATTAGCAGGCATCGGGGCTTCCCGCTGGTTCGTGGCTGTATAAGAAAGGGAGGCATCATCGATCGGGACATAATATGAATTCAGATCGTCTAACTCGTCCGAGAATCTCTCTTCGAGCTCAATGATCAATGGATCAGGCGCATTTTCACCGTCAGTCTTTTCTTTGGCCTCCAATATCAACCTTGCCACTGCATATCTCGAAAGAGGCTTCTGATTCGGCATGTAAGTCTTGAGAAGTCCGTCGGCCGCAAGTTTGTCCAGATAGAGATATACGGTCTCGTTATAGACGTTCACGTCAACCGTTGCGAACGTCACTGACGGAACGACGAGAATAATTAAAATGAGAATTAATCTACGCATTCTTTTTTGAGGAGTAGCGAACTTCAGTTCGCGATCATCGCGGACTCCGCCAGAGGCGGACGGGTAAAGTCCGCTACTCCCGTCTATTGCTAAATAAAACAACAAGCGCCGGCGCCAAGAGTATCGCCGCGCTGATGCAGGTGACCTCGCCGATGATGGCTATCCACCCGAACGAGGCCAGTGCCTGATTGTTCGCCACGATCAGGACCGAATATCCTATGATCGTCGTAAGCGAACACAGAATGACGGCAAGGCCGGTGTTGCGCAGGGCGTGTTCGATCCCTGCCGCGTCCTCTTTGGCCAGCCGCAAGACGACATTGATCGCATAGTCAACACCTATCCCGAACGTCAGCGGCAGTGCGATAAAATTAAAAAAGTTGAACTTTATCTTTAAAAAAGAGACCAGCCCCAGCATTGTCGTTATCCCAAAGATAAGGCTGATGACGATCACCCACGACGCCCTCCACCGCCTGACAACTATCCCCACGAATATTAAAACGCAAATGAATGAGGCCATCGTCAAGAGCGGCGCCTCGTCCCTGATCGCGGTCACAAGGTCCGAGAAGATAAGGGACGCCCCCGCAGAGTGAAGCACCCTTCCGTCATCCAAATGAATATCCTTTATAGTGTTGGCGAACTTGATGAGGTTGCGCCCATCCGACAGGAGCATGCCGGCACGCGGGTTAATGAATACGACAACGCCCTTATTGTGCCGCAGGTCCTCAAAATGCCGCGTAAGAGATGCCGGAATATCATCAAGTGTCAGGAATTTTCCGCTCAACGATCTTCTTATCTCTTCGATCTTATCTTTAAGGTCGCCTTTGAGCTTTGAAATGAACTCGTCGTTATCGTCAAGCAGTTCCTTGAACCTTTCCAGTTTGCCCAGTTTCAGTTCTTGGTCCTTCGGCAAAAGTGAATATATCGAGTAGCATGACCCAACTCGGCGCTCCGCCTCCGGCCTGGCCATATTCTGCCTGTTGACGGCATCACAGACCTTTGGGGCATCCTCCATTTTGTCGACCAGCACGACCGCCGGCGTCATTGAATCCTTGAAGAATTTGCTGACGCGTTTTTCCAAGGCCTCGGTCCCCGAAGTAACGCTGGTCTTGTTCCGCATCTTCGTGAAATCATATTCGATGGAATTAGGAACGAATTGAACGACCGCCACAACGGAGACGATCAAAACGGCAAAAGACACCGCGAATATCCTGGCCGGCGAATGGACCGCCCACTTTGTCAGGATAGCAAAGACCGCACTGCGCCTGGCCGGAGCGTGAGAGACCTTGACCATGTTCCGCACCTTTTCAGATGCAAGCGTGATCACGGGAAAGACAAGATATGTGGCCGCCCAGCAAAGCATGACCCCCATTGCGCCGATAAGCCCGAACTGGCTGAGGCCCCTGATCCTGGCCACTAAAAGAATAATGAACGCAACCGCCGTAGTTGCCGCCGCAAGGAATGTAGGATTGATCGTCTGTTCGACCGCATGTTTCATCGCCTCTAGATGATCTCTTTTTCGTTTTCGCTCCTCGATATATCGCCCCATCAAAATAATGCCGTAATTAATACCCGTTCCGAGTATGATCGAGCCCAAGAATGCGGTCTGTGAATTAAGGTAGCCTATTAAAAAATATGTGAGGGCGAACGTCCACGAGAGTGCAATGATAAGCGTAATCCCCAAAAGAAAGACGATCCTCACGCGCAGAAAAAAGACTATTATTATCCCCGCCACAAGCGTCACGCATAAAAGCGCGGTGGATAAGATGTCTTTTTTTAAGGTGTCATATTCTTCGAGCGTGGACTTGACGTTCCCGCAATAACCGACATCCATCTCGTTCGAATACGACTCGGGGTGAAGGCTCGCCACCTGCTGTTCTACTGTCGCCACCATTTTGCGGGAGCTGTCAACCGAAAGGTTCGTATCGAACGGGCGTATGATCATGATAAGGAACCGCCCCCACTCCCCGCCATAATAGTTCTCAAAGGTCTGCACCGGGGAGGAATAGTTCTTCTGGTTGCGGTCCTTTACATCGTTGATCTCCGCAGTGAGCGGGTCTTCGTCGGCAAAATCTATGAACAACTTCGTGGCCTTCAGTTTTTCGTAATCGATGCGTCGTTTTACCGCATCATACAGGGTATCCAGATCGGGCGGGTCTATATAGTACAAAAAATACTTCTCATAGAAATGTTTAACCTCATCGGATTTATAGTCGAGATATCTGATGGAGCCCGGAGGAAGCGCGTTAAGCCTATCTGCCAGATCGTCCATGAACTTTTTATTGGCCACAGGGTCGTCACTTTGAACGGTAACGATCAGGCTCCCCACTCCGCCAATCCGCTCAAGCGCCTTGTCTAACTCCTTAACGCTGCTATAATTCTCCGGCAGAAGTTCCTTCAGGTCGCTCTTTATCTGGAGTTTCGCCGCAAAGAAAATGGAGACCGCTGCGGTCGCAAGGATCGCGATCATAACGCCGGCGAGATGCCTCTGCGCGAAACTGACGTAATTGGAAAAAAACTTGTGTATCTTATTTCCCATACTGCTCGGGCCTGACATTGCGGCACATTTTCAAGATCGCTTCCGAAAGGACTATGCTTAAAACCGCCACGACCCAGCCGGCAAAGATATCCACCACCCAGTGATGGCGCAGATAAACGGTCGAAAACCAGAGGCCAAGGACCAAAGGTATATATATCCACCAGATGGCCGTGAATATCCTGTTGATATGCCTGAACTTATGGGCATAGATGAGCGCAACGGCCGAGATACCGACATGAAGGCTCGGGAATGCACCGCACGGAACGACAGAGAGGTTATCCCACGCCGCCTGCAGACGGTCAAAAAGCAGCGGGCCATGAAGAACGTGGGGACTTGTGTAAAGATCGGTTATGAAATAGCGCGGCGGCGAGGTCGGCCAGATGACATATCCCACGAATCCCATCAGGAATGTGAATGTAACTGCCAGCGCTATCTTTCTGAACTCAAACCGGCGGTCCTCGTGAGAGAGAAAGAACATGATGACCAGCGGAAAGACAAAATAAAGAGCATAGCAGAAGGCCATGATGTCGGTCAAAATGGGTGAATATATCTTTTGCGCCCACAGGGTCGGCTCGACACCAAAGATGGCAATGTCCCATCGATAAAAGACGTTCGCAAAATCATGTTTATAAAAAAGCTTGCTTAGATCGTGCATGTTTTCGTAGATGAACGTGACGAGCAAGAATGGGAGCCAGTCGCGCAGGATGTGATGAGGTAACTTTCT
>ORJL011833545.1_pt1 | contig 16299 bp, 13 predicted proteins | sample 1779941 | NCBI WGS metagenome assembly ORJL01 (sample SAMEA104232317, study PRJEB22302) | groundwater metagenome | biome: forest; feature: aquifer; material: groundwater | place: USA | collected 2011-08-07 | depth 5.8 m | reverse complement strand
TTCTACAAGAACTTCACCATGCTGGCCTGCTTCCTGGGTCTAGGTGCGGGCTATGCGGTCGCGGAAAAGCAGCCCTGCGCCCCGGCGCTGGTGTTGCCGATGCTGGCGCTGTTCGTCGGGGTCATCACGCTGTTGCGCTACGATACCGGCGCCGGCTATTTGATATTCTCCATCGGCTGGCTCAGCACGTTCGACCTTCCGGTCTACTTTCTGCTCGGGGCAAGCTTCATCGTCTGCGCCTGCATTTGCTATCCGGTCGGCCAGCTTTGCGGCAAATTGCTGCACAGCTCCAATTCGCTGAAAGCCTATAGCCTCAATCTGATCGGCAGCATTTTGGGGGTCATCGCGCTGTTCGTGATGAGCCTCTACTGGCTGCCGCCGGTGATCTGGTTTGCGGTGATCGGCGGCCTCATGCTGCTCTTCGTGCTCTCGCGCGACGGCTTCCTGCCGGTGGGCATCGCCAGCTTTTGCGTGCTGCTGGCGATCCTGGCCTGGCCGGTGCAACCCGAGACGCAGCGGATCTATTCGCCGTACCAGTTGCTGGAGCGCACCGCCACGGGTGAAGGGTTGATGCAGATCCTGTCGGGCGGCAGCTACTATCAGAAGGTCTACAATTTCGCGGACAACAAGCGCGGTCATGAGTCCGACGCGGATCGCTATGTTCGCGCCTACTACGAGTTTCCGTACAATTTCAAGAAGCCGCCGGAGCGCGTCGCCATTGTCGGCTCGGGCAGCGGCAATGACGTGGCGACGGCGCTGCGGATGGGCGCCGCCCATGTCGATGCCATCGAGATCGATCCCGCCATCGCATTTCTCGGGACCAAGTATCATCCGGAGCGCCCGTACGACGACCCGCGGGTCAATCTGTCGATCAACGATGCGCGGAACTTCTTCCGTACCGCAGACCAGAAATACGATCTGATCGTCTACGGCGTGCTGGATTCGCATACCGCGTTGAGCCATGCGTCCAATCTGCGCGTCGATTCCTACGTGTACACGCGCGAAGGAATCGCCGAAGCCTTCAAGCTGCTCAAGCCGGACGGCGTGCTTTCGATCTCGTTCACGCTGGTCAACGACGCCCTGGGATTCAAGCTGTCGAAGATCTTGCGGGAATTGCCGGGCGCCGGCAAGCCGCTGGCGGTGCGGGTGCTGTATGACTTCTCGCGAACCACCGCCTTCATCGTCAGGAAGGGCGGCGCGGTGACGATGCCGAACGCCAATGCGTTCGCGTCGATCGGCTTTACCGATGTCTCCGACTATTTCTCGCAAGCCTATCCCGAGTCCGCCGTCCCGACCGACGACTGGCCGTTCTTCTACATGGTCGAGCGCGCCTATCCGTTCACCTACATGATCGCGCTCGGGATCATCCTTATTCTCAGCTACTTCTTCGTGCGCAGGACCATCGGCTTTTCCGATCCGATCGATCGCAGCTATCTGCCGTTCTTCTTTCTTGGCTCCGGCTTCATGCTGGTGGAGACCAAGGCCATCACCGAGCTCGGCTTGCATCTTGGCGGCACCTGGGTCGTGATCGCGGCAGCCATCATGCTGGTGCTGGTGATGGCGTTCATGGCGAACCTGATCGTGACGCGGACGACGCGCAAGCTGACCGGACCGGCCTATGTCGGATTGTTCGTCAGCCTGCTGGTCGGATACGGTCTTGCGACCAGTCACGGCCAGTGGGTCTTTGGTCCGCCCGTCGTGCAGCTGGCGATGAGCTGCTTCGTGCTGACGGTTCCGCTGTTCTTTGCCGGGATTATCTTCTCCAGCCTGATCGGCGAGACCAAGATCAACATCTCCACGGCGTTTGCCTATAATCTGATGGGCGCTCTGTTCGGCGGCGTGATGGAATACAATTCGATGTATTTCGGATTTGCCTTCCTCTATCTGCTCGCATTGGGATTTTACGTCCTCGCCTGGGCGTTCTCGCGGAAATCCGCGGCGTTCGCCCGGACCGAGCCGGCGCTAGCCCTTGGCGGCGGGGCTGAGTAGGGAATCCAGGTCGACATCGATCTGGCCCGGCGCCCGGGTGTGACGAACCTCAAAGCTGTCGGGCCGGAAGCGATACTCCACCAGCCCGGCTTCCTTGGTGCCGATCACATCCTGCTTCCTGTCGGAAATGATGAAGGCCGTGGACGGCGCCCACACGTGTCTGATGTGGCCATAGGTAAAATCACGGCGCTGGTGCACGTGGCCGCTGGCGACCAGCCGCAGATCGACGGCGCGCAGCATCTCCATCAGGCGGCTGGGAGCCGGCATCGGCACATAGCGCAACGCTGATGCTGCCAGCTCCGGATCGTCAGGTGAATTCAGAAAAAGCGGCTTGTGCAGGAACAGCGCCACCGGTCTGCCGTTGGGGCTGGAGAGCTGCGAAGCCAGCCAGTCGAACTGCTCGGTCTCGCTGGCAAGGCCCGTGTTCATGACAAGCGAATTGAGGCCGATGAAGCACCAGCCGGCGGCCTCGAAGCGCCAGCGGTCGTCGCCGAACAGCGAGAGGAAAGTCTGCCGGCTCTGTTCGGTGACGGGCTGAGACGGCGCCGGACCGACCTTCGTCTGATTGTCGCCGACGTCATGATTGCCGGGAATGTAACGGCAGGCGACGGGAAGGGCAGCGTGCAGCTCGCGGGCAAATTTGTAATCGTCCGGGCTGGTCGGAGCATCGTAGGCGAGATCGCCGCTGTTGACCACGAGGTCGGGGCGCGTCGCGTCGATATATTCGCTTACCCGATGAAAGTTGTCGGTGAGCGGTTGATGACGGCGGGTGAGGTGGGTGTCGGAAATCTGGGTCAGGCGAAATTCGGGCATGCAATATTCCTTCCGGCGTCCAATTATATAATGGCCGGGCTTCGGGTCGATGACGATTTAAAAGATATCATTCAATCGCAGCCGTCATCATCCGCCACCGGGTCGGCGCAACGCGCCGCCCGATGACGGGGTATGACGGCTTCATTCTCACAGCACGCGATAGCGGATCGCGAAGTCGTCGTTTGGCTCGGTGCGAACAGGTTCGCCAACAGCAGAGGCGACGCGATCGACCAGGTGCCAAGGCCCGAACTGATCGGAGTGACTTGGGCTCGCCGCAAGCCGCAGCTTGAACAGGCGCTGGGGCTGCCCCCGCAGATTGAGCACCACGACGCGGTCGGTGGTCCGATAGTCGAGCGTCACCGAACCCCGCAGCACGCTGCGGCCGTTGTTGTCTGACGCCAGCGCGTCCTGTATTTCGGCAAGCTTCTGGTTCCGGTCGGTGACCAGTTCGACCTGGCTGTCGGCGACATCAGACAGGGCGGCCTTGGGCAGGCGGATTTCAAATTCGACCGCGGGTTTTGTCGGGTTGATGCCGAGATAGGCCAGCGCGGCATGCCGCATGTCGTAGGCGACGAAGGCGAGCAGCGCGAGCACCACCGCGGCGGCAAGGCCGTGCCTCAGGATATCGCGTGAGCTTCGATAGCCGGTCCGGAAATAGACGGTCAGAACGATCGCCACGGCCAGGGCGGCGGCGACGCCGGATAGCCCCGACATCAGCATGCCGAGCACGCCGTCCGGGCTGTCGTCGGCCATTTTGAACAGCGAGGCCACGGAGTTGCCGGGCCCTTCGGCGGCATGGGCGGCGCCCTTCAGGATGGGGGAGGTGACGTTCATCGCAGCATCCGCAGGTAGCGTTTAGGGCCGATTCAGGACCGAAATCACTGGAACTATCCGCAGTTGGTCACCGGAGCGATGATTGTGGTTCAACGGCTGGAATCGGGATTTATTGTCACGACCGGGGGCGGTCGCTATAGCGGGGGCCTGGGCTCGCCCTGGGGGAGAATTCCGATGTCGGTTCAAATGGTTTTGCTGCCGGTCTTCGTGCTGGTGGGGCTCACTTTCGTACTGCTGCTGGGGATGGCCTCGGCGCGCACCCGCGCGATCACAGGGCGGGAAGTCAGCCTCAAGGATATTGCGCTGCGTCAGCCGAACTGGCCCGACCGGGTCGCCCAGATCGGCAACAGCTTCAGCAACCAGTTCGAGATCCCGGTCTTGTTCTACGTCCTGATCGCGCTGGCGCTGCCATTGCGTCACGCCGACTTCGTGATCGTGCTGCTGTCCTGGGTATTCGTGGTCACGCGCTTTGCCCATGCCGGAATTTTCGTGACCTCGAACAACGTCCGGCATCGCTCGCTGGCGTGGTTTGCCGGTGTGTTGGTGCTGTTCGCGATGTGGATCTACTTCGCGCTGAAGATGCTGTTGTCGGTCTAACCCCTTCTCGAACCGAAAGTCTTGAATGACTCCCGCAGCGCGGCTCTCCGCCGCCATCGAACTGATCGATACGATCGACGCGCAACGTGTTCCGGCGGCGAAGGCGCTGAAGGAGTGGGGCACCGCGCATCGCTATGCCGGCTCGGGCGATCGTGCCGCGATCTCCGGCCTGATCTGGGATGTGCTGCGCCGGCGCGCGTCGAGCGCGTGGATCATGGACGCCGACACGCCGCGGGCGCGGGTGCTGGGCATGCTCCGGCTCGAGCGTAAGCTCGATGCCGACGCGATCGCAGCCCTATGCGACGGCGGCCGGTTTGCGCCGGAGCCGCTGACCGATGGCGAACGCTCGGCGCTGACCTCGCGATCCCTGGTCGATGCGCCTGCGCACATCGCCGGCGATTATCCGGAATGGCTCGACGGCCATCTGGCGCAGGTGTTCGGCGACGACCGCGTCGCCGAGGCGACCGCGATGGCGAGCCGGGCACCGCTCGACCTGCGCGTCAACACGCTGAAAGCCAAGCGCGAAAAGATGCTGTCCTCGCTGGCCCATCTCGGCGTGCAAGCGACCCCGTGGTCGCCGATCGGCCTGCGCATCGAACTCGGCGCCGACGCGCGCAACCCCGGCATTCATGCCGAGGAGGATTTCATCAAGGGCGCCATCGAAGTGCAGGACGAAGGCTCGCAGCTCGCGGCCTTGCTGTCAGCGGCCAAGCCCGGCGAGCAGGTGATCGATCTCTGCGCCGGCGCCGGCGGCAAGACCCTGGCGCTGGCTGCGATGATGCAGGGCAAGGGCCGCCTGATCGCGACCGACCACGACAAGCGGCAGCTGGCGCCGATCTACGAGCGGCTGTCGCGTGCCGGGGTCCACAATTGCGATGTGCGCACCCCGAAGGGACCGAACGATACGCTTCTCGACATCCACGCTTCCGCCGACCTGGTGCTGATCGATGCGCCATGCACGGGCACCGGCACCTGGCGGCGCAATCCCGACGCCAAATGGCGGATGCGTCCCGGCGCGCTCGAGGTGCGGTTGAAGGATCAGGTCACGGTGCTCGACCGCGCCGCGGCGCTGGTCAAACCGGGCGGGCGGATCGCCTATATCACCTGCTCGGTACTGCCGCAGGAAAACGGCGAACAGATCAAAAGCTTTCTCGCGCGCCATCCGGATTTCGCGGTGGTGCCGCCGGCGCAGACCGTGACCGTGCTGTGGGACAAGGCGGAGGAGTTTGCCGCGGCCACCCTGCAATCCGCCGAGGGGCTGTTGATGACGCCGCGCCGCACCGGGACGGACGGGTTTTTCGTGTCGGTGCTGAAGAGGAATATGCCTTCGTCCTGAGACCCGAGCCCGACGATGCATTCGCACCGTCAATGGCGTTCTTCGATCGCCAACTCGCCATTGAAGATTCATACTGGTCGGATGCGGAATTGAACGGGGAGCAAGCAGGATGAAGCGACATCATTGGATCGGCTGGTTCGGCGTTGCGGCAATACTTGTCGGCCTTGTCAGCGGTTCGGCTCTTGCCGATGAGACCGTCAGCATCGGCGGCACACGCGTCGTGCTGATCAAACCCAAGGCGCCCCGTGCGAGCGTGATCCTGATGCCGGGCGGTGACGGGTCGATCGCTGCGGGCGACCGCGGGGATATCCACGTGCTCAATTTCAACCAGTTGGTTCGTACGCGAAACGCCTATGCGGCGCGAGGGCTGGCGGTGCTCGTTGTCGACGCTGGCACTCCCCTCGACGGCGCGGTTCAATACATGGCCGCCATCAAGCGGCCGGTCACGGTCATCGGTACCAGCCGCGGCACGATCCGCGCCGCCCAGGCGATCGCGCGCGGGGCCCGGCCGGACGCGCTGGTGCTGACATCAGGATTTCTCAGCGCCGAGTCGGGCAGCGGTCAAAATGTCATGTCGATCCTCGGCTCACCGTCGTCGTTGCCGCGCACGCTTGTAATCCATCACAGCAAGGATAACTGCAGGTCGACATTGCCCGCCGGTGTTGAACCGTTCGTCAAATGGTCGGCCGGCCGCGCTCGGGCCGTCTGGGTGAGTGGCGGGGTCAGTGAAGGCGACCCGTGTGAGGCCCGGGCCTATCATGGATTCAATGGCCTGGACGGCCAGATTGTAGCGATCGCGGCGGGCTTCCATTGATAGCCGGCGCTGCAGCTTTCCTGAGTTTCTAATGCGCCAGATGATTGGCCGAACCCTGGATGATCTTGCCCTGCGCATTGAGCCGCAGATATTCGCAAATTTTTGCGCCGCGCTCGTTCTGATAGAACACCACGACGCTGTCGGGGCTCACGAATAGATCGATCAGGTCGAAGTGCAAATTGGGGAGCAGCACCAGCGCTTTTCCCCAATACATCCGCAAGCTAGCCTTGCCACGTAATGTTCCAGTGGAATCGAAGCCGAGCGCCTGAACTTTGTCCGAGGTCATCTCGCTGTCCTCGGCATAAAGCGCGAGAACGCGTTCCAGATCGTGGGAGTTCCAGGCCGCGATCCAGTCCCGCCCCAGGGCGGCCGACTGGGCGGCTTCGTGGTGCCGACCTTTCATGGTTTCCTCCTGACGCAATTAGGTCAATAATACTGACCTATATGGATTTGTCCATGCCGCCAGAAGAATGGGGGCCAGTCGTTTGCGTAGTTGCGAGGCCGCCCCCCGTCGCGTAATTGCTTGCCATGACAGCAGCACAGCCAGCAGCAGAGTCGATGCCTTCGGAGGCCTCGGCGCATGACAAGATTCTGATCGGCGATTTCGGCAGTCAGGTGACGCAACTGATCGCGCGCCGGGTGCGCGAGGAAGGCGTCTATTCCGAGATCGTGCCGTTCCAGAAGGCGGAAGCGGCGTTCAAGGCGATGAAGCCGAAGGCGGTGATCCTCTCCGGCGGCCCGGAATCGGTGCACGAGGAAGGTTCGCCGCGCGCGCCGCAGACGATCTTCGATTCCGGCGTTCCCGTGCTCGGCATCTGCTACGGCCAGATGACCATGGCGGCGCAACTCGGCGGCAGCGTCGAAGGAGGCCATCACCGTGAGTTCGGCCGCGCCGACGTCGAGGTGAAAGCCGAAAGCCGGCTGTTCGAGTCCACCTGGGGCATGGGCGAGAAGCATCCGGTCTGGATGAGCCATGGCGACCGCATCACCAGGATGCCGCCGGGCTTTGTCGTCGCCGGCGTCTCGCCCAATGCGCCGTTCGCCGTAATCCAGGACGAGAAGCGCAAATACTATGGGCTGATGTTCCACCCCGAAGTGGTGCACACGCCCGACGGCGCCAGGCTGATTCGCAATTTTGTCCGCAAGGTTGCAGGCCTCACCGGCGACTGGACCATGCGCGCGTTCCGCGAGGAAGCGATCGAGAAGATCCGCGCCCAGGTCGGCAAGGGCAAGGTGATCTGCGGCCTCTCAGGCGGCGTCGATTCCGCCGTCGCCGCAGTGCTGATCCACGAAGCGATCGGCGACCAGCTCACTTGCGTGTTCGTCGATCACGGCATGCTGCGGCTCGACGAGGCCAAGACCGTGGTCGACCTGTTCCGCCACCACTGCAACATCCCGCTGGTTCATGTTGATGCGTCGAAGCAATTCCTCGGCGAACTGGCGGGGGTCACCGACCCCGAACTGAAACGCAAAACGATCGGGCGCCTCTTCATCGACGTGTTCGACGCCGAGGCGAAGAAAATCGGCGGCGCCGACTTCCTCGCGCAGGGCACGCTCTATCCCGACGTGATCGAGAGCGTATCGTTCACGGGCGGCCCCTCGGTCACCATCAAGTCGCACCACAATGTCGGCGGCCTGCCCGCGCGCATGAACATGAAGCTGGTCGAGCCGTTGCGCGAATTGTTCAAGGACGAGGTCCGTGTGCTGGGCCGCGAACTCGGCCTGCCGGAAATCTTCGTCGGCCGGCATCCATTCCCCGGGCCGGGCCTTGCGATCCGCTGCCCCGGCGACATCACGCCGGAAAAACTGGAGATCCTGCGCAACGCCGACGCCGTCTATATCGACCAGATCCGCAAGGCCGGTCTGTACGACAAGATCTGGCAAGCGTTCGCGGTGCTGCTGCCGGTCAAGACCGTCGGCGTGATGGGCGACGGGCGGACGTACGAATATGTCGTCGGCCTGCGCGCCGTGACCTCGACCGACGGCATGACCGCGGATTTTTATTCCTTCGAGATGAAATTTTTGGGCGAGACCGCGACGCGGATCATCAACGAGGTGAAGGGCGTCAATCGGGTGGTCTATGATGTGACGTCGAAACCGCCGGGGACGATTGAGTGGGAATGATTTTGGCCCGTCCGGGGGTATCCCATAGCGTCCCGGAAACCTACATAACATACTGATAAATAAAATAAAACAGTCCAAAGACGTTCGGGGACTATCAGCCGGCAGAGATCGCTGCTGACGGACTCTCTGACGGTGCGCCTCCCCATTGCTAAATCCGATTTTAGCCGATACCGTCAGGGTGTGAGCATCCTCTGACGGTCTTTTTTTCGATCTAACTAATTGTAAGAAAAAGAGATTTTGGCGCGAGGATACTCGAAAATGGCCTGACGGTCTTTTTTGGAGGAGGCAGCCCCGATGTTGACCGATGCAGCCCTTAAGCATCTGAAACCAAAAGAGAAAATTTACAAGGTGACGGACCGGGACGGCATGTATGTCCTTGTAAAGCCGTCGGGGACCCTCTCTTTTCGGCTGGATTACCGGATGAATGGACGGCGCGAGACCGTCACGTTCGGCAAGTACGGCCCGGCCGGGCTGTCGCTCGCTCGTGCGCGAGAGCTGTGCATCGACGCCAAGCGGGCGATCAGCGAGGGACGCTCGCCGGCGATCGAAAAGCAGCGGGAGAAGCGCCGGCTGCTAGAAGCGAGGAGCTTTGGCGAGTTCGGCGAGAAATGGCTCACCGCGGCGCCGATGGCGGACAGCACACGGGCCATGCGCAGATCCATTTTCGAACGCGAATTGCTACCGCGGTGGCGCACCAGGCTGCTGACCGAAATCACACCGGATGACCTCCGGGCCCATTGTGGCGCCATCGTCGAGCGCGGCGCGCCAGCGACGGCGATCCACGTCCGCGACATTCTCAAGCAGATCTATGGCTTCGCGATCTTGCACGGCGAGAAGGTGGCCAACCCGGCTGATGATGTTGGACCGGCTTCGATCGCGACGTTCGTGCCGAAGGATAGGTCGCTCTCGCCTACCGAGATCAGGATTATGCTCAAGCTGCTCGAGAAGGTGGCGACGCTGCCGACCATTCGGCTCGGCATGCGCCTCTATCTACAGACCATGGTGCGCAAGAGCGAATTGCAAGACGCGATATGGGATGAGGTCGATTTCGAGAACGCCGTCTGGACCATCCCGAAGGAGCGGATGAAGCGCTCGAAGGCGCACAACGTCTATCTGTCGCGGCAGACGCTCGACATCATGATCGCGCTGAAAACCTGCGCCGGGAATTCGCGATACCTATTGCCGTCGCGCTACGACGCGGATGCACCGATGTCGCGTGCGACGTTCAATCGGGTCACCTACTCGGTTGTCGAGTTAGCGAAGAAGGAGGGTCTGCCCCTCGAGCCATTCACGGTCCATGATCTCCGAAGGACGGGATCCACTCTGCTCAATGAACTGGGCTTCAACAGCGACTGGATCGAGAAGTGCCTTGCGCACGAGGATGGCCGTTCGTCACGCGGAGTCTACAACAAGGCGGAGTACGCAGTTCAACGCCGCCATATGATGCAGGAGTGGTCGGATATCATCGACGCATGGGTCGCGGGCAAGAAGCGCGTGCCGGTGCTCATCCCGCCTTCGATGCCGTTGTTTGAACCGGACCCAGCGATCGAACCGGGCGCGATCGTCGCCGCTTGACGTCAGGAGACTGCGCTCGGACAATGGGCGTTGATCGGCGCGAAGCCAGCCACGCTTCGACCTCCGCCAGGTCCCAGACGACGCAGCGGGGCGAGAGGGCGAAGCGCCGCGGAAATTCTCCGCGCTGCTCCATTTCGTAAATGGTGCTGTCGGCGAGCGGGACAATCTCACGCAGTTGCTGCCTACGTATCGTTCGCTTGATAGACGTCTCTGCTTTCAGCGCCATCTCCGATCCCCCAAAGCTTCCGGCCCAAAGCAATTGAAAGCGATCATCGCCGAAAGTTGGAAGTCCTTGAGTTGCTCGGTAGGGACGTGGAGGGCGCTAGGACAGAGATCGGTTGGTCACGCCCGGCCGGCCCATGAGTCTCGAGGCGGTCGCGGGGAAGAACCCGGTGACCCACATGGGCGAGATCTACAATATCGAGTTGCGAAGTGTTGCGGTTTCCTCTGCCAACCTCGCCGCCATCGCCAGCCTCCGCCGAGGATCTGATGATGTTGAGGTATACCGAGGCGGAAGATGGTTGGTCGGCCGCGTTGACGTAGATCTAGCAATTCGGAAAGCCATGTCGTTCGAGGCCAGCGACCATCGTGCTGGCCTCGCGCACGTCCTACAGATAAGCTCAAAACTGACCTTCGTGCCTCAGCCGACCCCATCATAGGTGACGAACGTCATCATACCGGTCGCCATGTGATAAAGATGGTGGCAGTGAAGGGGCCACCGGCCAGGGTTATTCGCATCGAACGCCAAGGTCACGCTCGCCATCGGAGGGAGCAGGACAGTGTCGCGCACCGCACCGCCGACCGGCTTGCCATTGATGCCGACAACCTGGAAATGGTGACCATGCAAGTGCATCGGGTGCGCCATCATCGACATGTTCCTGAACGCGATCTCGATGCGTTCTCCCTGCTTGACCCGCAGTGCGTCACCGCCGTCGATGCCCCAGCTATAGCCTGCCATGTTTCCAGTCAGGGTGAGCGCGAAACGGCGGTCCGCCGGACGCTCTGCGAGCGGTTCGATGGACCGTAGTCTCTGTTCCAGGTCGAGCCCGAGCACCGGTCCCTTGGCCTGTCCGACCAGAGGAATCTTGCGGATTGCCGCGCCGGAGGATGCCAGGATGATTCCTGCACGCTCGGCGCCTCCTTCACGAAGCGCGAGGATCGGGTGCGATCCGCCCGCCCTCGGCAGCGCCAGCCGGATGTCCAGGCGCTGGCCCATGGATATAGGGAAAGACCTCCCGGCGACCGGATGGATAGGCTCGCCGTCGACCGCGATCAACTCGCCGTCCAAGCTGCCGGTATCGATCGTGAAGGCGGTTGCCGTCGCGCCGTTGATGATCCGCAGGCGCGCCCGACCGCCCTTGTCCGCGGTGACGACCTGTGGGTCACCCAAAGCGCGGTCATTGGCGAGATAGGCGTCATAATCGATATCATTGAGGTCCATCGGCATGCCGGGCATGGCGTGGCCCTGCATCATCTGCCCCATGGAGCCGGGCGCTGCCATGCCGCTCATGCCCTTCATCGCGCCGCCCTGGCCCACCGCGTCGTGTTCCATGCGCATGGCGCCGGCGGAAGAGCCTCCTCTGAGCTTGGCGAGCAGTTCTTCCACTGGCGTGAACGAGAAGTCGTGGAGCAGGATCACGATCTCCTGCTCGTCTCGTCGCCGATCGTCGGCGGTTCTGACAATGAGCGGCGCCGCCAGCAAATTCTGCTCCTGGAGCGTGTGGGCGTGCATCCAGTGCGTGCCTCCGGCGCCGACCGGGAACCTGTAGCGATGGGTGCCGGCAGGCGAGAGAAGTGCGGCTGGATTGTCCGGCACGCCGTCCATCGTCCAAGGTGGTGTCAGGCCGTGCCAATGGATCAACGTCGGCGCGTCGATCTTGTTGGAAAGGGCGACATCGAAACTGCTCCCGGCATCGAGCGTCAGGCCTGATGTGCCATCGGGCTGGGCAAGCCCAAAGACGCGCGCGGCCTTCCCGTTGACCTCGATCATTCGATTGATCACGCCGAGCGGCTGCGCCCCGGCGTTCGATGGAGCAACGGGTGCGGTCTGCGCCCAGGCTTCGATCGGGTGAAAGGCGGCGGAAGTGCCGAACGCGGCCGCTCCGGCCATCATCCGGTTCAGAAAATCACGACGATTCATGGTTTGGGTCCTGTCCCTGTATCGGCGATAGGCCGACCGACTGATCACGCTCATCATGGAGATGCGTACGTTGACCGACCCAATGCCCGGAGAGCAGCAGGTCAGCTCCGATCAGACGCGGGCTCGAGGAGGACCAAGAATGGGCGGAAATGCTAGGCCGGTGACGATTTGGTCACCTTGCTGGTAGTGGGGACCGACAGCGATTCGATCGAGAACAATTGCGCTCGCTGTCCCGAACACGACGACGCAGAAGCTGCATGTATTGGCGCAGCAAGTTTGATGGTCGATGGCAAGGGATGTGCCTTGAAGTCCATTGTGGTCACTCGTCGCCTCGATCTGCGGGCTTGCCGCGATGGCGACGTGCGCGTTGGCGTGGTCATGGCACGGCATGGCCTGCGCTCTGGCCAAGGGTGCGACGAGCAACGCTATCGCAGCGAGAAATGCCAGCAACACCCATGCCCGCCGACCCGTCTGCCGCATCTTGGCCATATGCCAGTTCAGCCTCATGCCACAATTCAGAGTAAATTATACGCTTTGCCGAGCTCAACATTGATCCTAATCAAAACGGCAACCTAGGGGACGTCACGGGGCAGGGTGTGCAAAAACGCCGAACAGAAAGGCTGTCTGCACCTGCCGCCGGAGCCCTCCACGGTCAAAGGAGGGGCCAGGTCGGCCGCTCTCAGCGGCCGGTCATCTTAAGCGCGGCCTCGGGCAGGCGTTCACCTTGGACCTGAACCTTGGATGCCTCGGTGTCGATCTGGTTGAGATCGGTGGCTTTCAACTCGAGATCGATCGCGCCGAGATTCTCTTCGATCCGATGCAGCTTGGTGGTGCCGGGGATCGGCACGATCCATGGCTTCTGCGCCAGCAGCCAACCGAGCGCGACTTGGGCCGGCGTTGCGCCCTTTTGACCGGCGACACCTGTGACGACTTCGACCAGCGCCATGTTAGCTTTGCGCGCTTCGGGCGAGAAGCGCGGCACATTGTTCCGGAAGTCGGTCGGATCGAACTTGGTGCTCTCGTCGATCTTGCCGGTGAGGAAGCCCGCGCCGAGCGGGCTAAACGGCACGAACCCGATGCCGAGTTCCTCCAGGGCGGGCAGAAGCTCCGCCTCCGGTCCACGCCAGAAGAGCGAATATTCGCTTTGCACGGCTGTCACTGGCTGGACGGCATGCGCGCGGCGGATGGTCTCAATGCCCGGCTCGGATAGGCCAAAATGCTTGACCTTGCCCTCCGCGATCAGGTTCTTGAGCGCGCCGGCAACCTCCTCGATCGGCACGGCGGGATCGACGCGGTGTTGGTAGAAGATGTCGATGTGATCGGTACGCAGGCGCCGTAGAGCGGCCTCGGCGACTTGCTTGATATGCTCCGGATGGCTGTTGAGACCGCCCCGCCGTTCGCCTGTGGGCGAAATCTCGAAGCCGAACTTGGTGGCGATCACCACCTGATCACGAATCGGCTCCAGTGCCTCCCCGACAAGTTCCTCGTTGACGAACGGACCATAGGATTCCGCCGTGTCGAAAAGGGTGACGCCACGCTCATGGGCGGCGCGGATCAGCTTGATCATTTCAGCCTTATCCGCGGGCGGCCCATAAACGGCGCTCATGCCCATGCAGCCCAAGCCGAGCGCGGAGACCTCAGGGCCGGACTTTCCCAATTTGCGCACCTTCATTGTCGCTTCCTTTCAGAGTTTGTTCCGATTCTGATGCCACGCTGGGTCATTTGAGCTCGGCCTTGTCGAGCCAGCTTGTGACCAGGTCGAACGTTCGCCGCTCTTGGTTCGCCTCCATGGAGAAGGCGGGCTCGATCCGTACTCCTGGGGCGGTTTCGACATCGCCCCCACCGAATTTTAGCGATGAAATGACGATCGGCGGCATCCAATTGGTCTGGATATTGATGGCCGGCGAGTCGCGGCATGTTCGACTCCGGAAGTTAGCCGTTCAATGTGCAACGGCGGCGAAGGAACCTCTGGCCGCGGAAGGGACGTCGTGCAGGTGCACCGTGTGCGATTGAAGAGCGCGGTTCCTTAATCGAGATCAAAGATTCCCAGCCGACATGTCGCCTAACATGGGATCTCTTGAAGCGTAAGGGCCAAGCCGCATGAGACGAAAAGTGCTTGCCCGCGCTCCGAACAGTCCGCGTGCTGCCGGCGAAAGGGCAATAGAATGACTACTCCGATTACACGCGTCGCCATTGGGGTTGGCGTTGTGCTTGTCATTCTCGCCGGCGTCATCGCGTACGGCATCAACACCGTACCGACGCAGGACGAGCAGGTAAAAGCTGCCTGGAGCGAGGTGTTGAATCAATACCAGCGGCGCGCCGACCTCGTCCCGAATTTGGTTGAGACCGTGAAGGGCTATGCGAAGCAGGAACAGACAGTGCTGACGCAGGTCACTGAGGCTCGTGCGCGCGCCACGCAGATGACGTTACCAGCGGACATTCTCTCCAATCCGGAAGCCTTCCGTCAGTTCGAGCAAAACCAGGCGGCGCTCGGCGGGGCCTTGGGGCGCCTTTTGGCGGTCAGCGAGCAATATCCTGATCTAAAGTCGAACCAGAACTTCCTAGTGCTTCAGTCGCAGTTGGAAGGCACGGAAAACCGCATTGCCGTCTCCCGACGCGATTATATTGGTGCGGTGCAAGTCTACGATACGACCTTGCGCACGATTCCGGGTCGGTGGATCGCCGATATCTTCTATCCCAGCGCGAAGGTGCGAGAAACCTTTACCATCACCGAAAAGGCGCAAGAAGCGCCGCAAGTCAAATTCTGATGCGCCTTGCCAAGCATTTGCAGAGGGCGTGGCGGGTGCTTCTCGCTGGCCTGGTCTATGTGTTGCTCACTACCGCGCTGTATGCCGCGCCAGCCTTTCCGTCCCTGACGGGTCGCGTTGTTGACGACGCTGGTATTCTTTCGGCGGAGACGCAGCAGAAGCTGACGCAGATGTTGGCTCAGCATGAGCAGCAAACCGGGAATCAGGTGGTCGTTGCGACGATCAAATCGCTTCAAGGCTATTCGATCGACGACTACGGCTATCAACTCGGTCGTGCGTGGGGAATCGGACAAAAGGGGAGCAACAACGGGGCATTGCTGCTGGTGGCGCCCAACGAACGCGACGTCCGTATCGAAGTCGGTTATGGCCTGGAGGGCCGGCTTACCGACGCGCAGAGCAAACTGATCATCGAGAACCTCATCCTGCCCGAATTCCGGAAGGGAGATTTCAACGCTGGCGTGCTTGCCGGGACAACGACGCTCTTGCGTGTTCTTGGCGGCGATGCGTCGGCGTTGCCCAAAAAAGCCGGGCAACAGAGCCAGAACGAAGATGGCAGTGGGGGTGGGATCGCCATCGCCCTCATCGTCATCATGCTTATCTTCGGCCGATTCTTCTGGCCGTTGTTGTTCCTTGGCGGGTTGGGCGGACGGCACGGAGGTTTTGGTGGTGGCGGGTTCTCGCATGGCGGGTTTTCTGGCGGCGGGGGCTCGTTTGGTGGCGGAGGGGCCTCGGGACGCTGGTGATGAAGATGAAACACATGTCCGAAGAGGATCATCGCCGGCTCCACGAGGTCATGGCGACCATCAAGCAGCGCACGAGTGCGCACTTCGCCTTGGTCGTCACTCCGATCAGCGATCGGTATCTGCTGTTTCCACTCCTCTGGGCGGCTGCAGTCGCCTTTGTTGTCGGTGGAATCTTGGCGATATTCTGGCCGCATTTGCCGCTCCGTGTCGGCTTTCTGATCGAGGCCGGGACGTTCGCAAGCTTGGCTCTGGTCTTCGATTGGCTGCCGCTGCGCTTGCTGCTCGTACCCGGCCGCGTCAGGCGCGATCATTGCACCGGCTTGGCGCGTCGGGAGTTTGCCGCGCGGATTCTCGCCGACCACGAACATCGTCCTGGCATGCTGCTTTTCGTGTCTATGGGTGAGCGCCATGTCGAGATCTTGGCCGACAACGCCCTCCACACACGAGTTGGCGAAGAGGCCTGGCGTCGGGTCGTTGCAGGCATCGTCGCAGCCCCGAAGGCGGGTCAATCCATCATGGACGGCCTCGTCAGCAGTATAGAAGCGTGTGCGACAATGCTGGAAATG
>ORJL011482475.1_pt1 | contig 16308 bp, 15 predicted proteins | sample 1779941 | NCBI WGS metagenome assembly ORJL01 (sample SAMEA104232317, study PRJEB22302) | groundwater metagenome | biome: forest; feature: aquifer; material: groundwater | place: USA | collected 2011-08-07 | depth 5.8 m | reverse complement strand
AGCGGATTGAAGGAGCGACCCCGCTTATTTTGCGCGTGACAACCCTGCGTGCCTATCGCAAGAACGCATGGCGGCGCTGCGCTTGGCCATGCCACCCCGCCCGATCGGGCGTGCTCAAAACGTGCGTAGGTCGCGCCGGACAAATACCACCGCGCCGGCGAGCCAAAGCGCCAGACCCGCTCCGGCGAGCATGAGCATGTCAGCGGTCGGCCATCCCCCGCCACTCGCGATCTGCATCGGCCGGTAGTAGTGCATGAGGCTCAGGACATCGGCAAGCTTGGCCGGCTCCCAGAACTGGGCGAGGAAGCTCAGGAGAAACGAACCCAGCAGGAATCCAACGGCGGCGGCGATCGCTCGTCCCCGCCGATCGCTCATCGCGGAAATCAGGTAGACCAGGCCCGCGACGGCGACGTAGACGCAGAGAAAATTCGCGGCGATCGCCGCCGTCGGATCGAAAACGCCCTGTGCCGCGGGTTTGCCGAACGCGTTCGCGATAGAATTGCCGACCAACGCGCATCCGACCATCGAGCCGCCTGACGCGAGCGTAACAAAGGAATCGCTCGCATACAGCGACCATCGCGACACGGGCAAACAGAGCAGCATGTCGATCGTTCCGCGGTCGATCTCCGCGGCGGGAAGTCGCGTACCGCTCCAGATGACTTGCGCCCACAGGAGCGCCAACACGACGGGATGAACCCACGCGAACAGACGGACCATGTCCTCGGTCAGTGAACCGCCGAGGTCCGTGCCGAGCAGTCCCGCAATGATTCGTTGGAAGAACTTGAGCTGCAGGATCTGTTCCGAGTATTCCGAGAAGAGCGTCGGCAAGGCGTACGCAATGAGACCCTCCGCCGCGCCAATCGCTACAGCTAGGATCGCGGTCACTAGCCACGCTTCTCGGATTGTCTTAAGGAGTACGCCTCGGTTCATCACGCTTCCTTCGCCGACGCGTTGTGGGTTCACAGCGCTGGTGTCCGGCTCCGACCTCCGTGCCCGAACCTCGCAGTAGCGAGGATGGCACACCCGCAATGAGACCCTCCGCCGCGCCAATCGCTACAGCTAGGATCGCGGTCACTAGCCACGCTTCTCGGAGCGTCTTAAGGCGGACGCCTCGGTTCATCGCGCCGTCTCCGCTGCCGCATAGTAGGTTCGGAAGAGTTCGGCGAGGTCGGGTTGTCCGATCGCAACATCCGTGACCGGCTGTGCGGCGCACCAGCGCATCAGCTCGACGCTCGAACCGGTGAGTGCGGCCCGCCAATGTACGCCGTTGCGCTCTGCAACACGAAGGAACGGCGGGACTTCGATGCGATCCATCGCGGCGTCGGACTTCCACCAGAGCTCGACGGTCCGACCGGCGCGTTCCCGAAGGCGCCGAAGCGATTCGTTTTCCACCATGCGACCATCGCGCAAGATCGCTACGCGGTCGCACAGCAACTCCACCTCGCTGAGCGTGTGGCTGGAGAAGAAGACCGTGCCGCCATCCGCGACGCGGCGTCGAAGGTGGGTGAAGAGGACTTCCTGCATCAGAGGATCGAGGCCGGTGCTGGGTTCATCGAGGATGAGCAGTCGCGGCCGGTGGATCAGGGCGAGCAGAAGGCCCAGCTTCTGCTTCATACCGCGGGACATTTTTCGTACGGGTACGTCGGGGTCGAGACGGAACTCATCGCCCAGCTCGCGTCCGCACGCGGAGAGGTCCATTCCCCGCGCTCGCCCGACGATCGCCGTCGCGTTGCGACCGGTCATCCACGGGTAGAGTCGCAGGTCGCCGGGGACGTATCCCACATCGGCCTTGATCCGGTGGCTTTGCTTCCAAACGTCGAGCCCGAAGATCGTCGCGCGCCCCGAGGAAGGGCGCAGCAGCCCGAGCAACATGCGGATCGTAGAAGTCTTCCCTGCGCCGTTAGGGCCGAGGAAGCCGAACAGAGCGCCGCGTTCGACGCGGAACGAGAGATCGTCAACGCCAACGCGGCGACCGTAACGTTTGCCGAGATCGTCGACGCGGATCACGTCCATGCCGCGCATTGTATCGCCGGAACGCCGTCGCGCGACAGGACTCCAGTCTGCGAGACTACCCGCGGAGTGCGCCATCACGCCACGGGTTACCGGCGCGAGTGCGTGGCGGGCGTGAGGATCGAGAAACCCTCGCGAGATGAGCGGGTCATCACGGTGTCGGCTTGGGTTCGCTCGATGCCGGTTTGGGAGTATTCGGTCTGGGTTTCCGTTCCGTCGTGACGGGGACTGGGACGGATTCATCCTTCCACCGTTGCTCGAGCTTCTTCCCGTTCGCGACCTCGGCCTCCTGTTGCGTCGCGATCTCCGCGAGGGTTCCGTCGAGGTGCTTGATTTGATCCGGGGTTAGTTCGGAATCCACTCTCTGCCGCACTTCCTTCTCCGCCAGCGCGACCACCTCGGGATCCTTCCGGGATGCCTTCACGGAGGCCATGGTCTCGCCCACCGTCTTACGGAGCGATTCCGCCTTCTCTTCGGAAAGCTGCAGCAACGGATCGCGCAGCGCCCGCATCAGGCGTGACAACGGACCATCGGGTCCGCCTCGGAACTTGAGCCGCGTCCATCGCAAGGCGACCGCCTCGAATTGCTTCCGCGGTTCCGCGTTCAGCGAACCAGCGATGTCTTTGAACAGGGGCGCGTCGGTACCCAGGGGAGACGCCTGCATCTTGTTCTTCACGCCGCCCCGGCGAGCGTTCGGCCGAGCGTCGGCAGACGGTCCGGACATGGCTTGAACGTCGGCGTCGGATTCATCCGGACCATCGTAGACGTCGGAGCCTTCGATCATGCCGGCCTCCATACGCCCCGCATAGTGCTCCAACCTGCGGCGGATCATGGCTCTGTCCTCGGCCGGGAGCGTTGTTTGCGAATCGATCATGTCCGCCAGGTATCGATACTGCTGCGAGTTGCGCCCCGTGAGCTTGGCGCCAAAGCGGAGTTGACCCGGCAACTTCGGAGGTCCAGCCGGTTTTTCTGATTTCGTCTCCGCGGCGGATGGAGCAGGTTCAACGGCGGGGGCGCTTCCCGCGGCGCCGGCCGGTGCGGTCGCGGTGTTCCCGCCCGTCGGTTTCGGGGGGTCGCCCGCGAAGGTCGGTCGAAGTTCCAACGCGCACACCGCGACGACGAGCGCCAGCGTATCGATCGATCTCTGATGCCTGCGTGGCATGCGATTCACTCCCTGGCGATTTTCGCCGTTTGTTGACTCAACACATCCGCGTTGAAAGCCGGACTCCTCGCTTGGTACGTGCCCGCGTTTCTCCGTGTTCATTTCGGGAAAGAAAGTCGGACCGTTCGGCGCGAACCCTGGTTCGGACGCTTCATCGGCTATAGTATCCGCGAGAATCACGGACCGACTGTTACGTTCGTGTAACTTTGGCGCGGACTACGTTTCTACGGCCCCCGATGCACCTAGCGACCATCGTTGCGTTCATTTGTCTGTTTTGGCGGCAGGAGGTCGGCGCGGACTGGCAGGTCGCGCTCGGTCCGACCTGGATCGCGTCCGCCGCCCTCGGACAACCCGTCGTCATCGCCCTTCTCGCCCACTTTCTGTTTCGCAGAGCACGCAGAATCTTTCGCACGGACCGCGAACGTTCCCAGCGCGCCCACGAGGCGTTCCACCGATCAACGCTCGTGCTGCGCGGGGTCGTGGTGGCCGCGTTCGGTGCGACCGTGTTGGGTACGCATGTTCCCGATTGGTTCCGCCTCGGGTCGGTTCACCCCGCGCTGCTCGTGCTGTCCGATCTGGTCATGCTCTCGCTCTTCGCCGTCAACACGATCACGGTTTGGATCGTGGGGTATCGAGTCGAAGCGGAGCTACGCGGATTTGTCTCTCCGAAATCCGACGACGACAGCGGCAGCCGGGCGCTCGGCGCAAGAGCGGCGTCGCTGGAATCCGGTTCGGTTTGGCCCCTGCGTTCGTACCTGGACTTTCACGTCCGACACCAGTTCTTGGTCGTGGCTGCGCCGATGTTCCTGATCCTTGTCGCGTCGCACGTCATTCGATTTCTCGAGCCCGACATCATCGCTCGGTTGGGCACCGCTTGGGCGCCGGACGTTTTGCTCGGAACCGTTGCGACGGTGGTGTTCGTCATCGCCCCGGCCATGCTTCGACGGATCTGGCGAACGCATCCGCTCGAAGCGGGTCCGGTGCGCGACCGGCTGGAAGCCTTGTGCAAGCGGATCGGACTTCGTTGTCGAGACATCCTGGTGTGGAACAGCGGCGGCATGATGATTAACGCCGCCGTGATGGGCGTGGTGGGTCCGTTGCGCTACGTGCTGTTGTCGGATGCGCTGCTGGCACAAATGACGCCGCGGCAAGTCGAGGCGGTGTTCGGACATGAGGCGGGACACGTTCGACATCGACACATGGAGCATTTCCTGGTCTTCGCTTTCGTCGGTTGGCTAGTTGTAGCTGGCGGGATGGAGCTTCTGGTGCGGCTGGTCGGCGACGGTCCGTCGGACGGTCGAACGTTCGCGCTGACCGTTCAAGGCGCGGGCGCGGCGGCGACGCTGTTGTTCTGGGGGGTCGGATTCGGCTGGGTTTCCCGTCGATTCGAGCGGCAGGCGGATCTCCACGGCGCGCGATGCGTCACGCCCGAGGCGGCGGAATGTCGCACGTCGTGCGCGGTTCACTTGGACGCCGAAACCGTTCGCGATGAGCCGGGGCGAGTTTGCTCGACGGCAGCCGCGATTTTCGCGTCCGCGCTCGACCGGGTGGCCATGCTCAACGGCATTCCCACGGAGGAGAAGAGCTGGCGACATTCGTCGATCGGCAGCCGGATTCGCTTTCTCTCCTCTCTCGCGGGCGATCCCTCGCTGACGCTGCGGTTCGAGCGAACGCTGCGACGAATCCAAGGCGCGATCTGGATCGTCGCGGTGTTGGGCGCCGTTTTCGGAACCTGGTATGCGTCGACGCTGCCCGCGATCGCGCCGCGAGAGAAGCTCAACAGCAACGTACGTGCCCCGGGCGCAAGTGCGTGGTCGGGTGGTGCAACGCGTAACTGACTGCTTCGTCGTGGTTCGCGCTCGGTAACGGGAGTCGTCACGCCGCCGCTTGCATCACCCATCCCGAACGATCCGTCCCCCACCCTCGCAGTAGCGACGATAGGGCACCCACTATAGCGATGAGGCATCCAAGCGCGACCCATGCGCTTCCAACGCATAGGCATTGACACGGTCGCGCCACGCCGGATCATGCGCTCGGTTCGTGAACGTCGTGAAGGAAGGTAAGAGCGTACGATGAATTCCGCGCGGATCATCGATGGCCGGGTCGTCGCCGATCGCATCAAACGCGAAACGGCGGAGCAGGTTCGCGCGCTCGCGGAGCGCGGGGTTCGCGTGCGACTGGACGCCGTACTGGTCGGCGATCCCGCGGCCGGGGAGATTTACGCCCGGTCGCAACAGAAACGCTGCGACGAAGTTGGGATCGCCCATCACTTGCACAACCTTCCGGCGAGCGCCTCCGCCGCTGACATCCGCCGAAAACTCGACGAACTCAATGACGACCCGAAAGTCACGGGGATCCTGTTGAACCTACCCCTGCCGCCGGAAATCGACACGCCGGCGATGCAGTATTGCATCGATCCGTACAAGGACATCGAGGGCGTAAACCCGGCCAACATTGGGCTGCTGTTCTACGACAGCCCGATCATCGCGCCGTGTACCGCTCTCGCCGTGATGGAGATTCTGAAGGAGGCGTTGGTGAACGTACGCGGCATGGACGCCGTCGTCGTCGGACAGGGTCCGATCGCCGGGAAACCCGTGTCACTCTTCTTGTTGCACGAGATGGCGACGGTCACCAGTTGCCATGTGGCCACGCGCGACTTAGCGTCGCACACTCGAAAGGCCGATCTTCTGATCGTCGCCGTCGGGAAACCGGGGCTGATTGGCGAGGAACATGTGAAACCGGGCGCGGTGGTGGTCGATGTGGGAATCAACAGTATTGTGGACAACGAGGGTCGGCGCTCGATTGTGGGCGATGTCGCCTTCGACGAGGTGCGGTCGAAAGCGGCGGCGATCACGCCGGTGCCCGGCGGCGTCGGACCGGTGACCGTGGCGATCCTGCTTCGCAGCGCCGCCGAGGCCGCTCGGCAACAGCAGATGACACCGCGACGGATTGATCGATGACGGTAGGATGACGAGCCATGCGTCCGACGGTCGATGACATCGAGATTCGCGTTCTCGGCGTGCTCATGGAGAAGTCGCTGACCCAGGCGAGCACGTACCCCATGACCATGAACGCGATTGTGCTGGGCGCGAACCAGAAGCAGAACCGCGATCCCGTGGTGGAGATGAGCGAAGGCGACGTGGCCAGGGCGTTGACCCGACTTCAACAGAAGCGGCTGGTTAAACAGGCACCCCCGTCCGCCGGCGCTCGCTCGAACCGCTTCCTGCATACCTGTGTCGAGGCGTTCCAATGGGACCGCCGTCAACAAGCGATCATGTCCGAACTCTTTCTCCGCGGACGCCAAACGCCGGGCGAGCCTCGCACCCACGCCTCGCGCATGACGCCGTTCCCCGACCTGGACGCGATCGGGAACACGCTGAACGATCTTTCGAATCAGTCGCCGCCGTTCGTCGAGGAGCTCCTCCGCGAACCGGGTCGCTCGGCCAATCGCTGGCGACACTTGCTTGGGTCGGAGGAACAGGCCTCGTCGGGACCGGCGTTGCCGAATCCATCCGCGACAGCGTTTCGCGCACCCTCGGTCGGCGCGTCCCCACTGTCCGCCGAGCTGCCCTTGCACCAAGCCACCTCGCCGCCGGCACCGACGCTCTTCCGGCCGGACCGCCCTACCGGCGATCTCCCATCCTCCAGCCAAGTCGACCTGATTGATCGAGTGGAGAAACTCGAAGCACAAGTCGCCGAGCTGGTCGAGACCGTTTCGGAACTTCACAACCGCGTCGATTTGCTGACGGGCGACACCGCGCCGAAAGTGGTAGAATGAAGGTTGGGAGCACCCGTCCGCGGGTGGCAAGGGTGCCCCATCCTCGCTACTGCGAGGGTGGGGACGGATCGCCGCGTATCGGGGATCGAAGCCACGGATCTGCAATTTTAGCGGGACGCGAACCCATTCGAAGGACGGGGTTACGCGTGACACCGCGCCGACCACGCGCTTGCGCTTGTGGCTCGTGGGGCGTGACGCAACCGGACATCGTCCACTGGGAGAACTCGTATGCCGTTCCGACGTTTCATCGATCCACAACTTTCGTTGAGCAGCCTGCAGGATGAAATCAACCGCGCGGTGCAACGCGTCTGGCACGGCGGGATCTCGACGGGGCCATTCGACGGACAGCAATGGGGTCCGCCGATTGACCTGTACGAGCACACCGACCGGTACACGCTCTTCGTCGAACTGCCCGGCGTCGACGCGAACGACGTCGAAGTCACACACGTCGGTGCGACGCTGACCATTCGCGGTGAGAAGCGCCGTCCCCTAACTCTGGCCGAGAAGGACCAGGAGGTTCACAGCGAGCGTCGTTTCGGCAGCTTCAGCCGAACCATCGACCTGCCCGGCGACGTTGACGCGGAACAGCTCACGGCGCGGGCGAGCCAGGGCGTGTTGGAAGTGACGTTGCCCAAGAGCGAAGCGAGCAAACCGAAGTCGGTCAAGATCCATGCGGTCGATGGCTGACGGGCGGGTTGAGAATTGGACGAGCGGGGTCCACGGTCAAGGCGGATGCCCTGGTCTGGGAGTGCGGCGCTGGTGCCGATCATCCGTCCCCCACCCTCGCAGTAGCGAGGATGGGGCACCCATCCAAACAGGAGCGAACACGTCAGGCGGGTGCGGGTGCCGGCGCGGCGACCGCGGGCGCTTGTGGGGCCATTTTGGACATCGTCTGGTTGAGCTTCTCGCCGAGGGATTCGACCGTGAACGGCTTGACGACGTAGTTGTTCACGCCGGCCTTGATCGCTTCGAGAACCCGCGTCTTTTCCGCCTCCGTGGTACACATGATCATGGGGATGGTCTTGTTCGTCTCGCGGACTTTGCGGATCAGGGTGATTCCGTCCATGTTGGGCATGTTCCAATCGACCAGCATCAGATCGATCTTGTGATCCTTCATCTGCACGAGCGCTTGCACGCCGTCCTCGGCCTCGACGATGTCGGTGTGACCGAGCTGCTTCAGCACGTTCTTCTGAATGTTGCGGATGGTCCGGGAATCGTCGACCAGGAGGATTTTCACGACGCGGCTCCTGCCAACGCGGGCTTGAAGACTGCCGCGGGCTGTTTGTTGAGGATCATTCCCACTTCCAGATAGAAGAATCCTAGGCCCGTCTCGACCGGAATGAGCAACCGGGGAGTACTCTTCGACGCCGATACGGAGTGGTTTCGACCGACGACCACGTTGGGGAGCGAAATTGAAATATTGAGACCGTCGAACTGCGCCTTGGCGCCGCCGGCGACCATGTTGGCGAGTTCACCGATCGCGTCGGCAAAGTCCCCGTGCTCCTGATCGATTTCGGCGCCGGCGAACGCCGACGCCGCCTTGGACGCCACCTCAAACGAGAAATGCAGCACAACGCTGCCTGCGGCGTCGCCGGAAAACCCGATCACGCCGGATACGTCCGCGGATGGGTCATCGCCTGACTTCAGTTGCGGTTTCCCGACCTTCACCGTGGTGTGGCACATGGTCTCGAACGTGTTGCACACCGACCGAATGAAGGGATTGACGTATCGTGCATCCATCCAACCGTTCTCCGATTTCGCGGAAGTGCGCCCGGCATGTCGTCGCCGAGAAGAGCGTCGGCCCTCCTGATCTGTCGCGCTGCAGGAATAATCGACGAGGGTTGAACTCGACTGAAATGAAGGCCCGGAACGAGTCCGCGCGTCGATGCCCGATAACCCAGCTGGCCGACCGTCGCCGCTCGCGCCAACCGGCGGTTCTATATCTACTCAAGAGCGTCACGTCCGCACCCGATGCGACTTGGGGGCCGGGATTGAATCTCGCATCGCCGCCCGTCGACCCAAGGAACTCGTTCTGTTCGCACTTCGGGGACGAGCGAGGCGCAACGTCCCGGTTGAACGTGGTCGCGCGAACAAATTCTCAGTCGATTCGACGAAACGTCGAGCCTCAGGAGATTCACGTGGCATCCGCCGTACTTGAAACGCCGCCGAAAGCGATCGCATCCGCGGCTGCGGGCACCGTTGGCGAACTCCGCCAAATCGTGAGCTTCCGGCTGGGGCGCGATACCTACGGAGTCGACGTGCTCCATGTGCAGGAGATCATCCTGATCGGTCCGGTGACGCAAATGCCGAACGTGCCCGCGCACGTCTGCGGCCTGATCAACCTGCGAGGCCACGTCATCCCGGTGCTCGATCTGCGAGTGCGGTTTTCGCTCGGCGCCTGCGAGAAGACGGAGCATTCGCGGATCATCGTGTTGAACGTTGGCGCCAAGACCGTTGGGATCGTGGTCGACGCGGTCGAGGAGGTTCTCCGCATCAACGCGAATCAGATCGCGGCGCTGGGACACGGCGTCGCGGGCATCGGTCAAGCGCACATTCGCGGACTCGTCAAGTTCGAAGACCGCCTGCTCATCCTTCTTGACGTCACGGACGACCTGGTGGCCGACGAGACGGCGTAGCGATCGGTTGGAGAATAATGTGGGACCGACTTTCCAGTCGGTCTCGGCATCAGACTCCACGGGAAGATGACCGACTGGAAAGTCGGTCCCACAACCGAGCGGAGTTCGGATCGGAATTCGGCGGCGCGTGCCCACGCGACCGCCGTCCGGGAGGTTCGACTTGGATCTGGTAAAACTGACGGACACCGAATTCCGCGATATCGCCAAGTTCGTGTACGAACACACGGGTATTCATCTACCGGAGGAAAAGCTCACGCTGTTGAGCAACCGACTGCGAAAGCGGTTGCGATCGCTGGACCTTCCGGGGTTTCGCGCGTACTACGATCTGTTGCGCGATGCGAAACAATTCCCCGACGAACTTCCGCACTTCCTTTCGGCGGTGACCACCAACGAAACCTATTTCTTCCGCAATGACACCCTTTGGAAACACATACGAGAAGTCTGGTTGCCCGAGACGCTCGGTCGGAAAGAGGCGTCCAAGAATCGCTCGATCCAGATTTGGAGCGCGGCGAGCAGCAGCGGCGAGGAATCGTACACGGCCGCGATCTGTCTTTGCGAGCACATCCGCGATCTTGCATCGTGGAAAGTCCGCGTCGTGGCCAGCGACATCAGTCAGCGCGTGCTGGATCAGGCCCAGACGGGGGAGTACAACGATTACGCCGTCTCGCACATTCCCAAGGATCTCCTGGCGAAATACTTCGACGGCGGAGACGGGAAGTTCATCTTGAAACCGAACGTACGAAAACTGGTCACGTTCCAATTCCACAACCTCCGCGATCGGATGGCGAACGGTGGCTTCGATCTGATTTTTCTCCGCAACGTCCTGATGTACTTCGACACGGCCATGAAACTCCGCGTCCTCGCGCACGTCATCGATGCATTGGCGCCGGGCGGTCACCTCGTCGTGGGCGACGTGGATCCGATTCGCAACACACCTGAGTTGCGCGACGCGGTCAAGCTGAACTACTGCATTCCCAATTGGTATCAGAAACCGGACGCATCCCGGACGCCGGCCCCGGCGCTAAGTGGTGCGGGGCGATCAACCTCATGAGTTCTTCTCTCGAAATCACACCGGAACTGTTGGCGGGCTTCTTGGACGAGGCTCCCGAATACCTCGACACGCTCGACGCGGGCTTGCTGGAGTTCGAATCGCACGCCGCCGCCGGTGTCGTATCGCTCGACACGCCGGAAGATCAAGAACGGATGAACGGCATGTTCCGCGCGGCGCACAGTCTCAAGGGGCTGGCGGCTGCGTTCGGCTTTGACAAGATCAAGGAGCTTACGCACCGCATGGAAACGCTCTTCGATCAAGTGCGCATGCGCAAACGCGATCTGACCTCGCGTAGCTTCGAGACGCTGTTTCGCGTCTTCGATCGGTTGAAAGCGTTGGTGCGTGAGCTTTCCGACACGAACGCGCCGTCCGTCGAAATCGACGATGTACTTGCTGCGTTGGACGAACTTCTCAATGAAGCGGCCTCTGCGCAGCCGGCGGCGGGCACGTCAGCAACGAAGGCCGCGCCGGATGGGAGGGAATTCGTCGAGGCAAGTTCCTCCGTGACGAGCGAAGTCTTCGCCGATCCGGAACTGGCCGCGGCGTTCGTCGAGACCACCGTCGAAGCGATCGAAGAGCTGAATGAGGGACTCCTCGGACTCGAGCGCGATGCGGGGAACGTGGACCTGCTCAACAAGGTGTTCCGCTGCGCCCACAACATCAAGGGCGCGTCCGGCGCGGCGGGTCTGAGCAACATGAACCGTCTCACCCACGAGATGGAGACCGTCTTCGATCAGCTTCGCAATCAGCGGATATCACTGACCGAGGAGATGATGAACGTCGTGTTCGCCACCGTGGATCGTCTTCGCGCCAGCATCGAACAGATTCGAGACGGGAACGTGGCCGACGCCTCCATCGATGGTCTCGTCGACAAGCTTCGCGTGTTCAGTACCGCGAAAGAACCAAGCCCTGCGCAACGGCCGGCGCCGCCGCCGAACGAGATTCAACCCTCCGCGGGTGGAACTGAGACGCCAACGACATCGCCGATCGGCGACGGCGGCGGAGACGACGTGTTGCGGATCGTGGTGAGCTTTGCCGAGGGGTTCGGAGAGGCGCCGATCCACGCCTACCTGATTTTCAACAAGCTGACGGACCTCGGCGAAGTGCTCAGCAGCGATCCAGAGGTGGACGCGATCGGCGGCGACACGGTCCTCACGACCGTGACCTTCCGCGTTCGCGTTCACTCCGAACCTGAAGCCTTGCGGACGCTTCTGCTTTCGTACGGCGCCGCGGATGTCCAAGTGATACGGGAGGCGGACGGAGTCGGCGCGATCCCGTGCGAAAGCGAGGATCGCGTCGAGCAGGAGTCGCCAGGGTCGAGCACGACGGCTTCGGCCGGCGGATCACCCACGGCCGAATCGACGCCGCCTGCAATGTCGGACGTCCCGCCAAGCGTGCGAGCACTCGAGGCGGAGATCGCCGAGGCGATGTCGCCGAATCCGTCGGCTTCCGCGTCTGCGAGTAACCACGAAGTCGCTGCGCCCGCGCAACGCCCCGCCGCAAGACCGATGTCTGCGTCCTCGGCCGGATCGAAGGGTCCAACCAAGGCCGAACCCGCTCCTCAGAAAACGGGCGAGACGCTTCGCGTCGACCAAGAGCGCCTGGATCAACTGATGAATCTCGGCGGCGAGCTCGTGATTAACCGAGCGCGATTCACCCAGGTGAATGGAAAACTCCGCGGACTTCTCAGCGGAAAGAGTCACACCTACGTAGTCGAGGAGATCGAGGATCGACTCCAGCAACTGAGCTCGACCGTCGAGGCGCTCGGCGCCGACGGAGGCGTCCACCGCGACGCCGACCACGTCCGATCGCATCTCATGCACCTGCGGCACAGTTTCCAAACCGTCCGCTCCGTGTTGCAGCAGGTTCACGACGCCCGCACGGCGATGGTCGATTTCGACGAAGCGCTGCACGCTCTGGGACGCGTCTCGGAAGGCTTGCAGAAGGGGATCATGGGAACGCGGATGGTCCCCATCGGTCCGCTGTTCAATCGGTTCCGCCGCGTTGTCCGGGACATTTCCAAATCGAACGGGAAGCAGGTCGAATTGGGGCTCAAGGGAGAAAACACCGAGCTCGACAAGCGAATGATCGACGAGCTGGGCGACCCCTTGACCCACATGGTCCGCAACTCCGTCGACCACGGACTGGAGCTGCCAGACGTGCGCGTCGCGGCGGGAAAGAATCCGGTCGGCACGGTGATTCTCGATGCCCATCATCGCGGCAACAGCATCTGCATCGAGGTCATAGACGACGGTGCCGGGATCAACTTAGAACGGGTCAAGGCGAAGGTGATCGAGAAGGAACTGGCCACGCCCGAGCAAGTGCAAAAGATGAGTGACCGCGAAGTCATTCAATACGTGCTCCGTCCCGGATTCTCGACCGCGCCGGTCGTCACCGACCTCTCCGGCCGCGGGATGGGAATGGACATCGTCATCAACAAGATCGAGAAGCTCAGCGGGACGATGGAGATCGATTCGACGCCGGGCGAGGGCACGCGGATCACCATCAAATTGCCGCTGACCATCGCCATCCTGACTTCGATGGTGGCCAGGATCGGGCGCGGCGTGTACGCCATGCCGCTGGAGAACGTCGCCGAAATCATCACCATCCGTCGCTCCGATATCCAGCAAGTGCAGCGGCGCGAGGTGGTCCGAGTCCGAGAACGCATCATCCCGCTCGTCCACTTCGAGGATATTTTCGGAACGACGTTGGATGGGCTGCGAACCGAGTCGCGCCGGCAGGACGAACTCACGCTCGTCCTCGTTGGATTCGACAACGATAAGGTGGGGTTGGTGGTCGATGAGCTGCTGGGACAGGATGACGTCGTCATCAAGTCCGTGGCCGAAAACTACCGCAATGTACGGGGCATCGCCGGCGCGTCGATCAGGGGCGACGGGACCGTTTCTTTGATTCTGGACGTGGCCGCGATGACGGAACTGGCCGGAAAGATCGAACCCGGCAAGACCGAGGCGGGAAAGATCGAGGCTGCGACGATCGAAGTCGGAAGGACGAACGGGGAGAAGACGGCGTCGACACGACCGTCGCCGTCGCAAGAACCCGAGTTGGTGGGAGCGTAGAACCATGACGACAACTGCGACACCCGCCGCCGCTATCGATCGCCAACTCGCAGCCGCGCTGCACACCGTCGCGGTGAACGGTTCGTACAACGCGTCGCGTGCGCTGTCGAAGTGGTTGCATCGCGGCGTTCGACTGACCAGCGACGGCTTCCGCAACGTTAAGATTTCCGAAGCGTCGAGCGTCATCGGCGCTTCCGACGACGCCATCGCCGCGATTCGACTTCCGCTCGGCGGCGACCTCTCCGGCGACATGCTTCTCACCTTTCCAGTGGAAACCGCGCTTCAGCTCGTCGACATCATGATGCAGCAACCCGAGGGAACCGCCACGGAGCTCGGCGAACTGGAGCAGTCCTGCTTGCAGGAAACCGGCAACATCGTCTCCAGCGCCTACGCCAACAGCTTGGCGAAATGGCTGAATCTGCACATCGAACCCAGCGTTCCCGTGTTCGCCCACGACATGGTCTGCTCCATCCTCGATCCGCTGCTGATGGACCTCGCCGCGCAGCACGACGAAGTCTTCTTCGCCGTCACTGATTTCGTACTCGACAAGCAGCGGTTGCAATGGGGGCTGATGCTGCTTCCTTCCGCGACTTCGCTAAAGCTGATGGAAGCTAGGTGTCGCTGCGACGGGGTTCGACAGAACGCGCTGCGCACCATCGCCGTCAACGGTGCGTTCAACGCCTCTCGGGCGATGTCCAAGTGGCTGAAGCGCGGCGTGGGCATCTCCACCGACGGGTTCGATAGGACCGCGCTCGCTGACGTCGTGAAGAACTTCGACGAGGGCGCCCCGATCGCGGCACTGCATTTGCCGCTGGGCGCCAACATTCACGGGCACGCACTGCTCGCCGCCACGGAGAAGAACGCGCTCCGCCTGGCCGATCTGCTCCTTCAGCAGCCGGTCGGAACCGCGAAGCATATCGGCGAACTCGAGCAATCCTGCCTTTCCGAAACCGGCAACATCATCGCCAGTTCTTTCGTCAACAGTTGGGCGACCTGGCTGGAGATGACCATCGAACCCTCGGTTCCGCAGTTCGTGTTCGATCTTCCCGAGGCCGTCTTGGACACCGTCCTGTCCGAGCAAGCCCTGGTGAGCGATGAAGCGCTGATCGCGCGCACCGAGTTCGTGGTCGACGATCAATCGCTGGAATGGCTGTTTATCCTGGTCCCCGCACCGTCCTCGCTTCGATTGATCGAGGCGTATTGTCAGTAACGGAGTTCCGAATGTCGCCTTCGCAGACGATGTCTCCTCCGCCGATTCGAGCCGCGCAAACGGGTGCGGGCGTGGTTCATTCCATCGGCATCGCGGGCATCCGCGTGGTCCGCGCGCCCGACAAGGTTCGTACCGTGGTCGGATCCTGCATCGCCGTGTGCGTCTTCGATCGCCACAACCAAGTCGGGGGAATGGCGCACGTGATTCTGCCCGATTCCAGCGAGGGTTCCGGCGATCCCGCGAAGTTCGCCGACACCGCGGTCGACATGCTCGTGGAACAAATGATCGAAGCCGGCGCCGACAAGAAACGCATTTGCGCCAAGATCGCCGGCGGAGCGGCCATGTTCGGCGACAAGCACACCGGCGGCCTCGGCGAACGAAACGCCGTGAATGTGAAAGCACAGTTGGCGAAACATTCCATCAGTGTGCTCGCCTCCGCGACCGGAGCGAACCAGGGAAGGAAAGTCCTGCTCGATCCGGCGAGCGGCGATGTACAAGTGGAAGTTATTGGTCAGGCGCCCCAGGGGATCTAGAGCGAAGACGCGAGACGCGTCCGGTCCTGCCTCTTCCTTCCCCCTTTCCTAAGGGGGGATCGAGGGGGGTTCTTCCGGATGCGAAACGACGGGATCGCCGTTAGCAGTTGGTCAGACCGCTTCGCAAGGAGATTGCAGTGGCCACACGTGTGCTCGTTGTCGATGACGCCAAGTTCATGCGACACATGATCAAGACGATTCTGACCGGGATGGGGTACGACGTCGTCGGCGAGGCCTGCGACGGCGTCGAAGCCTGCCAGAAGTACAGCGAACTTCGCCCGGACATCGTGACCATGGACATCGTGATGCCCAAACGAACCGGGATCGAAGCCCTCAAGGAAATCCGCGCTCAGGATCCCAACGCGAAAGTGGTCATGATCTCCGCCATCGACCAGCGGGAACCGCTCATGGACGCACTCAAGCTCGGCGCCGTCGACTACGTCGTCAAACCGTTCGAGAAAGACCGCGTCGAAGAGGCCATGCACCGCGTCGCCGCCGGGTGATCGACCACGCCGCTGGTGCGAGCATGGGTGCCCCATCCTCGCTGTTGAGAAAATCTCTCTCGGCGTTGGCGGCCTACGCGGCCGCCAAGGGTTGCAGGGTGACGGTGTATCCCATTTGAGTGAGTCGATCCACAAGTTTTTGGGTGACCCGGGTCTTGGCACGTTCGTCGAAATACGCGGCACCCAGTTCCCGGTAATCGCTCCCCTCTTGGATCATGGCGACGCAGCGGACGAAGGCGCTGTGCCCGGCGGCCAGGGCGGCCTTCTTGACGCCGCGGCGACGACAGATACGACGGAAGTGCGCTTGCAGATACGTTCCATTGGCCCGCGACGCCGCCCAACCCACTT
>ORJL011334335.1_pt1 | contig 16316 bp, 14 predicted proteins | sample 1779941 | NCBI WGS metagenome assembly ORJL01 (sample SAMEA104232317, study PRJEB22302) | groundwater metagenome | biome: forest; feature: aquifer; material: groundwater | place: USA | collected 2011-08-07 | depth 5.8 m | reverse complement strand
GCAGAACAACGGCTTGCGGGTTTTAGGATGAAAGAAAACGGCCGTATGGTGGGTGCAGGCCTTAGCACACTTCCCGCATTTCACGCCCAGGCAGAGGCTGTTGTCGATCCTGACTGTCCCCATCTCAGGGTCAACCGATAGCGCCCTGATCTTCGGGGGACAGGACGCCACGCAAGGATGGTCCGAGCACCGGTGGCAAACGACGGGCACATCTATCGGCCCGGCGCCGAACTGCGCCACCTGGATCCTCGAGGCGCGCGGGAAAACACTGTTCTCATGAGCCACGGAGCAGGCCATCTCGCACAGCCGGCAACCGGTGCAGGCGGAATGCTTCACGTCTAATGCCCCCGGCACGGGGCGGGCGCCGGTGAGTTTATCAGTCATCTTGGATCGTCCAATCTACCAACATCCTTTCCAACACGTCACTGGAGATGCTTCGGCTCCCCGCCAACTCAGCCCCCCGCTCCGACGCCTCAGCATGAGAGTGGCTCATTTCCCGCCGGGCGCCAGCTAGCACGAAACCTATTTTCACGAGAGCTACCATCCCTGGATCGCCTCCTTGAACAAGGCAACCAGTTCTCCTTCGGTGGGCGCCCTGGGATTGGCGAAGTTCCCGCCCGTCATGGGCGGGACACCTCGCGCCAGCTCCGTTAGTTGCTCATCGGGAACCGACTCCCAGGGCAGTCTGCGAGGGGCGCCGATGGCGACCAGGACCTCCTTGACCCTGTCGACGGCCCTCCGGGCCAGTGGTCCGGCGCTCTCACCCTTTTCGCCCAGGCCGATGGCTCGCGCCATCGACGCAAGCTTGGCCTCGCAGTCGGGCAGGTTGTATTCCAGCTCAATGGGGAGAAAGATGGCGTGGAGGTCGCCGTATGAGACGTAGGGATAACCATGCTTCAGGTAGAAGGAGGTCAGCGGCGAGTTGATGGCGTGGGATAGGCCCAGGCCGGCGTTGCCGCAAGCCATATTCGCCATCGAGCTGGCCAGAAGCATCTGGGCCTTGGCGTCGATGTCATCTCCCAGGATCGAGGATGGCAGGTTCTCACTAATTATGGTGATCGCTCGCAAGGCGATAGCATCGGTGAGAGGGGTGGAGCGCGTCGCACATAGGGCCTCGATGGCGTGGCACCAGGCGTCCACCCCAGAGGAGACGGCCTGGCTTATCGGCACCGTCTTGAGCACCAAGGGGTCCAGAAACGCGGTTCTGGCGGAGAAGAAGAGAATGCCGAGCTTGGTCCTGGTACGTTCGTCTGTGATGGCGGTGGCGAACCTGGAGACCTCGGCGCCGGAGCCGGCGGTGGTGGGGATAGCGATACAAGGCAAGGGAGAATGGGGGAGGACCTGCTTTCCAACGAAATCTCGAATATCGTTGCTGGAGGCGGACGCCAGCAGCGCCGTGGCTTTCCCGGCCCCGAGCCCGCTGCCCCCGCCGGAAGCGATCACCCCATCGCAACCGCGTTCCCTGGCCAGCAAGGCGGCCTGGGTCACAACTTGAGTAGTGGGGTCCGGAGGGACCTGGTCGAAGGTCACTACCTCTACGCCAGCCTCGGACAGAGAGGCGAATCCCTGTTCAAGCACTCCCGCCGACTTGGGTCCAGGGTCCGTGACCCAGAGGGCTTTCCTGATGCCCAGCTTCCGGGCTTCACCGCCCAGCAGTCGGAGGCTTCCGAGTCCGAAGATAACCTCGGTCGGTATGTGGTATCTGGTAACCGTTTCTATTCCCAAATGCGCCACCTCGAAACGAGTCCTTCTATATGTGAAACCGCAAAGTACTGCGCATTCTCACTTGCCCCTGCTAATTCGGCTCCTTCCGACATGCGGTTCGAGGAGTGTCATGCGCAGATCGTCAAGACGATCTATTTAGCTGCCTTTCCTTCGTTGCCGGCGACCGTGTCGAAGAAGGACATCAGCGCTCCAATGGTCTCAGCCCCACCAGACATATTCCTGGCTGAGTGCAGAAGCTGCTTGGCCTGGGCCGTGAGCGGCAGGGCTGAGCCCATGGCCTCTGCTTCTTCGAGCAAGAGCCTGAGGTCCTTGTGTAGCCATATGTGCTGCTGGAGGTAGCCCTCCTTTCTCGTGGAAAGGCTTGAGGCATGATAGTCGAACACCTTTGAATAGGCCATGCCGTTCCTGACTACCTCTACCATGGCATCGTGGTCTGCGCCTGCCCGGCGGGCCCAGGCCAGGATCTCCATGGAGCTGAGCATGTTCACCGTTACCAGCATGTTGTTGACGAACTTGGCGAGCCGGGCGCTTCCTACGTCTCCCGTTCGGATCACCTTGTTGCCCATGGCGAGCAACACCGGCCTGCATTGCTCGACTATTCCTTCAACCCCACCGACGATGAAAGTCAGCTCGGCCCTCTCCGCTGAATCCGGGACGCCACTGAGGGGAGCATCCAGTACGTGGCCCCCTGACTCCAAGATGCCCTGGTTGACCTTCCGGATCGTGTCGAGGGAGGTTGTGCTCATCTCGATCAATACGAGACCATCTCTTGAAGCCTCCGCGATCCCCCCTGGCCCCAGGATCGCCTGCTCCACGCTGTTGGAGTCGGGAAGCATGGTCAAAACGACGTCAGATTGGGAGGCAACCTCGCGGGCTGAGAAACAGGGAATGCCCCCCCGGGATCGAATGACCTCCAGGGGCTCCGGCCGGACGTCGTAGGCGTGCAGGACAAAGCCCGCCTTGAGGATGTTGCTGGCCATAGGAAGCCCCATGGCGCCCAAGCCGACGAAGCCTATCTGCAATTCCTGTGTCATGAATACCTAGCCCTCCTGGAACGGTATGCGGGCGTCTTTCGAAACGACCACCAATACCCGTCATGAACGGTGCCATTTGTGACGCCGTAAGAATTGCGTATCCTTATTCTCGGCCCTGCCAATGGCGCCATCCAACACGCGATTCGAGGCATTGCATGCCCAAATCTCCAACACGTTTCATTTGGCTGGCATTGACTGTCATATGACTGTCATTCCGGCGCAGGCCGGAATCCAGGAAAACCTACGCTGGCCCGACGTATCCATTACGCTTACCTTTAACAAATAGAGGAAGCACGTTTCCAGTGCCCGCTCTCTGGATTCCGGCCTGCGCCGGAATGACAGGATGGTTCTACCAACGTCGGTTGGCAATGACCAATGAGTCCAGTCTGAGCGACATTTGCCCTGTCAATTCGGCGCCATCCAACACGCGGTGCGAGGCGTGGTTTGCGCAGATCTTTAAGATGCTTAATACAGCACCTCTCTCGATTGCGTCCAATCATCATGTCCCGAAACTCCGCACGAACGCAGAGTCCGGCCGGGCGACCTCAACCTCCAGCATGGTGGCGCAGCCGGGGCAACAGAACTCACGGATCACGAAGCGCTTGGTCTTGGAATTGCCGGGGGCTGCCCGGGTCAGCGGATACTGCGCCATGAGTGCGGATTCCTTGAAGTTCCTCTCCGGCGGGCCAAAGACGTATCCGCACTTGCGACAACAGATTCGCCCTTCATTCCCATCGGAGTCCAATGTGAGGTATTCACCCAACGGATGGCCGCAGCAGGGAGGGCTGTCTTGTGACGTTGAGCCTCCAGGCGTCATTTGCCTGCCCGAGGCCAGCCTCTCCTGGCTGATCTTCCGTCGTCTCGCCTCGGTCTCGCCTTCCAGCAGATTGTTGTTTACGGCATCAACCACGACGCCGTACTTGTCCGTGGCGAACTCACGGGATATGAATCCGTTGGCGACGTCCGCCAGCACCCGCTCGACCGGCCTGTCCAGGGGGTCGCCGTAGCCTCCCCCGCCGTTGTACTGAACGGAGAGGATGTCGTCCTGGCCAAGCACAACTTGGGCCATGGCCGGCAGGACCAGCTTCTCACCTTCTAACTCCTCTAGTCCACGGGGCACAAAGCCGGCCCCAATCCTCTGGGCGTGATTTGAGTTCTTCAGCACCCGTAGCTTGACGTTATGGGCTGGGTACCCCCCAGAGATGCCAAAGCCGAGCAGCGCCTCAGACCCCATGCCCACCAGGCTGGTGGATAGCCCTTCACCCGGGCTGTCATACGGCTTGATGCATAGTTCTCCGGCCATGCCTCCGCGAAACATGCCCGCTCCTGCCGAATCCGGCACTATGCGCCGGTTCAAGTAAAGAATGGGCAGTTGAAGCTCCAGCGATTCCACGTTAGGATGGGTAGCTTCCGGGGTCCAGGGTTTCCCGGCCACGTCAACGCCGTCCTCGTAGCATTTGGCGCCGCCCCCGCCGCAAAGGGCCTCCATGATGATGGAAACGAAGTTGCGGCCGTCCTTATTCAGGCCGGACAGAATGGGGTTCGGGGAAGAAGGGCTCCACTGGGCCGTGGCCTCGGTCTTATGCTTCTCGCTGCAGGTGAGCATGTTCGAGATGGCGATCAGGGCGACGTTAGCGGCCAGGAAGGCTCCACCTATGGTGGCCATGGAGCACGGGGCAGGGAATTCCGCGCTCACCAGGGTACCCTTGGGGATAACGAAGCTCAGGGGACTGAACACCCCCTGGTTCCAGGGCACGTCGAAGGCCAGCAACGGCGCCACGGCGCCAAAGACCCCTCCCTTGGCGCCATAGGTCGTGCAATTGATGCACGACGTGCTCTGGGGGCTGGTGCCGGTGAAATCGAAGAGGAGGCCGTCGTCCTTCTTGGTCACGGTAAGTGAGACCTGATAAATGCGGTCGGAGACCAGGTCTCCTTCCTGATAGATAGTGCTGCTCCAGGATCCGTCGGGGATCTCTCTGAGGCGAGCCCTGAGTTTGTCCTCGGCGTAGTTTATGACCTGTTCGCCAATGGACTTGTAGGATCGAAGCCCGTACTCTTCGATGAATTCCACTACGCGACGGCGCGCGGTCTCTCCGGCCGCCATCTGGGCCTTCAGCTCCAACCCTACCATACCGGGGTCCCTCACGGAATTGAGGATGAACTCGAAGAGCTCCGAGCTCAGCTTGCCTCTCTCCATGAGCTTGGCGCCCCGGAAGCGAATGCCTTCCTGGTAGACCTCTGTCGCCCTCAAGCTGATTCCACCAGGGTCAATTCCTCCGATATCGAGCAGGTGAGTCATAGTGGCCGACCAGCCGATCAGCCGCTTCTTGTAGAATATGGGGGTGAAGAACGCCATGTCGGCCTGGTGCAGGGCGGCGACGTAGGGGTCGTTCAGGATGAAGATGTCGCCCTCGAAGATCCCGGGGTCTTCCCCCCTCTCCTTGATCAGGAACTTCACGGCGTCGGCGAAGGCGAGGGTATGGTAGAGGACGCCGCAGCCGCTCATTATGCAGTTACCCTGGGCGTCGTAGATGGCGGTCATGTAGTCACGGGAGTCAATCGTTACTACGGAGCCGGAAGTCCGCGAAAGGGTGATTCCCATCTCCTCGGTAACCTGCCAGAGCCGGTGCATGGCAATCTCAAGCGTGATCGGGTCTATCTTTGCCCTTGCCACGGTTTCCCCGCTAGCAGCTTCGTATGCGAACGTTCATCAACTGGTCCACCGAGGCCAGTTGGTCCGCATCCACGAGGATATTGGTGTCAGGGGCCTCGATGATTGCCAGTCCCTTTATCTCATTTCCCGGTTCCAGCTTGAGGAATTCGTAGACCGTGGCTGGCCTGGCTTCTCCGTATTTCCTGAGATAGACGGGGCGGGTGTCTTTCAGCGCTGCCGCAGCGTCGGCGGTCTTGAGGGACCTTCGGGCCAGGCTAGGCTTCCAGGTCCTGCCCCGGCCGTAGACTATGAAGTTCATTATCTGGGTGCCGGCCTCTTTGTACGCGGCGCCCTTGCCGTAGGAACTTTCATACACGTTTTCGAAATCCCGGTATAGGCCATCCAGATCTGGACCGGTTAGATCGCCCGACGGCGCCGGGATCCGCAGTTCGTGTACCTGCCGGCCGAACTTCATATCGACGTATCGATCAAGGGTGATCTGGTCGGCCTTGAAACCCTCACGGATCAGGTCTTTCACCGTCTGTTCTTCCAGGGCCTGGAAGTGACGGTTGACTGTAGCGGGATCTGCAGGCGTCTTCATCGGGTCGCTGATTTCCTGTACGTGCAGAACATCGGAGACAACGGTACCCAGGGCGGAATGAACTGAGGCGCTGGAAGGCACCACGATCTCTGCCGCCTGGCGGCCATAGAAAGAGGCGTGAATCGGCCCGGCTCCCCCGTAGGCAAAGACAACGCAGTTCTTGGGATCGTAGCCGCGGCCGATGGTGACGAGCCTCACCAGATCCGTCATGAAGGCGCTGGCCACGTCGAATATGCCAGCCGCGGCCGCCATCACGTCGATTCCCATGGGCGACGCTATCTTGTCTCTCACGGCCGCGTAGGCTTTTTCTTTGTTAAGCTTTATGCGCCCGCCCAGGAAGTAGTCAGGGTTTATCAGTCCCAGCACTACATTGGCATCGGTTACGGTTGGCTCCGTCCCTCCTCTGTCATAGCAGACCGGACCAGGAGTAGAGCGGGCCGACTCCGGACCTACCTTAAGGAACCCGGTGCCCGGCTCCACCCGAGCGATACTGCCTCCCCCCGCTCCAATCGAGGTCACCTGAATCTGGGGCGACATGAGATCGTACTGGCCCACGATGGGACTGTGCTCCAGGGCGGGCTCTCCCTTGTGTATCAGCCCAACATCGAAGCTCGTCCCTCCGACGTCAGTGGTCACCACGTCCTCAAAACCCAGCTCCTGGGCCAGGTACTTAGAAGCGATAACACCAGCGGCGGGCCCGGAGGACAGGGTTCCCACGGCCTTCTGCACGGCGTATTCAGGGGAGACGGCTCCACCGTAGCCCTGGGAAAACAGCGGAGAGTAGGGGAAGCCATTCCTCTTGAGCTCGGAATCAAGCCTGGACACAAAAAGATGGTTGATAGGTCCGATGTAAGCATCGATGACCGCCGTGGCGGTGCGCTCGTACTCGCCGATCTTCGGCGCCAGATCGCTGGACAGGCTAACGTAGGTTTGTGGCGACATCTCCCGGATTATGTCCCTGAGTTGCCTCTCGTGAACGGGATTGATGAAGGACCAGAGTAAGGAAACGGCGATGGATTCTGCGCCGGCCGAAAGCGCTTCGGAGATGGCGCGTCTCGCGTCGTCCGTGTCCAGGGCCGCCAGCACCCGGCCCTTGTAGTCAATCCGTTCATTGATGCCTTTGATAAGAGGCCTAGGCACGATGGGATCGGGCTTCTTCGTCTTGACGACGTGTTTGATCTCGTCTTCACTGAGGCCGGCAAACCTGCCCTTCGAGCGCATCATCAGGATGATGTCTTCGAAGCCTCGAGTGGTCAACAAAGCCGTCTTGGCGCCGGAACGGGTCAAGAGGGCGTTGGTGCCCGTAGTGGAGGCCTGGCAGAAGAGTATAGTGTCTTTGAGAAGCGTCTCGATCGAGAGACCTACCCTCTCGGCTGCATTCCGTGTGGCTTGAAGGATACCTTCGGCAAGGTCATGATAAGTGGTAAACGACTTGGCGGAGAAGACCTTGCCCTCGCCATTAACGACTACACAGTCCGTAAACGTCCCCCCTGTATCGACTCCTATCATATAGGACATCTAATCCCTCGCCAGATAGTAAGTTGAGCCTACGTCGTGCCGATTGGCCCAGGTCCAAACGTGCCCCGGCAACCTTATCCGGATCGTGGACGCTTGGACTGGCCCCGATTTCGCATGAGGTGCGTCGCGGGACCATTTCAAAGCGTTTCCTGGATCCCGGCGACTCAATAGGGCCTGGTCCCATGGAACGCCAAGACAAACCACCGTTTCATCACCATGGAAACCAAACGGTGAGTTGTCCCAGATTTGTGTGGTTCACATATAAGCACAAGGCCGTATCGCTTGTCAAGGAGAAGTGGAACACGAGGAATAGAGGCATACATGAATTCAGCGGCGGATTGGCAGGCCTGGAGGATTGACAGTGACGGGGAACGGCGATAGGATACGCGCAAGAAGCCCCGAACTTAGAGTAGCTGGCCGGCGAACTATGGCATGGGCGCAGGCAGTGACCTGCGAGGCCGGTGCGGGACTTCCCACGGGAGACAGGAGGGTACGAAAATGAAAGATCCAATGTTCCCGACCCTATTCAGTCCTGGCAACATCGGAATGCTCAATCTAAGGAACAGGATCGTAATGGCCCCCATGGTCACTTGCCTTGCCACCGCTGATGGCGGTGTTTCGGAAGCGATGCTGCGCTACTATGCTGAGCGGGCAAGGGGCGGGGTGGGGCTCATCGTAGTCGAGGCGACCTACGCCTGTTCCAAAGGCCATCCCGGGCGGCTGCTCCTGACCGATGACTCGTTCATTCCTGGCCTCCGGAGCCTGGTCGAGGTAATACGCCAGGATGGGCCGAGGGTGGTGTTACAGTTGAATCCGTCGCGCGGTAGATACGATGACGTAGATGCCGTCTCGGCGTCCGGGATACCCTGGCCCTCGGGCAGGCCCGCACGGGCACTCGCTGAAGAAGAGATATTCCAGTTGGTGCGCGACTTCGGAGAGGGGGCGGCCCGCGCCAAGGAGGCCGGATTCGACGGGATCCAGATCCACGGCGCTCAAGGCTACCTGATTAACGACTTCCTGTCCCCTCTAAGCAACCTGCGAGAAGACCGGTACGGAGGTGGTTTTGAGGGCCGGATAAGGTTCCCGTTGGAATTGCTGGAGATTGCGCGCCAGCGTACCGGACCGAACTTCCCGATCATCTATCGGTATCCTGGGGACGATCACGTGCCGGGTGGGTGGGGCCTTGACGAAGCCAAAGTTTTTGCCCAGCGGCTGGAAGCTGCCGGGGTCGACGCCGTCAATATCACGGCAGGCATCCATTTGACCGGCGTCTGGTGTGTTCCACCCATGTGCCTCCCTGCGGGCCCCAACGTGGAACTGGCCCGTGCGGTCAAGGAGGTAGTCGGCATTCCAGTAATAGCCGTCGGTAGAATCCATGATCCCGTGCTTGCGGAAGCGGTACTGGCGGAAGGAAAGGCGGATTTCATAGACATGGGCCGGGCATTGCTTGCGGATCCGGACCTGCCCAAGAAGGCCTCCGCCGGCCAGATCGAGGATATTCGCAATTGTATAGGCTGCAACCAGGCCTGCCATCGAGTCCTGACCAAGAGGGCCGTGGTAGCATGCTCAGTCAATGCATCCTTGGGAAGAGAACTGGAGTCATCGATTGATGCGTCCGAAGCTCCCAAGCGCGTTGTGATCATAGGGGGAGGGCCCGCGGGGATGGAGGCGGCCCGGATAGCTGCATTGAGAGGCCATCATGTTGTGCTTTATGAGAGAAGAGCTAAGCTTGGCGGGAATCTCGTCGCGGCTTCTTCGGTGTCCTTCAAGCGCGATATCCGCTATCTCATAGAGTATCTCACTCGTCAGATCGTCAAGCTGGGTGTGAAGGTTGAGCTGAACGCCAACGTAACCCCGGAGATAGCCAGGCAGGAGAGCGCTGATGTGACTATCATAGCTACGGGCGCTTCCTTTCATATCCCCCCTCTGGAAGGAAACGACAAGCCCATCGTCAGAGGAGCCAGAGAGGTCTTGACCGGCGAGGTGGAAGTGGGGAACCTGGTGGCAGTGGTGGGCGGAGGAATGATGGCCTGCGAGACCGCAGTCCTGCTGGCTCAGCAGGGCAAGCAGGTATCACTGGTTACGTCGAGGCGCCTGGAGAACCTGGCTATAGATATGAGCGCAAAGATCCGGTCATGGCTTTTCTCTGAGCACTGGCCCCAGACGGGGATCCTCCTCGTTGCCGGCAGCCCTCAGGCCGTCACCGATGAAGGATTGCTGGTGGCCAATGGAAAAAGCCATCAACTACTGCGGGCTGACACCGTCACCTTCGCCGCCAGCCTGAAGTCCAACCGGGATCTCTCCGACTCGCTTCAGGGGAGCGTTGGACAGGTCTTCAGCATAGGCGACTGCGTCAGGCCAGCCGATATCGAGCACGCCATCACTGACGGCTTCACTATCGGACGCCGGATCTAGCCTCCTTCTTAGAGGCTAGATCCGGCTATCCAAGCTACTTGGACTCACCAACCTGCTTGAGCGCAGCGCTCAAGTACTGGCCGTCAATCATGCTGTCTACGTCTATCTTACCTGTGATGTAACCCTGGGCCGTGTTCCACTCGACCATTCGAGAAATACTGCCTTTGTCAATGGCGCCGTTGGGGTCAAAGGCTGGATAGACCATCTTATCATAGAGGGCAGCGTCTTTGACCGAGGTGTACTTCGTCAGAATGCTAACAATCTGCTGCTTGTTCTTGCCCGTGTTGATCGCAGCCATGAAATCCCGGACACCCTGGAGGTACGCGATCATGAACCGCCTCGCTGCCTCCGGGGAGTTCTGCCCGAAGGTTGGAGAGTACACCATCCATGTGTGCTGCTCGTCCAGGAGCAGATCATCAAGACCCTTCCAACGAACAAACAGGCCCTGGTTTACGCCCTGCGTTACCATGGGCTCAGAGAGCATGGCCCCGTCTATATTCTTGTTTCCCATCGCAGTCATGGCATCCGCCATCGACATATTCGTTTGGGTTACGTCTTTTGGAGACAGATTTCCTTTGGACAGGGCGGCGAACATGGCTCGCTCAAACAAGGAACCAGTACTGGTGCCAGCCACGGCGAACTTGAGGCCTTTGAGATCGGAGTAGTCTTTGACCTGGCCGGAATCAATCAAGCCCTTCTGCAACACGACGGCGATATAGCCAGAGCCTTTGTACGTGCGTCCGCTATCAGACACGATCCTGAGAGGTATTCCTCTCAGTGTCGCGTTGAAAAGGCCGGCCGAGCCGACACCGCGGGTGACATCCATCTTGTCCGAACCCAGAAGGGGGATCGATTCGGCGGTGGTGCCGAACACGCTCATTTCGACCTTTAGCCCGAGCGCGGTGAAATAGCCCATGTCTTGCGCAATATAGATAGCTCCGTCCCCGATGCTACCGTACACGGCGACCCTCACGTTGGCAGGCGGATTCAAAGGCGCGAGGGTCGGGACCGCCGTTGGCGCTTTCGCGGCCGGAGCGGATTGGGTTGGCGCCGAGGTCGGGGACGACGACGCAGGTTTAGTAGAAGCAGCCGGGCTAGGGGTGGATGCCGGGATACAGGAGGCGAGCAAGCCAAGCATCGCCACCCCAACGACGGCCCAAACCAGTTTGCCAGTTACTCGGTTCCACATTATTGCCTACCCTCCTCCAATTCGATAGCCACGCTTCTTCAAGCCGCGCTTACGCTATTGCGATAGGGCGAACAGGCGATGCTGTTCCCCCCACTATCTTCAAAGGCAGTGCCATAAAGACAAAGGTAAAGCACTTATCCAGGCAGAGATCTTCAAGGAACAGGTTCTCCATTATGGGGATTCCGTGGTCCACCAGGAGAAGTCCATGAATCGAGAGGAAGCCGGGGGAAGGACGCACCTCGAAACTCATGTTATCCGACCCAACCACTGAAGCCTGTTTCGAGGCCAGCCACTGGGCAGCCTCCAGGCCAACGCCAGGCGCCCCAGACTCCTGTCCAGGGTACACCGCTGGATCTTGCCAGTTCTTGGCCCACCCGGTCCTGATCAAGACCGCATCTCCAGGCTCTAGCCTGCTGCCCTGGGCAATGCTGCTCTGTTCCAATTCCTCGGCGGTGACAACGTAACCGGCTGGCAGGAAATCCATGCCGTTCAGCGAGGCCACATCGAGGAGCACGCCCCGGCGGATGACGGGCGGGATGCCCTCAATCCCATGGCTGGCTAAGCCGGCGGCGCCCACCTGGGACTGAGAAACCGCGGTCCCGCCATGAAGTGTGCCGTTCTTTGATATGTGACCCAGGGCATCGATGTGGGTCCCCTGATGCGATCCCATGGAGATCAGGTCATTTGCGGCGCTCACCCCCTGGGAAGTCACCCTGTCGCCATGCCGGTTGCTGAGGGTGAAGAAGAACGGGGGATTCAACGGAGAGAGAGGCATTCCCCTCTGCAGAGGCTGCCCAAGGTCATACACCTTGCCCAAGATCACGTTCTCTGCGAAGAGCCTCTTCAGCCCCTCTCCACGCGGGAGATGCAGTACGTCCATGGCGCTCAAACTCCGTCGAAACCCTAAGCCAAGGCCAGGCTGGGATCCAGGTGAACCCAGTCCATGTTCGTCCTATGGCTGCTGCATCCGGGGTGGGCCGGAGGTTGGTACGCCTCAGACCTATAGAGACCGTATTTCACCGAGAGTTCATGGCGTCCGAGCTCGAGGCGCAAGGCATACTCGGTAGGCGGCCGGGAGAGGTCTTCCAGGCGAGACCCGGGAGCCCGCCTCCACAATATGAACCCGGAACGCACCCCCCGCTGGGCCAGGTACTCAAAGCCACTGAGAGTCGACTCCAGGGCCTCGTCCATGGTCTTGAAGCCCCAGGGCTGTGCCATCTCTACGCCTCCTACGAAGGTGGTGACCGCATTGCCCCAGCCAAAGATCTCCACGTTCCGGACTACGGCTTCTAGCCAGCCTTCCCAGCCGACATTCTGCGCCTTGCCCGGGCAGATCGCCTCAAACACTCGCCTGTCCCAAACCTCCATAGGATGGCACATGCTGCTGGCGCCAGCCTCTTTGATGCGCCTCTGCCCAACTTCTGTCAGAGCCTGCGGGGCGACCGTTATTCGCACCTGCTTGTCGCTCCCGTGACTCGCCTCGATTCCCTTCTTGATGGCCTGCACCATGCGTACGTAGAGGTCCGCTTCCTTGTCCCTGTCGAGGAAGGCGCCTCCAGTGAGCTCGACGTGGGTCATCCTATTATCAGGGTCCTCTCGGGTCGCGGCGATATAGGTGTCGGTGACGTCCTCCCCACGCTTCGCCACGAGGCGCTCGTCCCCCATCTGCTGGTGACGTTCCCCCGTGGGGTTGATATTGCAAAAAGCGCAGCCCATCCCTTTCCCAAAGTACTCACAGAAAGTGGCGGGAGCCAGGTAGAGGCAGGTCTCACCCCTGAGCTCCATAACCGAGCTCATCAGCTTGCCGCTCTTCGTTCTCTTCGTTAGCCACCTGGGCTTTGGGGGGAAGAAGACCTCCTCCATAGGATCGGAATCGCGGTATAGCCGGTACTGTCCAGATCCTTCATAGCGAATCTCGTACGGGCTGCTGTTGTTGTACATCACCCTGATGCCGATTCCATTCTTGAGGTGGAACAAGATCGGGGCATACGTATGGCCGGCAGCTTCGGGGTCAGCGTCGGGGGTCTCCTCGTGGTCGAACTCGAAGATGGCGTGTGTATCCGGTATGGCCCAAGTTCCCACTCTATCCATGATCGCAGTGTGCCTGATGCCTTCTCTAACCACGTCGGTCTTCATGACGATGGTCCTGGGGATGGAAGAGAACAGCTCAGAAAGCTCTTGGATCCGTTCGATGCCTTTTGGTGATGCCATTGGGCCTCCTTCTGAACCAATGAAAGTGCACGACCCTGGATTACGGGATGGATGGGCGCATCCTAGTCCGTTCTCGCACAAATGTCAACACTCCCGCCCGAGGGAGTTGGGAACACCAGGACCACTACCGCAGTAGGCCGAATTGACGTGCGGCGTACGTTATCCTATACTCCTCCCATAATGCTTGGAGGGTAGCAAAGATGGGGGAATACTTGGTTGAAGAACTGACCGAGCAACCACTGCAAGCCATGGTTGAGATCTTGTCGGCCGCCTACGTGGACAACGGCTTGCATCTGGCTGCGTTTCCAGGAGAAGAAGGGGACCGGCTCACCCAAAACCGAGCGCTATTCGGCTTGGCTATGGGAATGCTGGGAGGGACCTGGCTGTGTGTGCGAGCAGGGAGTGATCTGGTTGGCGTGCTCCGTTATGCCCCTTCACCTGGTTGTATCCCTCCCCCGGAAGCACAGGGTGAGCTCGGCCAGGTATTTGCAGCCAACCTGGGCGAAGCGGGTGTGCGGGTAGCGGAATGGTTCAAGAGTTGGTCCGATGTCCATCCTGGCGGGAAACACTGGCACCTTGGGCCCTTTGCAGTCGCCCCGGAATACCAGGGGCGCGGGATCGGGTCTCTTCTCATGGAAGAATACTGCCGCCGGATGGACCAGGCGCAAGAGGTAGGATACCTGGAGACCGATAAGCCCAGAAACATCCGGTTTTATGAGAAGTTCGGTTTTGAGGTTACTCGTCAGGAGCAGGTGATCGGCGCAACGAACTGGTTCATGGAAAGAATGGCGAGGGTAGCGGGGTAAGCCTCGGGAACCTCCCTGTGTAGTCTCCCTCATCGGATCCCTCGGTCTGCCTTCCGTGCGGTCCTGGCAGAGCCTTGTGGCCATCACCCGGGGCGCCCGGCCTGTCATGCCCGGCCCGGGCTAGGTTGCGGTCCGGGAGACCATCTTCGTTAACCTTTACCCATTCCAGGATCAGGCCGCGGGTCAATAGCCGAACCCCTTCAAGAACCCGCCCTTCGTCAAGGATGAATAGGCCTACACCTTGAACGCCTTCGTCCTGCCAAACCCTAATAACCCCTGCCTCGGAAACGGTTCCGAGGCCATCCACCCCTTTCGTATGCAAGAGGATCCGCCCAGAGGAGCACGACGATCCAGCCCCCAGCTTACCGGAGGCTCTCCTGGGATAGTGAAATTAAGGGGCCAGAAGCAGAGAAGTGAGGCGGTCCCAAACCGTTCTACCTCTTTGTCAACCGACGCTCCACGTTATACAGTTCTTGCGTTCGACTAAGGCGGCGGTCGGTGGGTCAGGCAAGTCGCGGCGCCGAACACGGATCACGAAAGGGAGGACTCATGGCAGAGCGAGAGCTGTTCAAGTCCAAGGAGCTGGAAGCCCATCAGGTGCATTCTTACGAAGATATCTTCAAGCAGAATGCCGCCAAACGAGAAAGGGCTGCCACCGGCAGGATCGTTATCAAAGGCCCTGAGCTACCCTGGGAGAAGAGCCGCCAGGCCATTCTCAAGTATTACCTTCATCTATTACCTTCATCCCAGCATAACGGATACAGCCGTCGACGGATGGACCTTCTTCATTCAGGATATCCGCAGTCGTTCGGGCAGGCACCGGCATCAGGGCGGACTGGCGATCTACGTGCTGGAAGGGAAAGGGCGGACTACCGTTGACGGGATCCGGTACAATTGGCAGGAAGGTGACCTGATTCTGCTGCCAGTGAAACCTCGAGGCTGCGAGCACCAGCACGACAACGCCGACCCCGGCACATCATCCCAGTGTTAGGCCCCTCTTAGGGTAACTCCTCAAGAGCTTTATGTTTTCCTTCTCTATATTGTTGTCTTGATTCCAAGACACGGGCCAGAAATTTCTCGTCCTTCAACAAGCGATAATCCAACCAGTCATCTTCGTCCTCAAATCCAATAATCACCGCCGCAGGGCGACCGCGGACAGTTACGACCACTTCCTCTTTGCCCGCCTTCTTGATGAACCCGGAGAAATTGTCCTTTAGTTTTGAAAGCGGCACCTTGATCATTTTTCTCCGGCCTCCTCTAGCCATTGAATAGTTTCTTCCTTTGACATGATGGCAATGATGACGTCATCTTTGGCAGTTACGTCGTTAAAGACACGTATCTCTCCTATCCTGAGCCTGAACTGTGGATGTCTCACATCTCTCAATCTCTTGATACGGCTCCGTCTCTGTTTAGTCGGTTCGTCAGTCAAGTGGGCGAATAGCGTCGCGAACCATCGCTCGCCATCGGGCATCCATGGCATTGAAATCATCAATTGCGTTTTCGGTAAAGACGATTCTAGAAGCCACATAGTAATTGTGGCCTATTTCTGGTCGGATTACAACTGATTTCTTCCAGGTGCTGGCATCAGGCGTCGGCAAAGCTCAATTCTTCGTTGAGTCCGACCGGAAGACAAACAACGGGAACCTTCTTATCACTCCAGGCGCCGAGTCGCAGTTCGAACGGGCCTGGGACTACTAGGTAAGCCGGATAGACCCGTTCTTAGGAAGACGGGCTGTTCAATCTGGTCTACCTCTTTGACAATTGCCCCGCGTTACGTTATACATTCTTAGTATCCGCCGGAGGCTGGAGCCAGGTGGTCAGGCAGGCAAGGCGCCGGAAACGGTCGAACAGGGAGGACTCATGGCAGAACGAGAGCTGTTCAAGTCCAAGGAGCTGGAAGCCAGGCAGGTGCATTTCTACGAAGATATCTTCAAGCAGAATGCCGCCAAACGAGAAAGGGCTGCCACCGGCAGGATCGTCATCAAGGGCCCTGAGCTACCCTGGGAGAAGAGCCGCCAGGCCATTCTCAAGTATTACCTTCATCCCAGCATAACGGATACAGCCGTCGACGGATGGCTCCTCTTCATTCAGGATATCCGCAGTCGTTCGGGCAGGCACCGGCATCAGGGCGGACTGGCGATCTACGTGCTGGAAGGAAAAGGGT
>ORJL011004605.1_pt1 | contig 16320 bp, 11 predicted proteins | sample 1779941 | NCBI WGS metagenome assembly ORJL01 (sample SAMEA104232317, study PRJEB22302) | groundwater metagenome | biome: forest; feature: aquifer; material: groundwater | place: USA | collected 2011-08-07 | depth 5.8 m | reverse complement strand
TGCTGCCTCCGGAAGAAAAAGCCCTCATCAAAGGGTTCATCATCAACAAGTTCCGGGGAGACCTCAAAATATTGGAGCCGGGCCTCCGGCAACTGGAAGCGATCACCGGAGTTCCGGTCCTGGGCGTCATCCCCTACTTTCGCGGCCTCATGATTCCGGAGGAGGACTCCGTTCATTCAACTGCCGGACGCGGCCAGTCCGGCCACAGCCTTCGGATCGCCGTCATCCGGCTTCCCCACATCTCCAACTCCACCGACTTCGAGGCCCTTCAGCAGGAAGAAGGGGTCCACCTGTACTATGTCGAGTCTGTCTCCCAAATGGGACAGCCTCATTTGATAATCATTCCGGGGACCAAGACCACGGTGGCCGACCTCAAGTCCCTGCAAGAGTCGGGCCTGTCGGGCGCCATCGCCCGCCGGGCGACCGAAGGGACGCCCGTCATCGGCATTTGCGGAGGTTTCCAGATGCTGGGAAAGTTGATACGCGACCCTTACCACGCAGAATCCGACTGTGGCGAGGTGGAAGGAATGGGGCTACTCGATGTGACCACCACATTCTCCCGCCGCAAGAGGACCTTCCAGGTGGCCGCGAGCGTAGCGATCGGAAAGGGGCTGCTGGATTCCATGGAAGGCGTCAGTCTTAAGGGCTACGAAATACACATGGGTACCAGCCGGAACGGCAACGGAAACGTCACCCGGCCATTCCAGGTGAGCCGGGTGTCGGAGCCCGACGGCAGCCACCCTGATGGCGCTATGAGCGAAAACGGGACGGTTCTGGGGACCTATATTCACGGGCTATTCGACGACGCACCTTTCCGCGGCGCCTTCCTCAGCAGGCTGCGGGCCCGTTTCGGGCTGCCCCAGGTAGAACGCACGTCGTTTCTCACTGGTGAAGACCTCTATGACCGACTGGCACAGGAACTTCGCCAAAGCCTCGATGTAGACGCAATTTACCGGATAGCGGGGTGTTCTGGATCGCGCCCGTTGCATCAACCATGAAACAACCTTCGGCCAACGCCAACTGTCATTCCGAGCGCCCTACTCCTGTCATTCCTGCGAAGGCAGGAATCCAGTCGGGGTGGTGGCACACTGTCCACAGGCAGGGCCGCCTGTGCCACCGAGACCCTTCGCTGAGGCTCAGGGTGACAGAGCCTGTCCACAGATTGGGGAGCCTGCTTTGAAAATCCCCCGGCTGGCATTCGCCGGCATCAGTGCCGGCTGCGGCAAGACCACGATATCTTCCGGCGTGATGGCCGCGTTGCGCCGCCGCGGACTGACGGTCCAGGGATTCAAGGTGGGACCGGACTATATAGACCCCGGCTACCACACGCTGGCCACTGGGATCCCTTCCCGGAACCTGGATAGCTGGATGCTCAGCCACGACGCCGTGGGCGAGCTTTTCCATCGCAGTGCCGTCAGAGCGGACATCAGCGTCATCGAAGGCGTGATGGGGGTTTTCGACGGCCACAGCGGGTCTGACGACACGGGGAGCACGGCGGAAGTGGCGAAGATGCTGCGCTGCCCGGTGGTCCTGGTGCTGGATGTCAGCAAGATGAGCCGCAGCGCCGCAGCGCTTGTCCTGGGCTGCCAGGAATTCGACCCTCAACTGGACGTCCGGGGCGTCATCCTGAACAGGACAGGGAGCGAGAAGCACCGATTGCTGGTCACCGCAGCAATCGAGCAGAAAACCAGAGTGCCGGTCCTTGGCCATCTGCCCAGAACGCCAGGCCTGGAACTGCCGGAACGGCACCTGGGGCTGGTCCCCGCTGCTGAGCAGGAGACCCTGCGGAGTTTTCTAGACCGCCTGGCTGGGGAAATCGAAACGCGTATCGATCTGGCCGGGCTCTTAAGGATCGCCGGGGAGGCTCCTCCCATCAAGCCCACCTTGCCACGGCTGTTCCCCCAAACCCCCGTTCCCGCCAAGGTGAGAATCGCGGTGGCCAAGGACGAGGCTTTCAACTTCTACTACCAGGACAACCTCGACCTCCTAGAAGAGCACGGAGCAGAACTCTTGTATTTCTCCCCTCTTCATGACACGGCTTTGCCTTCCGGGATGCAGGGAATATACCTTGGGGGAGGGTTCCCCGAGGTGTACGCGATGCAACTGAGCCGGAACGCATCCATGCTTGGCTCGATACGGGCCGCTGGCCAGGGCGGGACCGCCATCTACGCCGAGTGCGGCGGGCTCCTGTACCCGGCCCAGGGCATCATCGATCAGAGCGGACGGAAACACGTCATGGTCGGGCTCATCCCCGGCTGCCCGACCCTGTCCCAGATGCGGCTGAAGCTGCGTTATGTCAAGATTCGGGGCATCCGCGGGAACCCCCTGGCAGAGCAGGACATTGTCCTGCGCGGCCACGAATTCCACTATTCCGATCTCGACGCCCCCACCCCTGGAGCCACAGTCTGGGAGATTCTGGAACCGGAGGCCGCACTGGAAGGCTTCCACTTTCATAATGTCCAGGCATCGTACGTTCATCTTCATTTCGCCTCGCACCCTTCAGTAGCGCCGACTTTCGTCGACTGGTGCTCCAGAAGCCCGGTAATTTGACTTGTCCGGTTGACCACCATACAATTCATAGCTAGAAGCGGCGGAATGAGGCCAGTACCTCTCGCCGTAACAAGCAGCTACAAAATACGTTTTGGAGTCAGGCAGTATGATCAAGAAGAACCAGACATTTCCCTCCATAAACTCACGCGCCGGGGCCGCGTTATGGTCGAAGCGGATAGTGGCTACGATGATGGCTATTTCCGTCTTGCTGTTCGCCGTTGCCGCAGGTTGTTCCAAGAACCAGGGCGCTTCAGGCAAATCCATTTTTGAGACTGCGACTCCATCGATCTTCGACCAGGGTACCCGAACGCCAACATCCGGCGGCGGGACAACCACCCCCAAGCCGACCAATCCCCCTGCGCCAACACCGGTTCCAACCACGCCGGTTCCTCGGACTCCTACCCCGGTACCGCCAACGCCTACTCCGATACCTCCACCGACAACCCTCCTGTTGACCTTGAAGAGCGCCAACCCGGACCTGGGGACCGTCAGCGTGGAACCCCAGACCTCCGATAACCGATATGAAAAAGGGACTCGAGTGGTTATTTCCTCCTCACCGAACCCGGGAGCCACATTCAAAGGTTGGTCCGGTGACATAACCAGCACTGCCGACAGTCTATCTGTCACCATGGATTCAAACAAGACTATTCAAGCTCAATTCGCCAAGGTGACCTACGCCCTGACCGTAAACCAGCCAACCGGCGGAACAATTTCTCTGTCCCCGGCTGGAAGTACGTTTGATTCCGGCGCGAATGTCACCGCCAAAGCCGTACCCGCGCCAGGCTTCAATTTCCAGTCATGGACCGGCGATGCCTACGGGACCGACAGCCAGACCACCGTAACCATGGACCGCGCCAAGACTATCGGCGCCCAATTCGTCAAGGCCGTGTACGTCCTGTCTGTGAAAGTGGTTCCATCCGGCTTCGTTGACGTCCAGCCCCCGGGAAGCCGCTTCGATGGGGGCACGGTTGTCACGCTAACAGCCAGGATTCCCATGAACTCAACCATGCGGTTCGGGTCTTGGTCCGGAGGCGCCACCGGAACCGACCCCACTATAACTGTAACCATGGACTCCGACAAGACCGTCACGGCAAACTTCATTACGCAGTACACCCTCCAGATAGATGTTGGACCCGGTGGTTCGGTGTCGCCGGGACCGGGGACATATGTATATGACCAGGGTGCCACGGTCACGCTGACAGCCACGCCCAACCCCGGATACCAATTCAGTGGATGGGCAGGCAACGTCTCAGACCGCAGCCCGACGATAACTGTAGTCATGGACCGTAACATTGCGGCTCTTGCTGCGTTTGATACAGGGGGGGGATAGAATCTCCCCCCATCCCGAGTACTAAGGTGTGGGTTACCAGAGTCCGATGCGGCGCGCTAGAAAACGTGTGCCGCGGTGGTATGATAGTTGCCTGATAGGGAAGAGAACCTATCGGTTTTGCCATCCGGTGTTCTTACCGGGTAGCCCATCGAACCGGGACGGGATGTGCAATTGACACTCGTTGCCAAGGAGACTACCAATATGATTCAAACTGACAGCAAGCAGTTATCCCCCCCCACCGGAGTCAGCGGCAAGCGTGCTCCGGCGTGGGCTGCGGCTATTGCCGCAATCCTGGCACTGGCCCTTTCGTTGGGAACTCTGTCGCTGGCAGGCTGCTCCCCAACCCCCGCCGCCGGCGCTCAGGTGGGATCCCCAGAACGTGTCAGGGCTACTCCGCCCCCGCCGCCTAGAGCCAAGTCGCCATCCTCGGTCACGTCGGGGGTAGCTGACGCCTCGGCTTCAGCACGAGCGACGCCAACACCCGTTCCACCCACGCCAACCGCAACCCCTGCCCCAATCTACATGGGTTTGAACCTCAGGATTACTAACCCCGATTTAGGCACTGTAACCGTAGAGCCGCTGACACCGGACAACCGCTACCTGAAGGGCACCGGCGTGACTATTAAGGCCGAACCTGACCCCGGCAATAAGTTTAACGGCTGGTCCGGCGACTTCCCGAGTACTGCCCAGTCACTCACCATTGTCATGGACTCCAACAGGAACATCCAGGGCGGATTCACAAAGCTGGCATTCACATTAACTGCCGGTCAAGTCGAGGGAGGAACGATTTCATTCTCTCCCAATTCCAAGACCTTCGACTATGGCGTTAACGTGACAGCCACGGCCGCCCCAGCGCCAGGCTTTGTATTCAAGTCGTGGACCGGGGATGGGTCCGGACCCTACAGCCCGCTGGTGATAAACATGGACCGCAACAAGACCATCGGAGCGGAATTCGTCAGGGGCGAGTATACTCTCTCCGCCAAAGTCAATCCCAACGGATTCATTGACATCCAGCCGGCGGGCAGCCGTTTCGCCGGAGGGACTGCGGTCACCCTGACTGCCAGGACCCCGATCAACTCAAACTATCGCTTTGGATCCTGGTCTGGAGACGCCACCAGCACCAACCCTACCATCACGGTGACCATGGATTCGAACAAGAGTATCGTCGCCAATTTCATCCGTGAATACACCCTCTCCGTGGAGGTCTCTCCGGCGTTCGGCGGGACAGTCACCCCCAATTACGGTTCCTTCGATGACGGCACCGCGGTCGCACTGACCGCCACCCCTAACCCGGGCTGGCGCTTTGTTCAATGGGCCGGGCAGGCAACCGGCACCAGTCAGAGAACAACCGTTATCATGAACTGGGATAAGGGCGTGCTGGCGGTCTTCGAGCAAGTTCAATAAGACGGGAATATCGAGAGCCAAAGATTGAGTGGCGCTCCGCAAGCCTGGAGTGGAGCGCCACTCAATAACTCAAGGAACAGGCAAAAACCCTAAACCGGGAACTCAACAAGCCCTGGCGTCATAGTCCTGCGAACGGGGTTGTTCAACCTCTCCCTCCTCCACCCCACCAGTGAAATGTATGGGAACGTACGGCGACTTGTTCAGATTCAGTGACACTACATCAAACCTGTTGTAGTGCCCCGTGAAATCGGTGTTCAGTCTTACGTCCAGAATTTGTCTCAGGTCGATATCGGCGTAAACTATCGTCTCGCCCTCTTCCGCCGGTCCGGCCAGGTACTGGCCCTTCGGCCCGATTATGGCTGACTTTCCGCCCCACGAATCTACCTTCTGGCGCACCTCTTTAGTCAACTCTATGGCATCGGCGATCTCTTCATTGACCATCGCCGCTGAACTGATGGCGAAGAACTGACCTTCCCAGGCACAATTCCTCATTCTCAATAGCATTGCCTCCTGAAGTTCCCGGGCCCGGCCGGGGACAGCAAATGCCGGCCAGTTGGCGGCGTGGATAACTTCTCCCTGAGATACCAGGGCAAAGCGGTAAAGCGGATTGCCGTTTTCTCCGCACATTAGCCCGCCCAGCGGGCCATATTCGGTCATGAAGGGCCTCAACCCAGCCCCGTCTCCCAATCCGTGGACGACGCGTTCCATCTGGGTTGGCATCAGTTTTTGTCTTTTGCCCATGATCGTGCCATCGCGGTGGATGAAGAGCATGGAGTTGTATAAGGTCCCGATCATTCCAGGCCTCTTCTCGTTAAACCCCATAACCACGTAGACTCCGGCTTGTTTAGCCGCGCGGCACAGAGCGTCCGTGGCCTCGCTCGGGATTTCCATGGCGCTGTCGAAAAGGTCCCTCCCCAACCGCAGGCAAACAGGATGGCTAAACGGATAGAACCGCAGCCATTCCGGATAGCCGGAAATGAAGCATTCGGGAAATACGGCGATTTTGGCGCCGTTGGAACCCGCCTCCAGAATCAGGCGGCAGGACTTCTCTACCGTCGCTTCCCGGTTAAGGAATACCGGCGCCGCCTGCACGGCAGCCACTTTCAATCTGGGATATTTGTCCATGGATCCTCCAGCTACGAAGCCCCGGTTTCTTTTTCAAGGGCGGCGATATACTGGCGATAGGAATCAGCCAGGTCGGTGTGAGAATTGAACAGAGAAGCAACGGTGTATTCCAGCGCGGTGAGCGCGCTGTCGGTGGACCCGGGCGGATTCTTCTTATAGTTGTCGTAGTCCTTGACTACCTTGCCATAGACTCTTTCCCGTTCCTCCATTATGGTCTTCAACCTCAGCAGATTCTCTTTCATTGGCCCTCCCTGAATCTCAATAACTGTAACCTTGAGATATTGTTCCACGTGCATTCTAATCGAGGCTTGCCCCAAAATCAACGGAAGCGACGAACTGAGGATTGCATCTTGATTATTCATACCAACTTTGGTAGTATGATTCATACCTAGCACGTGGAGTCATACCATGTCAAGCAAAGTAGGTTCCAAAGGTCAAGTAGTAATCTCTAAAGAAATAAGGGAACATCTAGGCATTCAGCCAGGATGGATAGCGATTCAGCGCCTGGCTGGGGACCACTTGGAGGTCCACTTCGTCCCCGGGCCACACAGAAGGTCACTCAAGGGCTCCTTGGCACACCTGACAACTGTGCGAGTCGGCCAGGGCGAAGAATGGCGCAAAGCGCGCAATCAGGCGTGGGACTCGATGGTGAAGGAGAAACTCGAAAAAGAGAAGATGTCGTCTTGAGCTCATTCCTCGACGCCAACATTGTCATCCGATATCTGGTAGGAGACGAACCTTCATTGGCAGAGAGGGCCGCAGGCATCGTTGATCACGTTGAGGATCTTTTGGTTGCGCCGGTAGTACTCGCGGAGATCGCCTATGTGCTGGCCTCGGTTTACAGGATTCCGCGCGAACCGCTCGTTGACCAGTTGATAACTTTCGTCCAAAAGGACAACATATCGGTGAGCGGGATCTCCGACAAAGGATTGGTTATCCAGGCTTTGCTGCTGTGCCGGCCTTCCAGCCGGGTATCATTCGCCGATGCCATGGTTTGGGCGCTGGCCACGTCATCGGGAGCCCGCGTCGTCTATTCCTTCGACGAATCCTTCCCCTCCGATGGCCTGGAAGTTCGACAGAACCCATAGGTTTGCAGGGCGACGCCTTGCAAAGGGCTAGCTGTCCGTAACCTGCTCTATGTGCCCCAGCAGGTCCTCCATATCATCCTCCCCACCCTCTTGCTGCACTTTTTCGACCCTGACGGCGGTGACTTTGAACTCAGGTATCTTGGCCACCGGGTCCAGATTGGCGGCGGTAAGCACGTTGGTCGGGCTTTCGCCGAAATGGAAGGTCATACTGATGACGCCGGGCGGGGACACCTTGGTCACTTTCGATTTCGCCTCGACTTCGCCTCGGCGGGATGTCACCTTGACCCTGTCCCCGCTGGTAATTCCCAGCCGCTCGGCATCGGCCGGGTTGATTTCTACCAACTCCTCCCCACGCAACTCCACCAATCCTTCGACCCTTCTGGTAAGCGTCCCGGTGTGGTACTGATAGGCGCTGCGTTCGGTGGTGAGAATCAGTGGATAATCCTCGCTCGCCTGCTCCGCTGAAGCGCGATAGGTCAGGGGCATGAACTTCCCCTTGCCCCGGCTGAAGCTCTGGGTGTGCAGAATCGGGGTCCCGGGATGCTCCGCCGTGGTGCAGGGCCACTGGATGCCACCCTTTTCAAGACGTTCATAGCTGATCCCGGCGTATATTGGGGTTACACTGGCCATTTCAGCCATGATCTGCGAAGGATGGTCGAATTCGAAGCCGGAAGCCCCCATCTTCTTGGCTATCTGGCAGGTTATCCACCAGTCAGGCCGCGACTCGCCCACGGGCTCGATGGCCTTGCGGATGCGCTGCACCCGCCTCTCAGTGTTGGTAAAAGTGCCGTCCTTTTCCACAAAGCTCGCCGCCGGCAGCACCACATGAGCCCGGCGCCCGGTGGGATTCATGAAAAGGTCCTGCACCACCAGAAGCTCCAGATTCTCCAGCCCTTCCCAGACGTGGTGCAAATCGGGATCGCTGAGGGCCGGGTTCTCGCCCACCAGGTAAATGGCCTTTATCTTTCCCTGCCGGGCCGAGTCAAAGATTTCCGTCAAAGTCAGGCCGGGATTGGGGTCAAGGGTGCAATTCTCCCAGGCGTCCTGGAATCTCTTCCGTATTTCAGGATTGGACACCTTCTGGTATCCCGGCAGCAGGTCGGGCAAAGCCCCGGCGTCGCAAGACCCCTGCACGTTGTTCTGTCCCCGGAGAGGGTTAACCCCGGAGGAAGGCTTGCCTATGTTGCCGGTGAGCATGGCCAGGTTGGCAATAGCCATCACGTTATCGGTGCCATGGCTGTGCTGGGTTATGCCCATGGCATACAGTATCGCCGAAGGCTTATTCCTGGCGTACGTCCTGGCCGCTTCTACGATCTTGGCCCGAGGCACCCCGCTAGTCTTTTCCACGAAATCTAGGTCGAATTTGGCCAGGGAAGCCTTGAAAGCCTCGTAGTTCTCCGTCCGCTCTGCGATGAACGAATCGTCCTGCAGGCCGTCGTCAACGATGACTTTCATCATCCCCATCAGGAGGGCCACGTCGGAGCCGGGCTTGTTGCACAGCCAGATGGTAGCCCAGCGGCAGAGGTCCACTTCCCTGGGGTTGATGACGATGAGCTTGGCGCCTTTCTTGACCGCCTGGTTTATCTGCATTCCGATGATGGGATGCGATGACGTGGTGTTGGCCCCCACGGCGAGGATACAGCCGGCATCCTTGATTTCTCCGATAGAGTTGGTCATGGCCCCGCTGCCGAAAGTCTCCGCCAAACCGGAAACGGTGGGCGAGTGGCAAAGCCGGGCGCAGTGGTCAATGTTGTTGGTCCCCAGAACCGTCCGGGCGAATTTCTGAATGACATAGTTCTCCTCGTTGGTACACTTGGCCGAGGCGATCACCGCCACCTCATCCTTCTTGTACTTTGCCAGGGTCTTTGCCACCACTTCGAGGGCTTCGTCCCAGGACACCTGGGTCAGTTCGTCGTCCTTCTTGACCATGGGGGACATCAAACGGTCTTCATGGGTAACGAACTCGGTAACGCCAAATCTCCCTTTAGCGCACAGGTAGCCGTGATTGACCGGGCTTTCCTGGTCTCCCCTGACGCTGGAAAGCTGCCCAAAATACAGCCCCAGGTGGATGCCGCAGCCCACGCCGCAGTAGGGACAGGTTGATTTGATTTCTTCGGTGGGCACCCGGTAGATCTTGGTGAGAATAGCGGCTGTCGGACACTTGGCCAAACACGACCCGCACGAGATGCAGGTACTGTTGATGAGCTTGTCAGCGTTTCTCGGAGCGACATGGGTCGAAAAGCCCGCGCCCTTCATGTGAATTGCATTGGCGCCGACCATCTCGTTGCAGACACGCACGCATTTGTAGCAGAGGACGCATCGTTTCAGGTCGTAGGTGAAGAACGGATTACTGGTATCGGTGGGGGCTTCCCAGGCCAGCTTTTTGGACACTCGTACTTCCACGTTCACCGACTTGGTGGCCAGTTGAAGCTCGCAGTGCTCGTTCTTGGGACACATCATGCAGTCATTGGAATGGTCCGCCTTGATTATCTCGATAATGCGCTTCCGCACTTCTCTGACACCTGTAGAGAGGGTGTTGACCACCATCCCTTCGGCGGCCTGGAGCTCGCACGACAGAGGCATTCCCTCCATCCCCTGCACCTCGACGATACAAAGCCGGCAGGCGCCGACATTCGACAGGTCGGGGTCATAGCATAGGGCCGGAACGTAAATGCCCGCGGCGCGCGCCGCCTGAAGCACATTGGTCCCTTTGGGTGTAGTTACCCTGGTCCCATCGATGGTTAAAGTTACTTGGTCCATAATAAGAGCACCTCCAGAGAAGATTGTCGGATCGGAATCATTATCAGGAATTCGGACGGAAACTGGCGCAGGCCGGTAATCAGAACACTTCCATATTGCACTCCGGCATATTGCCGTGCTCTTTGAGAAACGCCTGCATGAACTCACTTTCTCTCATAGTGTACATGTAGCTTTCTTCAAACAAGAAGTAGCGGGCCTTGGCCAGGCACGGCTCGTCCGCGGCCAGCCCCAGAAGTTCCTCCAGCCTTTCGCGCAGGTTGGCCACGCCGTTGATGTATATGATCTTCTTGTCTGCGTCGAGCAACTTGAATACTCCATTTGCCGCCGGGACCGCCGCGACTTTGGCCGAATTGAACTCCAGCCACGGCTCCGGTGGCATCGTCACTTCCGAAAGCTGGAATCTCAGGTCGCATTGCAGACAACGCAAGGCTTCTTTCGACGCCAGATCTCTGTTAAATCCGAGAGCAACGCGGGCAAAGCAGTTCACCCTTTCGGGCGCCGCCAAATGGGGCATAGGCACTCGCTGGCGGACGGCAAAACCCTCTTCTTTACCCAGATAGGGGCTTGGTTTCTCTTTGGCAATCAGCGTCTCGCCGATGTCACCGGCGCCGCCGAGGAATCTGTCCACGGAGACCGCCGTCCGGCGGCCGGCGGCTATAGCCTCGATCACCGAGGCGGGTCCGCTGACGGCGTCCCCGGCTGCAAAAACGCCCGGTTTGGCCTCGAACGTGTCCGAATTGACTTTGATTGTGTTCCCCCGCGCAGTCTCCACACCAAAACCCGCTGGAATCTCTGAGGTCTGCCCGACTGCGGCAATTACAGTGTCGTACTCAGTGGAGTACTCGCTGCCGGGCACCGGCTCGGGTCTCCGTCTGCCGCCGGCATCAGGTTCCCCGAGTTGCATCTTGAGACACTCCAGCTTGACAACTCCATTGGTCGCCGTGATCTTGCTCGGCGCGGCAAGAAAGGTGATCCTGACCCCTTCCTCCATCGCCCCGGCTATCTCTTCGGCAGCAGCCGGCATCTCGGCCCGGGTACGCCTGTAGATCATCTCTACTTCCCTGGCGCCCAGGCGCAAAGCGACCCTGGCCGCGTCAACGGCGGCGTTTCCTCCACCGACCACAGCCACCCTTGGGCCCATGTTGACCTTCCGCCCAAGGCTCACTTCTCTGAGAAGATCAACGCATTCCATTACTTTCGGACTGTCGTCGCCCGGCACCCCCAGCTTCTGCCCCGTGTGGGCGCCCGTCGCCAGTATCAAAGCCTGGTATCCCTGGTTGAGCAAATCGTCTGCCGAGTCAACCCGGATGCTAGTCTTGATCTCAACGCCAATTTTGGCAATTTCGTCTATTTCTGCGGCCAGGACCGATCTCGGAAGACGGTACTCGGGTATCCCTACCCTCATCATGCCGCCCGGCTCCGGCAAAGCTTCAAAGACGGTCACACTGTGACCCTTTTTGGCCAGATAATACGCGGCGGTCAGACCAGCCGGCCCGGCGCCGACAACGGCCACTTTCTTTCCCGTGGACGACGCCAGGGTTGAGTCGTGCCGCCACAGTCCCCTGTCGTTCTCAGCGGCAAATCTTTTCAGGGAGCATATAGAAATCGGGTCATCCAGTTGGCCGCGCCGGCACTTGGATTCGCACGGATGGAAACACACGCTTCCCAGAACGTTCGGAAAGGGCGCCTTCTCGCGCACCACTCCGACAGCCTCAGCCTCCTTGCCCAGCCCGATAAGGCGGACATATCGGGGAACGTCAATACCAGCCGGACAGGCATTCTTGCAAGGAATAAGCGCCGCTTCCCGCTCCGACTTCTTCACCCCCCGGTCCATCAGTGCCCCGGTAGGGCACACTTCTACGCACGCGCCGCAGAACTTGCAGCCTGACTCTCGCAGCGTTGGAGCAACGGTGCCGACCAGCGCCTCCCCGTTACGGTAAGCGAACCCGTACACTCCAATCCCCCGGACATCCTGGCATACCCGGACGCACCGGGTGCAATTGATGCAAAGGTTGTAGTCCCGGTCGATGAGAGGCTCGTCCTTCAGAATAGGGAGATTCCTGAAAGAATACCTGGGAGTGCCCGGCTTGATCCCGATGAGAGCCGCCAGCCTGTCTATTTCACATACCCCGCGCTTGGCGCAGCAGCGTTCCAGCACCGTGACGTTGTTCTGGCAGACATTCTCAAACGGGCTGCAGCCTTCCTTCTGGTCGCACACGACGCAGAAGTGAGGATGCGTCGCTATCATGGCAGCGAACTTGTCTCTGCGCCGTTCATGAATTCTGGGCGAGTTGGTGGTGACGGCCATACCCTCCGCGGCAGCGGTACTGCACGATTGCGCCAACTCGGAAATTCCTTGTATCTCCACCACACAGAGACCGCACCCGTCGAAAGACTTGTCCGGGGTTTCATTGCGAATTGGAGCTTCCCCACGATACACCGTATCGACGGGCTTCTTGGTCGTTGAAGGGGGCAAATCAGGATGAGCGCAAATCGCCGGGATGTAGATTCCCGCTCCGAGAGCAGCCTGGAGCAGATTGGTCCCTTTCGGCATAGTGACCGTGGTACCGTTGATAGTTAAAGTTACCTGCTCCACGTGAAAGTTGCCTCCGGGTGGAATATCTACGCGGAAATCGTATCCGCGGCTGCCCACTAGTTAGATTAATAGCACTCCACGAATCATATCACAGAAGCGGCCTTTTCGTCATTCCGCACAGGCCCGACGGATAGGCGACCCAGCGGGTCGCCGCCACGAGTTTGTCCGTGCTGTCACCACATCGCCGGTACCGCAGGCCTCCGTGCCTGCGAACGCCAGGAAAGCCACCAACGCCCGCCACGTGGATTCCCGCCTTCGCGGGAAAGACATGGCTACGGCCGGTACGACAGGCATCCCTGCCTATCGACAAAGGTGGTGGGTTCGCCCACACACCCACGCCACCACACCTCACGCTCGCTTACCCTACCCTACGAACTGCCGACCGCCGACTTTTTTGCCGCTTCGGCGGCGGCTTCATGACCCGCAATTCGCCCGAAGGTCAGGGCTGCGGCCAGGCCGGAGGACATGGCGGCGTGATAGCTGCCTTTGTAGCTGGTAGCATTGCCCAGCTTGAACGGCATGCCAAATGCCCAGTTCACAATGGTCCCAGCGCCGTACAGGCCCGGGATAGGCTGGTTGTCCATGTCCAGTATCTGGCATTGGGGATTGATCTTGAGCCCCCCCAGGGGATGGTTCAGACCCGGAAGCACCGGATAGAAGGCGTAATAAGGCGGGTCTTCGATTTTCACCGCGAACTTCGTCTTTGGGACAGGCAGAAGGTGGGCCCGCCCTTCGGCGACCGCGTTGTTGAAACTGGACACCGCGTGACCGAAATAGAAGGCATCTACTCCGATTTTCGCCGCCAGGTCATCCAGGCTCCGGGCATGGAGAATCGTCTTCTCTTTGTCCTGGTAGCGCTTCCATTCTTCCGGAAAAGCAGCGCGGGCGGTTTCATCGAAAATCAACATCGCCTTGTGCCCCGGCTGGAGAACGATAGCGTTGGCAATCATGTCGCTGTCGGCCGTTCCTTCGTCCAAGAACCGCTGGCATTCCATGTTGAGATAGATGCCTCGCGGATAGATGTTCTCGATCTCCCGGGAAGGCCCCCAGGCGTTGATGGCATCCATGGTCCGGATATGGCAGGCGCTCAAATTGATCATCTGGGCGCCCAGAGCCATCGCCATGAGATGCCCGTCGCCGGTATTGGTCGGGCAGCCGGTGAGGGTTGTCCCATAGGCGATCTCAGGTCCTACATACTTGACCAGCATCTCCTGGTTTCCCTGGAAGCCACCCGTAGCCAGGACGACCGACCCGGCACGATAGTCCACCTTCCCTTCCGCACCTCTCGCCTGGACCCCGACAACTTTTCCGGCATCGTCAGTCAGAAGCTTCAGGGCCTTTGTCTCAAAGCGCATCGGCACCCCCCGCCTGGCGGCTTCCCGCACCAGGAAGCGCGCCAGCCCGGGTCCCAACCCAACAGTGCGGTTACGCTTGTTGTAGGGCAACTTCAGGTCATCGCGCAGCCAGCGGCAGTCGGCGGCCACTCGCTCCAGATAGGCCCGGACTATTGCCGGATCAGCCCTTCCCCAGCTTTGGTCCATGTGCTTCTGGAGCATTTCTTCAACGGATGCCGTATTCTCGAACCGCGCAATGCCTCCACCGCCAGCCCTGGCGGTGTCGTTGCCAGGGCCTCCGGGCAGAATCGGCCTGACCTTTTCCTCGGCCATGCTCTTGAGCTTGTCTATCACGAGAACGGTAGCCCCGGCAGCTTTCGCCTCCACGGCAGCGATCAAGCCGGCCATGCCCGCTCCCACCACCAGAACGTCAGAGGCGTTCTGGTCGGCAGTCCTTTTCAATCTTCCTGGCATTGGTTACCTCCCGACCGATTTAACGGGGAATCTTGAATCTGCAATCTTTGAATCTTAGAATCTTGGAATCGTTACGGCGACGGGAAGAACCCCTTGCGGTACCAATCGAGCAAGTCCGTCCCGAACCATTCGGAGGGCAACTCTCTCCCCAATCCATTTTCCTTGGCCTGGCGGTAAGCCAGCGCACCGATGGCGGCAAACTGGATCGCCATCCCGGTATTGTTCTTGTAGTAGATCAACTGCTCCGGCGAAGTTCGCCCATGTGTCTTGCCCGACACGATCTCCCCGAGTTGACGTATCTTGTTCCAGTCGATGAGTCCCTTTTCCAGCGGGTCCAGCAACTCCCTCTGGTTGTTGCTGCCGACACTCTCTTTGTCGTTAATGACAATCAGGTCCGCTCTGACTAACGTATCTTCGTCGGCCTCGTCGCGCCGGCCCAGCACATCGCTGTTGGCGATGGTGGCCACGGTCTGACCTTTGACCAACCATTTTCCACGGAACACCGGCGAATAACCGTTGGTAGCGCAAACGACAATATCCGAACCTTCCACCACCAGCCTCGGGTCGTCCTTCCCTTCAATCCATAGATGAGTCTGATGGACCATTTCTTTGCAGAACTCGTCGCGGTGCTGGGGATTGGGACTGTATACCAGCACCCGTTCCAACTTCTTGACCATGGACAAGGCCAGCAGGTGGGACCTTGCCTGCTTTCCGGTTCCGATGATTCCCAGTCTTCTGGAGTCGTGCCGCGCCAGGTACTTCATGGCAGCGGCCGTGGTGGCGCCCACCCGTACTCCTGACAGAGTAAAATCGTGCATGATAGCCAGCAAAGCCGCCGTTTCGAGGCTGAATAAGAGCACCAGACCCCAGTTCCGTGCCCCTGGCTGAGCCATTCCGACGCGACCGGCTCCACCGTCGGTCCTGGGCTGCCGCAACCCGGAATCCACCCGCAGAGCGGCCATGCCGTATTTCGGGACCGCACCGGCCAGAGCATTGGCGAAATACCTGCCGGTCGGGGCCGAACTGGCACAGTCGTAGCGAAGGCGGGGACGATTCACAGCGATGCCGGCCTGAAACTCGCGAAAGGCTTCCTCCATGGCCGGGATAGCTGCCCCCATCAGGTCGAGCTTTTGAATATCAGTATCTTCAAGGAGCAGTGTCACACCAACCTCCTGGAAAGAGTAACAACTATCAAGTAACAAGTGACAAACAAATACGTGGCACCTGCTATTTCGTATCCGCTATTTTCGCCCAATTCGACAGAAGTTACAAGTATCAAAGGAACGAGTATCAGGACCGTTGCACCTCGTCTTCGGCGTTTGTCACTTGTCACTTGTCACTTGCTACTTGTTACTTGGTACTTGTCACTTCTCGCTGGCGGGCGAGAGTTTTAGCAAAAAAAAGAGCCCTTTGAGGTATTAGCTCAAAGGGCTCAAAGCTCCTGGCAGTGGCCTATTTTCCACATCGCATTGCTACGGCAGTATCGTCAGCGCTGGGGCGTTTCACTTCCGTGTTCGGGAAGGGAACGGGTGGTTCCACCCCGCTCTAACCACCAGGAAGCATCAGTATAACACACTTTTTGGCGGAAGGGAATAGGGTTTTTGAAGTTTCTTTTGAATCCCCCTTAATCCCCCTTTTCCAAAGGGGGAGAGGGACTGT
>ORJL010986089.1_pt1 | contig 16320 bp, 17 predicted proteins | sample 1779941 | NCBI WGS metagenome assembly ORJL01 (sample SAMEA104232317, study PRJEB22302) | groundwater metagenome | biome: forest; feature: aquifer; material: groundwater | place: USA | collected 2011-08-07 | depth 5.8 m | reverse complement strand
TGCGAATAGGTAGGAATAAGCTCCAGGCCCTCCGGCTGAATGGTGCCGTCCATCAAGGGCTGGACGCGTTCATTGAACTGGGAAATAAAACTCAAAGTCAGCTTTGGCATATCTCTCTCCTGATCCGGACTGCGGAATGGTAGTTGGACAGTTGCAGCCGTTCCTCATGAAGGACCGCGGAGCTTTCTTATCTTCTTCCTCCATCAGTTCGACGGGCAGCACAGAGCAACTCTCAGCTACGGCGGGTTTCCAGGCCGGTATCGTAGTATTCCTAACCGCAAGAGGTTGTCAACTTCTCAGTAGAAATGCATAACTCTTGCAAAGTACATCAACGATGTGTGATCATTCAGCCCAATTTGGGTCAATATCAGGGGGGACTATTACGATGAAGCGATTTAACCCGTCAATGGCTCTCTGCTTCGCGCTTAGTGCATTTCTATTGTGCCCCGCCATGTCTTCCTCTCAAGGTATCCCTGACGCCAAACTGATTGAAGGAGCAAAAAGAGAAGGACAGCTCGTTTGGTACACCAGCTTGATTCTGCCTCATAGTACGCCTTTAGTCGCGCGTTTCGAAAAAAAATACCCATTCATCAAAGCCCAGGTTATCCGTGTTGGCGGGGGTACCCAGCTTAATAAAATCTTACTTGAGACAAGGGGGGGGTAAACGCTTGGGATCTGCCTACCTCAAGGGGCGAAATATATCTACCCTTACGAGAAAAAGGACTTCTGGCCCCCTATCGCTCACCGGAAACGAACATGATTCCAGCGGACTTGAAAGACAGAGAAGGATATTGGACTGCGATTTATGTTACTCCAAATGTGTTGGGTTTTAACACCCACTTGGTGAAGAAAGAGGAAGTCCCCAAAACCTATGAGCACCTGCTTAAACCTGAGTGGAAAGGGGGGAAAATTTCCATTGACGTAGAGGGTTGGGCACTTCTTTCAGGTCTTTCCAGGGAATGGGGCAAGGATAAAACCGTCGCCTATCTAAGACGGCTTGCTGCCCAAAACCCGCATATCATTCGGGGGCAAACCACGAGAGCAAACCTTTTGGCTGCTGGTGAGTTCCCGTTAGCGATAAGTTACGGACAATTTTTTGAGGAGCACGAAAAAAAAGGGGGGCCAGTGGGTTGGGTCCCATTGGAACCAGTTGTAACTCAGGTTTATCCCATTATGCTGGCAGGCAAAGCTCCACACCCGAATGCGGCCAAGCTGTTCATAGATTTCGCCTTGTCAAAGCAAGCACAAGAAATGATCCGGGATTTCAGCCGCATTCCTACTAGAACTGACGTAAGCCCAGTTCAGCCACGTCTAATTCAGTATCGGCGGGTGGTTGAGAACCCAGAAGGCTTGACCGATCTCGATGCAACGATCAAACTCTTCAACGAGATATTTGGACTGACCCGCTGAGGTTGAGGAGTTATCCGAGTGCATTCCGATCTTATTTAGCAGCCCGGAGATCGGTGGCGTCGCAACAACGCAAGGATGCTAACAAAAGGAGGCGGGTATGTCTATGGAGCTTGGTTTGCGTGGTCGCGTTGCAATCGTAACAGGTGGCAGTTCGGGCTTAGGCAAGGCAACTGTGCGCTGCCTTGCATCCGAAGGCGCAAAAGTGGTTTTCTGCGCTCGGCGAAAGGCGGTGCTAGAACTTGTCGCTGAAGAAATTCGGGCCAAGGGGGGCGAAGTCCTCGCCATCCCCGGCGATGTACGACAAGTAGGGACAGCGGAGCGAGTGGTTAGCGCGGCCGTAGAGCGATTCGGAGGCCTTAATATTCTCGTCAATAATGCTGGGGGTCATGCCAATCACCCTATTGAAGAGGCAAACGATGAAATGTGGCAATCTGACCTTGACCTTAAGTTATTAGCGCACGTGCGATTTGTACGGGAGGCTATTCCGCATCTCAAGGACGCCGGGGGCGGGAGTGTTGTGAGTATCCTCACCGTGCGGGGAAAACAGCCAAATGCCAACTCGCTCCCGACCTCAGTCAGTCGGGCAGCCGGAATGGGCTTGGTAAAGGCCCTCTCCCACGATCTTGCGAAATACAACATCCGCGTGAATGCTATATGTGTTGGTCGAGTTAAATCGGCGCAGGGAGTAGGCCATTGGGAAGAGGCAGGACGTCCCGAACCCATCGACGAGTGGTACACCAAGTGGGCTCGACAACTAGGTATTCCTTTGGGAAGAGTTGCCGAGGCTGAAGAGTTTGCTGACTTAGTAGCTTTTTTGGTTTCCGACCGAGCCCGCTACATCACTGGGACGGCCATAAACTTTGATGGTGGATGGTCCGCAGTGCTATAGCAAGAGTCCCTGGGCTGGGTCTGCCTCCACTTCGGGTTGCGGCGCTTGGATTCCCGGCTACATGGGTGCGTGCTTATCCTTTTATTCGGGGGAAAGGCTCCCTGGACGCCGCTTGCTGACGAACTCGTGGTAAAGGTACACCCTGTAATTGTCCCTGGCCCCCGAGTCTAAACCTTTTTAGAGAAATTTTAGATTGCACCGTGCGGAACAACCCTAGTTCAGCGTGGGCTTACCAGCACATCAACCACGACCGTCCGCCCGTCCTTGACTTGCCGAACGGCCTTCTGCAGAGCCGGTCCTAGATCGTCTGGATCTGAGAGTGGTCCCACACCATCACATCCGTAGTCGCGTGCGAGCCCTGCGATATTAATAGGTGGCGAATTGAGTTGCATTCCGATTAGCTTGTTTTCAACCGGACGCCCTCGACTCCTCGCAATATCCTCCTGAAATTCAACGTCGCTGTAGTAGGAACGGTTATTAAAAACGATGAGTAATGCTGGAATTTCGTAGTGCGCCGCTGTCCAAAGGGCTGAGGCAGAATAATTAAAGTCGCCGTCACCCGTGATTCCCCCGGCGAGCCGACCAGCAGTTTTTGCAGCTAGGGCACCACCGATCATAGCAGGTGCCCCATAGCCCATCCCTCCACCACCTGTGTCGCCAAGGTATTGATCCACGCGGTTAATGGTCCAGATACCATGCACCCACAGACGATTCTTCAATAGCACAAAGTCCTCTTCGCGAACAGTTTCCCAAAGCTCACCTAACAGGCGCGGCAAGGAAATCGGTCTTTTCTCCCACTCTGCACGCACACGCTCTGACCACCGTGCTTGTACTTTAGCCTTTTCTTCAAGAAGAAAGCGACGGCGGGCGTCGATCCGATCCGCATCAGAAGGACGGATGATCTCCCGGCATACCGTTGCCAGATCGCTGAGCGCCACCGCCGTATCAGCAACGATCGGTACATCTATCGGCGCGAGCCGGTGAATGTCTTGCGCCCAACTACGGTGAAGGAGTTCGTCCAGAGAAATGCTGATGATTCGAACGTCAGAAAGCATCAAGGGTTCTGGCAGTCCGAGCTCACGGCCAGGCCGGCGATGGGTGAACCTAGTAAAATCTATCGGCTCTGCCCCGAGAATTACGTCCGCACGGGGCACCAGCAGTTCGGCCTGGTCGGGGAAGTTCAATGGGTGGCTGGTTGGAAAACTTAAACCCATGCGCATCTCTTGTATGACGGGGGCCGCGAGAAGCTCTGCGAGCTGCACCAGCCCATTCACTCCGTCCTGGGAGCGGCAAACTCTGCCTGCTACCACCACAGGGAATTCCGCTGCCACCAATAGGCGGGCAGCTTCCCGCAATGCCTCCTGATTGGGGCCGATCGGAGCCGGCGGAGCAAACCGGCGTGCATCCGGCAGCTTCATGTGTGTCTGGATACGCTGCTCCTGTAAACTCACGTCATAGCAGATGTAGACTGGACCAGCGGGACGGGTAAGCGCCGTGCGATACGCTCGAAGAAAGGACTCGGGGATCGCACTCGCGCCGCCAGGCTGGTCATCCCACTTCACGTAATCACGAACCAGTGTGCCCGAAATGAGTGCTGTATGAACCCAGTCGTTCCCGGGTCGGCGCATACTGGCATCGACCGGCCCTGTTCCACCAAGCAGGATCACCGGGACCCGGTCCGCCCACGCGTTGTATATGGCCATCGAAGCATGCATTAACCCGACCAGATCATGCAGCGCAACAACGAGCGGCTGACCAGCCGCCTTCGCATATCCGTGCGCAATGGCCACAGCCGACTCCTCGTGAGTCGTAAGTATAAGCCTAGGTTTGAGATTGCCCGCGTAGTTCACGATAGAGTCATGTAGCCCTCGGAATGTGAATCCCGGGTTCATTACCACGTACTCAATGCCCACCGCACGGATTAGATCAACGATCAAATCCGAGCCATATACCGGGTTCCCTCTGGTAACATCCAGCCCAACGGGTTCCTCGATTTTACAGCCCACGATCTGCTTCGACTTGATTGCAGTCATCTCAACCACTAACTGCTCGTATACCGGCAGAGGCCGAATTCGTCAAGCATCTTAAGGCACCTCCCGAGCCGTTTTGTTCTAAGACCTCGTTACTCCCCGTGCTCAAGCTGCGTGCGTCAATTCAAAAAAAACCGCTAGGATCTGTGCAGAAATCTATCATCTGTTGCGCGCACTTTTCCTCGCTAATATCGCCAACAAAAAGCTCCTCACGCCGCTCCCGCCCCCCGTCACGATGGCTGCCTGATTAGCGATCTTCATTCTTGTAAACTCCTGCAGATCAGCCGGAGTTCTCCCGGTTAAATCTCAGAGACCCTTCTCGCCCTTGCCCGTTTCCGCCTGATTTGATTGAGGACATAATGGCTCACGGCCAGGTCTTCGTCGGCGATGCCGTTGGACTGAAAGAGGATTCGCTTAGGGCGTGGCTGAGGTGATCCTTCAGCAACAATCTTTTCCAAGGGTACGACATCTCCCCACCTAAGGATTCCCTCCTTGGTGGCGGCGATCAGGTCGCCGCTGTCGGTTTGTGCCGTGGGGAGATCGTCCGTGACAACAAGGTCCATGCGGCGAATGAGATCGCCCGAGACCTCATGTTTTACCGCCTGGTTTGCCCCCATCGAGATGACCAAAACCTCGTCCTTAAGTTTTGTGCCATTGGCCACAGGGGAAGAAGAGTCCGTTGCGACGACCAGAATATCCGATGCAGCTTCAATCTCCTCGATAGAGGAGACCTCCTTCCATTCAACCTGGACGGCTTTGCTCATCCGGCGGATAAACTCTTTTCTCTTCTTTGAATCTCGCCCAATGACCAAAACTTGCTTGACCCGGCAGGAGTGTGCGATCGCCTCAACCTGGAACGTCGCCTGCCAGCCCGGGCCGATCACGCCCAGCACCTTGGGCTCTAATGGCGCGAGGTATTTTGCCGCAACGCCGCTGGCGGCGCCGGTGCGCAGGCTGCTCAGATAACCCATGTTGATTACCGCCTGAATTTTTCCCGTTCGCCCGTTGTATAAGGTAACCGTATTCGCCTCGCCGACGTAGGCCCTTAGACAGAGGAGATCCGAATCCGCCTGCCATGAGGCCATGACGTTGAGCTGTTTCTGGCTGCTCTTGAGTCTGCGGCGCGGCAAGCTGCGCAATTTGCCCGCGGCCCGGTCATGAAAAATTTTCTCCACGACATTGAGCGCCCGAGGCATGTCGATGAGTTTTCTGGTTTCCTTTTCACCGATGATCAGCGCCATTTTGTCTCCTTATCCTCCAAGCTGTAAGGCAGGGTTACCGTGAAGACGGAACCTTTGCCGGTCTCGCTCTTGACCTGGATCGTGCCCTGGATGAGTTCGAGGTATTTCTTGATGATGGTGAGCCCCAGGCCGACTCCCTGACTGGCGGCCGTGGATTGGACCTGATGAAACCCGTCGAAGATTCTCGGCAACTCTTCGGCGCCGATTCCCCTCCCGGTATCTTCGACCGCGAACTCTATGGATCGGGATTCCGGCCGGTTCTTCACCCGGATCCGCACCTCTCCGTCGAGCGTGTACTTGAAGGCGTTCACAATCAGGTTCTGGAGAATCGCATCCACCTTGGCAGCGTCGGTCGTAAGTGGGGGAAGGTTGGGCTCGATCTCCCACACGAGTTTTAAACTGTTTCTTCTTTGCAGATCCTCCGTCAGGATCTTTAGGGAACTAAGGATCTTGTCGATCGTAAAAGTGGAGATTTCCAAAGGAATAGTCCCCGCCTCGATCCGGGAAAGGTTAAGAACATCGTTGGCCATCTTTTGCAGGGCGCGACACTGGCTTTGGATTTTTCCCAGCGCGGACTTCAGCTGGTCGGTCAAAGGTCCGGTGGCCCCCATGTTCACCATTTCCAGGATGCCCGTAATAACGCCCAGAGGGGTTCTCAAATCGTGCGCGAGGCGGGCGAGAAACTGCGACTTATTCTGGGTTACTCTCTCTAAATCTCCGTTCAGTCGTTTGAGCTCTTCGAAGAGAAGGGCATGGTCGATGGCAATGGCCGCCTCCGCGGCGAGCTGCTGGAGAAAAAAGATATCCCGGTCCGTAAAGTCTCTGACGTTTTTGCTCACGACAATGAGAGTCCCAATCACCTTTTCTCGCGGCACAATGGGGACTCCCAGGTAGCTGCGAAAACCCATTCTGTCCAGACCTGTTCCTTTAGGAATGGATGCTTCTTGTTTCCTGGTGTCGCGAATGCAGAGAGGCTTTCGGTTCTCCAGGATCCAAGCGGACCGCCCGTGACCCTCAAGGATGGCCCCCTGATACGCCGGGAGTTTCATTCCCGATACAGCACGGAGTTGAAAGAGACCGTCCGGCCCGCTCAGGCGCACGAAAGCGCAATCGGCTTTGAAAATGTTGACGACCTCTTTGGTGAGCCTTTGCAGCAGGGAATCCAGATCGAGGATGTTGATCTGTGAAGTGACTTGATGCAGCACCCCTTGTTCCTCGAGAAGGCGATGGGTCTCCTGGAAGAAGCGGGCATTTTCCATGGCAATAGCGAGCCACTCGGCCACAGACGTCAGAAAGGCCAATTCCCGCTCGCCGTAGCTTTTGGGCTCCGTGGAGGCGAGATGAAAACTTCCGACCACACGATCCCAGTAAATCAGCGGGACGGTGATATGGGAATGAAATCCCATATGGCTCAGGCGCTCGTCGGTTTCGAACTCCTGCGCCAGCGCAGTATCCTCGCGGATGAAGGGCTTTCGCTCCCGTACGACCCACTCGGTTACGGTTTGCCCTTTTTCATAGAGATCCCCGGGCGTTTCCAACGCATCATTGGCGGCTTGCGACAAAATAAAGATGCGTTGAATCCTGTTCTGGGGATTCACTCGGCTGATCAAAAGCCGGTGATAGGGGATGTAGCCTTTGATACCTGCCGCAAATTCCCGAAAGACGGCGTCCAGGCTCAATTTAGAGGCCATCGCCCGGCCCAGTTGCAAGACGGCCTTCTGCCACTGGAGGGTGGAATAGAGGTTCCGGTTTTTTGCGGGAGACCGGGTAATTGAGAGTTTAGCCATAGTTCCTAATCCTATTTTTTACCACACACCTCCTCGCTTGGAAAGCCAACCAATTGTGGCGCGCACCTCAGAACTGAAATTTTTAGTTTTGAATTTTGAATTGTTAGTTTTTCAACTTAAAACTCAACACTAAAAACTCAAAACTTTTAACCGAGAGCAGCCTCTTGACGGAAAGAAGAAAGCTGTTCAAGATAGTTGTTGGGAGGCGCCATGGGAGAAAAAATTTCAAGGTCCTACGGCTATGTTATTGTTTTTCTGATCCTTGCCATTGGCGCTGTTCTTGCCGGGCGATACCTTCTCGGAGCGAAAAACGAGCCTGCTGGTTTGAAACCACCGCTTGAGGGAAAGAGCGGGGAGGCGGAGGAGAAGGACCGGCGGATCCAGGAGTTGGCTAGCCAGATTGCCCAAATGCGGAAAGAGCTTGAGGAGAATTCCAGTAAGACGGCGGAGTTGCAGACCCGGCTCGAGCAGGCTACCCAGGCGCTCTCCTCGACGGAGCAGAAACTAAAGAAAGCGATACGACAGGCGGAGCGACCGGCGGCAACTCCTCGGCAGCCTAAGGAAAAGGTCGCCTCCAAGCCGGTCGAACCGGCAGCGCCACCTGGTTGGAGTCGTCCGGCGGAGCCGGGAAGCTACGAAATTATTCGCTCCACTTCTGTTTTTGCCGAGCCGTCTTCTTTCTCGCGTAAGGTGTCCGCTATCAATAAGGGGACAAGGGTTACGGTAGTGGGCTCCGTGGGGGAATGGCTTGAAGTCCGGTCCAGACATGGAAATCCCCCTGGCTTTATCCGCCGGGATGATGCCATGTTCGTGGCAAACAGGGACTGAGGTTCAAGGCCGTCCTGTTTCAATCTTTGGAGCGTCATTCTATCGCTTGGTGCGTCCCATCAGTTGAGCCTCTTTTCCCGCTAGCTTTCGAATCGTTCTTGCCACCTTCTCTCTGACCCGGGATGGGATGCTGATTCTCCTGAACCTCTCTCTCAACCGCAGCGGCGCCGTGGCATCTAGGCCCACCTTGGTCATGAAGTTGCCCTCCTTTTTGGAGGGGTCGATGGCACGGGCTTTGAGGTCAGGGATGACCACCAAATCTTGGTCTCCTTGAAAGCGCGTGGCGATTGCCCAGTCGACGTCCTCCGCATCATGCACGTTGACATCGTCGTCCACGACGACAGCGTGCTTGATGTAGGGCACCCCGGAAAGCAGGTAGTGGAGGAGCTGTCGTGGATCAGACTCGTGGTTTTTGTGGAGCGAGATGGCGACATGAGTGCGGTTGCTGGACTGGCTGATAGCCAGATCCTGCACGGCGAAACCCCTTACCCTGAGCATCTGAATCATCTCCGCCTCGCCGGCCGGACCTCCGAGGAGCGATACCTCGCTAACCGTCGGATGTAAGGCCTGGATGATTGGATCTTTTCGGCGGGTTATCGCAGTGACCTCAATGACGTGACTGTTGTCTGAGAAATAATAGCCTGAGGTCTCGCCAAAAGGCCCCTCCATCTCACGGACATTTGGAAGGATTTTTCCCTCGATGACCACCTCGGCGTGCGCCGGCGCCTCGGCATCCACGGTTTCGCACCGAACCAGTTGGATGGGACTCCCCAACAGGCTGCTCGCTATGCCAACCTTGTCTTCGCTGGGGGAGCTCACGATAGAGGCAAGGAGTATAACCGGATGCACGCCCAAACTTATCGCGATATCCAGGGGCTTGCCGCTCTTTTCCGCATTTGCGGCGAAACGGGAGATGGGTGGGTTAGAGAGATGGATGCCCATCCTCGTTTTTCCCTTGATCTGGAGCCGGTGGAGACCCATGCTTCTCAAGCCGCTGGCCGGATCCTTGGCTGTGGCAATGCCGCAAGTAATGTAGGGCCCACCGTCCCCCTCATGATAGATCGGTATCGGCAGGGCGGTAAGGTCGACCCTTCTTTTTTCCTTGATGACGACCTGTTTTACCGGTCCGGTTCTGACTCTCCTGGGTTCGATCTTGCGCGCCCTTCTCCGCTGGTAAGTCTCCAGGAGTTTTTCCTCATCCGGCAGGCCGAAAGCCAGCGCGAGCCTCTTTCTTGTGCCGATCAGGTTGCCGGCAATGCGGATCGAATGGCCTTTCACCTTCTCGAAGAGGAGGGCAGGCCCTCTCTCTTTATCGAACTGGCGTAGGAATTCGGAGATCTCGAATCGTGGATCGACCTCCGTGTCGATGGAAAGCAGATCTCCGTCCTTCTTGAGAAGCTCCAAAAAGTGTCTCAGATCCTTGGTTGGGTTCATGGTGCTTGAGCCTCCTCGTAACCAGCATATCGCGCTTCGTCATCAAATTAAAAATGAAAAATGGGCGGAATTTTATAGTCACCAGGGCAAAAGCTTGATAATAGTGGATGCGCTGAACCTTACGAAGCACCGGCTGAGGAAACAACTTATTGGAAGAACCATCCACCATACCTCTGGCAGAAGAGGTTAAGCCACGGCGCGCTCGATTCAGACTTCAAACCTTCTCCTCCCTGCGCCACTTAGATTACCGTTATCTATGGACCGGTACTTTGCTGATGGGGGCGGGGCAGTGGATCCAGCAAGTGACCCTGGGATGGTTGTTGTATGAACTGACCAGCTCCTCCGTCTTACTGGGGGTACTAAATGGGCTGCGCGCGCTGCCATTCCTGGTAGCCGGCCCGATCGCCGGCGTGGCCGCCGACCGCATGGAGCGGAAAAGGTTGATGCTCGGTACCCAGTACGTGTTAATAGTGACTGCACTGAGCATGGGAGGGTTGGTGGCATCGGGGTTGTTAAAGGTATGGCATATCTTTTTATTCACGCTGATCACTGGAATTGCCTGGTCGTTTAACGAACCAGTGAGGCAGAGCCTAGTTCCGAACGTCGTTCCGAAAAGAGACTTGGTGAATGCCATTGCCCTCAACTCGGCGGGGTTTAACCTCACGAAAATTGTCGGCCCCGCCCTGGGCGGAGTCTTGATCGCTTTGTTTGGCGCCGCCGGCAACTTCTTTGTGCAGAGTGCCGCGTACGCGGGTGTGCTGGTTATGGTCTATTGGATGCATGTCCCGCCAACGCCGAAAGAAGCACGGCGCTCTTCCGCCTTGGCTAATCTCAAAGAGGGTTTCGCCTACGTATGGTCGACCCCTGCGGTGCTGGCGCTCATGATGACAGCCTACGTTCCCCGGATCTTTGCGGTGCCCTATCAAACCTTGATGCCTGTCTTCCAGAAGGATGTACTGGGCGTGGGTCCTGAGGGTCTCGGCATGCTGATGGCTGCTCCGGGGGTGGGAGCAGTGCTCGCCGTGCTCATGCTGGCCACTATCTCCAGCAGGATGAGGCGTCAGGGGTTGTTGCTGCTGGTAAGCCTGGTCTTCCTTGGCGCTTTTCTCATCCTCTTCTCGCAAACCACCTCTTTTTCGTTGGCAATGATGGTACTGGTAGTGATAGGCGCTTTTCAGGTCCTGTTCATGGCCACCACTAACACTATGCTCCAGCTCATCGTCCCCGACGAGTTGCGCGGCCGCGTGATGAGTCTCTACATGCTGGATCGAGGTCTCATGCCGGCCGGCGCGTTGTTCGCCGGTATAACCGCGCACTTTATCGGCGCGCCGGCAACTGTGAGCATGATGGGAGCTATCGTGATTGTTCTGGCTATGGTTGTAGCCTGGCGCGTGCCGCTAATCCGCACGCTAGAGAGCTAGATTTTCTTCATCCCGGCAGAGACGTATGGATAAAAATAATAGATGCGATTCTAAACCCGCAGAGGAGAAATGCTTATGCAAAGATCTTTAATGCTGAGATTGGGCTTGGGTTTAACCGTTACAGCGCTGGTCCATGCTGTTGTAGGTCCCGTCTGGGGCCAGGACTTCAAGACGATCCTGGCCAACCCGGAGCGGCCTCAAAACGAACGGGCGCTCGACGCCAGCCGCAAGCCGGAAGAGGGGCTCAAGTTCTACGGCGTGAAGCCGGGAGATAAGGTGGCCGACATCTTCGCGGCCAGAGGCTACTACACGGCGATCCTTTCTCATGTGGTGGGTCCGCAGGGCGTGGTCTACTCGGCGAACCCGAATGCGCGCCCGGAGTGGACCGATCGCTACAAAAAGCCGCAGTTCGCCAACGTACGGGTCATCGACGGAAGTTTGGACGCGGTCGCCCTGCCTCAGGATGGCTCGCTCGACTTCGTGCTAATCCATCTCAACTATCATGACCTTACACCGGAAGTTCGAACGGCTATGAACAAAAGGATCTTGGGTTCCCTGAAGCGCGGAGGAGTGTATGGCGTTGTCGATCACTCGGCCATAGACGGAAGCGGCAACGAAGTGACGAAAACTTTGCATCGCATCGATAAGGCGCTTGTCGTCAAGGAAGTCCCCGCGGCCGGTTTTGTTCTGGCCGGAGAGGGGCAGATGCTTCGTCGTCCCGAGGATACGCGGGACTTCAACGTGAACAAAGAGCGGGGCAAAGACGACCGCTTCGTGCTGCGCTTTGAAAAGTGAAAATAACAAGGGCATGTTCAGTAACTATTTGGCTCCTACCACATAGTGGTATTCATCCAGCAACCTGAGTCGAGCCGCCCAGCGCCGAAGATAGTTAGGGTCTAATTGATCCTTTTGCTTAAGAAGTGATCAGGAAATAGGCCGACGTTGTGGAAGGAAAACAATTTGCCAGATTCGCTGGCCATTTAGAATAGAGCCTTATAAAGCATTAAACTCCTCAGGAGAGATGCCAGCCTGCCGAAGGAGTTTCCTTAGGATGCCTGGACCAAGTTCGCTGTGCTGGGGAATGGATAGAGTGTATTGGTAACCAGGCTTGGTCATCATGACGTGAGAGCCTTTTTGGCGGGCGATGCTCCATCCGGCGCGCAGAAATTTTTTAACAGTTTCTGCCCCAGAACAGAGCTTGATCGGGTCTGGCACATTACCGCCTAGACAACGACCTCGATAGCTTCCGTCCGATTAAAGGGGTGTTTGGACTCCATTACCTCCAGCCAACCCTCGACAGCCTCCTGGATATTTTTCAGCACTTCTTCTTTGGTTTTTCCTTGAGAAAGACAACCAGGAAGAGCTGGAACCTCAGCTACAAAATATCCAGCTTCATCTTTTTCGATCACTACATGTAATTTCATAAATTACCGAAGAGTATACCCATAGCAACCATGTGGGTCAAGCAGACGATTCTCCGGTCTCTTTTCACTTCTTTTCCCACGGCTTTTCGATCGGGAGATCCAACCGGTTTCCCCATTCTCCCCAGGAGCCGAGATAGTTTCTAACTTTGGGGAAGCCGATGAGTCTAAGCGCAAGATAGGTGTGGGCGGAGCGGTAGCCGCCCTGGCAGTAGGGGATAACCTCCTTATCGGGAGTAACTCCTAATCGGCTATACATTTGTCGAAGTTCCGGCGCGGGTTTGTATCTCCCTTTGGAATCGAGATTATTGACCCATTCGAGATGCACGGCGCCTGGGACCGCTCCGCCTCGGGCCGCCCGAATGGTCCTTCCCATATGCTCATCATCGCTGCGCGTATCCACGATACAGATCGTCTTTTGGTTCAGCGAGTGAAGCACATCCTCGGCCGTGGCCAGCAGTTCACGTCTCTCTGCCGTTTTGAATTGCGCGGCCTTGGGAGAAAGCGCTGCCGTGGGTACCGGGTATCCGGATTCTATCCAGGCCTGGATGCCGCCGTCCAGCACATGAACGTTTTGATGGCCGAAGTATTCCAGAAACCACAGCCCGCGCGCGGCCCGCACGCCGGAGTTGTCATCGTAAAATACCACTTCCTTTTCTAAATCCACGCCGCGCATTTCAAAAACGTGGGCGATCATCGCCAGGAAGGCCTTGAGCGGGGCCGGGCTGGTATCGACGAGGCTCAAGCCGAAAAGATCGAAATGGACCGCTCCGGGGATATGGCCCTGGGCGAACTTTTCTGCCGGCCTGGTGTCAATAAGAATAAGGCTCGATCTTCCCGATTTCGTTTGGAGATCGGCCGGGGTTGTGAGAAGTTCTGGTCGGGTGTATTCTTCGTTTGCCATAGAAGGCTATATAGCACCACTTCGCTCCCGTCTCAAACCATGCTTAGACTTTCCATAAGCTATCACTGGCGCGCCGCCTTTGGGCTGATTGCCGTTTTCCTCTTCGCCACATCTTTTACCTACCAAATCGCTCTGCCGGGAAAAAATCTCTCGTTTCCCCAGGATCACTTTTCCCATCCTGGCTTCAAGACCGAATGGTGGTACTACACCGGCCATCTGGCGACCGAGAGCGGCAAGAGCTTTGGCTATCAGGCGGCCTTCTTCCGCTTCGGCCTGCGCGACCGGCAATCGGAGGAAAAAGAGCAGCCGCCGCTTTTTAGCGATCTCTACCTGACTCACTTCGCGCTCTCGGACAAACAAGAGAAGAGGTTTCTCTTTCGGGAGAGGAGCAACCGCGGATACGGGAATAAGGCGGGCGCTGCGCTCGATCGGCTTCTAGTCTGGAACGAGGACTGGAAGTTGGCAGGTCAAGGACAAAATCATCTCATTGAAGTAAGAGAGCGCGACACAGTTTTGAAGTTGCAGTTGAGCCCGCTCAAGCCGCCGGTTCTGCACGGCGATAAGGGCCTCAGCCAAAAAGGTGAGGGGAAAGGGAGGGCATCGTATTATTACTCTCTTACGCGCATGAATAGCGAAGGAGAATTGGAAATCGGCGGACGAAAGGAGAAGGTTCGCGGCGTAAGCTGGATGGACCATGAGTTTGGCAGTGATCAGTTAGGAGAGGACCAAGTGGGCTGGGACTGGTTCAGTCTTCAGCTCGATAACAAAACGGAAATCATGCTCTATCTCATGCGGAAAAAGGATGGCTCGGTTGATCCCTATTCCAGCGGCACGGTGATTTATCAAAACGGCGGCACGAAACATCTCACCCGCGGCGATTTTCGCGTGGAAGTTTTGGAGAGATGGAAAAGCCCCAAGAGCGGCGGAGATTATCCGATGCGGTGGAAAGTCGCCATCCCGTCCGAAGGGATAGAGCTCGAGATCGCGCCGTTCTTTGCCGAACAGGAGCTAGACACGCGAAAGAGCACGAAGGTCACTTACTGGGAAGGGGCCGTCCAGGTAAAGGGGAGCTACCGAAAAAAACCGATCCAGGGTCTAGGCTACGTAGAGATGACCGGGTATGTGGGGAGGTTGAAGGTATAATGACCGAGAACGAGAAGGCCCTTCTTTTAGGTAGAGGCTCTCAGGCAGGCGCAGCTTCAGTTGATCCGTGAGGGAGGGAGCAGCGACTTGCTGGCTAGACGTGGAGTAGGAGGGATAGGGAAGTTAGGGGATGTGCCTGAGGCGAAACCCCGATCCCCGGCCCCCGACTCCGTTTCTGTCTCCACCTCCCACCCCTACTTCTGGGCCCCCTTTATCCTGGTGGGAGATGGAAAATAGGGTAGAGGGTCCTCACTCTATTTGCGTCTTACATAAATAATAGCTAGTATAACTACTTAGTGGTTGAAAAAAGTTATGTGCGGATTCTCGGTGTGAGGGACCGAATCCGTGTCCGGTTCAAAAAGGATAGAGGTAAGATTACCGGGTTTGTTATTCAGTACGAGACGCTGGTCAGAAACGAATGGCAGGCTGTGGTCCGATACGATACGGCTCATGGCCGCCCGCATACCGATATAATCATGCCGGACGGAACGAAAGAGAAAAGACTCCTCCACTTTCCGAACTTCAACGATGCCTTCTCCTATGCCGAGGAAGACGTTAAGGTCAAATGGGAATATTACCGGAAAAAATATTTTCAGAGGGTAAAAAAGTGAACACAAAGAGCCTGGTATATAAAAATATCGTGCTGAGCACAGAATTTAATAAATATCTGGTCGAGCGTCCGGAAATTGCGGACAAAATTCCGGACAATGCCTTGGTAGTACTTTTACCAGAAGATGATCCGGCTCTGTGTCGGAAGAATCTAGCCCTGGCACATAAGCACAGGGAAAAAAATCAACCAGTCGTGCACGTACGGATCAAGAAGTTGGCTCCTCCTCCAAAATCGCGTTTGGTGCAGCCGCGCCTGAAAGTGGCTCTGTAAAAACTTATTTTAGACATCTCTGCATCAGCCGGTCAAAAAATTCCACCGCCATGTCGATCTCCTCTTTGCTGATCTCGAAAGAGGGGGAGAGACTAAAGACATTCTTGTAGTATCCGCCGATGTTCAAGATTATCCCGTAGCTTTTCCCGTTTTTGTTAAGGTCCCCCTTTAACCCTTCCTGGCAGATCCGCTGGGTCAATTCGGCATTCGGCGTGATGCCGTCTTTCTGGCACAGCTCTATGCGTAGAGCCAGGCCAAGACCGTCCACATCGCCCATGATCCCGGGATACTTCTTTTGCAGCTCTTTGAGTTGCGCCAAAAAGTACCGCCCTTTTTCTGCGACCTTCTTCTCGTAGTCCTGTTCTTCCAGAAGCTTTAAGACTTCCAGGGCGAGGGTTGTTCCCTGGGGATTTGATGCGTAGGTGGAGTGGGTCGAGCCCGGAGGAAAGGTCTTGGGGTTGATGATCTCTTCCGTAGCCCAAACCCCGGACAACGGATTCAGCCCGTTGGTCAATGCTTTTCCAAAGACGATGATGTCGGGAACGATATCCAGGTGCTGGATCGCCCAGAACTTTCCCGTGCGGAAGAATCCCATCTGAATTTCGTCATCCACCAGAAGGATCTTTCTCTCTTCGAGAATTTTTTTGAGGCCCACGAAGTATTCTTTAGGGGGAATGACATAGCCGCCTGTCCCCTGGATGGGTTCCATGTAGAAGGCGCCGAATTCACACTCTCCGGCCTTGGAGTCCCAAAACGAGTAGTATTCGGTGTCAAAGATCTTTTCGAATTGTTTCAGGCAATAGAGGCCGCAGTCCTCCCGCTTGAGCCCGTAGAAGCAGCGGAAGCAATAAGGGTAGGGGACGAAATGGGCGCGGTCGCCGAAATGGCCGTAACGGCGCCGGTATCGGTAACTCGAGGTGATCGCTGTGGCG
>ORJL010122553.1_pt1 | contig 16320 bp, 12 predicted proteins | sample 1779941 | NCBI WGS metagenome assembly ORJL01 (sample SAMEA104232317, study PRJEB22302) | groundwater metagenome | biome: forest; feature: aquifer; material: groundwater | place: USA | collected 2011-08-07 | depth 5.8 m | reverse complement strand
GCGATCGCCACAACCAGGGCCTGGGCCACGTACACGTGCGTATCGTGAAAATACTCCGACGCGAAAAGGCCGATGAGGAAGAGGCCGACCACGCGCAGCAGATTGAAGCTATGGATGATCGCCACCCCGAGCACCGCGCCGATGAGCTTCGATCGCCGGCTGCTCGGATACGCAAGTACCGCCGATAGGTAAATCATCGTCGGCACCACTCCGGAGCACGCCGGACTGACATCGACGCGGAAATGCCCGGAGGCGAGATTCGTCCCCTCGATCAGGACGGGAAAGCCTGCGATCGCACCCATGACCTTCAGCACGAGGCCACTGACGAACGCAATGCCGCGGGCGACGGTCCACGCAATGTCGAGCGACTTTACCAGCGGCGACCAGGTGAGCAGCGTGAAGAACACCGCGATGAGCGTCACGAAGATCGCGACGACTCGAATCGGAATCCAGTTCGCTCCAAAAAACGATTTGAGACGTTTCAACATTCTCTCCAACCAGCCCAGCGCATTGCCGAGGATCCTTCCGGCGCCGCCCCGGAAAGTCAAGCTTGTTCCCGACGCAGATCGGATCGGTTCGGCCTCGGCTTGCCCGACAACACTCAGGAGCGCATTGACACGGGCGCGAACTAGACCATATGGTCGCCTCGCCTTATGGACTCCCGTTGGACCTCCTTCCTGCGCTTCATCTCTCGACTCGGCCAAGTCCTGGCCGTCGCATTCACAACCGCGGTCGCCCTCGCCATCCTGACCCTCTATCTGGCGGCCGCAGGCTCCAATCCGCGCTTTCTACACGCCGTTGTCCGCACCCTCGGCGAACCTTTTTCGGCCCAGCGCACGGAGCATATCGACGTATCCGCACAGCTGTTTCCAGACTCGCACCGCTTGAGCGCCACAACCACCCTCACCTTGCGTAGCCTGGAAGAGCAGCGGCGGCGCTTCTTTTTTCTCTTCAACCCACTTCTGCGACTGCACAGCGTCAGGCTGGCAACCTCCGCCGACCGCGACGCGCTGTCCGTCTACCGTCTGTCCTGGATCATGATCATCGAGCCCAAGCAGCCCGTCGGCAAGGATGAGACCCTCACGGTCACCTTCGATTACGAAGGGATCTTCCCGTCTCCCGCTCCCGATCCCATCGCAACCGAGATCAGTGCACGTAGCGTTCTCCTCGGCCCCGACGCGTTCTGGTACCCGACCGACGCGCAAAGCTTCTTTACTGCCGACGTCAGCGTGACTCTGCCCGCGACCATGACCCTGGCCCACAGCAGCAGAACGGCAACGCGCGTCGAACGCGGAGATCTGCAGGTCGTACGCTGGAGCCCGACACGACCGATTGCCGCGATTCCGATCATTGCCGGTGCCTTCCAGCTCAAGGAACAACAGGCCGGCGAGTCCACGTACCGTCTCTACCTCGCCGATGGCATCGCCCTCGATGCGGATCGCATTCTCGAACACATGACGCGTGCCGATCGCTTTCTGAGCCAGCACCTCGGACCATCGGGTTTCGACACCGTGTCCGTGTACGTCAACCGCGACCTGCGCCGCGGCGTCAATTATGGATGCGGTCTCATCGGCATGTCCATCCGCTACTTCCGCGGCGGCGACGACGGTTTCGCCGTCTTGGCCCATGAGATCGCCCACAACTGGTGGGGCGCCACGGTGGCCGAACAGTGGCTCCGACCCGGCACCGGCGGCCAATGGATCGTGGAAGGTCTGGCGGAGTTCTCCAGCCTCATGGCGACCGAGGAAGCCTTCGGCGCCGACGCCTTGACGCGCCGACTGGCCACCGAGCTCTTCGACCCGGCGCGGCAGCGCGCCATTCGCGACATGTCGATGCTCGACAATGTTTTGACCGAGGCGACCACGCGCGACACGATCTACCGCAAAGGCTCGTACACCGCGTTTCGTCTGTGCTCTCTGATCGGCCGCGAGCCATGTTATGCGGCGCTACGCCAGTTCGTGGAGAAATACCGCTACCACCAGGCTAGCGACGAGGATCTCCAGAAAATCTTCGAAGCACTCGCCGGCCGCAGTCTGAGTGATTGGTTCGCCGATTGGGTACGCTCCGACTCTTTGGCGGACATCAAACTGGCGGGCGACGCGACCGACCAGTTGACGGTGCAGAGCGACGGCAAAGCGCGCGTCGCTGGCGAAGAGCTCCCCCTTTGGCTGTTCCGCGAAGACGGCTCTGAGCCGACGGTGACCTCGGCCCACGTCGGCGACAAGCCTGGCCTCGAGGCTGGGCAATACGCGATCCTAGATCCACAGCTCCATTTTCCAGACGTCGTGCGTCGCAACAACCGCTATCCCGCCACCGATGAGCCGCTCTACGTCGCGGCCGCGCCCGGTGACAAGCTCTTGATCACCACGGGCGAACCGTGGCCGTGGTCGGCGCAGACCATCACCCGCCGCGACGCAGGCGCGGAAAAGCAGAAATGGGAACTACCGCGCGCGACCCTGCAGCCACCCGCGTGGTTTCCGGACGGGGCGCAAATCCTCGTTAGCTACTCCGACCCCGATCAACCTCTGCCGACCATCCTCGTGCTCGCCGCCGACGGCGCGCGCCGGAGCTTGGGCCGCGGCACATCTCCGGCGCTGGCCGGCGACGGTTCGGTCTACGCCGCTCGCAAGCACCGTATCGTTCGCATCGCCCCGGACGGCTCCGAATCGACCGCCGCACAACGTCCGGGTTGGGTCGTCGACCAACCTCTCCCCTCCCCCGATCATAAGCTCCTGGCGTACCTCGCCGCGCGCCGCAACTACGTCGAGCTTCGCCTCGCCGCGACCGATGGCAGTAGCGATCGCGTACTGTTCAGCAACGATCGCGACCGCACACTCCTACGCTGGGCGCCCTCCGGAGACAGGCTCTACGCCCTTGTCGGCGGCGATTGGGACTGGCGCATCCTGGAGATTCCGGTTGACGAGAAGGCGACGCGCGTCCTGGTTCGCGACGCCGCAGCGATTGGCGACTTCGCGGTGTCGCCCGACGGCTCGCGAATCGCCATGACGGCCGCTCCCGAAGGAGAGTACCCAATCAGTCGCAAGCGTCTCTACGTCCTGACGCCGGAAAGTCGCTCCACGCGTGCAATCGACGTTCCCGAGGTGGACCTCGACAGCGTGGCCTGGGATGGGAACGACACGCTCTTGGTCGTCGGAGCGCGTTTGCCATCCGGGCGCCCGTGGATCCTTCCGCAGTCGCGCACGGCGAAGGTCATCTCGCTTGGCGATGGGTCGGTAAGCGACCTTCGTTAGATCGACGCCTCACGCTGAGCGCTTGCCGACGCCGATCACGAAGTCACCGAAGAAGCGCTCCACCCAGTCGCTGCCGACTCGCATCCCGTGGCGTTCGACCTCGGCAACGAACTCGCCGCCGCTGAAACGGTCGTGCTCGGGATGATCGAGGAAGGTGCGATACGACCAGCGCTGCAACGCATGCCGCGTCACCTCCTCGAAGAAGAAGCGTCCGCCCGGGCGTAGCACTCGACCCACTTCTGATACCGCCTGCCGCCACTCCGGGATGTGGTGAATGATGCCGAAGTCAAAGACTGCATCGAACGCGGCATCATCCGCGGCGATGGCGCTCGCATCCCCGACCGACACCTGCCAGCGCCCGCGTGGGTAGGCCTCCAAGCGCTGCCGTGCCTGCTCGACCATGTCAGGGTCGAGATCGAAGGCGTACACGGTCGCCGCACCGAACCGCTGCAGGATGATCTCCGTGCCGACGCCGCGCCCACAGCCGACCTCGAGGACATGTAGGCCATCCGTGCGTCCGCCGAGCTTCTCCAACAGCGGCCCTTCGTACAGACGCTGCACCAGCGCCCGCACCGGGTTGTTCATCAAGGCCTTTTCGATTCGATTGAGCTTCATCTTGCACCTCATCGCGGCGGCGCCGCGCCGCCATCGCCTTAGTCGTTTACGTTGAACCCCATTGGTCGCGAAGCTGCCAGCGTTTGGCCAGGTAGAAGATCACCGGATACACCAACAGCTCCATCGCGAAGCTCACCGAGATACCACCGATCAGCGGTGCCACCAGCCGCCGGGTCACATCGGCGCCGGTTCCGGTCGCCCATAGCAACGGCAACAAGCCGATCATGTCAGTAACCACGGTCATCGTCTTGGGTCGCAGCCTCTTCACCGCACCCTCGTGGATCGCGAGGTAGAGATCATCTTTATTGCGCATGCGGCCTTCGCCGACGAAGCGATCGAAGGTCGTGTCGAGATAGAGAAGCATCACCTGCCCGGTCTCCGCGTCGACGCCGAGGAGGGCGATGATCCCGACCCACACCGCCAAGCTCATGTTGTAGCCCAACGCCCACAAGAACCAGAAGGCGCCGATCAGGCTGAAGGGCACGGCGAGCAGGACCACGGCGACGCGGAACCAGCTCTGATTCGCCACGTACAGCAGCAAGACGATCAGCACCAAGGTGATCGGAATGACCACGGCGAGACGCGCGTTCGCTTGCTCGAGGTACTCGAAGCGTCCCGACCATACACGGCTGTAGCCCTGCGGCAACGGCGCCTCCTGCTCGACGGCGCGCTTGGCGTCGGCGACGTAGCCACCCAGGTCGCGCCCGGCGATGTCGACGAAGATCCACGCCGTGCGCTGGGCGTTCTCACTGCGGATCATCGATGCCCCCGGCGCAATGTGAATCGTCGCTAGCTGCCCAAGCGGAACCTGCACCTTGGCCGGAGTGTCGACCATGATCTGACGCAGAGCCGGCAGGTCGTCGCGCAGCTCGCGCGCGTAACGAACATTGAGCGGGTAACGCTGCAGCCCCTCCACCGTCGTGGTGACATTCATTCCGCCGATCGCACTCTGAATGACGTCTTGCACATCGCCGGTGGTCAGCCCGTAGCGCGCCGCCTCGTTGCGCCGAATGTCGAAATCCAAATAGTAGCCGCCAAGAGTCCGCTCGGGATACACGCTCAACGTGCCGCTGACGGTACGCAGCGCCGACGCCGTGCGCTCGGCGACATCGTTGAGCACCTGCAGATCGGGGCCCAGCACCTTGACGCCCACCGGCGTCTTGATCCCCGTCGAAAGCATGTTGATCCGATTCTCAATCGGGAAAGGCCAGGCATTGGCTACACCCGGAAAGCTCACCGCCTGATTCAGCCCGGTGTGCTGCGTGCCATCGGCGTCCACCCAGCCGAACTTGAGCTCGTCGAGGGTGATGGCGCGTCGCTCCGGCCACCAGCTCTTGAGCAACGGCCACTTCAACCATTCAGGCCAGTCGCTGAAGAAATAGCGCACGGCGCGCGTCCGCCACTTGGCTGCGTCCGGCTTTAACTGGATTACCGTTTCGATCATCGATAGCGGCGCCGGGTCGGTGGCGCTGTCGGCACGGCCGATCTTACCGTGCACGCTGGCGACTTCCGGGAAGGCCTTGATGAGCTTGTCGGTCTGCTGCAACAGCTCCTTGCTCTTGGTCACACTGATGCTCGGGTCGGTCGTCGGCATGTAAAGGAGGTCGCCTTCGTTCAACGCCGGCATGAACTCCTCGCCGATATGCCGCAGCGGATACAGCGTCGACAGCGCCAACAACACCATCATGACGAGGGTGATGGCCGGGTGGCGCATCACCAGCTTGAACAGAGGTTCGTAGGCCCGCATCGAGACGCGATTGATCCAGCTCTCCTCTTCCCGGGGGATGCGACCGCGCACCAAGTACACCATCAGCACCGGCACGATGGTCACGCCAAGGATAGCCCCGGCTACGATCGCGAAGGTCTTCGTGTAGGCCAGCGGCTTGAACAAACGCCCCGATTGGTCGCCCAGAACGAAGATGGGCAGAAAGGCGACCGTGATCACCAGGAGCGAGAAGAACAAGCTCGGTCCCACCTCCTTCGCCGCTTCGAGAACCACCTCGACCTGGTCGCGCCCGACCTCGCCGCGGGCGACGCGCTCGCGCTCGAGCTCGATGTGCTTGTGGGCGTTCTCGATCATCACCACGGCCGAATCGACCATGACCCCAATCGCCAGCGCCAGACCGCCGAGACTCATGATGTTGGCGTTGATGCCGAGCAACTGCATCACCAGGAGCGAGACCAGCAGACCAACCGGCAACACGGCGATGGCAACCAGAGCGCTGCGCACGTGGGCCAGAAAAAAGAGACAGATCAGACCGACGACGATCAGCTCCTCAAAGACCGCTTCGCGCAGCGTATCGACGGCGCGCTCGATCAACGCCGAACGATCATAGGTAGGGATCACGAAGACACCCGGCGGCAGCCCGTCTTCGAGCTCGTAGAGCTTGGCCTTGGCGTCGAGGATCACCTTGTACGCATTCTCGCCGAAACGCGCGATGATGACCCCGCCCACGGCTTCGCCGGCGCCGTTGAGCTCGCCGACGCCACGACGCATCTCGCCGCCGATCTCGAGCGTCGCCACGTTACCCAGCAACACCGGCGCACCACGCTCGCCGACGCCGACCGGTACCTGCGCCAGGTCTTCCAGACCGTGCAGGTAGCCGCGGCTGCGCACCATGTACTCGTTCTCGCTCCACTCGACGACCGAGCCGCCGACGTCATTGTTGGAGCGCTGGATCGCCATGATGACGTCCTTCAGCGGCAATCCGTACGCGTGCAATTTGTGCGGATCGAGAACCACTTGATACTGGCGTACGAAGCCGCCTATCGACGCCACCTCCGAGACTCCATCGACCGCCGTCAACGGGTAGCGCAGCTGCCAGTCCTGAATCCCGCGTAGCTGCGCCAGGTCCTGGTTCGCCGGCAGCAGCGCGCCGCCGTCGAGTGGACAGGTCCCCGCCTTCTCAAAACCGCGCACGCGCTCGAGCTGCGCGCGTTCACTCGCCGGTGCGGCCGCAGGCGCAGCGTACCAGTGGTCGCTTTCCTCGTGATGCCAGACTCCCTTGGGGTGATCGGGACAGTAGTAACCGGGGTAGAGAGCGTACTGATACACCCAACCTACGCCGGTCGCGTCCGGACCGAGCTTTGGCTCGACGCCGCTGGGTAGTCGATCGCGCGCGAAGTTCAGGTATTCGAGCACGCGGCTGCGCGCCCAGTAGATGTCGGTGCCGTCCTCGAACAGAACGTAGACGAACGACAGCTCGAACATGCTGTAGCCGCGCACATAGGTCGAACCCGGTACCGCGAGCATGGCGCTCGCCAGCGGGTAGGTCACTTGATCGTCGACGACCTGCGGGTTCTGGCCCGGATACTCGGTGACGATGATGACTTGCACGTCGGAAAGGTCGGGGATGGCGTCGAGGCGGATACGCGATAGCGACCACAGGCCCAACACCGTCACCAGAAGGGTGACGATGAGGACAAGAAAACGGTTGCGAACCGAGTACTCAATGAGAGTGCTGATCATGCCCAACCTCGGACACCGGCCGTTTCACCGACAGCTTGTCGCTCAAGTGCTTGCGGATGGCCTCGCGCAAGCGGCTCTCGGCGTCGAGCAGGAACTGCCCGCTGGTGACGACGTTCTCGCCGAGCGCGAGCCCAGACAGGACTTGCACCATGCCCTCCTCAGCCACCGCCCCCATCGTCACCTCGCGCGGCTCGAAGCGGCCGTCGCCCAATACTGCAAACGCCAGCTGCCGCGTCCCCGTATCGATCACCGCCTCGCGCGGCACCAGGAGAGCGCGCTCCGCGAGCTTCGAACGCACGTCGGCGCTCGCGAACATTCCCTGGCGCAATCTGCCGTCGGAGTTGTCGAGCACGAGGCGTGCCCGAGCCGTCCTCGACACCGGGTCGAGATGCGGATGCAGGAAGGAGATCTCACCTTCGAGGCGCACCCCCGGAAGCGCGGCCACCGTCGCGGTTACCTTCTCGCCAACGTGGATGAGGGGCAGATCCTGCTCGTAGACCTGCAGGTCCAGCCACATCGTCGAGCGATCCGCCAGACGCAGGACGCGGTCTCCCGCCTTCACTGCGGCGCCGGCATACACCGCCTTCTCGGTGATGTGTCCTGTCATCGGGCTAACGAACGTGATCGTTGCCGGGGCGCGTTCGGCCTGCGCCAGCTTGTCGACCTGATCGCGCGTCAGGCCGAGCAACTCAAGCTTGCGGCGGGCGCTGTCGTAGATCTTGGAGACGCCGCCACTGTCGGTCGCCGGCCCCCTGGCGCGGCGCGAAGCAATCAACTCCTCGATCGCCACCTGCAGATCCGGGCTGTAGAGGTCGAACAGCGGCGCCCCGGCGTGCACGTGCATGCCCTCGACATTGGCGTACAGCTTCTCGATCCACCCTGAGACGCGAAGGTTGATGTCGAGGTGGTTGGGCTCCGGTTCCTCCAGATAGCCGACCGCACGCACGCGCGTGTACACCGTGCCTTCCGTGACCGGAGCGGTGCGCACGCCCATGTTTTGGACAACGATCGGATCGATCAAGATCGCGGAGCCCGAAGCGCCGGTGTCAACCTGTAGCGGCGTCAGCGCCATGCCGCAGATCGGACAGCTCCCCGGCTTGTCCTGAATCCCCTGCGGGTGCATGCCGCAGGTCCACAGTTGCACCTGCTCTTGCTGCTCGTCCGCGCCGCCGGCCGGCGAGGTCGCGATCGGCATCGTAGCCAACGAAGCGAGCACAGCGGCAATCAAGGTGGGAGCCGGCCGCAGCCACCAGCCGACAGCATCTCGCCTGTAAGTTTTCGCCGAGCTCATGATCGACCCTCCTCACCGGACGTCGCCACGTGCGTACGTTGTCCCACGGTCTCGATATCGACGCCCGCCAGCGCTTCCAACTCGGCCAGCCGAATCTCGCGCGCCATGCGCGCCTCGGCCAGCGAGCGTCGCACGGCAATCACAGTCTGCTGGCTTGCGAGCGCTTGTATCAGCATACCGCTGCCGGCGACGTACGTTTGCCGCGATAGATCCGCCGCCAGCAGCGCCACCGGAAGGATCTCCGTCTCGACCACCGCCGCCTGGCGCTCGTTGTTGCGCAACGACAACAGGGTGGCAACGTAGGTAGCGGCGCGGTCCACCCGCGCCTGCCGCAGCGCCGCCTCGCTAGCGTGCAACAAGGCTTCCGACTCGACGATGCGGCCACGGATTTGCGGCAGCATCGTCGATAGGGTGATGGCCGCACCGACAACCTGCTCCATACTGCCGCTGATGCCGGCGAACGGATTGACGTCGGGCAGATATTGGAGCCGTGCCAATTCGAGAGCGTGTTCGCGTCCGGCGACGGCCTGCGCAAGCGATTCGAGCTCCGGGTTCTGCACCACCCCGATCGCCAACAGTTGCGCGTCGTCGGCCTCTATCGGCCTTTGCTCCGGCAGCGACGGCGGCAGCTCTAGAATCGAGTCCGCGCTACGGCCGACGAGACTGTTGAGCCCGGCGCGCTGCTGTGGAAGCTCGGCCTCGAGGTTATGAAGCTCGTTCTCCGCGATCCGTAGCTCGACCGCGGCGCCGACGACGTCTTGCTGCGCCGCGCCGGTGTCGGCTCGCGCGCGCGCCGACGACTCGGTGAGACGCAAGAGAGCGACCAGCTCCTGCTGCAGGCGCAGGCGCTCGCTCACCAGAGCGAGCTCGAAGTAGGCCGTGAGCACACGCTGCTGAAGGGCGAACTTTACGCCTTGCAGGCGGCTGGCCGCGGCGCGGGCCCCCTCCGGAGCGATGCGCCCGGCCGCCAGCACCTTGGTCGGGAAGGACAGGTTCTGCATCGGGTCGAATCCGACCGTCAGCGTGGTGCGATCCCATCCCTTCAGATTCCCGCCCGAGAACAGGTACTCGAAGCCCAGGGAGACATTCGAATTCGGATAGCCCGCGGCGACATCGATGCGCGACACCGCCGCCTGCCATTCGAAGAAGGCGGCCTCGATCTCGCCGTTGGCGAGGAAGGCGCGCTGCAGTAGATCGCTCCACCCGGGCTGCGCCGGCAGCTCGGGCAGCTGCCGCTGTGCCACAGGAATCCGGTACTGGCGCCCTTCCTGTTCGACTCCCTGTCGTTGCTCCGCCGTACCGCGCGGTGCCAACACGCATCCGGCTACCATCATGGGCATGGCGATCAGCCATGCCGTCGCTTTGAAACGCATAACTCCTCCGTGATTCGCAAGCGCGCCGGCGCCGCGGCGCGGACGCGCGCAACCAGCAGCCGCGTGGCTGCCGGATCAAGACGCACGAATCTGGGAGGAATCAGACGATGAGAATGGTGTGGAGTCGAACCGGGGTATCAGGTGGCGATAACCCGTGCCGGCGCGCCGGAGAATGCCCCGCAGGTGCGAGTGTGCAAGCGCTCGTGCCTGGCGACGATCCCACGACGGCGATGAGCCCGTCCTTGCTTCGCGACGAATCGGGAAGCACCGAGGCGCGGTGGAGCTCCGTATCGCGATCGTGTTTGCAGCAGCAGTCGCCACTGGCCACGGTGGTCTGATTGCAGCAACCGTGGGCGCGCTTGACGGCCTGACACGATAGCGCCCGCGCCGGGCATGCCGCTACGCCTGCAAAAGCGAACGTCATTGCCAGCACAGATACGAGAAGCCGCCGCGTCATCGCGCCCGAGACTAGTAGGCGACAGGTGCGGCGTCAATCGGAGAATTCAAGCCACAGTGGTCACACCGCCCGGCGCCTTGGAACTGCAGGCCGTACGCGCGGGCGCCTCGGCTTGCGGCTGACGACCTTGAACTCGCCGCTATCCTGGCGCACGCGCAAGTCACGGAAGATCGCCTCCAGGTCGTAGTTGAATCGCGCCGCGTACTGCTGGCGAATGCGCCGTACCTCTTCGACTATCGGGTCCTTCGCCATTGGCTCAGTCCTCCATGATCTCCTTGAGCGTCGCGTCAGGCTACTCCACGTCTGGAATCGCCACAGTGGCGAGGGCGCGCGCGGTGTGCGGCAGGCGTTGCTGCCAGACGCTGTCGTCGAGGAGGCGGCGCAGGCGGCGGAGGTCGTCGATGTCGTCGATGTCGAACGTCGGCGGCAGCAAGTGCACCGCAAGGTTCAACGCTTCGATGCGAGCCAGGGTGGCGGCTAGAACCTGGTCTGTACCCATGGGCACGGTTTGGAAGATATCGTGCGCCGCGCGCATGGCGACGAGGTAGTAGCCGCCGTCGTCGCTCGGTCCGAGAACGACGTCGACGTCATCGAGACGGCGCAGCGCCTCGTCGACAACGTCGTCGGCCAGATGCGGAACGTCGGCCCCGATCATGACGACGCGGGAGTATCTGTGGGCAAGCAGATGACGGAAGGCATTGTGCATACGCTCGCCAAGCTCGCCCCCCTCCTGGGCGAAGCACGGACTCCGCGCTCCGACCACCGTGGCGAAGTCGGCGCCGGCAGGCTCGTAGGCCCAAACCAGTTCGAGCTCCGAGTGCGAGCCAAAGCGCGCGCCAATGTCGGCGAGAAAGGCGCGATGCAGAGAGCAGGCGGCATCGGCGCCGATGCCGCGGGCGAGCCTGGTCTTGACGCGACCGGGCGTCGGATGCCGCGCCATGACGACGAGGGCGGCGGTTCGGCGGCGCTCCCTGGGCGAACTGTCGTGGTTGGAGCTCAAGGGTTTCCTCGTGGCATGGGATCGTTGGCGTATCTCGTATCTCGAATCTCGTATCTCGGGGGAGCGCCTAAGCATAGTGCTGTGTGCCGTACGGCAAGACGGCGAGATACGAGCGACGAGATTCGAGATACGAGATACGAGATACGCTTCATTCGCCCGCGGGTTTAATGCTAAGGAACGCCGCGTGCCAAGCGTGGGGGCATATACGATCACTGAATTCGCCTCTCCCAGCGGCCGCAAGGGGCTGGCGATTCAGGGCCGCATCGAGATCGGCAACGCCCGTCAGCTCTTGAGCGACGTGCACGCGCGCCTGCCCGCGACCGTGACCGGCGTCGACCTCGACCTCTCGGCGGTCGACTATTTCGACAGTGGTGGCGGTGCCTTTCTCATCGAGCTGCGCCAGCAGCTCGCCGGCCGAGGCGCCGAGCTGCAGCTTGCGCGCTCGACGGCGGCGATCGATGGCTTCCTCGATCTCGTCGACCAGGACGCGCTCCTGCAGCCACACCAACAGGCGGCGGCGCCACGCGGGCGCTTCGCGATTCAGGTTGGCGGCGCGACCCTGCAGGTCTTGGCCGATGCGCGTGAGCTGGTGGTCTTTACCGGCGAGCTGGTGATCGGCCTCCTGGCGGCGCTGCGCCATCCACGCCGCATGCGCTGGCGCGAGACCTGGCTGTATATGGAGCGCTGCGGCATCGACGCGGTGCCGATCGTCGCCCTGATCAGCTTCCTCATGGGGCTGATCACGGCCTTCCAAGCGTCGGTGCAGCTCAGCCAGTTCGGCGCCGACATCTACGTCGCCAATCTCGTCGGCCTCTCCATCGTGCGCGAGCTCGGGCCGCTGATGACCGCGATCATCGCCGCCGGTCGCTCCGGCGCCGCCTTTGCCGCGGAGATCGGGACGATGAAGGTCGCCGAGGAAGTCGACGCTCTCACCACGATGGGCTTCGACCGCACCCGCTTCCTGGTCACTCCGAAGGTCGTGGCGCTCATTCTCATGCTGCCCTGCCTGACCCTCGTCGCCGACGTCGTCGGCATCCTTGGCGGGCTGTTCGTGTCGGTGGTCGGCCTCGATCTTCCCGCGCAAGTTTTCGTGCGCCAGACACGCTTCGCGCTGACCATCTGGGATGTCTTCTCCGGCATCGTGAAGAGCTTGGCGTTCGCCGTCCTCATCGCCGGCGTCGGCTGTCTGCGCGGCTTCCAAGCCCGCAGCGGCGCCGAGAGCGTCGGCCGCGTGACCACCTCGGCCATCGTCGCCGGCATCTTCCTTATCATCATCGCCGACGCCGTCTTCACCGTGATCTTCCAGTACTTGTGAGCCGATGGCCGCCTCCCCCGAAGACAACATCATCCGCGTCGAGCACCTGGTGGCCGGTTACGAGGAGCGCGCGATTCTCAACGACATCAGCTTTACGGTGCGGCGCGGCGAGCGCTTCGTCATCGTCGGCGGCTCCGGCTGCGGCAAGACGACGCTGTTGCGACATCTGATCGGCCTGCAACGCCCGACCTCGGGGCTCGTCTGTCTCGACGGCGACGACGTCGGCAAGGCCGCCGATGAGGATCTCAATCGCATTCGCCGCAAGTTCGGCATGCTGTTTCAGGCCGGGGCACTGTTCGGGTCGCTCACGCTCGGAGAGAACATCGCCTTGCCTCTCGACGAGTACACCAACCTGCCGCGGCACACGATCGACTTGCTGGTGCGCATGAAGCTCAGCATGGTGAAGCTGGATGGGTTCGAGGACTTTCTCATCGCCGAGCTCTCCGGCGGCATGAAGAAGCGCGCCGCCCTGGCGCGCGCAATCGCCCTCGATCCGGCGATCCTGTTCTTCGACGAGCCCTCGGCCGGCCTCGACCCGGTGACGTCGGCGGAGCTCGACGCTCTGATCGTACGCATCAACGAGAGCCTGGGGACGACGATCGTCGTGGTGACGCACGAGCTATCGAGCATTTTCGCGATCTCCAACCGCGTCATCATGCTCGACGGTGAGACCAAGTCGATCATCGCGGAAGGCGACCCCAAGGCGCTGCGCGATCAGCACCCGGACCCGCGCGTGCACGCTTTTTTCAACCGCCAACCCAGCAGCAGCTTCCGCAGCAGGAGGAACAACGGTGGCCACCGAAGCCAATAAACTCCAGGTCGGGATCTTCGTCATCGTCGTCAGTATTCTCGCGGTCGCGGCGGTCATCTGGCTCGGGGCCAGTCGTTTCTTCGAGGACACGCAGCGCGTCGCGACCTACTTCGGCGAATCGGTGCAGGGTCTCGAGCCCGGCTCCGCCGTCAAGTATCGCGGCGTCCCCGCCGGGCGCGTGCAAGCCATCCGCATCGCACCCGACGGCGAGCTCATCGAGGTGATCCTCGATATCGACGTGGACTCGGCCAAGGCCCTGAAGCACGACCTCTCGCTGCGCGCCACGCTCGAGCTCAGCGGCATTACCGGCCTACGTTACATCGAGATCGACCGGCGCAGCGGCGAGGCGCTGATGCAGTCGCCGACGCTGAGCTTCCACACCGACTACGAGGTCATTCCCTCGGCGCGCTCGAGCTTCAAAGCCATCCAGTCGGCGCTCGCCGACGTCTACGACAAGGTGATGCAGCTCGACTTCGCGGGCATCTCCAACGACGCGCGCACGACGCTGCAGGCAGCCAATACGATTCTGCGCGACCCACGCATCAACACGCTGCTCACCAACGTCAACGAGATCTCGCAGTCCGCCACGCAGCTGGCGAAGAACATCGAGAGCATTACGCGCGACGTGAAGCTTGGACCGATCGTCGCCAACCTCACCCAGGCGAGCGCGGATGCACGCGATCTGTTGACCGAGCTCAACACCGGAGCGACCGGCCAGAAGCTCGAGCAGGCGATCGATCAGTTCAATCGCCTCTCCATGAGCGCGCACGAGGTGGTGACCGCTGCACAACTGAGCCTCGACCGCCTCGATCGCGCCGCCAGCAGCCTGCAGAACCTGACCGAGGACGTACAGACGCAGCCCTCGCTGCTGTTGTTCTCGGAGCCACCAGCACCGCGTCGTGAGCCGGGAGGAGCGCCATGACAGTATCGCGACTCCTGGGAGCTTTCGTCGTCACCTGCCTGGCCGTGCCCCTGCTGAGCGGCTGCTTCACCTTCGGCGCGAAGCCCAAGATCGTGGTGCATACGTACCAACTCGACTACGACGCACCCGAGCCCGCCGATGCGTCGCTGCCGGTCGTGGTCCAAGTTGCGCCATTTCGCATCGCCGCCGCCTACGACCGCCAGGCGATTGTCTACCGCGACACACGCTATGCGACCAACACCTACTTCTACCACCGCTGGGCTGCGCGCCCCGCGCGAATGCTGACCGACTTGATCACCCGCGACCTGGCACGCTCGCGGCGCTACCAGGCGGTCGAACAGGCGCCCGGCGGCGTCGCCGCCGACTTCATGATGCAAGCTCACGTCGAGGAGATCGAGGAGATCCCCGCGGCCGCCGGCGCGTGCACGGCGCATCTGCGACTCGGCGTCGTCGTCGCGCGCACACACACGCGCGGCTCGCCCGTCGTCTTTCAGAACACCTACAGCGGCGACGAGGCTTGTCCGTGCAACGCGCCGGAAGCCCTCGCCGCCGCCATGAGTCGAGCCGCAGCCACCATCTCACAGCAGCTGCAGGCGGACCTCGCCGAAGCGATTGCGAAGGACCTGGCGAGCAAGCACCGGTAGGCCGCCTGGTGCGCATGGCGCACCCTACAAACCTGCCCCGACCCGAAGATAATTCACGCGCCAAGACGCAAAGCCGCAAAGGCGAGAGCTGCAGCAACAGCTCACTTGAGTCGCCACGGGGTTCAGTTCGTACTCTGATTCAATTCAGCGCTTTGCCCTTGGCTTCTTCGCGCCTTTGCGCGAGTCATTCTACCAACCCCTTGTCTCTTCGCGGTCTAGGTAGGGTGCGCCCGCGCACCGAAACTTGGCGGACGCGGTTGGCCGATCCTCTCGCAACCCCTCAGTTGACCTTACGCTCGCGCCCTTGCCAGAAGTGCTCGCGACCGCCGCTCACTTCGCGCGCAGCTGTTTGTAGCGGAAGCAGGAGACGACGTGGTCATTGACCAGTCCGACGGCTTGCATGAACGCGTAGGCGCCGGTCGGACCAAAGAACTGAAAGCCGCGCCGGCGCAGCTCCTTGCTGATGCGCTCCGACTCCGGGGTCACGGCGGGGATCTGCGCCAGTGCCGTCCAGCGGTTGTGGCGCGTCTTGCCGCCGACGAGATCCCACAGAAGCGTCGCCAGCCCCCCGCATTCTTCGCGGACCTTGAGGGCCGCGCGCGCGTTGACGATCGCCGACGTGATCTTGGCGCGGTTGCGCACGATGCCGGGGTCGTGCACCAACTGCTCCACCCGCTTCTCGGTAAAGCGGGCGATCTTCTCGATATCGTAGCCGGCGAAGGCCTTGCGGTAGCCCTCGCGTTTCTTCAGCACCAGCTCCCAGTTGAGGCCTGCTTGCGCCCCTTCCAGGACGAGGTGCTCGAAAAGATGCCGGTCATCGTGCGAGGGCTGGCCCCACTCCTCGTCGTGATAGGCGATCATCAGCTCGCTCTTCGGCCATTCGCAGCGCGTCACGGGCGACATCTTCGTTCCTCAACTCTCTTCAATGCGGCGACCATCCGAGTCGCACCATATCGACGGCCGAGACGTTGGGCAACGAAGGTATCTGACGGCCCTCACCCTACCAAGCGCGAGCAGGACGCGGAGACGCGGAGAGGGGAGACGCGGAGACAAGACCACGTGGTCCCCCACGGCCGCAAGGCCAGCTCCCCTCTCCCGCGCCACTTCTGGCGCGGGAGAGGGTTAGGGTGAGGGCCGTTAGATGGAAGCAAGCGAAGTAGTGGTAGGGTGCG
>ORJL010659295.1_pt1 | contig 16325 bp, 17 predicted proteins | sample 1779941 | NCBI WGS metagenome assembly ORJL01 (sample SAMEA104232317, study PRJEB22302) | groundwater metagenome | biome: forest; feature: aquifer; material: groundwater | place: USA | collected 2011-08-07 | depth 5.8 m | reverse complement strand
GGTAGCGCAGTTATGTCATTGCGAGTCATCCTGAGTTCATCGTGAGCCTGTCGAACGACGAAGGACGAATAGGCGAAGCAATCTCCCGAGCTCAATATGTAGCGGAACGCTTCAGCGTTCCAAAAATTACCCTCATTTATGGATTCACTTCATCTTCTCTCTCAACGCGAGAAGCGTAAATCATTTGCATTCGCAGCTCCATGTTCTATATTTTCTTCCCTGTTCTCTTGATTTCCTCGGCCAATGGATGGATGCCGCGTTTTAGATCTTTTGGATTGATTGGGTGCGACTCGATCAGGTAACTGACCTGTTTCCCGAGCTTTGAAAGCTTTGCCATGTCGTCAAAATCGTTTTTCCCAAATTGGCGAGACACTACGCAAAGGTCAATATCGCTCCACGCATGTGGTTTTCCCGCAGCATAGGAGCCGAAAAGAATAAGGTCATCAACCTGAATACCGGCCTTCGCCAACGTTTTTTTGAATTCAGCCGATATTTCTTTAATGTCCCTTTTCGTTAATTTAGCTTTGAAAACCATTTGTATAATTCCTCGCCAATTTTGCAAAACTTTGTTGTAAAAGCCTTGGTAGCTTTCTTGTATAAAGAAAACTTAAAATCGGCATATCGAGCGCGGATATTGAACGTGTTTATGACGGCCAGATCGCGTTGTTGTTCGTCAGTTAAATCAATGTTTGCGATCTTTGTCAGCACAAGCAGATCATGGGTAAAAGGCGGGGTCTTGCCGGTTTTCTTTTGCACTATTCCCTTCAGGGTCTTTTCTAGGTAAAGATGCAGGAAAAAGAGGCAGGCGACGTAGTTCTTTGTCTTGAAAAGCGATTCGCAAGTTTTTTTGTCGAGCCGCGCACTCTTTTTCCAAAAGGCAATGATCTCTGCTAACTCCATGCGCATGTAGATACCACAGTGACAATTTTTTGTCACGCATTATGTAGCGCAGGACTTTAGTCCTGCCAATTCACTTCATCTTCTCCCGCAGCGCTTCCAGCATTTCTTGCACGTCTTTGTCTTTTTTCATCGGGGCGGGCATGAGAGCGAGCATTTGCTTAAGAAATTTCCTTGTGGCTTGCGATGGTTTCTTTTTAAATATAATGGCATCTATAGCAGAGTTGAAATGTTGTCTGGCCTTCTCTTTTAAATCTGCCTCCCAACGGCTGTAGGCAACAATAAAGAACGTTTCAATCTTGGCAATATCAAGGTTGGTATCTGCGGTAAAAGCAGAACTTATTTCTCTATTATCGGTGGAGTTCCAAAGGTTGTTGACTACCGTCAAAACAGCTTCAGTAAGCGAACCAATTTCATTCGGATATAATACAAGGGTAATCCCAAATTGCCTTGTGGCCTCCTTTAACTCACCTTTTTCTATTAAAGCTTTCACCAAATTGCCGAGAGCCAGTTGATTTTTTGGCTCGATAGCCAAGGCTTTTTTATAACTGCTTATCGCTTTATCTAACTCGCCCTTGAGTGCCCAAGCCCAACCGCAATTGATGTAGGCCGGTGCATATTTTGGATCAATCTCTATCGCTCTTGTGTAATCGGCTATTGCCTTATCAAGCTCGTCCGTGCCCAGCCGAGCATTGCCGCGATTGGCGTATGCGATTGCGGATTTTGGATTGATCTCTATCGCCTTTGTATGATCGGCTATTGCCTCATCTAACTTGCCCTTATCTTTCAAATCAACACCGCGATTGGTGTATGCGATTGCGGATTTTGGATCAATCTCTATCGCCCTTGTGTAATGGGCTATTGCCTTGTCTAATTCGCCCTTTTTCTTCCAGGCATTGCCAAGATTGCTATAATCTAAGCTTAAATACTGTCTTAGTGAAAGGGGGGTATAGAGTTTATAATTGGCATTCGAGTTTATGAACATTGGGTCAAAGAGTCTGATTCTTTTGCTAATATAAAGGCCAATGCATAAATGAAACATTGCCGTATCCCTTGGCAAACCTCCAATGGCTTTTTTAATTATAGGGTCCTTTGTTTTCTCTTTTAACAGATCTTCATCTATAAATACCGGCCGAAGCCCCGCCATCTTCATAGCGGCAAATAGTATCTTTGATATTTCGGTGCATTCCCCCGTTATCTTACTTAACGCCTCAAGTGCTGTGTATTCTTCTGAATAATTGCCTTCAACTCTAATTCCGCCATTTGCTTTCAGGTATCCTACAAACTCTCCCAGCCCATCGTCCTCAATTCTATCAATAATCATCTTCCCAAAGAATGATTGCAACATCTTTTCAACCATTGCCCCACCTGGCATCGCCACAAACCAAGTTAATCCCGCCGCCAGCATTTCATTGTATTTCTCCGAACCCTCCGTGATTCCCTTTGCCGTTATAATCCTCTTCAATTCATCTATTGCCGCCTGAATTCTTTTGCGGATATCGGCATCGAAGGTTGTGGCAGGATCAAGATCATCCAGCACCCACGGCAGGGGTTCTCCAAGCCGCCCCTCGATGATCTTTCTATATTGTGCATATTTCTGTGGATCCAGCTCATATTCCTTATCCAGCGCGTATTCCTTGACCTCGTCTGCCTCAACGACCCCGTCCCCCTTGCTTTTGACACACGACCTTGCATCCTTTGCGGGACAGTAAAGTCCGGCATAATTTGTGACATTATACCCGTAGTCCAAGTCAGTGCATGAAGCCCCCGCCTCAAGCAGGTCCTGATATATCCCATAAGCCAGCGGTTCAGATTCTTTCGTAAAATTGATCTTGCAGTCGGTCATTCACCACCTCCATTTATGCGACCACCTACAGTTATCCACTATTATTGTCAAGCCAAAGTTCAGAAAGGCCTTGTCCGGGTAACAGCATTGGAAACAGCGGCATGGCCTGCATTGCCTATATTGGTCTTATTTTGATCTGAAGCTCGTTGATAACTGTGAAATGCCCTCTCAGCTTCTCTTTGTGGTATTTAAAAAGGTGTTTGATAGTCGTTGCTTTCTTGCTTGACTCCTCCGTCGAAAATCTCATTAAAACAATACCTGCAAATATCTTTCCTTGGCGAAAAACCATTTCACCAAAATCCGTATCATTGGTTATCAAAATTCTATTTTCTGTAGCAGCCAATTCAAAGATCTCATCGTCTGATATGCCGCTGTGTTTTTCAGAAACATACAAGACGTCACACCCCAGCTCCCGCAAAGTCATAACCACTGCGCTCTCAACATTCTCATCGGCAAGAAATTTCATTTTCTAATCCTTCGATATAAAATGGATTTGTTCATTCTGAATAGTAGATGCCGCATATTCCAGGGCGGCCTTAATGTCCTCTTCTGAAATTGCCGGATAATCTTTGATTATTTCTTTAACAGCTAGACCCTGCGATAATTTTCGCAATAGCATTTCAACCGTAATGCGAGTCCCTTTTATAACAGGTTTCCCCATCATGATTTTGGGGTCTATATTGATGCGTGAAGTAGTCATGGTTTTCTCCTCCGTGCATTTTATACTCCACATTAAGAGCGCCTGCAATAGATATTTCATTCGACATCGTCAAAGCCTGCTACTCCAAAACTTGCCTGATGGTTTGCCCAACAAAAGCGATGCCGAGGAGGCATTGAAAATTTTGGATAGGGTCAATACTTTGATCAGGGAAAAATAATCCTGCCAATTCTGTAGTTGCCCGAGCTCATCGTGAGCCTGATCCCCACTCCATATCCGGGCTTGGCCTAAACGAAGAAAAGTCATAAGACTGCTTGATTAAGCATAATAAAAGTGATAAAAGCCAAACAACAATGACGTTAAAAAATATAAAAACGATACTTGGGGCACAAAAGTCGGTGTTGGCCAAGAAATTTGGTATCAAGGAAATAGCTCTTTTCGGTTCGTATGTCAGAGGGGAAAATCAAGATGACAGCGATATAGATATCTTAGTCGAATTTATCCAGCCGGTCGGTTTGTTTGCCTTTATGGATTGTGAGGAGTATCTTGAAAAGTTACTTGGTATAAAAGTTGACCTTGTATCAAAAAAAGCATTAAAGCCTTATATAGGCAAGCAAGTGCTTAAGGAAATGATACGCATATGATTGACCTGTTTTTTTGATTGCATTAATGACGCTGCCTCTTTCATCAGCGGAATGACTTTTGACAGCTTTATCACTGACAGGAAAACGGTCAACGCTGTGATCAGGAGCATGGAGGTTATAGGAGAGGCGGCCAAGAATGTTCCTGAATCGTTGCGAAAGAAATATCCTGCTGTCCCTTGGAAGAAAATGGCCGGAATGAGGGATAAGCTTATTCACGAATATTCCGGTGTGGATTTAGAGACAGTATGGAAGACCGCAACAGAAGACCTGCCTTCGATCAAGTCGATGATTTCAAGTGTGTTAGAAGATTTGTAGTTGCCTCATTTATGGGGCCAATCTTTGGAGTAGCAGGCTTCAGCCTGCGCCAGTTGCCCTCACTTCAGTTTCTCTTTCAGCGTTCTTAGCATTTCTCGCACGCCTTTGTCCTTTTTCATTGTGGCGGGCATTCGTGCCTGCATATCCTCGAAAAAATCCGTTGTGGATTTGGAGGGCTTTGTTTTAAAAGAGAGATATTTCAAGTTGCCATTGAATGTTTCCCTAGCTTCTTCATACTTTTTAAATTCCCAGAGCGCATAGGCAAGGGCAAACTGCGCCTCGTAGGCCGAGATATCGGCCCCGCCCGTTTCCTCCTGAAACAGGCTGGCGGAATTTTTCAACCCCTCGGACGATTGCCACTTCTTCTTTGTTGTTATTAATAGATCCTCAACGATAGTTTGATCTAATGCCGCTGCCTTTGCAATATCTGCAATAGCCTTATCAAATTCACCCTTGGCTTCCAAGGCCAGGCTTCGATTATAATATGCCGGAGCAAGTGTGGGATTGAAATATATTGCACTAGAGCAATCAGTTATTGCCTTATCTAACTCGTCCTCGACTTTCCATGCTTCGCAGCGGTTATTATACGCAATAGCAAATTCAGGGTCTTTTTCTATTGCCTTTGTATAATCGGCGATTGCCTTGTCAAACCTGCCCATGGTTGTCCATGCGAACCCCCGATTAACATATGCTAGTGCAAAATTTGGGTCTATATTGATCGCACGTGTATAAAACATGATTGCCTTGTCAGTCGCCGTTTTTCTCCACATAACGCCTTTGTTTAAATAATCCGCGGCTAAATAATGACGCAAGGTCAATGGGTAAAATGACGAATATCCAGCATCGGGATCGATAAATTGTGGATCAAAGAGGCGATGTTTGCCACCAAAATCCAATCCAATACACATATGAAATTCACCATAGGGTCTTTTTCTTATTCGCGTGTCTGTTGATAGACTCTTTCTAATGTCCACATGGACAAAAGCGGGATTGAATCCGGCTATTTTCAATACCGCAAACAAAATTTTTGCTAATTCAGTGCATTCTCCTTTTTTATTTTGAAGTGCTTCCAAAGCCGTATATTCTTCTGAAAGACCCCCCTCCACGCGCAAACCACCCTCTATTCTAATATATTCTGCAAAATTGCTTAAGCCGATACTATCAAGGTCTTTGGCCCGAGCAAGAAACGTTGATAACCCTGCATCCTTGATCGTATCTGCATCGGGTAAACTCACTAAATAAAATAATCCAACCGCTACCTTCTCATTATATTCATCACTTCCTTCCTTTGATCCCTGTGCCTTCAAAATTTCCCGTAGCTTATCGATCGCCGCATATACTTTTTCTCTAATCTCTTCATCGAACGTTGTGGCAGGATCAAGGTCGTCCAGCACCCACGGCAGGGGGTCTCCAAGCCGCCCTTCGATGATCTGCCGATATTTGACCTGCTCATAGTTATCCAGCGCATATTCCTTGACCTCGTCTGCCTCAACGACGCCGTCCCCCTTGCCTATGACACATGACCTTGCATCCTTTTTGGGGCAATAAAGCCCGGCATAATTTGTAACATTATATCCATAGTCCAGAGCACTGCACGAAGCCCCGGTTTCAAGCAGGTCCTGATAGATCCCATAAGCCAGCGGGTCAGTCTCTTTTGTAAAATTAATCTTGCAGTCGGTCATTTTCTACCTCCATTTATGCGACCTCCTATAGTCATCCACCACCATTGTCAAGCCAAAGTTCAGAAATAACAATTTGATATGCAGAGTCTACTATGCTAAACTGCATCCAGTATGTCAGCCATTCTTAAATTCAAATCGTTTGACGAAGAAAGAGAGCAGACATTTGAGCAAATGTATAAAAAGGGGTTCGATCCGAGATCGTTCGAAGGATCTTCCGAAGAGTCGGCTTGGACGGTGCGCGTTTATTATGCCCCCGGCCTTTATAGATTCAAGTCGTTTGAAGATGCACGCAAAGACGATATTGAAAGGATGGTAAAACATGCTTACCTTAAAGCAGTTGACAAAAGTGTGTGAACTTCTCAATCAGCATGGCGTGAGATATGTCGTGATCGGCGGTTGGGCGATCAATATCCACGGCTATGAAAGGGCAACAAGGGATATTGATCTGATCGTTGATGTTTCAGATGACAATATTGCCAAGATCAAACAGGCTTTGGCTTCTGAATTGCCCGAGGCATGCGCGGAATTAAGCCTTGACGATGTTACGCAGAACGTTGTGGTTCGGATGGTGGGAGAAGCTATAGTTGTGGATCTTATGGGCAAAGTAGGGGATGTGGATTATAAGAGAGCGGTCAAGGATGTTAGTTTTGAGGATATTGATGGCGTCAGAATACCAGTGGCTGGTCTTGAAACCATGCTGTATCTTAAAAGCGGAATTAGGGATATCGACAAAAAGGACTATTTGTTCCTCTGCGGAAAGAAAGAATACTTAAAAAAGAAAAAGTAGCTGTAGTTGCCTCTGCCTGCCGGCAGGCGGGTCGAACGACGAAGGACGACGAAGCAATCCCCTAGAGCCCAATATGTAGCGCAGGACTTTAGTCCTGCAGTAAGATATTCACGGCGAGATCGAGCGGGGTGGGGTTCGTGCCAGAATCCGTATATTTTTTAAGGAGTTAGAAACGCGGGGCGGATTTTGGGACAGTCTTTGTAAGCCGATTAAAAATATTTTCATCAAATAATCCAATAATATCAAACTGTTATAAATACCCCTAAAAAAAACACGCAACTTTTATAGATTTCGCCCGATAACACTAGTGGAGGCAAAGGGCCTCTAGAACAAAGGAGTTAAATATGTCAACATTAGTAGAACAAAAAACAAAGGATTTTTGCGAAGACTATCCACTTATTCTAAATTGTCAGAAGGTAGCGGCACCAATCATAAAAAGAGTTGTAGGAAACTGCACTGAGGGCTATCCAGATGACAACCAAATGGTGAAGAGAGAGACTTGCATCGATAAAGAGAGCGTTGACAGAAACAGGACATTAATAGACCAATATTATCCCGCTGGGGCAGGTAGTACACCAACACCCCAGCCCCAACCTGCAGCATCAGCGCCAGGCGCAGCGGCACCGGCAGGTGCTCCGGCTGGATCAAGCGGGGCACCGGCAGCAAGCGCTTCTGATGGGCCCTATTGGCAATTTAGATTGGAATGCCTTAAGCAAGGCAAGACCTTTAATCAAGTCAGCGGCAACTGTGATGGCAGTGGCGGTCCCGCGGCAGCAGATCCGAAGGCTACAAAACGCGATACTGGTTTTGGTTTCGAAATAGCTGGTGAGGCAACGTATTTTAACCTTGCTTCTGAAACGACTAAGTGCATCCCAACGCCAGGTGCTGCGGCTTGTAGAACTTCTCATGAACCATATCCATTTTCTCTAATGGCAGGCCCGCGTTATAATGGTGATAAATTTGCACTGATAGCCAGAGGAGCGTTACTAGTTGCTCCTGGATTCAGTCGTGAAGGTGCAAGTATTCCCTGGAGCTGGCTTGCAAAAATTCAATTACTCGTCGAATTAATGCTGACCGACGAAGTCTCTATGGCAGTGGGACCAGAAGTCATTTATATTCCGGACAGTTATCATTTAGGACATGAATATTCAGGAAATAAGACTCCTGTGGGTGGAAGAGGGGAGGGTCGTTATCACATTAATGATACACTCGATTTCTTTGTGGGTGGTGAAGCACACGTAACTCCTGGTAGTACACCCGATTCTAGAGGGGTTGATAACCCGATTGGTGGTTGGTCTCTTTCGAGTGGATTACTTGTTAGGTACTAGAAATAAAAGGGGGCTGGTCTTTTAATTTTGTGGAGGTTATATGAAAATTTTAAAGAGTTTAACAGCAATGATTTGTGTGGCGGGATTATTCGTTATCCTGTCCACCAATATTGCACGCGCTGCAGACAATATCTGTATCGTGGATGACAGTATTGCGGATCTAAACGCGCCAAACGGCAAGAAAGATCTGGCATCAGCCGTCTATGATGCGTCATATTGGGAAACGGACAACAGCTCATGCAGAGGCGGGATGCAGCTGACCGCGGATAATATCAAACTTGTGATCCCGCTGGAGATCGCGCCAAAGGTCGGAAGCGAAGAGAGCCCCTATGTTATCCAGGGTGTCGCAAGTGACGGCGGCAGGATCGTTATCAATTCTAACTTTGTCAAATCGAAATACCTTAAAGACAATAAAGGCTGTGCCCTGACGATCAAGGGCGGCAAGACCGTGATAATCAAGGACATCGAGCTTAACGGCACGCCCGACGGGGTCGAATTAGACGGCCTTTGCATTGGAGGTGAAGGTTCTGGGAGCGCAACTGTTATCCTGGATAACGTTCTAATATCTGGTTTTAACGCCGGCGCGGCGATCAAGGTCAATGAAAATTCACTTATTATAATCCTTCCCAACGTCAAGATATCGACAGTGAAGCAGGCAATTGTATCTTTGAATACCGGTGCACTGAGCGGTGGTGTGGCCATTCTGCCGACTACGAAGGCTTCCGATGTTGTTGATGTCACGGGGATGCAAAGGTTTCAACCCGACGTTTATTTGTGCCTTGAGGATGTTTTAATGAAGGGGTTCGATGGTGCAAGTGTGGCGTGCGGTGATCTTTCGAACGGCAATTATACCGGCATTTCCACCGTTGGCAGTGTCCCAGAAGAAGAAGCAACAGAAGAAGGGGATGCCAGCGCCAGCAGCGGGGGCAGTGAATATCCCGAATTCAATTTTAGCCTTGAGAGGATAGCAGGAAGCGGGAAGACGGGGACATCATTTTTCGACTCAAGTTATCCGGCGGCGGTCCAGATATTTAAGGTGAGGCCGGGTAGTTCGACCACGAAATTTCAGGTGGAAGGCGCGCTCGTCGAATTTGACCCCCATCAGGTCCCTGAAAAAGCGGATGCCGAAGGTGAATCGGCATTTTGCAGTGCAACCAGGGTTAATTATTTAAACAGGCTTCAGGTCTATGGAATAACGGAAGATAACGGCAGAAAGGCCACATTTATCTCATATGTTGAGCCCCAGACAGATAAGAGCGCCGGAATGGGAATAATGAACACAAATACCAATGATGGCGGTTTCAGGTTCGAGATCGATAAGAAATATAAATCCATTATTCTTATCCCGGAATTTGCAGATTTTGCCTCGCATGGTTCGGCGAGCATAATCATTCCGATTGACAAGGAGAATGACGTTCAGTGCCCTAAAAACGCTGTATTAGGTGGTGGATTTGGCGGTGGTTTCTATGCAAATGAGATTCTTAATTACACGAGCGTCAAGGCATGTCAGCAGGACACGGTGGGTTCACAAGGCGTAAATAATATTGAGCCGGAAGCCGATACGGATGGCGACGGTATCTTTGACTGGCAGGAAATGGTAGTGACAATAAGCGACCTTAAGACGAATATTGATGGCAAAACATATGATGAGATAGCAGCTGCCCTTAAAACAGCAAATACAAAGATTCATTGCGATTGCACACCCGAAATGGTCTCTTGCTGGAATCTGAAAGATTCTGACTATGATGGCGTCCCGGACAACAAAGAGTTGAAGAACGAAGATGGAACCGTCCGTAATAGCAATAATGACGAAAAATTCGATGAGACCGAGTACAAACCCGATACGCGCTCGCCGGATAGCGATGGCGATATGATCCCGGATGGCGTGGAAGACAGGAAAATGGCATTTAATTCCCTGGCAGATGCATATTATTATGTTGATTCAGACGATAACGCATTGAGCCAGTCTTCGCTCTATTCAGACGCTAAGAATGATAAGATAAAATGCAATCTTGGTGCATATAAAATGATCGGTGTTACCTATGGCCTCTATATCGTTGACAGCACCGGAGAGACGAATCCAAAACCACTCAATCTATCTAATCTCAAGAGCAACTCGGATATAATGAGGCTGCAGTGCAGAAATGAGACATCTTTCTATCCCACCAATTTCAATGGTGTCTATGATTTCTTGGAGGACAGGAGCGACTTAAGGACCCCCAATGACATTACTGCGACAATGAATCAATGCCAACCGGGCACAACTGTCGGTATTGCCATGATGAATGACCCGGACGGCCAGTGGGTTAATAGCGATGGTTTTATAATGGATGGCGGCATCCCCAAGCTATTCAAACAGGTCACGGCAGACGGCACGCCTGATTGGGAACTGGTAAATAATACATGTCCAAGCCAAGACGGTGACTTAATACCCGATTGTCTTGAGATGTGGACAATACAGTGCCCCGCAACCGGAGCGATGACGTCAAAGGTGCTCAATCCAAACGCATATGATTCGGACTGCGACGGTATTCAGGACGATCAGGATGTTTGCCCGTTCACGAACAAGAACCTGGCGCAAGGCAACAGTGTCCTGCTTTGCAACCAGCTTATAAATGACTATATTACATCTAAGCCGGCAGATAAAACTATAGAACAGTGGCTGGACGATAAGAAAAAATTGGATAAAGAGACAGATAAATATGCTTCGACGAAGGCGCTCAGTGAATATAGCTGCGATCCAAAGAGGGTATATGCCGACTATGCCGCCCCGATCCTTGCATATTTCCTTGATAGGGATGGCGATGGCAGAAAAGACGGCCTAGAAGATATGAATTTGGATGGCAATCTTGCGGCGGCGGTTGACAATACTGAAGCCGGTTACATGAAGAATGAAACCGATCCGTTAATGTTCGATACCGATGGCGACGTGCTTAACGATTATGAAGAACTCACGGTTTCACATACAAATCCTGTGGATTCCGATTCAGATAACGATGGTTTGAGCGATCAGGAGGAAGTTTCACAAAGTGGAACCGGGAACCTTTCAAAATTTGAAGAGACTGATAAGGCCCAGGAAGGTTGTTTGGCTTCAGTCACAGGCCCCCAGGGTGTGGCTATGGGAAGCGCGGTACTGCAGGATACGGATCCATGGGAGACGGACACGGATAAGGATGGATTGAACGATGGAGTTGAGGTGGCAATTGGGACCAATCCAAACAGCTTCGATAGCGATGGCGACGAGCTGAGCGACGGCGTGGAGACAAAAGGCAATAAGAACGGTAACTGGCCGTGGTATGATGAAGCGACCAATGCACTCATTCCTCCCACGAGCGGAAGTTACGATTTCAGCCAGAGCAACCCCTGCGCGACCGATACGGACAAGGATGGCACCTCCGATGATGCCGAGGTCGCAGGTGGAGCATCACCCTCGCTCTCGGGCGTAGGCTGCCTGATAGGCGACGGGAGCGGAGCGTGGGGTATTGATACCGATTGCGATAGTCTGCCGGACAATTTTGAAACTGCCATAGGCTCTAATCCCAAAGACAAAGACACAGATAATGACGGTCTGATCGATGGCTGCACAAAAGACAGCGATGTTCAGGGTGAGATGTGCTATCATGTGATCAATCAACTGTGGAGCGATACTACGATCAATACGGCAGAGGGCGAATCTAAGCCCGGCCTGGTAGTACTCAATGAAGAGACCGGTCAATTGGAATTTGATAAGAGCTGTCCAAACCAGGGCAAGGACAAGGCAAATATTAAGGAATCTGGAATACTGGATGGCCTGACGAACGGTGGAAGCAGCTTCTGCGGTATTCAGATCGGTATCGACTGCGGTTCGGATTCCGACGGCGACGGCCTGCCGGATTATTACGAAAAGATGATGTTCAAGACGTCCCCCAATAACCCGGACTCCGATGGCGACGGCATCGTTGACGGCATCGAGACCAAGTGGGTCATTGCAAATGAGACGGCTGTCGGTTCGGGGCTCTTTACCTTGCTGACACAGAAGGGGCCCGAGCAATATGTTGCCCTTAGCATGACGAACCCTCTGGATCAGGATACCGATAAAGATACGCTGGCCGACGGTTTTGTCAGTGCGACCAACTTTGAAGACTTTAACTGCAACGGGCGCGTGGATACCGATATCAACGGCAGCCCGATCGAGCTCGACCCAAGGACCGGCAACTCCGACGGCGACAGTTGGGACGACAAGGACGAGTTCTGCTGGGACGGCGTCTGCGGAAGCGGCGGCAATATGAGCCGCGCGACCAGCGCCCAGCGCGAAGGTTGCGGCAACATCGGCGGCGCCGGCGGCGAAACGTGGGGCATGACCCTCATGTTTGTGGTCATGCTGGCGGCGACCCGGGTCGCAGGCACGGTGTTGAAGAGGACGAAACGTAGCCGCAGAGTTTGCGGTGCTAGAGTTAAATGATAATAAAATCCCCCCTAACCCCCCTTTTTCAAAGGGGGGAAAAAGGGGGGATTTGATTGAATTAAGTTGACTCCCCCAGGGGCCCTTGGATGTTTCGGGAAACCGGATGCCAGGGGCCCTATTATTTTAGGGGCTGTTGCGACGAAGGAAGCTACAGCCCCTTATCCTGAGGCCGCCAGAGGCGGGCGAAGAATCCAGTGAACGCACGGGATTCTTCGCTCCGCTCAGAATGACAGAAAATACTTGTAATTGACCACAAGATGTATATATATGACCACAAGTGGTGGTCAAGGGGGTTTATAATGCTAACAAGCCTTTTTTCATCCCGGGCGCGGGTAGATATATTAAAACTTTTTTTGCTTGAACCAGAGAGGCGCTTTTATCAGCGCGAGATCAGCGTGTTGTCCGGCCAAAGGATCATGGCTGTTCAGCGTGAGATATCTAAGCTATTAGAGATAGGATTGCTAAAAGAAGAAAAAGAAGGGAACAGAAAATATTACACGGTTGACCAAGCGTCGCCGATCTTGAACGACCTAAAGGCGATCTTTCAAAAAACCGTTGGTATCCATAAAATAGTGGGGGATGCGCTAGAGCCGTTAAAAGATGAGGTAGAATTCGCCTTTTTGTTCGGTTCCTATGCTCGGGGTGACGAATCGTCAAAAAGCGATGTGGACATTTTTGTGATAGGTGATATCAGCGGGAAAAAACTGGCAGGGGCGCTGAAAAAGGTCAAACCATCGCTTAGCCGAGAGATGAATACGGTCATTTTTACGGTTGACGAATTCAGATCTAGATTACAGAAGAAAGATCACTTTTTAACCACTGTTAACAATGAACCAAAACAATTTGTGATAGGGACCGAAGATGAGTATAACAAAGTTCTTAAAAGATGGTCAGCTAAAAAAGCATAGGACATCAAAGCAAGAGGTCGCGGCATTATTACAAGTCGCCAAAAGGGATGTTGCTGACAGCAAAGTGTCCGAAGTTTCCACTGACCGCAGGTTTGCTATCGCATACAATGCGATTTTACAGTTATCTGCCATCGTTCTGGCGTGCAAAGGATACCGCGCCGCTGGTTGGGCACATCATTAACAACTTTTGAAACTCTGTATGAGATATTAGGGCATGACTATGAGGACTGTATCGCCTATTTTGATCAATGCCGGACCAAACGAAACGTGGCCGATTACCACAGGATTGGCGAGATAACCGAGAATGAGGTTGCGGAGATCATATCGGAGGCGGAAAGTTTTATGAAGATAACGGTCGGATGGCTGAAACAGAATTACCCGCAATATTTGTCTGCTTGAATTTCACACAAGTTAGAAACCCGCTTCGCTGGAGGCTTGACTCCCCCAGGGGCCCTTGGGTGTTTCGGGAAACCGGATGCCAGGGGCCCTATTATTTTCCCTATAAATATTTCGCGAGCTCTTTCCTTAGAATCGATCTGAAGTCCTTCAGTATGGCATGATGGCTTACCGGCAAAAGGACCGATAGCTCACGTTTGAAATCTGTTTTTTCTCCGTCAAGGCATTTCATTACGTTCTTCATCAGTTTTTTATCGATGAATTTGTTAAGTTCAGGATGGCGAAGCATAAAATATAGGTCATAGTAATCGCGGGGTTTCTTTCTGTCTAATAGGGCATTCATTTTGCCGGCCACTATGAGCCTCGCAGGCATGTGGATCAGAGTATAGGGCGGACAGAACTCCGCCACAATGCTTGTGGCCTCTCCGCTCGCCTTTTGCCCCTTTCGGAGCGATACCTCAAATTTCATATCTTCAGAAGCACCGAATATCTCACAATGGATCATGCCAAGATACCCGCCGGAAGTCGGTTTGGCATCTTCATAGGATATGTTGATCCCCGCTTGCGAAATATTGGCGAGTGTCTCAAGGAAGATCGTATCTATCTCATCATGGCGAAATATCCCGTGTCCGGTAAAATCCAGGTCCTCGGAAAAACGGGGGCTTTGATAAATAACGCGAAGGGCCGTCCCGCCCTTAAAGAGCAGTTTGTTCGAGTCCTTGACCTTATAAAGGCTCGAAAGAAAAATGTGCTGGATATATTCGCGGACGACGTTCTTTTCTATAGTCTGGAGCTTCTTAGTAAATTCTCTTATGTTTTGTTCTGTCAGCATAGATTTTATCTGCTATTTTGAGCATGCCCGGCCTTGAATAGAGTTTAATATATTGCATTAATTTCTTACGGCTTATCTGTTTGAGTTCAAGCCTTTCAAAATGGAGAGCCCTCTTTTTCAGATCTATGAAATAGAGGTAATCGGCCAGCGCTTTTTCCGGCTCGGCCATTAAGATCGTTTTGTCCTTGTGCCTTAAAGGTTTATAGCCCGTAAAAATGCTTTTTTTGATCCGAAAATATTGGTAGCAAATATTGGATACTTCAAATGTCCTGGTTGCCTTGGTGGTGACGGAAGTGATACCATAGATCGTTTCCGGGATCATTTTGTGATAGGAAAGCGCGGTATCTAGCGAAACGTAGGAGGGTTCATAAAGGCGATTGGCTGTGACATATTCGTCAGGCATATTGTCGGCCATGGCATAGAGGCTTCCCTTCTTCGACTTTTTAAGCCTGACAAGAAGCCCTTTTTTCGCATTTCGATGGACGAAGAACTTAGCGGCCGTGCCGGTGGCGCCAAAGATGATGACAATATCCCGCGGGCTGAAGATCGAAATTTCCTTCTCTTTCAGCTTTTTTGCTACATTAAGCCAGTTCAATAAGTTAGCCATATTGCTAATTTGATGAATTGGATAATAATATAGTTTTTTGATATGTCAACCGAAATAATAAAGGGGCTAAAAGTCTCCCGTTCGTGGTGAGCCTGTCGAACCACGAATGAGGTGCCCAAAGGGCTATTCGCAAACCGACTCGTCTGCACACGTTTCATAAACCGCCCAGCAGAGGTCGGGTGACTGGCGGAACCAGACTTGGGCGGACCATGTGTCTTTGTTAGGGATGATTTTCATTATTGGGGTGATGTTTGAACCTCCTGTCCACTCACCAAAAAGTTTTTGTAGAACCAGCAGACCCGATTCTGGTTGATAATATTTGTAGAACCAACTCATAGGCCACGAATTATTGCCAGCAAAATCAACTCCAAGACACTCCCCTCCTGATGATACTGATGATGATAGTAATAAAAGCATCAACTCGTCCTGATCTAGTAAGAAATACTGCTGATAGCCATTATCAAAGCATATGAGAGGGTGATCGGGGTTTTGATTTAAGGTGTTGAAATTATTTAACAAATATCATTTTTTTCAAATCTAGCAAATTCTTTATTTTCGATCTATGATGTCTTTCGAGAGGAGACACCATGGAACCATTACTCGAGAACATTTCAGCAATCATTCCGGATGAAAAGATCGACCGCGAACTTTCTTTTCCTTGCCCTGATAGAGGGCCACATCCTGATTTCAAACCTTCTCAACTGTATCGTATCCATCTTTTGCTTCCTCTCAAACGTCTTGTTTCATTTCGGCAGGTTCATAAAGATTTGAAGCATCATAGAGATTGGAGAGCTTTCGCTCGGCTTAAAAACAAAGATCAAATTCCCTCTCTTGATGTTTTGCCCCGGCGGCCACCCAAAAGCGGCCAGTCGTGGCCACTTCAAAAGCGGCCACTCGGATAGCCTTTTTTCCGCAGTAAACTAAGGGCTTTCAAAACAGCGGCGGGACGTTACTCTCTCCTCCATTCAACAAAATGAAAGG
>ORJL010365646.1_pt1 | contig 16330 bp, 10 predicted proteins | sample 1779941 | NCBI WGS metagenome assembly ORJL01 (sample SAMEA104232317, study PRJEB22302) | groundwater metagenome | biome: forest; feature: aquifer; material: groundwater | place: USA | collected 2011-08-07 | depth 5.8 m | reverse complement strand
CTTTCACCGGGAGCGCCGGCATCTTGCCGGCGTGCTGGGCACCTCTTCATTCACTCGCCGGCAAGATGCCAGCGCTCTCGGTGCGACACCGATCCCTCCACGGGCGCCTGTCGCACTTGACCCCGAGCCAAATCGAGGATTTGATAGCGTACGTGCCGCCGCAATGATCTCAAAACCCACCCAAGAAAGTGGCATCCACCCGGACCTGCGCGGATTGGCGTCCCGAAGGGGACTGACGTGCCAAACTGTAAACACGTGATCTGCGTGACCCACAGCCTGTTTCGCCGCTGCGCCGCCGCATTTTTACTGTCGGGTTTCTTTCTTGTGGCCGCCCCCGCCCAGGGAGCCCAACCGGCACTCCGGCCCGTTGGGCTGCGTTGTGAGTACCTCTCGAATCCCGTTGGTGTGGAGGTCCCGCAGTTGAGCTGGATGTTCGAGGCCCGGGCTCGAAACACGAGGCAAAGCGCCTATCGGGTCTTGGTAGCGGCCAGTCCCGCGCGGCTTCGGGCAAACCAGGGCGATTTGTGGGATTCCGGCGTCGTCCGGTCGGGTCAGTCGGTCCATGTCGCTTACGGCGGCGCGCCGCTGGTCTCGCGGCAGCGATGCTTCTGGAAGGTTCGCGTGTGGGATGATGCTGGCGTCGAGTCGGGTTGGAGCAACCAGGCGTCGTGGGAGATGGGCTTGCTCCGCGCCGAGGACTGGCGCGCGGTCTGGATTGGCGGCGGGCCGGAGCGCGAGCCACGCCCACCGGAGGGTTTCTTCAAGAGCGTCAAGGACCTGACGGCGCTTGGGGAAACAGTGCGCGTGGACGGTCGCTCCACCCTCCTGAGGAAGACCTTCGTGGCGGCCAAGGCCCTTCGCGGCGCCCGGGTCTATGTGAGCGGCCTTGGCTACTACGAACTTTACTGCAACGGCAGGCGGGTGGGCGACCACGTCCTGGCGCCGGCAAAGACGAACTATCGCCGGTGGGTGCTGTATGACACTTACGACCTGACCGACTTCCTGCTGCGGGGACCGAACGTCTTGGGCCTGTCCTTGGGCAACGGCTGGTTCAACCCATACCAGAAGTGGTGGGACCCTTACCGCATGCAGTGGTTTGGCTCTAAACGCGCCTTGCTGCAACTGCGCCTCGACTACGCCGACGGCACGTCCGAGGTGGTGGTTTCGGATGGGTCCTGGAAGACCGCGCCCGGGCCGGTCCTTTCGTCTTGTGTCTATGATGGCGAGGTGTACGACGCCACCCAGGAGCAGGCGGGCTGGGATCGTCCTGGCTTCCATGATGCCGGCTGGGACGCGGCGCACGAGGTGGAGTCGCCCGGTGGCAAACTTGTGTCGCATCTCATGCCGGCGATCAGAATCACTCAGCAGATCAAGCCGGTATCGCTAACGAATCCCAAGCCTGGCGTGTATATTTACGATCTGGGCCAAAACTTCGCCGGTTGGGCCCGGTTGAGTGCCACAGGCGCGCGCGGCACGAGGATCACCTTGCGCTACGCGGAGGACCTCAACCCGGATGGCTCTCTCGATACGCGCAGCAACGAGAAAGCCGCCGCAACCGATGTTTATGTCATGAAAGGCGAAGGCCGCGAGGTCTATGAGCCGCACTTCACTTTTCATGGCTTTCAATATGTGGAGGTGACGGGCTTCCCTGGTGTTCCCAAGCGGGGCGATTTGGTGGGGTGTGTGGTTCACTCTGCCTGCGATCGCATCGGTTCCTTTGAGTGCGGGAATGAGCTAATCAACCGCATTCACCGGGCCACGCTCTGGTCTCAGCGGAGCAACCTGATGGGGTATCCCATGGACTGCCCTCAGCGGGATGAACGGCTCGGTTGGCTCGGCGACGCCATGGTCACAGCGGAAGAGGCCATGTTCAATTTCGACACCGCGCTCTTCTACCGCCATTGGTTGGACGGGTTGCGCTATAACCAAAACCCGGCCAACGGCGATATCTCGATCGTGTCGCCGCGTCCCTACGTCACCGACGAACCAGACCCGACTTGGAGCAGCGCCTACCTGGCGGTGGTTTGGCAGTACTACTTGCATTATGGTGATCAGGGATTCCTGGCGGAGCACCTCGACTCCATGCGGCGCTACGTGGACTATCTTGGCACGCAGGCCACCAATCATATCCTGCCCAAGTACTGGATCGGCGATTGGGGCACGATGGTTACCGGATGGCAGGAGGGAGACCCACCTCTGATCGGCACGGCGTTCTACTATGAGGACGCTGTCATCCTCGCCCAGGCGTCCCGGGTGTTGGGCAAACCCGACATGGCGGCGAGATACGACACCCTCGCGCGGCAGATCAAAGATGCCTTTAACCACTCCTTTTATAGTGAATCCAAACAACATTATGAACCAGGGAGCCAGCTCAGCAACGCGCTGCCGATCTCCTTTGGCCTAGCTGACCCGTCGTCCGAGGCGGGGATCTTGGAGAATATTCTGGCGGACTTGGGCCGGCACGATGGGCATTTCAACGTGGGAGTAGTTGGCGCGAAACACCTCATTGACGCCCTGACCCGCCTGGCGCGCGCGGACGTGGCGTATCAACTGGCCACCCGGCGAGGGTACCCCAGTTGGGATTACATGCTTGCGGGACGGAACACACTGAGCGAATTCTGGGACCTGCGTGGCTCGCACAACCACGTGATGATGGGAAGCATTGACGCCTGGTTCTATCGGACGCTGGCCGGCATCCAACCTGATGCGGACCACCCTGGATTCGAACACGTGCGGATCGAGCCCTTCGTTCCAGACTCGTTGTCCTTCGTCCGAGCGAGCGTCCAGACGGTGCGTGGGCGGGTTTCCGTGGAATGGACACAGACCAAGGCGAGGTTGGGGTTGCGGGTGTCGATCCCGGCGAACACCACGGCGACGGTGCGAGTTCCGGCCGGTCCAGACCAACGCGTCCGTTGCACCCCAGCCTCCGACCTGGCGGGGAGACGGGGCGATGCCGCCTTTTATCAGGTGGGCTCGGGAGAATACGAGTTCCGGGTGGATCGCAGTCAATGATGCCCGCCCAACACGATGATTGTTTAATGCTAACCATGTTATTTGCGAATATCAGGTGGGGGCTGTTCCTGGCGCTGGCCGCGCGGCTCTGTTACGGCCAGTCCGCGGGGCAGAAAACGTACTGCAACCCCGTTGATATCAACTATCAGTACAATTTCGAACAGAAGGCCAACAAGATCTCGTTTCGTTCAGGGGCCGATCCGGTGATCGTCAACCACAAGGGCGAGTACTACCTGTTCGCGACGATCTCGTTGGGGTGGTGGCATTCGAAGGACCTGCTGCATTGGAAGTACGTCAAACCCAACGTGTGGCCGTACCAGTGGCCGAAAGAGGACATGTGCGCTCCCGCAGCCCTCTCCGTGCGGGGCGTGCTCTACCTCTTTCAATCGACCTTCGGACAGCGGCCGATTTATTCCACCACCACACCCGAGAACGGCCGGCTGGGTTTGTTCAATCCGCTCTTGCCGTTGATGCCAGGCGCGGATGGTCCCTGGGATCCAGCGATCTTCCACGATGACGACACCGATCGGTGGTTCATGTATTTTGGCTCATCAAACGTCTATCCTATCTCCGGCATCGAACTCGACTTCAGCAAGAAACTCACCTACATCGGGACCGCGAAGGGGCTTATTTACTTGCATCCGGAGGCCCATGGCTGGGAGCGTTTCGGCCAGGACCATCGGGATAGCATCAAACCATTCATCGAGGGCGCGTGGATGACCAAACACAAAGGTAAATACTACCTGCAATATGGCGCGCCGGGGACCGAGTATAATGTCTATGCCAACGGGACCTACGTCGGCGATGATCCACTCGGCCCGTTCACGTACGCGCCCAACAACCCCATCTCCTACAAGCCCGGTGGATTTGTGACGGGTGCGGGCCACGGCAACACGTTCCAGGACAACTACGGCAACTACTGGAACACCGGCACGCCCTGGATCGCCGTCAATTTCAATTTCGAGCGCCGGATTGCGATGTTCCCGGCCGGGTTTGACGGCGACGGGTTGCTTTACTCCAACACCCGCTTCGGTGATTTTCCGCACTATCTGCCCTCGCGAAAATGGACCGGCAAGAACGACCTATTTGCAGGATGGATGCTGCTTTCCTACCGCAAACCATGCGACTCATCCTCCGCCTCTGAGGCCTTCCCCGCCGCCAACGTGACGGACGAAAACCCACGCACGTTTTGGATGGCCAGTTCGAGCAAAGCAGGCGAATGGCTCACTGTGGATCTAGCCCAATCGTGCGAGGTAAGAGCGGTGCAGGTCAACTACACGGACTACAACGCTAACCTCTACGCCAGCGACGCCCATGTCTATACCCAGTTCAAGCTCTACAGCTCGCTCGACGGCAGGAAATGGTCCACGATCGCCGATCTCTCACGTGAAAAGCGCGACCGGCCAAACGCTTACGTCGAGCTGACCAAGCCGGCAAAGGCGCGCTACATCAAATACGAGCATGACTACGTGGGGTCTCCAACCCTGGCGATCAGCGACATTCGGGTCTTCGGCGAGGGCGGCGGCCCGCTCCCGGAGACGCCTGCCAATCTGACCGTTCGGCGGGATGTGGACGAACGAAACGTCTTCGTCGCGTGGGAGAAAGTGCCGGGAGCGGTGGGCTACAACGTCCTGTGGGGGAGCGGCCCCAACAAACTCTACCAGACTTACCAGGTCTTCGCCGATCAACCGACCACCCTCGAAATCCGGGCCTTGACTCTCGGCCAGGGATACTCGTTCGCCGTCGAAGCCTTTAACGAGACGGGCGTTTCCCAACCTTCCGGTGCGGTGAGTGTGCGGTAGGGCAGGAAGCGGGGCCGCCGCGTGAGGCCACGCCGCCTACAACCGACGACCCCACGCCCCTGTAGGCCCGGTGCCCCCACCGGGCGTCCCTGGACCCGGCGAGCGCCGCGTGAGGGCACGCGGCCTACAACCGACGACCCCACGCCCCTGTAGGCCCGGTGCCCCCACCGGGCGTCCCTGGACCCGGCGAGCGCCGCGTGGGGGCACGCGGCCTACAACGGACGCCCCATGCCCCTGTAGGCCCGGTCCCCTGACCGGGCGTCCCCCGAGTATACACGACGCCGCGTGAGGGCACGCGGCCTACAACAAATGGGCAGAAAAAGATTTGCTTTTCAACCGGCGTTGGTCACCATGAGGTATGCGCACAACAACCAGGGTCGCGTTATGTTCTTGCCTCGTTTTCATTGCCGCACAACTCACTCTGTCCGCTGCTGATCCGGTGGTGTCGAATGTGCGAAGCTCGCAACGTCCTGGCACGCAACTGGTGGATATCGCCTATGACCTGGCCGATCCGGACAGCGCCAAGCTAACCGTGAGTGTAGCGGTGTCGGACAATGCGGGGGCCACGTATGCGGTGCCGGCCTCGAGCCTCACGGGTGATGTTGGCGGCAACGTCACCCCGGGCACGCGGAAGAAGATCACCTGGGATGCGGGGAAGGACTGGCCGAACAAGTTTTCGGCGAACATGCGATTTCGGGTGACCGCCGATGACGGTTCTCTGCCACCCGCGCCCACAGGCATGGTCATGATCCCTGCCGGTTCCTTCCAGATGGGCGACACCTTCAACGACTCGCCAGACGGCTGGGGCGAGCGTGCGGTCCACACGGTGTATGTTTCGGCATTCTACATGGACAAGTATGAGGTGACGAAGGCGTTGTGGGATGAAGTGAAGACCTGGGCGACGGCGCACGGTTATAGCTTCGACAATCCGGGCTCCGGCAAAGCCGCCAACCACCCGGTGCAGACGGTGAACTGGTATGACGCGGTGAAGTGGTGCAATGCGCGGAGCGAGAAGGAGGGGCGGGTGCCGGCGTATTACACGGATGCGGGTTTGAGTGTGCGGTATCGGGCTGGTCAGGTGGCGCCGTATGTGAGCTGGAGCAGCGGCTACCGTTTGCCGACGGAGGCGGAGTGGGAGAAGGCGGCGCGGGGTGGGGCGAGTGGGCATCGTTTCCCGTGGGCGGACACGGACACGATCACGCACAGCCGGGCGAACTACTACAGTGTCTCAGACTACGCTTACGACACCAGTCCCACGCGGGGCTATCACCCGACGTTCAACGACGGTGTTTATCCCTACACCAGTCCGGTGGGTTATTTTGCGCCGAACGGGTATGGGCTCTACGACATGGCAGGGAATGTGTGGGAGTGGTGTTGGGATTGGTATGGATCGTACTCGAGCGATTCGCAGACCGACCCACGAGGTCCCGCGTCTGGCTCGTCCCGCGTGGTTCGCGGGGGCGGTTGGTCCGCCTTCGCGTTCGGCTGCCGGTCGGCGTCCCGCAGCGGCAACTGGCCGGCCTCCGGGAGCATCGACGGCGACGGGTTCCGCTCCGTCCTGCGCTCAGGTCAGTGAGATGGAACGGTGAGCGGAGCTGGCGGTCGGAGTCGAGGCTGAGCGAGCCTGCCTGCCGGTAGGCAGGGGACGAGCGAGGACTGAGACGGAGACCGAGCAGCGGAGCGCCAGGACGAGCGAGACGAGACGAATGAAAGAAAGAGAAGCCCGCGCAGCGGTCGCGATTTGTCGCGGAGCGCGGACGTGGGGCGGAAAGGAATTTCCGGACTCCGGTGAGTGAGGCGTGATGCAACTGAAACTTTTCATCCTGCCGGTGAAGAACGTAGCCGCCGCCGAGGCGGAGATGAACGCTTTTTTGCGTTCACACCGGGTGCTGGCGGTGAAGAAGGAGTTTGTGTCGGACGGGGAGAACTCGTTCTGGACGTTCTGCGTGGAATATTTGGAAAGCGCTCCGCCGGGCGATGGGCCGCCCGGCGGCAAGCCGCCCAAGGTGGATTACAGGGAGGTGCTCAAGCCGGAGGAGTTTGAGGTGTTCAGCCGGTTGCGGGAATGGCGCAAGGGCGTGGCGGAGAAGGAGGGCGTGCCGGTGTATGTGGTGTTCAGTAATGAGCAACTGGCTGAGATGGTGCGCAAGCGAGTGGCGAACAAGGCTCAACTGAACCAGATCGAAGGCGTGGGCGCGGCACGCGTGGAGAAATACGGCGAGGCGGTGCTGGAGCGGATGGTTTTCAACCCCGTGCCCGGATGAAGCGTCATGGACGACTGATGGCGAAGATCGCGGACGCGGAAAATCTGCGGCTGGCGTTCTGGAAAGCGGCCAAGGGCAAGCGCGGGAAGGCCGATTGTCTGGCGTTCCGGGAGCGGTTGGATGGGAACCTGGCGGCGCTGGGGTCGGAACTGATGACGGGCGACGTGGCTGTTGGCGAGTACCACTATTTCAAGGTGCATGACCCGAAGGAGCGGCTGATTTGCGCGGCGACCTTCCGCGAGCGCGTGATGCACCACGCGCTGATGAACGTGTGCGAGCCTGTGCTGGAACGTGCGGCGGTGTTTGACAGCTACGCCTGCCGCAAGGGCAAGGGACGGCTGCTGGCGGTGGAACGGGCGCAGGGTTATGCCCGGACGCACCGGTGGTTCCTGAAGATGGACGTCCGGAAGTATTTCGACTCGATCGATCAGGCGACGCTGCGGGAGTTGCTGGAGCGGAAGTTCAAAGATCCGTTGCTGCTGGGTGTGTTTGACCGCATCCTTGCGAGCTACCACACCACGCCCGGACGCGGCCTGCCGATTGGGAACCTGACCTCGCAGCATTTCGCGAATTTTTACCTGGCGCCGCTGGATCGGTTCCTCAAGGAGACGCTCCGGCGCGGGGCCTACGTGCGCTACATGGACGACTGCGTGGTCTGGGGCGAAAGAGGGCACGAACTACGCGACGTCTGCGAGCGGGTGCGGGCGTTTCTTGCGGCGGAATTGAAGCTGGAACTGAAAGCCAACACCGCCATCAACCGGACGGACTTCGGGATGGATTTCCTGGGCTACCGGTTGTTCCCCGGCACTGTGCGGCTGGCTCGGCGGAGCAAGGTTCGGTTTGGGCGCAAGTTCCAGCGGTATGAGGCGGCGTATTTGCGGGGTGAATGGAGCGAACTGGTCTTGCAGCAGCGGATGCAGGCGCTGCTGGCTTTCATAACGCCGGCGGAGAGCGGAGCATTTCGTCGGCATGTCCTGCAACGATTTGGGGTGGTGGCCATAAGGCTCGAACCGCGTGATTCGCGGGGGCAGTTGGAACAACAACGCGATCAACTGCCGGACGGCGAACCGCAACAACAACTGGCCGGACAACGAGAACAACAACAACGGGTTCCGCTCCGTCCTGCGCTCAGCTCAACCCGGCTGCCGGAGGGCGGCGGGGCTGACCCGGCGGCCATCCTGTCCCCGGCGGGAATTCTGCCGGGGCAAATACGCAACCCAAACTCGCCCGGTGCCAGTAGGCTGGCGGAGTCGGCCGAAGACTCCGGGCGGGTTCTTTCCGTTTGATTTTGTGAAGCGACCACTGGAACAACAACGAAATCGGGGGGCCGCGCTGTTCCTCGCCCTAAACTCACCCATCCTTGCGGACGCCGTTTCCAGCGCGGGTCACCCCCCGCAAGGGGGAAGACGCGCCGGGTCAGGGGACCCGGCCTACAGGGGACCGGCGTCCGCTTCGGACGCTGTAGGCCGTGTGTCCTCACGCGGCGAGGGGAGTGACGCCAACCGAAGGAACGTCGCCGGGGGCAGGGCGTGCGGAGCGAGCCTGCCTGCCGACAGGCAGGGGACGAGCGAGAACTGGAGACGGAGACCGAGCAGCGGAGCGGCGAATGATTAAAAACGGTTTTCCATGAAGGATAAGGACCATTCTGAGCGACAGCGGTGCGTTGGCACGGCCGCCGCCAGCGAAAAATGCGCCGGGTCGGGGGACCCGGCCTACAGGCGGGAAGCGGCGTCCGTTTCGGATGTAGGCCGTGTGCCCCCACACGGCGGGGACGCGGGCGTCGCCGGGTCAGGGGACCCGGCCTACAGGGGACCGGCGGTCGCACCTGACAGGCCCCGTCGGCTCCGCCGCCTTGATCGGCTCTGGCCCGACCGTGATGGGAACATCTCTTATCTCATCACTCTTTGTGCGGATGGCCGATCTCGTGTTTTGGATAACGAAATCGTGTTCGAACGATTTGTCAGCTTTCTGCTGGATAGCCCCAAACGGTACGACTGGTTTCCGCATCGGTTTGTTGTCATGCCCGACCATTTGCATTTGATCGCACGCCAAGGCCGTGGGCCGGTGCGTCTTGGCCAATGGATCAAGGCGATGAAAGCGGTCGTAGGCGGCCTGCAGCGACGCGAAGACATGGAGGCCAACGCCGGAACGGGGGATGCCGGTAGCGCCGGGTCAGGGGACCCGGCCTACAGGGGAGCGGCGTCCGCTTCGGACGCTGTAGGCCGTGTGCCATCACACGGCGGGGCTGCGCCCTCGGTCGAAGTGGGAGTCGCCGGGTCGGGGGACCCGGCCTACAGGGGACCGGCGTCCGCATCGGACGCTGTAGGCCGTGTGCCCTCACACGGCGGGGCTGCGCCGTCAACTGGCCATCATCCATTCACACGCGAAAAGCGCTCGTGGCGGTGGCAGGAAGGCTTTCACGATCACAAATTCCGCACGCCGGAGAGTGAACAACGGAAATGGGAGTACATCTGCTTGAACCCGGTCCGTTACGGTTTGGTGGAACGTCCGGAAGAATGGCCGTTTGGCGGCGAGATTCTCTACGAGGACGCGAATGGTCCACGGATCATTCGCGGCACGCCGCCATTGTTGGATGTGGGGATTTTGATTGATGAAGAAGATGAAAAGTGAGCGCGACAAATACGGTGAGTCAGGGGATGCCAGTGGCGCCGGGTCAGGCGACCCGGCCTACAGGGGACCGGCGTCCGCTTCGGACGCTGTAGGCCGCGTGCCCTCACGCGGCGAGGGGCGGCTTGATTCTCAACCGAGCCTGCTTTGGCATGGACCTGCAAACGGGCACCGCCTCCACTATTATGCCCCTGACGCCGAACACATTGAACAGTCACGTTTCATTAATCCCACATGAGTCTGATATGAGAAAACACTGGTACATTTGCGCACGGACTTTTGCTTGGCTCTTTGCGCTCGCCGCGGTTCTCGCTCACGACCTGATCGCAGGCAGCAGCTCCGCCGAATCGAACATCACATCCGTTGACACGCGAGGTTCTGGCTGGCTATTCGGGACGGTGCAGGCGGTGAGCAGCCTTGGGCAGGCTCAGGGCGTTCTGCCGGGCGCCACCGCCGAAATCACTGGCCAAGGAACCAGAACCACTGACGCTCACGGCAACTTCACCTTTGCCGGTCTTGCTGGTGGCACGTATTCGGTCACGGTGCGCAATCCGGGTCTTTACGCATTGACCAAGTCGGTGACGGTCCGCTCCGGAGAGGTTAAGAGCGAGTTGTTTAGTCTCACTGCCGTGTCCGGTTCCGGCACACCCGCTATGGTCAGTTTCTCTTCGCCAAACGGCAAGCACTTCATCAAGGGGATGCCGGGAAACCTGAACTTCGAAGCGGTGGTTGCCTGGAATGGATCGCCGGGCGCGGTCCGATTTCAGGTGCTGGGTGTGTCTCATGAGGGCGTCGCCGAGGATTTGGGGAATGGACAGACGCGCGTGCGGTTGGCGCTTCCTGCTCCGGGCAAGGTGCTGGAGTGCGGCGAGTTCGGCGTCGAGTTGCAGAACGGCGAGGGGAAGACGAGCTTCGCCAAAACGGGGGTCTATTTCAGTCCGATCCCGGGCATCCTCATTCCGTGGTACCGAGACAACATCCCATGGACTCCTTCGGGACTGGCCCTAACGTATGGAGTTGAGAAAAGTCGGGAATGGAAGGCGGGTGTGTTTGAGTTTCGCCTCGGTGGCCAATACACGCTGAAGTTCGATCCGCTGGCGGGTTGCTTTGTCGGAACGGTGGGCCTGCTCGGAGAAGGCGGCCTCACGTTGCCGGCGGGCAAGTTCGAGGTCGAGGGTGCTTTGGAACTCGATGGCAACGGTAGTCTGGCCATTGCCTATGCCGGCTGCGACGGTCCCAATATCACGCCTGCCTGGGAGGCCGGAGCGCAGGGGAAGGTTGGCGGCACAGCCAAGGTAGTGCCAGTGGTGGCGCTCTTCTTCCCTCCGCTGGTGCCGGTGGTGGACGGGTTATTGGTCGTGCCGGTGGTCGGCGAGGTGGTTGGCGCCCTGAAGGTCAAGGTGTACTTCGTGTTCGGCGGGGCGGTGAAAGGGGAATATGAGAACTTCCAGGGCGGAGACTGTTTCTTGGGCTCAACCGGGCTTTCGGGGACAATTACGGTAGGTGCGGAAGCTCAGGCGGTCTTGGAGATGTTCGGAGCCGAGGCTGGACTTTACGCCGGGTTGACGGGATCGCCCGAGTGGGACTTGTGTCCGGACTTCGGTTTCCAGGCTATCACCTTGCGCGGCTACGCGGGGGTATTCACCAAACTGTATGGGTTTCAGACTAAGATCGAGAAGGGAGTCGAGTTGCGTTTCGACTCGTTGGGAAAAGCCGCGTTGGCGAGCCTGGCAGGTGCGGTCGGATCGACCGAGTCGCCCAGATGGGAACCGATCGGCTCCGAACCTCTGCGTTGGGGTGAGGCGAATAGCGTCGTCCAGGACCACCCGGCGCGAGTGGCCAAGGCGAGCGTGGAAGGGCCTGTCCCCCCGACATCAGTCGAGACGGTCGTGACCAACGTCACAGGTTTGTCCATACCCTGTTTGGTGGTCGCGGGCGAAGATTCGACCATTCTTTTCGCGCTGCACGATCCCGCGAAGTCTTGGTACGCCGCAACCGACATCGGAGTGGCCACCGCCACTAACACCACGTCGTGGTCCTTGGACAGGATTCAAGATGACGAGGTAGCTCAGTTTAGTCCACGCGCCACCGAAGTTGGGGCGGACACAGTGTTGGCAGCTTGGGCGCAGGTATCGGGAGACATCTCGACCGCCACGGACCCGTCGCAGGTGGCAACCCACCTGGAAATCGTGGCGGCGTGGTGGGATCGAGTTAAAGGGACATGGACAGCCCCCGTGCAACTTACCTCAAATGCCGTCGTAGATCGGAATCCCCTGCCAGTGGTCTTCGGCGCGACGCAGGGGATTGTCTGGGTTCAGAATGCGGGCGAGGCGGGTTTGGGCAACAACACGAGTGGCGATCAGCTCATGTTCTCGAGATGGACGGGCACAGGCTGGAGCGAGGGGCAGACCCTCTGGTCCGGCTCAAAAGCCATCTTGGGTATGACGTTTGCCGCCGATGGCAACGGAAACGGCCACTTGGTGTTCGCCGTGGATGAGGACGGCAACCTGGAGACGCAGACGGATCGTGAACTGTACGCGGTATCGACGGCCAACAGCGTCTGGCAGCCGGCGGCGCGTTTGACAACCGATACGGTGGAAGACGCCGTGCCGGCGCTGGTCGCACCCAATGGAATGCCGATCTGTGTCTGGAATGCGGGTGGCACACTCACCTATTCTCCGATGAACCCGTGGAAACCGAAGCCGGTGTACGGCGCCGAGACATTGGCAAACGAGGCCGCCACCCTGGCGGGCGTCAAACTACCCGGGGGAGCCGCCGTAGCTTACACCGTGCAGGGTACCAACGGCATCGACATCGTGGCGTCGTTCTACGATGTGGCGCTGGATCGATGGTCCCTGCCGCGCCAATTGACGCATGACGAGGACGCCGAGAGTTCTTTATCGTTAGCCTCGAATGGCACGAACCTGGTGATCGCCTATCTCAAGACCCAGACGCTGCGGACGGCCATGGACGTGGAGATCAATGGGCAGATGCAGCACCTGGAGAGCGTTCCACAGCCGGGCCGCACGGACCTCTGCTTGTTGCGGCACGCGCTCGGGAACGATGTGGCGGTGGTCCCGGGTTCGTTCCGACTGGAACCGGCGAATCCCGCGCCGGGATCGAACGCCACACTCCGGGCAACGATTGAGAACCGCGGAGACTTGTCGCTCCAGAACCTGCAGATAATTTTCTACGACGGCGATCCCCACAATGGTGGTGCCACGATCGGCACGACGCAGGTCATTCCGGGGCCGTTCATCGGTGGCTCGACGCAGGAGGTATCGGCGGTGTGGACCGTGCCCCCGGATTTGCGGGCGCACGACCTCTATGTGGTGGCTGATCCGGCCCTGGCCATCACCGACCGGGATCGCTCGAACAATAGTGCGGCAAGAACCGCAGTGCTGCCGGACCTCACTATCGAGACCTCTTGGAGCGACGACCTGGGTCCTGCGGGGGTGCTGCTAACCAGCCGCGTGCTCAATGTGGGCGTCATTCCGGCTGAGATGGTGGGGATATCCTGGCGTCTGGGGAGCGTGGAGGGTGAGGAAATCGCTCGGACGAACATTATCTCCCTGGCGGCGGGACAAAGCTATGAGGCGTCCTCTGTGTGGGACACCTCGGGACGCTACTTTTCGAGCGCGTTCATGACGGTGTATGCCGTGGTCGATCCCACGAATACGGTGGCGGAACTGGACGAGACGAACAACATTTACCCGCAATCGGTGCGAGTGGTCCCCAGTTGGACTCCGCGCATACTCAGCTTGACCGTGCCCGATCCAGTGACGGCGAGATTGGTCGTGGAGGGAGCAGGGCTCTCGGTGACGAACCTGCTCGTGGAAAGCACCGAATCTCTTGCCAAGCCCATCCAGTGGGGCACCGAAGTCAACGCGGTCATCAGGACGAACGTATCGGGCCAGTTGGAGGTGCAGTTCCCACTGCGCGGCGCTTTGCGGTTCTACCGGATCAAGGCGGAATAAATCTCGGCAGCCAGAAGTGAGAACCCGTTTGAAAACCCGCCGGGTCGGGGGACCCGGCCTAGAGGCGGGAAGCGGCGTCCGCTTCGGACGCTGTAGGCCGTGTGCCCTCACACGGCGGGGATTGTCTGCCAACCGACAGGAACCTCGCCGGGTCGGGGGACCCGGCCTACAGGGCGTGGGGGTTTTGTCCGTCCCTTGTGGGCCGCATGCCCTCACGCGGCGGGGATGTGCCCACAGCCGGAGGAAGCCTCGCCGGGTCGGGGGACCCGGCCTACAAGAGGGAGGCAGCCGCCATTTTGGGGGTTGTAGTCTGCGTGCCCGCGCTGCGGATGGAGGAGATAACCGTGGGGGCTACAAGAGGCGAAAGGCCCACAGGTCTTCAATAATGTGACTACGACAGTATTCGGGCAAGAATCAAAGCAAGGTCGCAAAAACCGACTCTCGTCTCCTCCACACCTGCGTGGCGCTCTGCTTGCAGTCTTAAGCCGACTCTGAGATCATCCAGGAGTGAAAACTATCGCTACGTCACTATTCAACAGGCGGAAACTCGCTGTGCTGCTGGCTAGAGCGGTCCTATCCACGGCGGCCTTACTTCTATCCGGGCAGGCCGCCGACGGTAGCGCGAACTTCCAGTCGCTCTTCAACGGACACGACCTCCGAGGCTGGACCGTGAAGTGCCAGCCTCGGGACAACGACAAAGTGTTCTGGAAGGTGGAAGACGGTGCTCTCGTTTGCGATTCGATGGGGCGTAAGGACCACAATTACGTCTGGTTGATAAGCGACAAGGAGTATGGCGACTTCGAACTCCGGCTAAAATTCCAGGCGTTTCGCGAATCGACGGGCAACAGCGGAGTCCAGTTTCGAAGCCGGTATGACGCGTCGATCGAAGGCGGCTGGCTCCATGGGCCACAAGTGGACATCCATCCGCCCGCCGAGATGTCATGGCGGACGGGCTTGCTCTATGACGAGACCAAAGGGGAGCAGCGCTGGGTTTATCCCAGTCTTAAGGACTGGAACATGGACCCCAAGTTCAAACCGGAGCAGTTTGTCTTCAAGTATGCCGATGACGGCGACGGCTGGAACGATCTGGCGATCCTCTGCCAGGGCACGAAGGTGAAAACGATCCTGAACGGGATAGTGCGCACGGACTGGGATGGGGCAGGGGTGCTCGACAACCCCGCGCACGTGAAGCAGAACGTGGGCCGAGTGGGCCATTTCGCCCTGCAACTCCATTCCGGCGACCAGTTGAAGATCAGGTTCAAGGAGATACGGATACGAACGCTGAGTGAGGGTCGCTGACCAGTGACCGGGGGATCAGTTATCAATGATCAGTAATCAGTAATCAGTAATCAGTGATCAGTGATCAGTGATCAGTGATCAGTGATCAGTTATCAGTGATCAGTTATCAGAATGATCCCGCAACGCGGATTATCGGGGAAAACGCGTCATCGTTGGCTCTGGAATGTGAAGTGCTCTGCTTGGCTCAGTTCTTGCTAGCGAATCTTTAGTTGCGATTTCTCCAGCCGAACAGACCGAGCATTCCCAACGCGCTGAGACCAGCGAGATAGGTGGAGGGCTCGGGAACGGCTTCAAATGTTATTTCATCTGTGAAAGTCCACGGACCATTCGCTCCCAGAGCGATGCGCATCGCATTAGCGCTCACGTTCAGATTATCGAAAACAACCGTTCGGTATTGACCGTCATTAGCCCCACTGGCGGGGATAAGAACCGTGCCGACCAGAGACCATGTGCTTCCTCCGTTCACACTGCTGTAAACTGTCACATTCGGCATCACCACGTCCCCCAGATTATCCTGCACCGTCCCCACTGAAATCTTGTTAAGACTCTTCACCCCGTTGAAATTGAAATCAATATTGACCGCGGGCGTATTAACCCACCCGTCCCAATCAACGCCTCCGTTTGTCCACCAATCCGAGGTCCCATATACGCCGTCCGTTAGCTTGGTGAGGCTCGGATCACTGTAAACAAAACTCCCTGCGCCGGTGGGCTGATCAAACGTATAACCGGCCGGATTAACAATGGCTGCCCGTGAGGTGAAGATAAAAACGAAGGACACCGCTGCTGACGCACAATAGAGTGGAGTTGAAGTGTTCATGCTTTTTTTATCGCTAATGTTACATGATTTAATGATTACCGACGAAGATGGCACAATCAAGTGCGAATCGTCTATACACTTTTGGGACACGTTTGATCACTTTTGGGACATCACCGCCTAAAACGTTGGGAGCCCTGTTCGAACGTTGTTAACGAAAAAGCCGCCCTTTCGAGTCGCTGTGCGTCAATTCTCTGGTGAACCTTTACTTGCGATTTCTCCAGCCAAACAAACCAAGCATTCCAAGTGCGCTGAGACCAGCGAGGTAGGTGGATGGTTCTGGAACGGGCTGCGTCAGGGTGATGGACTCCTCAACTCCAACAAAGTGGCCATACAACGTGTCAGTGGCCACGCCGAACTCAACAACCTCTCCTGCCGTGACGTTAATCCCCGTCAGGCTTCCACCGGGCATCAAGTTGGAAGAGAACTGTGCCGCCGAGTCGGACCTGTACAGGCCGAAAACTGATCCCCTGGATGCGATAGTCGTCCCCCCTACCGAAAGCCACCAATTCGCATCACGCCCGGCGGCACAAT
>ORJL010359957.1_pt1 | contig 16331 bp, 12 predicted proteins | sample 1779941 | NCBI WGS metagenome assembly ORJL01 (sample SAMEA104232317, study PRJEB22302) | groundwater metagenome | biome: forest; feature: aquifer; material: groundwater | place: USA | collected 2011-08-07 | depth 5.8 m | reverse complement strand
GCGCTCCAGCTTTTTGATATAATTGGCAGCGTCGATTCTGAGCGGTTGGCCCGAGCGATCAGCGGCCAGGCGCAGCGCACGGTACCGGTATTCCTGGAGATCAATGTCGGCGGCGAGACTAATAAGTACGGTGTTGCCGTCGAGCAGGCTGCCGGCTTACTGAAATCGGTATCAGCACTGTCCAAGTTGGAAGTGCGGGGGCTTATGACCGTGGCGCCCATCTACTCCGACCCCGGGCAGGCTCGGCCGATTTTCCGCACATTGAGGCGCTTGCGAGACGAGTTGGGGCTCAAAGAGTTGTCCATGGGCATGTCGGACGACTTCGAGGTCGCGGTGGAGGAGGGGGCCACCCTGGTGCGCATCGGCAGAGCGATCTTTAGCAGGTAACAACGACCTGCTCCGAGGGTATTTCCCGGTCTCTTTGAGGGAAGCGAATTGAAAATCGCGTTTATCGGCGGCGGCACCATGGCAGAGGCGATCATCGCCGGGCTGCTTCGCGAGGGCGTTGCCAAGCCCGACTCGGTCCTCGTCAGCGAGATCGTCGAGGCCAGGCGGCTGGACCTCCAGACGAAGCACGGTGTCGGCGTCGTTGCGAGCAATGTCGATGCCGTCGCTCAAGGCGACATTGTCATCCTTGCCGTCAAACCTCAGAACCTTGTCGAAGTCATGGCGGAGATCAAGGGTCGATTACCGGCGAGCAAGTCCGTCCTCTCCATCGTCGCCGGAGCCAAGATAGGCACATTGAACCGCGGTCTTGCGACCGGCGTCGTCATGCGGGCCATGCCCAATACCCCGGGCCAGATTGGTCAGGGCATCACTGTGTGGACTGCCACGAACACCGTGTCCAAAGAGCACAAAGAGCTCGCAAGGCGAATCCTCAAGGCCCTCGGCCAGGAAGTCTACGTCCCCGAGGAAAAGTACATCGACATGGCGACCGCCCTCAGCGCGAGTGGCCCTGCATATGTCTTCCTCTTCATCGAGTCCCTGATCGATGCCGGGGTCTACATGGGAATGTCCCGCGACATGGCCCGCAAGTTGGCGTTGCAGACGGTCCTCGGTAGCGCCCTCATGGTACAGGAGACGGGCAAGCATCCAGCCGAGCTTCGAGATATGGTCACTTCTCCTGGCGGCACCACCGCCGAGGCCCTGCTCTCGTTAGAGCAGTCCGGGTTCCGGGCCGCCATAATCGAGGCTGTAGCTGCGGCCTACGAGAAGGCGCTCCTCCTCGGAGAAAAGGACTAGCAATGCACTTCTTCTACACGTTTATTAACCTGCTGCTGCAAGCGTTGACTTTTGCGATCCTCGCAAGGGTTATAATCTCGTGGCTGCCAATGAACCCTGGCAATCCGATCGTAGTCATACTCGTCCAGATCACCGAACCGATCCTTGCGCCGCTGAGGCGAATCATACCCCGGATTGGGATGTTTGACCTGTCGCCAATGATAGCTATCCTCGTCCTGCAGGTCATCACATGGACCCTGACCATATATGCCCCCAAGTAGCATTTCTGGCGCAATTCCCCTCCTAGACCACCTCTGCTAAAATGGTGCAACTATGAGGTTGCCCATCCCCATCAAAGCCTTACTCTCTAGGCGAGGTCACCTGGTAGCCCTTGGCCTGCTCGTAGCTTTCGCCCTGTTCTTGCGACTCTACGGCATCGACTGGGACCATGGCGGTCTCTACCACCCCGACGAACGCGCCATCCTGATGCACGTCGCTGCGCTCCAGTTCCCCACGGACGATCCGGGTAGCCTTCTCAAGCCCAGTAGTCCCCTCAACCCAGGGTGGTTTCCATATGGCAGCTTACCGCTATACCTGCTTCGATTCGTGGGCTATGTCACTCAACCCGGTGCTCACTCCCTGGACCTCCACACGCTCGCCATCACTGGCCGGGCGATCTCCGCCATATTCGACGTCATCACACTCCTTGTCGCGTACCTCATAGCTTCCAGGCTTTTCGGCAAGCGGGCGGGCCTTCTGACCGCGGCCTTCCTCACCTTCTCGGTCCTTAACATCCAGCAAAGCCACTTCTTCGTGACCGACATTATGGAGGCGACCCTCATCGCCGTGACCTTCTATTTCCTTGTCAAAGTCATGGAGAAAGGCGCGGTATCGAGCTTCGCTCTTGCCGGTTTGTTCTTCGGCCTCGCCCTCGCGACGAAGGTGAGCGCGGCGCCTTTCGCTCTGGCCTTCGTAACCGCGGCAGGGTTTTACGCTCATAGGGAGAAGAACGAGCGCAGCGTTCGTGTTCAGAGGGCCGTTGCGGGACTTCTTCTAGCTGCCGGGATCGCCGTCCTGGCATTCGTCATCGCGCAGCCCTATGGCATCATCGACTGGCGCCACTTCCTCGGTGACATTGGCGAGCAGAGCCGCATGGTCCGGCGCGCTGTCGACTACCCGTATACCCGCCAATACATCGATACGACGCCGTTCCTTTACCAGATACGCCAGCTCGCGACCTGGGGTCTGGGCTGGCCTTTGGGCATCGTCGTCTGGTGCGGGCTTGCCTTTTCCGCCTTTCAGGGAGTCGTCCGCCGCGACAAGAAGCACCTTCTCATCCTGTCCTGGGTCTTGCCGTACTTTCTCCTGACGGGCGCCTTCAACGTCAAGTTCATGCGCTACATGCTGCCCATTATCCCGTTCTTCGCTATCGTGGGCAGCCAGATGCTGTTCTCCGCCTGCGACTGGCTCAAGGCCCACCGTTCGATGTTCCTCTCGCCACGGCTTGTTTGGGTTGCGATGGGGCTGGTGGTCGCAGCCTCGGCCTTCTACGCAGCCGCCTACGCCAACATCTACTCGAGGCCCCAGTCGGCCGACAGGGCCGCCGTCTGGGTCAACGCCAATGTTCCTCCCGGCTCTGTGCTCCTCAACGAGCACTGGGAGGAGGAGTTGCGGGGTCTGGGCAACTACAAGCACGGCGTTCTGAACCTCTACGACGGCGATTCCCTTCAGAAGAAAGTCCAGATGGTCAACTCGCTCGTCCAGGGCGATTACGTCATTTTGTACAGCAACCGTTTGTATGGGACCATCCCGAGGCTCCCCGGGCGCTACCCGTTGACCACCAAGTACTACGAGTTGCTCTTCTCGGGCAAGCTCGGCTACCAGCTCGTGCACTGGGAGACCACGTACCCAAACCTCCTGGGCGTGAGCTTCGCCGACGATACGTTCTCCCGCCCGGGCCTTCCGACCCCTGCGCCCCTGCAGGGCTACAAGCAAACACCCGTGGCACTCGACCTCGGCTTCGCCGACGAGAGCTTCACCGTCTACGACCACCCCAAGGTGCTCATCTTCAAGAAGACGACATCGCTAAGTCCCCCGCAGTATTTCGGCTACCTCGACCAGGTGCTAGTGCCCGACAACGGCGTCATCGGGCAGACCCCGACCCTGGGCCTGATGCTCACCGACAGCGAGGCCAAACAGCAACAGGCTGGCGGCACCTGGTCCGCGATCTTCAGCCCTGACGGTTGGACGAATAAGTTCGCCCCGGTTGTTTGGCTTGGCCTCATAGAGTTGGTCGCACTGCTCTCACTACCGTTGGCACTTGTCATCTTCCGCCGCCTGCCGGACAGGGGATATGTGTTCAGCAAGGGGCTTGGCATCCTCCTTGTCGCGTTCATACCATGGCTACTCGCGAGCCTCCACTGGATGCCTTTCTCGCGAGGCTCCATCGCGGTGGGCCTGGTTGTCATCGCAATGATGTCGGCGTTCTTCTGGTGGCGCAACCGCGAGGAGATTATGGCGTTCCTGCGCTCGAAAGAGCGCCTTATAGCCCTCGAAGAGGCCATCTTCGTCATCTCTTTCCTGGCCTTCGTCTGGGTCAGGATGTGGAACCCCGACCTGTGGCACCCCTTCCGTGGCGGCGAGAAGCCAATGGACTTCGCCTATCTCAACGCGATCATCAAGTCGACCTATATGCCCCCCTACGACCCCTGGTTCGCGGGCGGCTATATCAACTACTATTACTTCGGCCATTTCATTGTGGCAACCCTCACGAAATTCACCGGAATCGTGCCCGAGGTGGCCTTCAACCTCGCCCTCCCGATGTTCTTCGCCCTGACTGCAGCCGCAGCCTTCTCCCTCGTATACAACCTGGCTGAGGTAACGAAGCAGAGTGAGGAGAAAAAGCAACCCTCCCTGGTGTCGAGGCTGCCTTCGCCGGTCTGGGCAGGGATCGCCGCCGTGGCTTTTGTGGTGGTCGTCGGCAACTTCGACGGCATTGTACAGGTAGTGCAGGGCGGCTGGCGAGTCCTCGCCCACGGGCAGCCCTTCGGCTCTTTCGACTTCTGGCGCAGTAGCCGGATGATGCCGCCGGACCCGCCCGGCTTCGAGATAACCGAGTTCCCGTTCTTCACGTTCCTCTTCGCCGACCTCCATGCCCATTTGATGGTTGTCCCATTTACCCTGCTTGCGCTGGGGCTCGCTCTTGCGCTCGCCCTCTCCATCCGGCGCAAGCGCGACCTTGTCGGGCCGACCGACCCGCTCATCTTTGCGACCCTCGGCCTGGTGCTTGGCGCCATGCGAGTCATCAACACCTGGGACATACCCACTTACTTGCTGCTTTCTGGCGCGGCCATCTTCATCGTCGAGTATGCGGCCCGGCGCAGGACCGACTTTGTTCTGCTCCTGTCGGTCATAGTGAAGACCGGCCTGCTGTACGGCCTGACGACGCTCTTCTTCCTGCCGTTCTACCAGCACTATCAGAGCTTCTTCAACTCCGTGAGCTGGAGCGAGACTACTACCGCTCTCTGGCAGTACATGGCGATCCACGGCCTGTTCATCTTCATCATCGCGACCTTCGTAGCCTGGCAGATATGGAGCGCCGCCCGCATGGCGAAGTTATCCCCGGGCCCGACGATGCTCGGCTTCCAGCTTGAGGCTGGCCTCGAGGCTGCGACGCGATACCTTGGCTGGAGGCGCCTCCTCCAGGCAATCGCAGTCCTTCTTTGTGTCGTTGTACTGGCGCGTGTTGGCTATACCACTGTGGCTTTCTTGACCCTGGCTATCGGTCTCATGCTGCCGTTTCTAGTGAGAGAGCTCCGTTCCACCGACGAAGCCATGCCCGCCCGCGTGTTCCCGTTCTCGATGGCGATAATGGCGCTTGCGCTCGGCATCGGCGTCGACCTTTTTACCCTTGCAGGCGACATCAATCGAATGAACACGGTTTTCAAGTTCTACCTCCAGGCCTGGGTGCTCCTCGGCCTGGTATCGGCCTACGTTCTCTGGCGAATGGCCTTCGGTGGAGTCTTGAGGTCTCTCGCGGCACGAATTCCGTGGCGGGTCCTCCTGGTGCTCCTCGTAGCTTCCGTCCTGGCCTACCCGGTCATGGGGACCCCGGCCCGTGCCCGCGACAGGTTTAACCCGCTGCCTCTAACACTCGACGGCACTGCCTACATGGACACCGCTGTTTACAACGACCAGGGGAAGCCCCTCGAGCTCAAGTGGGACAAACAGGGCATCCTCTGGCTCGAGGACAACGTGAAGGGATCGCCGGTGATCGTCGAGGGCCTGACCCCGCTCTATCGCTGGGGTGGCAGGGTCTCGGTGTACACGGGGCTGCCTGCAGTGGTCGGGTGGGACTGGCACGAGAAGCAGCAACGATGGGGTTATCAAATAGGCGTTGATGTGAGAAGGGCCGACGTCGACAGGCTCTACACCACAACACAGACGGACGAGGCGGCTTCGCTACTTAAGAAGTACGGGGTGGCCTACATCTACGTGGGGCAGTTGGAGCACTCATATTATCCGGCTGCAGGGCTCGAGAAGTTCGACCGCATGGTCGGCAAGGGGCTGGCCCTCGCCTACGAGAACCCTCAGGTGCGGATATACAAGGTGGTATCGCTGAGCGGGAGCTAGGAGGCCGGCGCTTTGTATTTCGGGTATGACCCCAGCACCTTCAGCATGCTCGTCTCGGCCCGGACTCTACTTAGCACCTCGTGCACTAGCTTCTCTTCGCGGTGCCCTTCAAGGTCGATGAGGAAGATATAGCTGCCGAGCCCCGACTTGGTGGGCCGCGACTCTACCTTCGCGAGGTTTATGCCTCTCGTCGCAAACTCCCCGAGAACGCTGTAGAGCTGGCCGGGCTTGTCCTCCGAGAACGAGAATGCGATTGACGTCTTGTCTTGACCCGTCGGTTTGTGGTCTTCCAGGGCCAGCACCACAAACCGGGTAGTGTTGGCCGCGTTGTCCTGTATCCCGCGCGCCGCCACCTCGACCCCGTAAATCTCGGCAGCTCGCTGAGGTGCGATGGCCGCCGCTGTCGTCTGGCTCGCCTTCATCTCCTCGACAGCGGAGGTGGTGCTCAGCGCGGCAACAAGTTGAGCCTTCGGGAAGCAACGCTCCACGAACTTGCGGCACTGCCCTATCGCCTGGGGGTGCGAGAAGATGACCTGAACGGTGTCGATCGCCGTTCCCTTCTTCACGAGCAGGCACTGGCTGATAGGCAACACCAGTTCTCTCTTGATGAGCAACCGCGAGTCCTGGATCAGCAGGTCTAGGGTATCGGGCACCGACCCGTCGAGGCTGTTCTCGATGGCGGCGACACCTTCATCAGCCATCCCGGAGCTAACCGCCATGCCGACCGCAGGGACGCTCGGGAAAGGCAGGAGCTTGGCCTGGGGATCATAGAGCAAGGCAGCCTGTTCGGTGAACGTGCCGGGAGGACCCAGGTAGCCAATTCGCTTAGTCATTTCGGCCTCATTCCTGCGAGATTATACTTGCATCCTCAGTACAGTTCAACTTCTGCTATAATCAGCCTGAGTTTTGGGGCGGTGGGTGTCCCGTAACATACATGACAAGAGCGAAGGATGACGACCGGAAACAGCAAGAACGGCTTCGAGGAGAGGCTCAAGGACCTCGAGGAGAAGCTCAAGGGAATCGAGAGCGTACAGGAAGAGCGCTTCCTGCTTGTCATGAAGTTCTTCATAGTCCGCAACATAAGCATCCTGAGTTTGATGGTCGAGCAGCTTCCAGCCCCGGCCAGGATCGTCGCCGAGGCCCAGAATATGATTAGCGAGAATACCAAGAAGATATTCGACGCCAGTAACCTCGAGGAGATCCGTGAGATAGACATGGCCCTGCAGGACCACCTGCGAGGTCTCCTCGCAACATTCAAGAGGTAGCCACCAATGGCGTTAGCTTCCGAGACCACCATCGTTGTTAAAATAGGCGGCAGCACTCTCGGCCAGCACGACACGACCCTACAAGACCTTGCCGGTCTCCAGAAGAAGGGCATCACTCCCATTGTAGTCCACGGTGGCGGCAAAGCTATAACCCAGTGGCTCGATAAGCAGGGCATCCCGACCCGTTTCGCTCGCGGACTCAGGGTCACCGATGCTGCGAGCCTCCAGGTGGTCGTGGCAGTTCTCGCTGGCCTCGTTAACAAAGAACTTGTCGCTGCTATCAATGCACAGGGCGGCAAAGCCGTCGGACTGAGCGGCGCCGATGGAAATCTCATCCGCGCCCGTGTCCAGGACAAGGAGTTGGGGTTCGTCGGTGAGGTCACCAAAATCGACCCGGGTCCTATCATTGCACTGGTCTCCCAGGGTTACATGCCTGTCATCGCTCCCATAGGGTGTTCCAACGGGGGCGGCTCCGGACTTCTGAACATCAACGCTGACACGGTAGCTGCAGAGTTGGCGGTGGCTGTGGGCGCCGGACGGTTAATCTACCTTACCGATGTTCCTGGAGTGGGGGACTCTGACGGCAAGGTAATGCCTGACCTCTCGCAGTCTGAAGTGAAGGAGATGGTCGAGTCCGGGGTCATCTCTGGTGGCATGATACCCAAAGTCGAGGCGTGCCTCCGTTCCCTGGAGGTAGTGAAGGCCGCCCTCATCGTCGATGGAAGGCTTGCCCACAGCCTGATGGAAAGCGTTTCTGGCAAGGTGCTGGGCACCAGGATTCGCCGGGAATAGCACCATGCAGGCGCGACGAAGGCCAAACGGTCAGCGGCCCGGTACCCCCACTAACGGGGCCGACCAGCACAACCGCCATCACCTCGCCTTCGTGGCATTAACCCGCGTCCTGGCAGTGCTCATCGGCCTTGCCTTGTTGGGCGTCATCCTTTCTATAGCCAAGACCGACTACACCGAGTGGCTCTGGTTCGACTCGGTAGGCTACCGCGAGGCATACTCGACCATTCTCTTCACACGCATCTGGCTTTTCTTCGCAGGTGCACTTGTGTTCGCGGCGCTGCTCGGGCCAAACTTGGTTCTCGCCCGGAAGCTCTCCGTCAAGCGCGCCCTCTTGGTCCTCTCTCCGGAGGCCGCCACTCTGGTGCTCAGGCTGGTCAAATTTGCTTCGATAGCCCTGGCCGTTGGCGCAAGCGTCGTCTTCGGCTATGTGGCCTCGGCCCAGTGGGAGACCGTCCTTCGTTTCTCCAATGCCGCTCCCTTTCTCGATGCCAGCGGCCAGCCCGTCCTCGATCCGATGTTTGGCCGGAACCCGTCATTCTACGTCTTTAACCTCCCCTTCTACCGCTTCATCCAGTCCTGGCTCCTGGGCGCCTTCGTCGTGACGCTTGTCTCCTGCGTCATGATGTACATCATCGACTTCGGCATACGGGGCTTTCGCCTCACCTTCATTCGAGGCGTCAAGGCCCATCTTTTCATTCTGGCCGCCATCGTCATGGTGCTCATCGGCTGGAGCCACTGGTTCGACATCCAGGAGCTCGTGCTTGCATCCAGGGGGCTTCACGGGACCCTGTTCGGCGCCAACTACACCGACTCGACAGCCACCGTCCTCGCGCTCAGGCTCATGCTCGGCACAGCCCTGGGCGCCACGGTCCTGATCCTGCTCAACATCTTCTTCAAAGGCGTGGTTTGGGCTGTATCCGGAGTGGTCCTCTGGTGCGCGGTTGCCGTGGCAGTCGGGGTTATCTATCCAGCCGTCGTCCAGAGGTTCCAGGTGGAGCCCAATGAGTTGACTCTGGACACGCCGTACACCGTGCGCAACATCAGCATGACCCGACTGGCGTATGGCCTCGACCAGGTACAGGTCCGGGAGTTCCCTGCCGCTAATACCATCTCGCCCGATGACCTCGTTCGGAACATCTCAACCCTGGACAACGCGCCTCTCTGGGGCCAGCAACCGATGCAGGATGCCTTCAGCCAGTCCCAGATTCTCAGGCCCTACTACGCGTTTCCTGGAATCACCTCCGACAGGTACATCGTCGAGGGCCGCTACTCGGAGGTCATGCTTGGCGGCCGGGAGTTGTCGCCCGACAAGCTACAGCAAGAAGCGAAGTCATGGGTGGCCAGGCGTCTCCAGTATACTCATGGCTATGGTGTTGCGGCGAGCCTCGCTTCAACAGCCACGACTGAAGGGCGCCCCGCCTTCATCGTCCAGGGTGTCCCTCCTGAGGGAACTATCCCTGTCCAGCAGCCGCAAATCTATTACGGTGAGAGACAGGACGATTACGTCCTCGTCAACACCCTGACGCGCGAGTTCGATTACGCCGCAGAAAGCGACATCCCCGAGTTCACAACGCACGAGGGCAATGACGGGGTGAAGCTCGACTCCATCGTGAAGAGATTGGCCTTCACTCTGAGGTTTGGCGACATCAACATCCTCATAAGCAACCAGGTTACTCTCGAAAGCCGTGTACTGTTCCACCGCCAGGTCCAGGAGCGTGTGAAACAGGTCGCTCCATTCTTGACCCTCGACCGCGACCCGTACCTTGTCATAGCCGATGGCAGGTTGTGGTGGGTTCAGGACACCTATACAACCACCAACAGGTTCCCCTACTCCCAGCGATACAGGAGCGATATTAACTACATCCGCAACAGCGTCAAAGCCGTGGTCAACGCCTACGATGGCTCCGTCGACCTCTACGTCTTCGACCCTAGCGACGCCATCATCAGGACGTACGAGTCCATCTTCCCCGGTCTCTTCAAACCGGCAGGGCAGATGCCCCAGGCCCTCAGGGACCACGTCCGTTACCCCGAGGACTTGTTCGCCGCACAGGAGGAGATGCTCCGGACTTACCATAACACCGACCCAAGGGCCTTCTTCGCCAAAGACGACCTGTGGAACCGGCCAACCGCTCTCGTCAACGGCAAGCCGCAGCTCATGGACCCCGCTTACTCCGTTGGACGCCTTCCGTCGGGGCACAAGGATGAGTTCCTTCTCTCAATCCCGTTTACGCCGCTGAACAAGTCGAACCTTGTCGCGTGGTTGGTCGCGCGAAGCGATGGCGACAAGTACGGCAGGCTCATCGCGTACACCGTTCCGAAGGGGAAGCAAATAGAGGGCCCGAGTCAGATCGAGGCGCGCATCAGCAAGAGCCCGACTGTCTCGCAGCAGTTCGCCGCCTGGAGCCAGCAGGGGGTGCAGGTGATCAGGGGCAACCTGTCGATGGTGCCGCTGGACAACTCCATCGTCTATATCGAGCCAGTGTTCCTCCAGACCTCAGCGCTGCGCTCTCCCGAGTTGAAGAATATCGTACTGGTGGCTGGAGATAAAGTCGTGATGGAGCCAACCGTCACGAGGGGTATCGCAGTCCTGCTTGGCCAGGCCATCCCAACCGCCGTCACTCCCCCCCAGCCATCGCAGGGAGGGGTGTCCACCGCACCTTCCTCTCAGGGCGTAGACCTGGACGAGCTCATCTCTACTCTGGAGAAGCTCCTCGACCAGTTGAAGCAACTTAAGCAAGGGAACTGACGCAGGATTCGGTGTAAGGAGACCACGGATGCTACTGCACATAACCGTGCATGAGATTGGCTTTGTCGCAGGCATAGCCCTGGGTGGCGTTCTGCTGGGACTGCTCTTGGGCCTGGGCGTCAAGGGCCTGCTTGGCCGCGACCGGTCCAACCGTCAGGGGTAGACCGCGATCCCCTGAAGTCCTGTCGTTTCCGGGAAGCCAAGCATGAGGTTCATGTTCTGTATCGCCTGCCCGGCGGCGCCCTTCACCAGGTTGTCGATGCAACCGATGGCGATGAGCCGGCCGGTCCGCTCGTCGATGGTCGGATAGACCAGGCACATGTTGTTGCCGAGGGTATGCTTGGTCTGAGGCGGCGCATCGGTTACCCTCACAAAGGGCTCGCCTTTATAAAAGTCCTTGTACAGCGCGACCAGGTCCTTCTTCGCGTTCTTCCCCGAGAGCTTGCCTGCCGCCAGCTTCCCGTAGCACGAGCTCAGAATGCCCCTCGTCATGGGTATCAGGTGCGGCAGGAACGTCACCGATAGCTTCATCGAGTGGTTCAGGCGCCCCAGCTCCTGGGTGATCTCCGGAAGATGCCTGTGCCCTTCGAGGGAGTAGGCCGATACGCTCTCGTTGACCTCAGAGAAATGCGTTGTCATGCTGAGAGTCCGTCCGGCGCCTGAGACGCCCGATTTACTGTCGACGATAATGTCGCCTTCGATCAGCCCTTCTTTGACTGCAGGGGCGAGGGCCAGAATCGCACTGGTGGGGTAGCACCCCGGGTTGGCCACCAACTTCGCCCTGGCGACCTCTTTTCTGTGCAACTCTGTGAGTCCGTATACCGCCCCCTCGAGAGAGGCCGGGTCGGGATGTTTGACGCCGTACCACTGCTGGTACACCTCGGCATCCTTCAAACGGAAGTCGGCGCTGATATCGACGACCTTCACGCCCCTTCGAAGCAGGGGCAGCACCGCTTCAGCGCTCGCCTTGTGCTGGAGGGCCGAGAACACCAGGTCGACCTCGCCTTTGAGGTCAGCGGTGATCGTCAGTCCGAGGTCTGCCAGGTGTGGGAACACATCGCCGAGCTTCTGCCCGGCGGCGCTTCTCCCTGTCACCGACGTCAGCTTTGCATCCGGGTGTCCCTGAAGCAAGCGGGCCAATTCGATGCCCGCGTACCCTGTTACATTGAGGATTCCAATCTTCACGCCAGCGCCCTCTCGACAAGAATTGCCCAAAGTATAGCCCACACCTTCAGTACGGACAAGGGTAGCGGCGCAGTAATGTCCATGACAGCCCCCACTCTTGAGCCACATTCCTATTGGCTGTACAATCTCGACAAGGTTCCCCAAGGATGTGCTCATGCTCCCGATCATCTGCTTCGTTGGCGACTCCGGCTCAGGCAAGACCACTCTCCTCGAGAAGGTCGTCGGTGGTCTGTCGAAGCGTGGCGTCAGGGTCGCCGCCGTGAAGCATACCCACCACGATGTCCCTCTCGACACCCCGGGAAAGGACACAGCTCGCCTCGCCCGGGCCGGGAGCGAGGTGGTTGCCCTCATCACGTCCAAAGGCCTGGCATGGTTCCAGCCCACGGAAGAGGAGCCACCCCTTACGGAGCTTGCCGCCACTCTTGAGGGCCGGGTGGACATCATCCTCGCCGAAGGCTACAAGCACTCCGACCACCCGAAAATCGAGTTCGTGAAGCCTGGAGCGTTGCCGGCTAGCCCGGCCTCCGAGCTCATCGCAGTGGTGTCTGATGGTGAAGCGTCCGTCGAAGTTCCGCGCTTTTCGCGTGACGATATCGAAGGCATTCTTGGCTTTTTGCTGGAGAGGCTTCCGATCTCTTCCTAGCTTCCACGGGTCGGGGCCGTTCTGTCTTGACACTTACCTAATGGAAGCATAATATGAGGTCGTAGACTACGTGTTCTACTCAAAACACCTTAAAATAAAGCGTGAAAGCAAAGAAAGGAGAGGTTTATCGTGGCCCCCATAATCGCTGTCATTGTCGCCATCGTGGCGCTGGCAGTGGGGGCTGTGACTGCTAGTCTAATCCAGAGGACGCTTCAAGCAGGAAAACTACGTGTCGCTCAGGAACAGGCAAAGAAAACACTTCAAGCGGCCGAAGCAAAGCACGCGGAACTTCTAAAAGAAGCCAAAGAAGAGGCCAACAAAGTCCGCGGGGCCGCAGAGACCGAGTATCGAGAACGCAGAGCAGAACTGCACCGGAATGAGAGGCGACTGGCTCAAAAAGAGGATAACCTCGACCGTAAACTTGACAATCTCGAACGTAGAGACCGAAACCTACAGGTTAAAGAGAAAGAAATAGAGGCCCTAAGGGGCCAGGTTGAGGAAATACGGAAGAAGCAAATCACAGAACTCGAGCGTGTTTCAGGCCTTACGACCGAAGAGGCCAAGGCACAACTCTTGAAGAGCCTCGAGGCTGAACTGGAGCACGAAGCCGCGAAGAAGATCTATGAAGTTGAGCAGCGCATAAAGGAAGAAGCAGAAGTCAAGGCCCACAAAGCAGTCGCCCTGGCTATTCAGCGCCTCGATACAGACGTAGTTTCCGAGACAACAGTCACAGTTGTCCCCATACCCAGCGATGATATGAAAGGGAGGTTGATAGGGCGCGAGGGCAGGAACATCAGAGCTCTCGAAGCCGCGACGGGTGTCGATCTTATTATCGATGACACTCCCGAGGCTGTTACCCTGTCAAGCTTCGACCCAATTCGCCGTGAAACCGCGCGCGTCGCTCTCAATAAACTCATGCTCGATGGCCGGATCCAGCCCGCTCGTATCGAAGAGATGGTGGAGAAGGCCCGGCAGGAGGTCGACGAGAGCATACGCAAGGCGGGCCAGGAGGCCATCCTCGAGGTGGGTGTGATGGGGTTGAACCAGGAGTTGGTCAGCCTTCTGGGTCGCCTGAAATACCGCTACAGCTACGGACAAAATGTCCTCAAGCACAGCATCGAAGTTGCTCACTTGTGTGGCATGATCGGCTCCGAAGTGGGCGCCAAGGTGCAGATCTGTAAGACTGCGGGCCTGCTCCATGATATCGGCAAGGCCCTCAGCCATGAGATGGAAGGCGGTCATGCCGAGATCGGCGGCGAAATCGCCCGCAAGTACGGCATCCCGGCCGATATCTCCATGGCCATCGAAGAGCATCATAGCGACGACCGCGTCAACCTTGAAGCCTTCATCGTCGCAGCCGCCGACGCCATAAGCGGCGCCCGGCCCGGCGCTCGCCGTGACACCGTTGAGAACTACATCCGCCGCCTCGAGGCGCTGGAGCAGGTCGCTAACGGGTTTGATGGCGTGGAGAGGTCTTTCGCCATCCAGGCAGGCCGAGAGGTCCGCATAATGGTCAAGCCGGACAAGATCGACGACATGGCCGCCGCAAAGCTGGCCCACGATGTCGTCAAGAAAATCCAGGAGACCCTGGTCTACCCGGGCCAGATAAAGGTCACCGTCATCCGGGAGACCCGGAACGTAGACTACGCAAAGTAGTGGTCGCTAGGCCGCTTGAGTAGGCTGGAGGGGACCCTCCAGCCTACTTTGTTGTACTCGTTATAGTCGGTCTTTCACTTTTTGGGCGAGGGAGCGCGTCATCCCGACAACCGCTGCTATCTCGTCCAGGGGCGCTTCTCGTATCGCCTGAACAGAACCGAACCGCTTCAACAGGGCCTTCCTGCGTTTGGGGCCAATGCCGGGCACCTCGTCCATCGCCGAACCGAGGCTTCGCTTCGACCTGAGCGCCCTGTGGTACGTGATGGCGAAGCGGTGGGCCTCGTCCCTTACCCGTTGCAGCAGGTAGAGGGCCTGGGACTGCCTCGGCAGGACTATGGGGTCTGGCATATCCGGTACGAAGAGTTCCTCGAACTGTTTGGCGATGCTGGCGAGCGGCATGGAGTCGAGGCCCAGCTCCAGCATGACTTGGAGGGCGGCGTTCAGGTGCCCCTTGCCTCCATCGATGAGGACCAGGTCTGGGACGATGCTCCAGACGTCGCCGTCTTGCTTGGCCTGCTCGGCCTCCTGAGGGTTCTGGACGGCCTCGCCCAGCCTCTTAAACCGCCGCCTGAGCATCTCCTGCATCATCGCATAGTCGTCGACGCCTTCCACGGCCTTGATCTTGAACCGCCTGAAATGGGAGTTCTTGGGCTGCCCGTTCTCGAACGTCACCATGCTCCCAACGGCTGACGTGCCCATGATGTTCGATATGTCATAGCACTCGATGCGCTTGGGAGGCGCAGGAAGGCCAAGCTGCTCCTGCAAGTCTTCCAGCGCGGCTGCGACTGCATCCCTGTCCGCCATCCACTTGACCCGGCTAAGGTCGAGGCCCTCCTTGGCGTTCTTGGCAACAAGGTCGACGAGCTTACGCTTCTCGCCCCGGCTAGGCACCCGAAGGTAAACTCTTGCCCCGCGTCTCTGCCCGAGCCATTCACCCAGGACCTCTTCGTCCTCAACAGGGTGCTGGAGCAGTATCGAAGGCGGCACAAAGAGCGCGGAGGCGTAGTACTGCTTCACAAAGCCCGTGATAATCTGGGGCGGGCCTTCCTTCTCAGTGCCCTCGAGAATGAAGTGGTCGCGGCCGATCAGGTTGCCCTTCCGAATAAAGAAGACCTCGACCCATGCCTCGTTGCCGCCTTCGGCCAGGGCGATGATGTCCTCATCACCCATGGCAAGCGAGACAGCCTTTTGCTCCTCGGCCACCTTCTCGATAGCGTGCACCTGGTCTCGAAGCAGGGCGGCGCGCTCGAACTGGAGTCCCTCGGAGGCAAGCTCCATCTTCTTCCTGAGGTCGTGCAGCACCTTCTCGTGTTTGCCTTCGAGGAAGAGGATGACTTCGTCGATGACCTCGCGGTACTCCTCCTTGCTGACGGCGCCGATGCAAGGCCCTACACAGCGCTTGATGTAGAAGTCCAGGCAAGGGCGAACATCGGTCCCGGTGATGGCTTTGGTGCACGAGCGGTACGGGAAGAGGCGTTTGAGAAGGGCCATGGTCTGCCGGAGCGAGTGGGCGCTCGCGAAAGGGCCGAAGTACCTGGCGCCATCCTCGACGACACGGCGAGTGAAGTCGACCCGTGGGTAGTCCTCTGCCAGGTTGATCTTGATGTAAGGGTAGTTCTTGTCGTCCTTCAGGCGTATGTTGAAACGGGGCTTGTGCTTCTTGATGAGGTTGTTTTCGAGGAGCAGCGCCTCGGTCTCCGAGTCCGTGACGATGTACTCGAAGTCCGCCACCTGGGGCATCATCTCGATGGTCTTTACACTCAGGTCGGATGGCGGGCCGAAGTAGGAGCGGAGCCGGTTGCGCAGAATGAAGGCCTTGCCGACGTACAGGACGCCGCCCCTGGCGTCGCGCATGAGGTAGACGCCGGGCTTCATGGGTGTCGCGGCGAGCTGTTTGGCTACGAGGGATGCGTCCATATCAGGGAATTCTAGCACGTCCAGGTGCTAGCAACTGAGGCGGCCAGGCCCCGGGTTGATTGGCTACCTACCGGACGACGATTGCCGCCACCACAAGGGCGACAACGAGCACCGTTGTGACTACGGTGATGGCAAGGAGATCGGTCCTGAGGTACGGGGCGGCAGGCAACTTGTTTTGGGGAGCAGGATGGGCCTTCGGGGCCGGGCGCGGTCGTGGCGGCTCCGCGACTGCTGTACTGTCAGCCACGGGACTCGAATCGGCCGGTACAGAATC
>ORJL010768299.1_pt1 | contig 16337 bp, 16 predicted proteins | sample 1779941 | NCBI WGS metagenome assembly ORJL01 (sample SAMEA104232317, study PRJEB22302) | groundwater metagenome | biome: forest; feature: aquifer; material: groundwater | place: USA | collected 2011-08-07 | depth 5.8 m | reverse complement strand
TGTGTCCTGCCCCGGCGTGGGCAATGCCTGCCTGGTCCAGTATTTCTATAGTTTGGAGCAAACCCTCACCACCATAATCCATTTGGTGATTGTTGGCTAGCCCCATTGCCTTAAACCGGCCTGCCACCAGTCCTTTTATATCTGAAGGGGCGGCTCTAAAACAAGCACTTCCCATCTCCAACTTGCCTGGGATAGGTTGTCCCCGATCACATATCGGGGCTATTAGGCTACCCATGTTGATATCACCCTGCTCCAGAACGGAAGCTACATTAACGAATGCCGAACCCGGATCTGGTCGGCTGACATGAACATCACCCACTGCCATCATTACTAAATCCTTACTATTTGTATTGTTCACTTATCCCTCCTTTATACCATAAGCCTTATCAACTTACAGTAAGCCTTTTTCCGCAAAGGCTTGCGTTTTCGGCCTCGTTATTGTTTGATGTTTCTGAGCTGGGTCATGCGAATGTAAGTTTGGTCGAACGTGTGAAGATAATCCGTTTGTCTAACGACCCTTGGCGAGTAGAGTTCCACTGGCTAAAGGAACTCTACTCATCCAATAGCTGTTGCTATTTAGTCATAGGGATTTAGGGTTGAGTTCCATGTCCAATGAACTCAACATAGGTTATAGGCGTCAATGCCCATGCCGGTGGAGTTATTTCAAGCCTAGGCCCATAGGAAAAGAGACTCGGTGTGTGACCAATAGGAAGCTCTATCCACGTATCAACTATGAGTTGTATCAGCTTAGCAGTTGCTTCCCGCCTCTTGTCTTCGGTCTCGGCACTCGAAGAGAGTGTTGATAAATCTTGTGCCAGTTTAGCTTGTACCAAGGCATCCTGTCCCATGGTTGCACCGCCAAGTAACGGGTATGAGCTTCCGGGTAACACGACAGATGAAACTGCTTCGACAGTTTGTGGACTACCGGACCATGCAAATATCGCCGCGGCTCCGAGTTGTGAATTATCTACTCCTCGTCCCGCTGGTCCGGACGCAGCCCTGGCAAGTGGTTTAAATGTTCCTTTATCGATCGGGACAATTTCTGTCGTAATCCCGAGCCTGCTCCAGTAACCGGCAATAATTTCTACCATCTTTCCTAGCGTGGGTGCTCCAGGGTCAGGAACGGTAAAAAACTTGTTTTTAAAGCCGTTGGAATATCCAGCTTCCTTCAACAATTGCCTTGCTTTATCAAGGTTAAACGTGTATAGTTTTGCAGCAGATTCTCTCCAAACGGCCACATCGATTCCTGGTTGCTCTAGCCAAAGGTGTGGTGGCATCGGGGATTGCATTTTTCCATAAAAAAGATTACGCCCAATTTCATCACGATTAATAGCTAAGGAAAGCGCCTGACGTACGCGAATGTCTGCGGTAGGCTCATTAGCGGCACGGGTATCATATACTCCCAGGAAGGCTACTGAGACTTGGGGGCCAAACAGACTAAGTGTTTTAAAGCCAATTTTTTCCAGATCCGCGGCATCTTCAACGTCTACGCTTGTAGTATCCACTTCGTTAGTCCTTAGCAACGCCAACCTCGTAGTCGATTCTGGCACGACTATTATTTCGAGTTTTTTAAAAAAAGGAGTCTGTCGCCAATGATTGCCTACCGCCTCATATTCCACTAAGTCACCTGGGACCCATTTAACGAACATATATGGGCCCGAACCTATTGGATTACGCTCGAAATAATTAATACCGTTGCGTTCAATGTAATCCTTAGGCAACACCGATCCGTCACCGTTAATCATAGACATCATTTGAGGAAGGTAGAATTGCCTCGATTTTAGATATATGCGGACAGAATAGTCATCCAGCATCTCCACATGGTCAATTGTTCTTCCAGGCCAAGCCTCCATGGCTATAGGCAGACTCATCCGGTCGATACTGAACTTAACATCGTCAGCCTTTAATTCCTCGCCATTGTGAAATTTGGTACCCTTTCTAATATAGTAAGTGTAGGATAGTCCGTCAGCGGTCATCTCCCAACGCTCAACTACACCTGGTGCTGGCTCCGCTCCTTTAGCCCTGAATAGCCACTCGTAGAGCGGGGCGAGGTAACTTGCCTCCTCGGTATCACCAACGAGTATGGGATCGAACTTTTCTTTGCCAAACGTGGTTGCAGCAAACCTCAACGTTCCATAAGGCCCGGTTGGTGTTGACGCCTGTTTAGGAGCCGGTGTAGGCACTGGAGCCGGCGTGGGCGTCGGCGTGGGATTGGGTGCAGGACTGGGTGGTGGAACCGGAGTGGGGGTAGGTGTGGTCTTGGCGCAACTGACGAGAGATAAGATAACCAGGAGCACCAGTGCAGATACAAGCTTAAACCGATGCAAAGTTCCCATCTTAATCCTCCCTACTACCGATACTTTGTTCGTCCAGTTAAGCCTTAGACACTAGTTAGCCCAGCTTTGAATAAGGGTAATAAATAAAAAAGGCACTGGGAATCACTAACTGTCTGTGATTACAGTGCCTTTGCCTCATCAGCTCCTCCTGCACCAGGTTCTATTGTTTCTCTATCTCAGTTGGTATGCTCCTTTCGAACTCTTCTTAAGTTTATAACACTTAGTTCGGTTGTTGTCAAGGCCTTATATTGCCTTAAATTTGTGGACTATTAATTCGACGTCAGTATTAGACCGCAACCGGAATGAATAAGTAACCCTTCCATGTAAGCCACTCCAGAATTTTTTCAATCCATGTTTCAGGGGGAGTTCGACCCTCCCCCGCCTCCACCAGAAACAGAGACCGACCTGCTATTCCGTACCGAGAAGTGTGTCATTGCATACAAATCAGTTGTATGCTAATTCTCAAGCTAAAGGGTAGAGAGTTATTGTATCTATGAACCGTGATAAAGCATACCCTTTGCTCTCAATATAGATAAACATATGATTTAACAGCGATGACAAGGTTTGTTCAATGGTAGGTAAAGCTAACTCAAGCTGAATCATGCCCTGAATCTCTATCTTATCGGTGCTGGCGTAGACTCTCACCGCTAGCGTTTGGTGCGTTAGACGTTTTGTTTACGGGTCGGCTTCTTCAGCGGTTTCATTTCAAGCAACATCAACCAGCTTTCTTCTTGCTGGCGAGCATGATTTTTCCCACAATGAATGCGGAGGTCAGGTAAGATAACAGCACGTAAGGCCACAGATAGCCTTTGAAAATATTCCATCCAATCAAGATTTCCGAGACAGGGCGCTGTATCAACAAGCTCCCACCCCATTCAAACAGTAGAGTCAACCCCAACCAGAAAAGCCCGAGATGTAAAAGGTCTTTGATTGTGTACTGTTTAACGTATCTCAATAAGAAAAAAGCAATTATGAAGATGTACACAATACGAGTGGACATGCCGATTTGATGCGCAATCAGATAGCCGACCCGTGGTTCGTAAATCAGGTTCATAAGCACAAAGAAATTGAATCCCGAGATTACGATTTCCATAATCCAGAAGCGAAATCCGAAATGAAGTAGATGCGTGTTCAAGCCCCAGTGCTGTAATAACTGCTTGACTCGCTCGGGTTTTTGCGCGGTCTCCATAGTTGGCAGGTCCTCCTGTTGTTTTTATTTCTTCTGTTTTCTGACGGCAGGCGCAAAGAAGAACAGGAAAAACACGAAAAAGACGTAGTACAATGGTTCATTAAGAATGATACCAAGGAAGCCCAGCAGTCCTATCAATCCCCAATACCAGTCTAATTTCATCTTATTTAGACCTCCTGTCCATTGACCACTTACTATTCCTCAATATCTTTACCTTTCCCCGTCACCAAATTTAAGCTAGAGTATTCGCAGGTCAAACACGTTTTGAGATGGCGTATGCAGTGTAGCCGCCGAAACCGCTGCTGACCAACATAAATGGTACCCCGTAGTAGGCTACTGAAAAATAGTTGGCCGGATAGACTGGTGTTTTGTGAACATAGAAAAAGGAGAGAGCGATTGTCACTGTTAAAAAAGTGGCGATGCCAACCACAAGTCCAGTGCCTATAGCGCTCCACTTGCCGCTGAGGCGCTCCGGTAGAAAACGGTAAGCTAGGTCAGCGCTAAAGCCGGTAGCAAGTCCAAGTACGCACCAGCCGATGACACCCCAGAAGGAGACCAGGTTGTGTTCGCGAACCAACTCAAAATAGTACTCAAAGTATAATCCGCTAAGCGCATATAGTGCATATACAGCCATGCCTACCCAGAACCGTCTGATGATTAGTATCGGCAACATCACTACTAAGACTATGAAATATGCCATAACGTAGGTGAAATACATGCCGACGCCACCGACTTCACCCCAGACCCCGAATCCAGCGGTTGCCGCGCCGGCGAAATAGTCGAAAGTAAAGGAGCCAAATCCATATATGATGCACAGCAGTATGCCAAATAATAAAATGGTGCGCCAGGTTTGCCATGACCATTTCGTTAATGGTTGTGCCATATTTGCCTCCTTTATTATGGTCTATTCCAAGAATATTTGATTGCCTTGTTAGGGCAATTATCCACGCAGGTACCGCATAAAATGCATTCATCATTTTTCGTTGATCCCTTTTGCACCATCTCGGCTACAGGTAGGCTCATGGGACAATTAACCATACAGGTTCGGCATTGCCTGCACTTTTCCTTTGAAGCCTTCAGGTGCAACGATGGCCAGCGGAAGAAATCCTTTATCTTGGTGCTGACGGTATTGAGAACACCCCAGGGACAAATATAGTGACAAAATCCTCTCTTGCCGATGAGGAAAGCCGGTAGCAAAAGAATGATAACTATCATTCCCCAGAAGAACCATCCCTCGGCTCTATCAATAGAAACACCTGACTCGGTATTGTATAGCAGGTCTATCGTCCTATAACCGCCGGCGGCAATGGCAAAATATGCGATTGACCCAACCCAGGTTATCGCCAGGACATATTTAATCCATTTAAAGTTCCGTATCCGGGAAAGATTTCTGGGGGCCATGCGGTCTTTAGTCTCCTGGTAAGCACCAAGGGGGCAAAACCAGCCACAGGATGCTCTACCGAAGAACAACGCTAAGACTACCCATGCTATCCACAAAAAGAAACTGAAGGTCATGATACCCTGAGACGATCCTTCAATAATAAGAAAAACCGAGAAATAGTTCATCAGGATAGGGAAAAGAAGCACCATAAAGAAGAGAATCAGCAGGCGAATCTTCTGCCGGGTAGCCATTCCTTTTGCGATTATTGTCTGTGCAGCCATTTTTTTATTTCACCACTGTTAATATTTCCCTCAGTCAAAAACGTCCATGATAATTCTTGAAGGGCGAGACTCTTCACAGCTGTGCCCGGTAGTCTCGACTTTGCCACATTTAAGGCAATATTTATAAGATAAGCCTTCATGCGTTAGAGATATGAGGGCATGTCCCCGTATCAGACAAACCAGGTAATTTACTATCAACATATCTGACCTCCTCTGTCCCATCAAGTTAAGTGTGTTGTGTAATAGCCCTATCGTCCAGTCTGCACTTAGTCATTGCATCAAGCAGGTATTCCGGAGGGTCTCCCTTACAAACAAAACCATTGGCTCCTGCGGCTAATGCTGTCGGACGTGTCTGTGGACGACTATTCATCACTATTATGGAAAGGGCGGGATTTTGAGAACGAATGCTAGGAATCACCCTGCTAACGGGCTTGCCAGGCAACTCCCAATCCACCAATAAGAGATGAGCATCGTTCGCCTTTAACCAGTCCATCATTTCATCGCTGTTGACCACTTCCCCGGCCACGCTCATGCCGTTCTGCTCCAAAGTCAACCTTAACGCCGAGCGTACACTGGCTTCGTCATCAGCTATCAACACTTTCATTCAGACTTCTCCTGCTGCTGCGCTTTTGCTTTTTCGGCTAATTCTTGACACGCTCCCGGTTCCACCGGAAAATTTCGACAAGAAAGAAAGAGAGACTACTGGTAAACATGGCGCTACCCAGGCCGGTCAAGACAGTCTGATTAAAGCCATCTGCAGAGATGGGAGCGGCGGCCATTGCCACTCCGGCGATAGTTAAGACAGCAAATACCACTACTTCAGCTAACGGAAATCTTTTCATTTTTACTCCTTTGTCCATCCAATATAAACCAAAAACTCCTCCGATACGCTATGCATCGGAGGAGAAAAAGGGCAGACTGTAGGATAGTATTCTAGCTGGTCATGTGACTAGGTGGTGCTTTACTGCCAGAGCGACGGCCTCGGTGCGACTGGAGACACCCAGCTTGGAAAGGATATTGCTGACATGAAACTTCACCGTGGACTGGCTGACAAAGAGCTTTTCGGCAATCGCACCGTTGGAATTTCCTTCTACCATCAGGGTCAATATTTCACGCTCGCGGTCAGTCAGGTCGCTGCCGGGCTGGGTCGGTTCGTTTACTTTCTGGATAAGTATTTGTGCAGCCTCGGGTGACAAACTGGGCTGCCCGGCGGCGGCTCGGCGGATTGCTGATACCAACTCTTCGGCGGACACATTCTTCAAAAGGTAACCGGTAGCCCCTGCTTTTAAGACGCCTTCGACATATTCCTTTTCCTTGAAACTGGTGAGAGCTATCACGCGGACCTGCGGCCAGCGCTCATGAAGTATTTTCGTCGCTGCAACACCATCCATCTTGGGCATGAGCAGGTCCATTAACACAACGTCCGGCTGGGATCGCTCGCATTGACGTATGGCCTCCTCGCCATCGCCGGCTTCTCCAACCAGTTCTATCCCATCGGAAGCCATGAGTACCGCTCCTAGCCCACTTCGTACCACAGCATGGTCGTCAACGAGCAAAATGCGAATCGGATTTGTCATATTCAAAGCTTACCCTCCGTTGGCAGATTATTCCAGGCTGCGCAAATTGTCGTGCCCTGTCCTAGTTTACTTTCTATTGACAGAATAGCTCCGGATTCGCGTGCCCGCTCGCGCATGATACCCAATCCGAGGCTGTCCGGCCGCACAACTGCCGGATCGAACCCCTTCCCGTTATCGGATATTGATAAGATGATTTTGTCCGGCTCATATAGGAGGTTCACGTTCGCCGCTTTTGCTGCGGAATGCTTGGCCACGTTATTCAGCGCTTCCTGAGCGATCCGATATAGGGCTATTTTAATGTCCGTCGGAATTGAGCTTTGCCCCTCAACTAACACTGTCACTGGCACCCGGGCGCGGCCGTTGATTGATTCAGCAAGCTGTCGCAGCAGCTGGGGTAGTTCCGCCTCGATAAGGGACGCGGGCCGCAATTCCAGGAGCAGCGTTCGCATCTCGGCAAGGGCGCCGCGGGTCAACTGCCGCACTTCTTCCAGACGCTTACGCCCTTCCTCGAGGTTGCGTTCCCACAAGCGCGGCAGTACGTCGGCAATAAGGCTTGCCGAAAAGAGAGTCTGGCTGACAGCATCATGGAGGTCACGGGCCAGGCGCTGCCGCTCCTCTATTGCGGCCAACTCGCGGGCCTTTTCGCGCGATAAACTTAGCTCTTCGGCCATCTGGTTCATCGATGAACCCAGAGTGCTAAACTCGTCATTGCCGGAGACCTCGACTCGTGTATCGAGTTTGCCCATTCCGATGCTCTGAGTTGCGCTGAGAAGCCGCTGTATCGGCCTTGTGATGCTCTGGCTTATCCAGTGCCAGCCGAATATGGCGGCGCCCCAGGTAACCAACACCAGGGCCAGGGAAATGACCAGAGTCCGGTTTTGCTGCTGCTGTGCATCGGCGGCATGGCTGGAAATCAAACTCTCCTGCCTGGCTACGAGGGCAACAAGCTTGCTATCAAGGTTAGACTTGATGTCATTACCTTGGGTCTGCCAGAGGAATACAGCGCTCTGGCTAAAGCCCATATCCCGAAGCGTCGATTGCTCGTTAGCAATACCGACGTAGCGGGTGTGGACAGAATCAACGTCAGCAAGCAGACTTACCACCTCGGTTGATGGCCCTAGCTGCCTTAGCTGGGCCAGCTTATCAATATATTGCTTTCTTGCCGAAGTGAAATCGCTAAGGAAGTCAGTATTTCCGGTAAGCAAGTATCCGCGAACTGCGCTGCTTTCCTGTTCGATGAACAGACGCAGATCTATGGCGCCGGTCTGTAGTAATCGGTCACGAACCGCCATGGAAGACAGGTTTTGCCCCATGCTTCGCAGGTTAACAATGGCGACGATGGCCACCGCCAGGGTAAGCAGCGCCGCCAGGCCAAAACCCAATAGGAGGCGGGAACGGATAGTCATATTGATTCGCGTTTTCACGGTGCAATCTTGCCAAGGTTGCTATTTATGATCGGGACAAGCCTACTAATTGCTTCGCTGGCGCTGATTTGGCCCTTCCATACTGGTACAAGGTTCTCGTCGAAGAGCGTTGATATTTCCTGAACGCCAGGGTACATGGGATTGGGACGGCCAAGCTCGGTCTCTTCCAGAAAAGCTGAGGCGTTATGGACCGGTTTTGCTTTCAGAAAGATGTCTGCCCGTCCTACCGACCTGCGTGCAGGTACTATCACGCCGGTCTCGGTGAAGATGGCCTGACCCTTGGGACTCTCCAGCCACTTGAGGAAGACCCAGGACGCTTCCTTGTTTTTTGATCTCGCCGGGATAACATACCCGGAACCGCCGGCGACGTTGAGCCGCTTTTGTTTCTGCGGCAATCCAATTATGTCCCATTTCAGTCCTGGGATTGAAGCAAAAGCTGGCACCAGGGCATGGTTGCCAAAAGCCATGGCGAGCTTCCCTTGGCTGAAAAGCTCACCGATGCCTAGCGAGGTCTTTTGCACATCGTAGGGAGGAGTCACCCTGTCGACATTTGTTAAGTCGGCGAGCCACTGAACGGCCTCTACCGCTTTCGGGCTGTCGAGTAATGTCTTTGTTGGAGCAAAGTCATTATCGTAGGTTTCACCGCCATTCTGCCAGACCCACAGGCGCCACCATTCCCCTGGCTCATAAGCGAAGCCGTATTGTGTTCTATCATTCCCAGACGTCTTGGTTAGCTTGATGGCATCTTTCCTCAAGTCATCCCATGTCCAGCCTGACTTTGGATAGGGCAGCCCCGCATTATCAAAGAGGTCTTTGTTATAGAAAATAACCTTGGTGTCATTATCCCGCGGAAGTCCGTAAAGTTGGCCCTTGTAGGTATGGTACTGGAGTAGACCCGAGTAAAAGTCACCGATATCAAAATTATCTCTAGCAATGTAAGGAGAAAGATTTTCCAATGCTCCTTTGGATGCATAGACCGGGACAAAATCGAAGAACATCACGTCAGGCGTGGTCTCCGCAGCCAGCCACTCGTCCGCTTTTTGGAAATACTCACCGTAGGAAGTGTGCAGCATCTCGACTTTGATTTCAGGATGGTCAACTTGAAAGACCTTAACCAGCTTTTCATTTATATCGACTTCCCAAGGGTCACCCCAGTAGGTAAAGGTTATGGTGACCGGATGAGTAGACGATGGGATTGGGCTACCAGAGGGTGGACTGGATGGAGGCACTGGTTGCCCGGAGTTGCAGGACACAAGTAAAAGCACTAGCGGAAGAAAAAGGAAAAGCTGTCGCAAACGCGTACTGCAATAAATGAGAGTTCTTCTATTCTTAAAAATAATCATTTTTCGATTCATAGTAAGTTATTGTAGCCGGAGCCAGATTGGTAGTCAAACGTGATGATATGTTAGCCTGATGAAAGTACGGTAGGAAACTGCCGGACGGCCAAGAAAATACTCAGGCAAAACTGACGCAGATGCGTTGAAATATTATGAAAATAACGATAGGAGGTACATCGCAATGAAAACCTTGGTATCGTATTACTGTGCTTACGGGAATATAGACAAGGGAGCCAAGGTTATTGGCAGCGCCGAAGCCGGCGATGTCAAGGTGTTCCTGGCTAGAAATAATTAGCCAGTATCGTTAATCTTTTTGTCAAAAAGTGGTCAATTGCCCATCAATAGAAGCTGGTAGAATACAGCAATCCGTTCATGCTTTCGGATAGCAGGTGAAGGGTTATTAAGTCTTAGTCCTGATTGCCACCAGTAGTGCCCCGGGGCCGCCGTGAGCGCCAATGATCGGGCCCATTTTAGCCAGGTAAACTCGTTTTATGGAACCTATGTTTTTCATATAGTCGGCAACTTCCTGAGCTTCTGCGTGAGTTGTACTGTATACTACGGCTGCATCCTCGATATCATAGGTATTGTTGACGAACTGGTAGAGCCGCCGGATACCCGTATTTCGCCTATTGACGTGCCCGGCAGGTTCAACCTCTCCATTTTTAGTGGTTAACATCGGCTTGATGTTTAACACGGAACCAAAGAAAGCAGCGGCTCGGTTAATGCGTCCTCCTCGAGCCAGGTATTTAACACTATCGAAGAAGCCTAGCATCATCAGCCCTGGTACCATTCGTCTTATCTCGTCAACCGCTTCCGCAAACGATTTTGACGACCTGACTGCTTCTGCGGCTGCAATAGAGAGTAGCCCCAAGCCCATGCTGATAGATTGGGAATCGATAACCTCAATCGGGCAGTCTACATTTGCCATTTTCTTTCCCATAAGGGCGGCATTGCAGGTGGCACTGATTTTACTGGAAATATGGACTGAGATGATTCCATCAGCTTCTCGATTTGCCTCCTGATAAGCATTAGCGAAATCATCCGGGATTGCCGGTTCTGTAACCGGATATATCGCTCCGTCGAGCATCTTTTCATAAAATTCGTCGTCAGTAAAGTTGATACGGTCGCGGTAGACAGTATCACCAAACCTCAAATAGGCTGGGACTACCTTAATGCCAAAATCCTTTGCCAATTCTCCCGGCAGGTCAGCGGTGCTATCGGTAATAATCTTGATATTCATTGTTTTCACACTCCTGATTAAAGTTACAACCTTGATTCGTAAAACACCCGGTCGTTCTACTCGTATGACAGGGTCTCCCGTATACTCATCCTGACAGCGCGACGGGCTGGCAAAAGACTGGCAATCACGGAAATTACGATAACTATCAGCAGCCAGATAATGGGACCCGTGAGGGGAAAAGTAAATACTAATGGATTATCCATAAAAGCCTGACCAATCAGAGCACCGAACCCGATGCTGAAGGGAACACTAAGCGGTATTGCCAGCAGCCAGCTGATGCTGCCGATTAAAAGCCCCTCAGTGATGACAACCCAACCCACTGCATTGTTAGAGGCACCGATTGAACGCATAACACCGATTTCCCGGGTGCGTTCCATAACACTGAGGCCCATCATCCCTGCCAGACCCAGAGCACCGATGATAGCTGTCATCGCGGCCATGCTGAGTAAAAAACTTACCATGAAATCGAACTGGCTGGCACTACTGGCGGCCATAGTCTCCTTAGTCATCGAATAACCAACCCCGATTCCAGCATCCTTTAGACGCCTCTCTACAGCTTTCCCCACCCGTTCCTGTGATTCCGGGTCGGTCTGAGCCGTACGGATGAAGATAGACGAAGCCTTGCCGGAATTGCCTGTGATACTGGAAACATAATCGAAACTGGCGTAGCCGCTTTTATCGAACCCCATCAACATTATACCAACTACCTTCCAGTTGTATTCTTTGTCCCCGATTTTCAGAGTGATGGTATTACCCGCCTTGACATCAGGCATATCCTTTGCCAGGCTGCTGGTAAGCACCACAGAATCACGGTCGCCTTCGACAAGCCACCGCCCGGAAATTATCTTCGGTTGAAAGAAATTAGTATCCGAGTAGACTCCGATAATACTAAAAGAACTCCCCTCAGTACCATCCGGCTTAATTCTCTGAGTGCGCAAAATAGCTTGGCTTTCTGTTTCAACAACGCCGGGAACAGTTTCAGCCCGCTGCTCAAGCCCAGATGCCGGATAGCTATTATCGAGATACACCTGCACCTCATAATTGAAGAGGGTTTTCAGGATATTGTCCAATTCTGCCATGAGAGAAGTGCGTACATTGATAACACTAATGAACAATATCCCTGCCATGGTCAGAGCGCCTAAGGTAAAAAGAAGACGTCCTTTGCGGCGAACGGTATTTCGCAGGGAGAGCAGCACCGGACGTGGCAGCTGGCGTACTAGCAGGAACATTTGGTCGAGCCGGCTGTGCTTTTCCTTCTCTTTAACCCCGGAGTTGCTCAACGCTTCCCGCACCGAGCTCCGCATGGCGCTGAATATCGGAATACCTGCCCCTACCACGGGCACAATTAGAGATGCGACAACCTGTAATAGTAGCACTGAGGGAGGAAGGTAGAAGTTGAGCAGGTCTAAATTAAGGAACTTTATCACCATTATTACGAAAACATAAGCTAAACCCAGACCTACCGGGATGGAAATTAGTAGGGCTAAGATACCATAGCAGATAACAAGTACCAAATACATACCGATAATCTGTTTGCCCGTACCACCGATGGCCTTCATTATTCCAATCTGACGCTTTTGCTCCATCATCAAAGCAGTGACCGTATTGACCACCAGGAAACCACTCAATACTAGGGAAAATATGCCGATGAGGCTTAGAATCAGGGTGAAGCTTTTCGTTGTATCACGGCCCCAGTGCTCGCCGGGTTCACGGACAGTATAGAGATTGCTCGTCTGCGTGCCGGCCCGTTGCAGACGTTCTTTCAGGTCCTGGGCGACCTTATGCAGTTCTTCGGTTGTGTTGTACTCACTCCTGGTTACGATTTCCAACCGGTTAAATGCAGCCGGAAGGCCGATACTTCCCATGGTTTGAAGAGTAATATAGCCGCTTAGCTGCGGGAAAAGGTTTGCCGGTACCGCATTCAGGTCATGTACGGTTCCCGCCAATTTCAGTTTATACTGCGTACCATCTTGGAGTTCTACCGTAATAGAATCACCAACCGAGGCTTTTAAAAGGGAGGCCGTAGTACGCTCCAGATAGATTTCATTTCGTCCTGGCGGCCAGCTGCCTTTCTCCGGTTCGATTCGATTAACGGTTAGGTTCTTATAGTCGTCATATATATAGAGGTCCATATTATAGGCTTTCTTATCAGTAACTATCTTTACTGATTGCTGAGCGCGCATCTGGGCATCAATCACTTCATCTTGGCGCAATGCCCAGCGTACCAGACTGTTGTCATCCGCCTGGGTATAAAGAGTAATCGTGGAAGCGTTTATTGCCTTGTACTGGGTGTCCATATTGCTGACTAGGACGTCACTGGTAGTGAAAACGCTGGCAAAAGCGAATACTCCGACGGCAATAGCCAGCACTACGAGAATCGTCCTCGTCTTGTTAGCCCAGAGGTCTCTAATTACCTTGTACCAGCGTGGATTAATCATTCTTATCAACTCCATTTGCCCGATAGGTTTCCTGTGTGCGCTGCTCAGCCAGATGATTAACTGCCTGCCTGGTTGCTTCAGACTCGCTGATGAGTTTTTTGAAAACCTCCCGTGGTATCGTCGCCACCTCAACCTCAGCTTCTGAGCTGGCACGAAAGCTGGTAGGGCTGATTCCGCCGTTTAATAGTGCTGTTTCCCCAAAGTACTGGTGTTCGCCAATCTTTGAAACGATGTACTCTTGCCCATCAGGGGTTGTCAGAACAACTTCTACATGGCCTCTGGTTACAAAATATAGCTTCTCAATAGGCTCACCTTTTTTGATAATGACCGTGCCGGGACTGAATTTCTGTGGTTTTAACTGTGAGGTTATCCAGACAAGCTGTTCCTGATTAAGTGAAGGAAAAGCGTGGGAGAGGTAATGTTCGATAATTTCACCATCAGCGATGACAACAGTGCGGTTGACGCGACGCGCCAGGTCACTATCATGAGTTACCATGACGATGGTTTTACCGCCGGCGACCAGCGTCTCAAAGAGGGTAAAGATAATTGCTGCGGTCTTCGAGTCCAGATTCCCGGTTGGTTCGTCAGCCACAATAATCGGCGGGTCATTAGCCAGAGCCCGGGCGATTGCCACACGCTGTTGTTCCCCGCCGGAAAGCTGACCGGGCAGCTTATTGGCATGCGAGGCTACGCCGACTAAATCCAATACCTCAAGGGCACGTTGGCGGCGCTTGGTTGGGCTATACATGTTACAGAAGTCCATGGGCAGCATCACATTTTCAATAACAGTCAGTATCGGCAGGAGTTGGAAGAATTGGAAGACAATTCCCAGATTGCGGCCGCGCCATTTCGCCATTTCACCCTCATTCAAGGTGTGGATGGGAATCCCGCCAACATTAACTCCACCCTTTGTCGGACGATCAATACCAGTTATCATATTTATCAGGGTGGACTTGCCGCTACCAGACTTACCGATGACCCCAACGAATTCCCCCCGCCCAATTATCAGGTTCACATTCTTCAGCGCCAGGAAGTCACCGGCTTCAGTCAGGTAGGCTTTTGTAATATCATTTACCTGAATGAGGTATTGGTCATACTGATGCGGATTCGCTTCGTGGAATACCTTGTTGGAAAGTAATTTGAGTATCGGCATTTTCTATTCCTCCGACTGTTATCAGGACTAATTGACGACAGTCTCCCCTTCCTTAAGACCGGTGATAATCTCTGTATCGGTTCCGTTATTAAGACCAATGATTACCGGCCGCTTCTCGGTCTTCTTATTTACGATGACATTTACAAAATACCCGCCTTGCCCATCTGCCTTGATAGCCTGATTTGGTAGCTTAATAATGCCTGTCTTCTTATCGATGATAATATTGGCGGTCGTTCGCATTCCAATCATAAGTCCAGCATCTTCCGGAACCGTAAGAGATATCTTCACATTGTACATCACCAAGCCAGTAACCTTCGTCGGTACCGGATACACCGATGCAACAGTACCTGTGAACTCTTTATCCTGAAGAGCATCCACGCTAATCTTGACTTGCTGTCTCTCAGCCACTTTGGGGATATCCATTTCATCGACCTCAACTACGACTTCAAGTAATGTCGGCTTCACGAGATAAATGCACATCGTCGCAGCTTCTACAAGATCACCGGATTTAACCTTCATATCAGCGACAACACCATCAAAAGGAGCCGTAATAACGGCATCATTGAGTCGCTTTTGAGCTAGCTTCTGAGACTGCTGAGCAAGTGCTAAAGTTTCTTTGGCTAGCATCAGCGATTGTTGGGCCGCTTCACGAGGCTGCAGTTCTATTGCTAGAAGCTGCTTGGCCAACTCCATGGACTGCTGGGCTATCTCCACCTGTCGCTTCTTGATAGCAACCTCTTCCGTATCTGCGCCGGATTGCATAGCATTTAGCTTTTGCCCTTCTATGACTAGGTTTGTCTCAGCAAAGACCATATTCCTTCTCCAGTCAGCTCTAGCCTCATCTGTAGTAGCAGCGGCTAATCTATCCTGGGTATATTTCGCCGAAAATCTGGCTCTATCTACATTCGCCTGTTGAATCTCAATATCCGGCCACTTGTATATATTCTGGGCTTTATCCAGTTCGAGCTCGGCGGTTTGCAGGGCTACTGCTGCCTGATTGACAGCTATTCGTGCTTTGTCCTTAATAGCAGGTTCCTGGTTGACGGCTAATTCCGCTTGGGTAACAGCGACTTCTGCTTTTGCAACATTTACCTGCGCCTCAGTTAGAGCCATTTCCAAAGCATCCGTCTCCAATCTGGCGAGCACATCACCCTTACTAACCCGGTCACCCTCCTTGCGCAAAACCTCAGCGACCTTACCAGCAGAGCCAAAGGATAACCCGGTATCCTGGTAAGTAGCTAAATTCCCACTCCCGCTAACAGAGACAATCAAATCTCCTCTTTTGACGGTCACCAAACTGTCATTGGCACTGGCCTTACCGGGTAAGCTGCAGGCTGTTATTCCTATTAAAAGGAACATTACCATTATGCTTGAGATTACTTGCCTTTTTCCCATTTGAGTATGCCTCCTTTACAATACCACCTTGCGATTAAAGACCTAATTATTTAGGGATACTTCAGAGAATTTACCTGTAGAAAGAGTAACATCGTAGTGTTCCGAACACACCCTGCGTTAGGATGGAATTCGGACTGGACAAAGAGGCGGGTTTTGACTGTCCGGTTGACCAGGTTTTAGATACTTCGTAAGTCCGTTAGACCTGTTCCTGACCATTCTAGAGATGGGTAGTGCGAATAAACTGCAAAAAGAATGGGGGCCCCTCAGTTCATCTCCGCTTCAGCGGCAAAGGCGGGAAAGCATAGTGAATGAGTTTTCTTTGTTCCGCCAGAGGGGTTTCACAAGGTAAACGCTAACTCAAACGTCCGAGTTCTGCATATCGTACAGTATCGCCTAGCTAAGGGGATTCGAACTCCCTTAGTTATGGTGTACTAAAAGCCAGTGGAAAAGTTCTGCGTATTGGGCAGTACCGCCCACCATGCCTAAAACCAGGGTTGGTACTTTACGATAGAAAGAACTCCTTCTGCTTTTTGTCTAACTTTTGTTCAAAAAATGTCAACAAATTATAGATGGGAGTGTAACCTTA
>ORJL010239422.1_pt1 | contig 16349 bp, 25 predicted proteins | sample 1779941 | NCBI WGS metagenome assembly ORJL01 (sample SAMEA104232317, study PRJEB22302) | groundwater metagenome | biome: forest; feature: aquifer; material: groundwater | place: USA | collected 2011-08-07 | depth 5.8 m | reverse complement strand
GGAGCAAGATCAAAGCGTTAAATCCCAGGGGGTCTGGGGGACAGCGTCCCCCAGGCTTCAGCATCTGGCTCACGCTCTCCGCCCCGATTCCATGAATTACCTCGCAGCTACCTCCATCAATTATCGAGATCAGTCTCAATCGCCCAGAATCCATCCTGTTTAGGCTTGGATGCTGGCGTTGACGGGCTGGATGTTTTCGAAAGGTTGAACCAAGGGGGAGCGCTCGGCCCCGTTTACAGACTTCGCATCGACTGGGAAAACTACACCAAGAAGGAGATCGTTGAACGGTTTGAGGCATGGGCGCGAGCGAATGGACCCAAAACGAAGCGCACCGGAGGGCGGGCGCATGTTCCGATTGACTTGCTGAAGTGTCTCGCGGCGTATCGTATCAGACAAGCGGGCGTGACGGCAGAGCGAGCGGCACAGGCGCTCGACCAGAAGTTCCCAGACGGACGGAAGCGCCCGGTAATCCCACATTTCAAACACCCGTCAAACTGGAGTGAAGCCGTCGGCAGAGCCAAAAAGGAACTCTCGCGGCTCGAATCCTTCTTGATCAGTTGAGGGGCTGAGCAGTTCAGGGAGTTTCGCCTTTACTCGTACCCAACTGCGGGCGATTCAGGGTTTCGGAGGTCACGCATATTCTGCGCCTCGATGACGACACTATCGTTCACTGACGGCGCAGCGAGGCAGTTTGACATGTCTCGACTGTCGAAATCGAAGGCCGAGGTTGACCTCGCTCCGAACACAATTCGGAGTTACGGGAAACTCGGCCTAAGAATCTACCGAGTTGGCAAGGCTGCCTTCTTTTCGAAGCGAGAGCTTGAAGCCTTCATCCGCTCGCAGTCAGAAGGGAGGGCCGCGTAATGCCCGGCAAGTCTGGCCGGAAATGGTCTGACCTCAGCGGTTCCGGGAAACGCCTGATCTTGTCCCTCGTGAGGCGAGGCTGGAAGCCTGGCGCTGGCCCGCCAACTTGGGGCTTTTGTCGGAAATGCAACACGCGGAAAACGGACCAAGGAGGCAGGCTGTGATGAAGACCAAATCAATCAAACTCGCGGACATCGCAATCGACCCGGACATGCAGGTTCGGGTGGAGATCAACACGTCAACGGTTGACGACTACGCCGAGGCATTCATCGACGGCGCGAAGTTTCCGCCGTGTGTCGTATTTTACGACGGCACACAGTACCTACTCGCCGACGGCTTCCACCGCTACATGGGCGCCGTCGAGGCGCAGGTGAAGGACCTGCTGTGCGAGGTGCGACCCGGCAGCCGGGCCGAATGCCTCGAGTTTGCGTTGTCAGCCAATGCCACGCACGGCTTGCCTCGCACCAATGCCGACAAGCAGCATGCGGTCGAGATGGCGCTCAAAAACTTCAGCGATCGGAGTGATCGCGTCTTGGCCAAGATGTGCGCGGTCTCGGACAAGACGGTTGCTTCTGTTCGAAAGCAACATTCCGCAGGTGCGGAAGTTCCGCACCTGACCCGGATCGGAGCCGACGGGAAAACCTACAGACTCCCCACTCCCGCGCCGGTTCCCGCCGGCGGTTCTGAGGAGGAACGGCTCGAACGATCGACACCGCCCGCGCCCGCAGGCCCCGTGGTGGACTGCATCGGGCACGTCATCCCCGCCCCGGCGCTCGCCTGTTGGAACCGCAAGCCTGAGATCCAGGAGAAACTCACGCGGCTATCCCAGATCCGAACTACGCTGAAAGCGGCTTACGAGAGCAAGGACGTTCGTTTTTCCGAGTGCAATTTCCAGTCCACCCTTGGCGGGCTCGAACAGGTGTATGTGGACATCAAACGTGCGTTACCCTATTGCGTCTGTCCCCAATGCCGAGGGATGACGCCGAAGGGATGCGACACCTGCAAGGGCCGTGGGATGGTGTCGGAATTCTTCTGGACGAAGATAGTTCGGGCCGACACCCGGGCTGCCATCATGCGGGAGATCAAGAAGGACGCCGCCCCTTCCGGGAAAGGTGAATCGCTATGATGTGGCGAAAGTGCTATGGATCAATGTACGAGGGGTCACTCTATGGGAAAGGAGCGCTTGTCTTTGCGGTTTGGGGTTTCGTGATCGCGATGCAAGTCCGAGATGCCACGTACGGAATGGTCGTGACGCTTAACCCCGCCAAATTAGCGGACACCATTGGGGAGGACGAGGAGCAGATCAGAAAGGCGATCGAATTCCTCTGCTCGCCTGATCCCGACTCAACGAGCAAAGAAGAGCATGGGCGGCGTCTGATCCAGGTTGCAGAGCGAGAGTACCAGGTTGTCAACGGCGCAAAATACCAGGCGATGCGGAATGAAGAAATGAGACGCGATTACATGCGAGATTACATGCGTAAAAAACGGTCAAAACCGCTTCCCGGCGAGGCAACAGACCAACGGCTCGAACGTCTTGGCACAAGCCAGGCCGACCGCGACAAGGTGCAAGATTCCACGCTTCCGCTGTTAACTAAAATGTAAACTTGTTAGCAACGTGTTAGCAAAGTGTTAGCATATACAGATACAGATAAGAGGAAATGCTGGGGGGAGTGTCAGCAGAACTGCTGACAATGCGGACGTTAGCCAATGTTAGCCAAATGTTAGCCAAATGTTAGCCAAATGTTAGCCAAATCCCATCTCGCGCGAGAGGAGAGAGTAAGAGGGGATGCAAGGGGGGAATCTATCGCCTCTCCGCTGTTCGGCCCCCGGGGGCTCTGCCCCCGGACCCCCGCCCCACCCTCCCCCTTGGCGCGCTGACGTTTCTTCTCGCGGTTTCCCCACTTTCTTTTCCAACGATGAACTTGAATCGCAATCAACAAGACAATGAAGTGCACGATCAACACCTACGCCCGGACGTTCACCCCAACTGGCCAAAGCACGCCGACCCGGACTGGGAAGCGATCGCAATGGACCTCCAAGAGGAGTTTCTCTCCGAAGAGTCGAGAATCGAAGCGCGGGCCGAAGCTCGGACCCTTGAGGCACTGCGCGGCCTCCTGACACACTTGATCTCCGAACGCTGGTCGTGGCGCCGAGGGCGAGGAGTAGCGATCCGCACCATCGCCTTGGGTTGGACGATCGCTCCCGGCTTTTTCGGCAACGCCAGCGAGGGCGCGATGGCCCTTCGGCTGGGAATTTCCCGCACCAGCTTCAGCGAAGCGGTGGTGGCCGCGGCAACGAGGTTCAACCTCCGGCACCAGGGCCAGCGATACCACGCACCAAGGTCTAAGGCGTCAGGTTCACACATAGGTAGAACGGCATAATGCCATAACGAACGCACACTTGAAACTATGAACGCGCAACCTGTCTTCTACATCGCCACGGCGCAACTGGCCCGCTCCATCGGCATGGCCGCCGCCACCGTAGAGCGTAGGCTGGAAAAGTCTAGAATCACTCCAGACGGATTCATCCGCTCTGGCTCTCGTATCTCGCCGGTATTTGCCGAGGCGCGCACCGATCAACTGCGGCAGGCTCTCGGCCTTCACACTGGGCCGGACATCCTGGCGGCCAACTAAAACCACACCACTATGCAGATCGAAGATCAAGCCGACATCCTTCTGGCCAACGAACAGCTCACCGCCGAGGTGGCGAGCCTCAAAACTCAACTCGCCGTCGTGACCGCCGAACGTGACGCGGTGAAGGGCAAGGCCACCACTACCAAGCCTTCCGAGGCCAAGCCCGTCAAGGAATTGCACGGGCGGGATCTGGTGGTTGCCGAGTTCGAGAAGCAGCTTCAGCGCAATTGAACCCCGAGACATCATGACTGATCAATCAAAACTCGTAGCGGACCTCAAGGTCGCAACCGCAACTTTCCGAGGGTTGGAGTCCAAAATCAAAGCTCTCGCCGACACGGCCCGCGCCCTTGAGGATGAGCAATCCATGCTCATCAAATCGGCTGGATTCGAGGACGAGAAGGCCGTCAATCGAATCGCCTCGATCCGCGTGAAGATCGAGCTTTTGCCGCATGAACACGCGCGGCTGGAAAAAGCCCTCGAACCCGCGAAACATGCCGTCAACCTGGCCGCCGTGGCGCTTGCTAACGCGCTGATCGAAAGGGCGGACAAGGAGCACGCACTCGCCTTCGACCGCGCGGCCAAGATTATCATGCCGTTGTGCGCCGGAGATTCCGAACTGGCCGGACGTCTGGCGGGACAGACCGCCGTCGTCTGTCGCTGGCTCCAGTGGAGGGGGCTATTTTCCAGTGTCACGATTGACCCGTACCGGGCCATCCCGCAACCCGAACAGCTTTTGGAGGCCCTCCCGCGGTTCGAGCGCAACGAATCCCCGTTCCAAACTCAACCTGCTTAACATCATGAGAGACGCCTCACTCACAACTTACCTCGCCCTCCCGGCTGCCGGCGCCACCGCTGAAACCGCGAGCCTCGATCTCGGCGCTCGTGGCTACAGCGGAACCACGCGATCGGGCACGCTCCCCCCGAACACCGAACTGCTCGTGATCTGGCCCGCCTTGCCCAACTTGACGAACGGCGGATACATCACTTTCACCGTCCAGGACTCGGCGAACGACACCGACTTCGCGGACCTGCATCTGGAATCCTCCGTTGTCGGCACTGTGACGGGTGGTGCCGCCGGATCGAAGCGGCATCGGCTGCCACCGAACACGCGCCAGTACGTCCACTTGAAAATGGTCGCGTCCGCCGATGCCGGAAATAATACTGGCTCCATCGTGACGTTCGCCGTGGACGTTCAAACGTGAGGCTTTGGTCAGTCATAATCTGCCGTGGTTGGAACCATGGTGTTGTCTCTAAGGCCCGGGTCGGTGGAAAGCCATCGGCCCGGGCTCTTTCGTGCCAGCACGGTGCCATTGTGCGCAAAGGCTGGCCAACGTGGGAGATGACGTGAGAACAGGCACACCCCGCCCAGAAAAACCCAAAGGAATCTTTTTTTTCGACTTTAGGTACGCGGGTTTGGCGTCAGAGCACTTTTTCTTTACATGCAGAAATCAAATCCAAAATACAGGAAAACTGAGGGCTCTTCCGGCTTGTCTGGCTTGTCTGGCACGAAAGCTGCCGCTCTCCTGAAGGCGGATTTGCGGAACATCGAGGCGAAAGTCCGCGCGGGGCACCCGTTGACGAGCGCACAGCGCAACCTTTTGCAGTCTGCGGCCGTCGGTGGCCCTGTAACGGGGCTGGTGCACGCCCGGAACCAAACGGAGCTTGCGGCGGCGCTGGGCGTCACGCGCCAAGCGGTAGCACGCTGGCTGAAGCGTGAGGGCAGCCCCGGGGCGAAGGCCGACGGGACGTATCCCGTAGCCGCCTGGCGCGAGTGGATCCAGGCGGCTGGGGCTGGCCCGCAGGGCGTCACGCAGAGCGAGGCTACCTGCCGCCGGATACTGCTGCAATCCGAGGCCCTCGAATTTGACCTGGCCGTCCGGCGCAAGCAGTTTGTCCCGCTCGATCTGATGAAGCAATGGGCGACCGAATCGGCAACGACTGTTCGCGGCATCATCGAGCGGTGTCACGCCCTCGCGCCCGGACTGGCCGGGGTGACGGTGGAAGAAGCGGACCGCCAACTGCGGGACTTCGAGAGGGAAGTGATCGAGGCATTGCACCGCCCGGAGGCGCAGATCAAACGCTGGGAGGAAGACACCACGACTCCGAACGAATCATGACCGCCGAATTTGCCCGAGAAGTGGCCATCCCCTATTGGCGGTCTGAACTCCGCAAGAAGCGTCGCGCCCTCGCCAAACTCCGCGCCGAGCAGGCCCGGACCCCGCAGTCCCCACAACTGAACCTCGTGCAAGAAGCCTGGCGGGCCGTGTTCTCGCCAACGTACATCGCACAACCAAGAGTCAATAATCCAACCGCCTATGAGTAGCGAGACCAATTCACTCGAAATCAAACTCGGACTGACTGGCCTGGCCGGCGTCAAATCTGGGCTCCAAGAATTGCAGGGGGCCGCCGGGCATCTCGGGGCGGCGATTAAAGAGCTTGCCTTGCCCCTAGCTGGGCTCGCTGGCGTTGGACTGAGCATCGAGGCCATCAAGGAAGGGTTCAAAGGAGTCATCGAGGCGGGAGCGGCACTTGAAATTCTCCATCAGCGAACCGGGGCGTCAACAGAGATGCTGGCGCGGCTCGCCCCTGCAATGCAAGCCGCCGGCCTGGAAATTTCGCAGTCTGGTCAGTTCATGAACAGGCTGAGCAAGGAGCTTGTGGCCGCTGAGGACGGTAGTGGTACGCTCAATGAGGCCATGCGGGATCTCAAGTTGAACGTGCACGAGCTGCTTGAGATGTCGCCTGATGTTCAGTTTCAAAAGGTGGCGACTTCCATTGCGGCCATTGAGAACCCGACGCGGCGTGCGGCGGCGGCAATTGCGCTGTTCGGAACTCGGACGGGTGGCCAGCTCATTCCTGTGTTCGAAGCGATGTCCAAGGGCATCAGAAGCGGCGACGGTCCTGCAATCCTGGCCCGCAACGCTGAGGTGCTCCATGAAATGGAAGTCGGGCTCCAGAGGATTGGCCGCATCGGGCGCGGTCTGTTTGTCGGCATCTTGGATCAACTGGCCGCGCCGCTCAACGAGTTGATTCAACGGTTCTCGACCTTGTCACTGACGGGTGTTGGTCAGAGTATCGGGGCGTTCGTCAACGTAGCCATCGAGGCGTGGGATCGCGGCCAGTTCGGGGAATTCGTTGGGCTGTCGATTCGGGCAGGGTTCGAGGTTGGCCAAGAAGCTGTTGATGACTTTGTTACCTATGCCTGGAAACAGATCAAAGCATCGTTTGGAGAGAACACATGGTTCAACCAAGTGTGGCTTGCGTTTGTGAATGCGACGTGGACCGCGATCAACGCGTCTGCGAAAGCGATCATGTGGCTTGCAACTCCCATTGCTGCCCTCTATGAGCACAACGCAAGCTTCATTGTCCAGAGCTTTCACAATGCGTTCGAGTCGATCAAAGTGCTGTGGGTCGAGTTTCTCAACTGGTATCGAACGAAATGGAGCGACACGCACAACGCGGTTTCTGTTGCGATGTCCGTTGCCAGTGGGGGCCGGATCAACCTCGGAAATGTGGGAGCCCAGCCGGAAGCACCCTACGTTCCAAACTTCACGCAGGGCGTCACGATGGATCAGGCGTGGAAGAACGCAAAGGACTTTACTGGCGCGGTCAACTCTCGCATCGACCAGATCACTCAGGGGGAAATTGACTGGATGCAGGATTGGCTCGGACCGGATGGGATGTTTGGGAAGGCGAGCCAAAGCGCGCGGGCAAAGCTCAACAAGCTGATGGAGGAACAGAAGGCTGCTCGGGAGGTGTTCGGGCCGCCCATTCCATCGGCAGAGGGTGGAAGCCGCACCGAGCAGCAAGGACTCTGGCAGGGGCCGCCAATACCGGAACACAAAGGAAAAGCCACGCATCAGAACACCGACCCGAACGATTGGATCGCTCAGTTCCGCGTGAGCTTCGCTGCTCTTCGGGAAGAATGGGGCGGCTGGGCGATGCAGGCCGCCATGGCCTTTGAGACCAACTTCCGCAATGCTGTGTCTGTGATCAGCAGTTCTATCACAGACGTGATCATGAAAACTAAGACATGGGGTGAGGCACTAGCTACAATCGGAACAAGCATAATGCGTGCGATTGTCCAAAGCATCGTGGAAATGGTTGTGCAATTCGTCATGGGCCAGGTGATCATGAGGGGCGCGATGGTTCTCACTACGGCGATTATGAGGACACTTGGTATGAGCCAGATCGCAATTAACAAAATGGTCATGCTGAGTGGACTTTCTGCGGGTGTTGGAACTTCTGGCGGTCAAGGCGGATGGGTCGGAATTCTGATCTACCTCGGAGTGGTTGCGGCGGCGATGGCGGCGATAATGGGCATGTCTGGCGGGTTCGCTGGAGGCGGCTATACCGGGGCGGGTGGGAAGTACGAACCTGCTGGCATCGTGCATCGAAACGAATACGTGGTCCCGAGCGAGGTTGTCAACCGAATGGGCGTCTCGGGTGTCGAGGCCGCACTCGCAGGTTCTCCGCAGATCAGAAATGACAACCGAATCTCGTTCGCTCTCTACAACGGGCAGGCACAGGCCATTGAAGCCATGAGATCAGCGGAAGGTCACAGAGTGTTTGTTGACCTCTGGCGGCAGCACGCGCACGAGTTTGGTAAGGCGTGAAAACGAATCGCGGGCCGCTCCCGGGCTCAGTGAATGTCACGCTGAGCAACGGACAGATCGTTCTCGTTCGCCAACTCCCGATCACCGATTATCCCGCTTACCTTGGTGTGCAAACCAATGAGATGGAGATGATCAGGATGTTGACGGGCCGGGAGATCGAGAACCCTGATGACGCGCTTCTGATCCTTGAGGAGGGCGACAGGATCAATGCGGATTTCTTCGCTCGCTGGCTGAACGGGGAAGCGGCTCGCGTCGAGGTGATCACCGGGGACGGCGCTCCCCGCTGGTATCACCGAAGCCCGGCGCGGATGGAACTGATCGTTCCGGGTAACACGACCTCTTGGAACTCGCTCCCCTTCGAGCCTCTTTATTCGTGTGGCTGGACTGAGAGCGGATGATGCATCTCACGGGTTTGCGGTGAATACCATCGCGAACATTCGCAAGGAAATCGAATTCCCAACTGCGGAACTTCCGCAGTTGACCCGCGATGGCATGGAGTCCACAACTGCCCGAATCGGGCAGTTGAAGAGAATCAACCTGCCGATTCGGCAGGTTGGAAGCCCTCAACTTGGGAAATTCCCCAGTCACCGCGAGAGGGCACCAACCTGCAAAATCTGCAGGTTGCCGCGCCTTCCCGACCCCCGAACGGTTCGGGGGTGACTCGCCCAGCCAGGTGCAAGAGTCTTGCACCTGACCCGCTTTGGAAACAACTGTCCACGGTGGACAGTTCAACCTTGGACGCTTCAAGGTTGGGAGCCGACGGGAAAAGCTATCACCTGTCAAAAATAGACAGTCGAGCCGCCTTGGAGCCGACGGAAAAACCCGGAAACTTCCGCCCGTTCCCCGACCGGTCCCTGCCGGAGGATCGGAGGAGGAGCGTGAGCGTCTGCTGCTGCCCCTCCACACGCCATTGCTGCCTGAGCTGATCCGCACCGCAGTCTTGCAGTGGTACCGGAAGAGTAGGTAACCTCCGCCATCCCATGAAGCGCGGACCAAAACCATGGACAGAGGGCGAACTCGCCCTTCTCGGCGCTCGCCCCGACGCCGAGGTTGCCCAACTCACCGGCCGCACCTTCGGGACCGTTTGGCAGAAACGTCGCGCACTCGGCATCTCCCAGCCCGCTTTGCGCGTTCGAAAGTGGACCGCCGCCGAGGACAGACTGGTTGGCACCGCGTCAGACGCCGAAATCGCCCGAAAACTCCACCGCACCGAAAGCGCCATCAAGAGCCGCCGTGTCAAGATCGAGCGGAAGCTGGCCGAGCATGAGGCCAAACCTTGCGTTTCCGACCCCAGGCCATGTCCCGAAGTCTTGCAGGCCCTCGGCACTCACCCTATCACGGTTCCCCGCGATCCTTCACTTGCGGATGACGACCGCTATAGGCTGATCGACGGCCCATACTACCCGCCGCGCACCGCCCGAGGGCGCTTTCTGGTGTGCCAACTCCGTGGTACCGTCAAGGTGGCTGGCTACAGTGACGCCCCTATCCCATGGCCAAGAGTCTGGCACCGACGCTCCCTCGTCATTTGCGGAGACCTGCTGCGTGCACTGAGAACCGAATCCGTCTATGCCGTGTCCTATCACTGGGGGCTCTCCCGGGCCATCGTCTCGCGCTACCGCCGGCAGTTGAGCGTCCCGCGCCTCAATCCCGGCTCACACCGCCTCTTCCGCGAAATCATCATTGAAGCGGCACGCACGCCCGAGGCCCGGGCCAAGAATGTTGCTGCCAGGGAGGGTAAACCATCGACCGAATCTGAGGGTAAACGCGAGCTGTTGCGCCACATTCAACGTCGGCAAAAGTCCAAAGACTTCAGACGCAAGATGTCCGAACGCCTCCGCCGTCAGTTCGATCTGATCGGGCCGTTTCGCCGATGGACACCGGAAGAACTGACCCTGATCGGCACCATGCCCGACCGCGAAGTTGCCCGCCGCATAGACCGTTCCCTCTCCGCCGTTCGCGCCAAGAAGTTCTCCCAGCGAAAGGCAATCTGAGTGTGCTCGCGAACCCCCCGGGAGTGGTTTACGATGCCATCATGCGATCAATGCTCATCCTCTTGATGGCGGCTCTACTCGTGGGGCCCGGCAGCCCTGCTGAACCCGCGGGGAATTGGGACGTGCACTTTTCCCCGAAAGGCCGCTGCACTCAAGCCGTGGTGGACGTCCTCGGGCGGGCCAAAGCCTCCGTGCTGGTGCAAGCCTACTCGTTCACCTCGGCACCGATCGCCAAGGCCCTGGTGGACGCCCGCCGGCGCGGTGTCAATATCCAGGTGTTGCTGGACAAGAGCCAGCGGACCGAGAAATACTCCTCGGCGACGTTCCTGTTCAACAACGGCATTCCCTGTTTCATCGACGCGCGGCACGCCATCGCCCACAACAAGGTCATGGTTATCGATGGCCGGACCGTAATCACCGGGTCATTCAATTTCACGCGGGCGGCGGAGGAGAGCAATGCCGAGAACCTGCTGGTGATCGCCAACGCCGAGCTGGCCGGCAAGTACGCGACGAACTGGGAGGCGCACCGGCGGCATTCCAAGCCTTACACGGGACTGCCCACGCGAGTCCATCCGCCGAAGCCAAAACGAAATCCGGCTCCCTGATTCGCTAACAAGGAGCAAGGCATCATTCTTCTGGCTGGCGATGGCCGGGGGCAGCTTCGACGTGCTGACTGGAGGCTTTCAGACGCGCCGCCCGGTCGTGCTTCTTGAAGCCAGCCTTGCCACAGAAAAACGAAAATTCCTCTTGACTGTCATTACAGGCTGTATATACTGCCCTACATGGCTAAGCGAAAGATCAGAACCATTAGTGTCACGCCTGAACTCACTGCGAAACTGGATCTGTTTCCCCAAGAGAACTGGTCCGCCGTCGCTTGCCGCGCGTTCGAGATTCGGGTGAAAGAACTGGAACTTATGAATATCACAGACGTACAAGAAAAGGCTATCGCGCGGTTGAAGGCGTCAAAGTTGAAAGCTACCGACGCAAGGTACCGCGCTGGGGAAGTTGCAGGGGCTATCTACCTTCTGCATCGCGCGGAGTTTTCTGAGATGGAGCGGTTGGAGCGTTGGAACGATACCTGTGGCAATGATCGCTTGCAAGTAATCGGGCAGATGACCTTCCGGAAGCTGGCTGCGGTGATGACCAACGAAGACGGCACCGAGGACGATATTGATGCGGAGATGCGCAGAACCAACGGCGATGATATTAACGATGAGGAGTGGCTTGAGGGCTTCATCGACGGCGCCCTTGGGAAATACTGTGAACTCAAGGGCCAGTTAGGTTAGAGCGCCGGGGGGACTTGCTCGCTACCTCTCAGTCTGTACGCCGCCAGGACGCGCCGGAGCACGTTTCCGCATAGAAGCCTTGTCCCAAGCCTCAATCGCCTCACGCTGTGGCAGGCAGAGGCCAAGCCGATAGCAAAAAGACCGCCCTGTAACGGGGCGGTCGTGATCTTGACGGGGAGCGGACGAGAACCCTATCGCCGACAGGTAAGACTCCCGTATGTGGTGCGTTTCTTGATGGATTCTTCGAGGTCCTCCGGCCGCACGCGGATGCAGCTCGGCCCGAGGGTTACAACGCGAAGGTGGCCCCGGCGGCGTAGTCGCAGCAAGGTGCTGTCGCTGATGCCGAGCGCGATCTTCACTTCAGGGAGTGTGAGGAGAGGGGTCATATTCCACTCTCCGTCAGTTCGCCCCAAACTCCAATCGATCCCGCCCAGCCAGCCGCTGCGGATTCAGAGGCCGCAATCCTGCAAGCGCGTCGCACTGCGCTTGGAGTTGGCGTGTCCAACGGGCCAGCCTCCGCGCCACCCTTGCCCGTTCATCCATCGTGAGATCACTGACGATCTCTTCGAGCTTCGCGTCCAGAATTGTGTTGTGATTTTTCGTTGCCATATTTCAAAAGGGATGAGGTTAGTTACTTGGTGGCGTGCATCTCAATCCTCTCCGTAAGCTCATCATCAAGCTCCTGGATTGCTGCGATGGCAACATCGATCAACTCCGTTTCGTGGAGCTTTACATTTCGGAGCTGGTGCGGAAGCTGGTCGCGGACCCAGCGCAGGCCGTTTAGCGGACTGACCAGGACCAGTTGCGTGCGCGGGATGGGCTCGCAATTCCCATCGGTGTATCCAAGGAACAGCTTCCCAGCTTCATCCTTGAACAGGGCGGTGGGGCCGGGTTCACGGTGCGGTCCGTCTGGCACTGAGACGAGTTCGTCCAGGTAGCCCAGTGGGTTGGCATGGTCCCACTCGTTGCAGTCTGGGGCGAGGATGATGGCATCGGCGGCGGCGGTGTTTTCTGAGGCTTTCATTTTGTTCCTTTGATCGGGGTTAGTTCTTGCGGAGCGGCGCATCCTTGCCCGGAGGGTTTATCGGCTTCCAATAGACCCCGCGTTCTCTGGTATGGCGCATCCAGAGAGTCTCTGCCACGCTGCCGTCCGGGTGCCGCGCGCCTGCCAGCTTTCCGCGTTTACCCAACACGAGCTTGAAAGTCCCGTGATTGTCGGCATACCGCAGAACCATGGTTGCCCAAGCCCAGTCGAGCAACACGGGCGATTCGACCATGTGGTAAGCCTCCTCGAGAAGCGCGCCGTCGAGGACAGGCATGGACATGCCCGCGTTGCAGGAACAGATCATCCCCGAGCCAGTCGCCCGAAGCGCGGGATTTACCCAAGCTCGCAGAAGCTGGGATACTTCCGCCTCCCGCGAAAAAGTGACACCGGGAAACGAAAGCGGGTCCATAACCACGAGATCTGCGCGATGCTCGAAGATGGGACGCAACACCACGTCGCTGTATTGATCCCCGCTGAGCCCTGGCTGAGTATCCAGAATCGCCAAGTTGTCATCGGTAAGATCGAGGAATCTGGACTTCTCGTGTGCGCAAAACTCGTCTACGATTCCATCGATCGCCTCTCTCGTGTCCCACTTCTCATTACAGACGAACAGAACGCGCAGCGGTCGATCTGGCGCGATTCCACACCACGGCAAGCCCGCGGCGAAGTGCATGGCCATCTGGAATAGGAGAGTTGATTTGCCCGATCCCGCCGGGCCAAGCAACAAGACGGCTTGCTCTCGGCTGAGGTATGGCGTGTTGCTACCACATACACCCGACCCGAGCAAGATCGGCTTACCTGCGGGGTGATTGCGGACCCGGACCCCGAGCTTTCCGGCGTTGACCGTTTTCAGGTGACCGCGTCGGAGGAGCTTGTCCACTGTGCGGGATGCGCTCCCGAGGGTCTTGCCAATCTGATCACGGGTAAGAAAGGGTGTTGACTGCGTGGTGGGGTGGCTTCCGACTCTGCTACTTGCTTTCTTCATCTGACCTTTCGCCCGGCACTGTGGCCGGGAACAACAGGGCCCCGTTCTCGAAAAGCGTAAACTTTTTCCCGTCCAACTATCACGAAGGTGCGGTATCCGAAAGCGGGGCCAAATGTCTGAGTGTTCGCCTGCAGGTGATAAGGCTGCTCGAACGGCAGTTGACGTTTACGCGCCAACTGCTCGCTTTTTACGCCTGGCCCGGCACCCGGCGCAAGGAAAAAAAGAGAACTGCGAGAGCTGAGGGGCGCGGACGTCTTGCCGGTAATCGGCCCGGGACACCCGCAGGAGGGTTTCCAACGGCGCCGGACGCCAAAGTGCGCCGGAGGCTCAGCAGGTGGCCGCGTAGGTGATCCGCCGTACGCTCCTCGATTCCCTTTTGACACTCTCGTGATTCGTGTTACAATCCCGTAACCCTTGGCCATGTTTTGGCTAATCACTCATGAAAGCCGTGAAAACCATTCGAATCGTTTTGCCCGTTCTCGTCGCGGTCTTGCTGTGCGGTTGTGTGGCGTTACCAAAATGGTCCGCTTCAAGCGAAACCTTGGAAGCTGAATATGAGCCCTATCTCATCGGCGGGACATGTTCCTTGACCGGGCAGGCATTCTTCACGCAGCAGGGCGGAGGTGTTGTGAAAGCTGCGGGGCGCACGGTGACACTGGACCCCGCAACATCAATAGGAAACGAATGGTGGGGAAAAGCGGGAAAGGTCTGGGCGCATCGCGCACTCACACCGCCGTCACCTGGATTTGCAAAAGCCAGACGCACTACCATTGCCGATGCGGAAGGCCGATTCAAATTCGCGGATCTGGCACCAGGAGAGTACTACGTGCGAACAGAAGTGACATGGTTGGTTTCCGATACGCTTTTCCCTAACCAGGGCGGTTTGACCGGGAAGCTGGTTGAAATCAAACCGGGGCCTGCCGTTGAGGTCGTTCTGAGTCAGTTCCCACAATAACAACATGAAAATGCACCAATGCTTGTTATCGATCATCGTCTTGATCTCAATCTGCGGGTGCGCATCAGTAGGCCGCAAGATTGACGCAACGAAAGTTGACCAGATCAAGAAAGGCGAGAGCACACAGGCCGACGTGCGCGCGCTGGTGGGGGCTCCAGACAACGTCACGCGGGACGGCACCGGGCGGACAACGTGGGGTTACTTCTTCGCTCGATCATCCGTCAAGGGGCAGTCCTTCATTCCGATCATTGGCGGATTTGTTGGGGGCGCGAACACCCAGACGCAAACGCTGATCGTCACGTTCGGCCCGGACGGCAAGGTAGAGAACTTCATTGACTCACACGGCGGTATGGAATCGGGGAGTAATCTCGACGCCGCCGGCAAGGCCAAGCAGGATGATGTTGAGAAGGAGAAGCGGCCGAAGTAGGTTCCACACTCCGCCTCCTCGAGCCAGGAGGCTCTCAGACGCGCCGGGTTGAAAATCCGCTGTGGTCACCCTGCCTGATGCCTGATCGCCTCACGCTGTGGCAGGCAGAGGCCAAGCCGATAGCAAAAAGACCGCCCTTGTAACGGGGCGGAACGGCTGTTGGCCTTCACGCGTCAACGATCGCGTTCTACGCTTGGCCCGCCACCCGGCGCAAGAAGAACATTTACGGGCTTTGAACGATGGTGAGCAATCGTGCTCGAAAGCCCCTATCTGCATACGTTTTACATACAGTGTTCGGGGGGATTCGAGAGTTTTTAACGAAGAAACTACTTGGTGCCGTGTAGTTTATTGGGAATTGGCGGAAGGGGAGGGATTCGAACCCCCGGTAGCCTTGCGACTACGTCTGATTTCGAGTCAGGTGCCTTAAACCACTCAGCCACCCTTCCGGTTGTGCTCGCCATGGTGTTGCGATCACATCCAACCTTACTTCGCACGCCTTCAAGCCATGGGCAAGCGAATTCGCGTCTCATGCCCCGACTGTGCCTGGTCACGCCGACTTGGGATAGAGGTCATTTGTGGAGTTCGCCGTCCATCTCGAAACCGCTTGGTCCAGTCGTCATCGGCTGCTCCCGGTCTCTGATCCCGACCTTGAAAGGTCGGCTTCGGTCGGGGCCGCGCAGCCTCCGGTCCCTCGCGCGCCCGCCTGCGGACAGGCAGACTGGCTGTCCTCCGCCGGCCGCATACGCGTCCGAACGCCAAGAGCCCCGCCATGCGGACATCCTGCCCACCTGCCGGAAGGCAGGGTTGGCTGTTTTTAGCCGGCTGCGGACCTGACTTGACGTGACCCAGTGCCGTTCGCATCGGTGGCCGGGCGTTCATCCGAATTGTCGTGCGGCCAAGGACTTGGTGTTTCCTGGAATTGCTGGCACGGGCGAGAGTCTCAGCGCCAAAGTCATCGCCCGGTGTCTGGTGTGCCGCCGCCGAAGCTGGATGCCAGCCGAATCTTCGGTGGACTGGTGGTCAAAGCGAATCGAACTTGCCCTTGATCCGCACGTTGGGCAGTTCGCTCACGCGCAATCCGCAACTGCAGAGCAAGCGTACGGCCAGGCTTGTGGCGAAAGCCGCGTCAGCCTGGATTGCCTTGATTAATCCCCAGGTTTCGATGGGCGGGGGGCGTGGCGAATCTGAACCGGCCGGTTGGCCCACAAAGCCTGGACGTTTTTCATCTCCACACCCAGGGCTTCTTTGTAGAAAAAATAGTCGCGTTAAATGCTTGATTCTGGGTGCTCGGGGCGACATCCTTCTCGGCTAGAGTGGTTAGAAACCGTTCCAGGTTCTGTTCGCTCGGGAAATGAAATGGAATCGCTTTGAGGTAGTCGCAATATCGCCTGAGCCAGGCGCAGTAACCTATGGGCACAAAATTTAGTTGGGCCATTGAAGCTCAACGGGTTGCGCTAGTTTTGGTTTTCATACTCGATCATTTTGACCACTCAGCGAGGTAGTCGCCCGTTTCCCGATTTGGAGGTCGTTCGGCCGTAAGGTGTTTT
>ORJL011353387.1_pt1 | contig 16352 bp, 14 predicted proteins | sample 1779941 | NCBI WGS metagenome assembly ORJL01 (sample SAMEA104232317, study PRJEB22302) | groundwater metagenome | biome: forest; feature: aquifer; material: groundwater | place: USA | collected 2011-08-07 | depth 5.8 m | reverse complement strand
TTCCAGGCCATCTACGTGCCCGCCGACGACTACACCGACCCCGGCGTAGCCACTACCTTCGGACACTTGGACGCCGTCATAGCTCTAGAGCGGTCAATCGCTGAAATGGGCATATATCCAGCCGTAGACCCTCTGACCTCCAACTCGCGCATCCTGGACCCCAACGTGGTGGGCGAAGAGCACTACCGGGTGGCCCGAGGCGTGCAGCAGGTGCTACAGAGGTACAAGGACCTTCAGGACGTCATAGCCATCCTGGGTATGGAAGAATTGTCTGAAGAAGACAAGATCACCGTATCCAGGGCTCGAAAGATTCAACGCTTTTTCTCCCAGCCTTTCTACGTGGCGGAGGCATTCACCGGACGGCAAGGCCGCTATGTACCAATAAAAGAGACGATTCGGGGCTTCAAAGAGATCCTAGAGGGCAAGCACGACGACCTCTCCGAGCAGGCATTCTACATGGTTGGCACCATCGAAGAGGCCGTGGAAGCAGGCCAGAAACTGAAGGCTCAGGGATAGGTTTCACCGATGCCCACTATGCAACTGGACATAGTCACCGCCGAGCGGCTGGTCTATTCAGAACAGGTCAATGAACTGGTCGCGCCAGGAATCGAGGGGGAACTGGGCATCCTGCCCAACCACGCGCCGCTGCTTACCATTTTGCAACCCGGCGAGCTGCGCATCATCAAGCAAGCCGAGACGGATACCTACATGGCCATCACCGGAGGCTTTCTGGAAGTCATGGCCAACAAGGTTGTGGTGCTGGCAGATGCCGCAGAGCGCGCCGAGGAGATCGACGAGGCCCGGGCTCAGACAGCCATGCGGCGCGCCGAGGAGCGGCTAGAGCACCGTACCGCCGATATGGACTTGGAGCGAGCCCTAGCGTCCATGCGACGGGCCCAAGCGCGTCTGAAAGTGGTACGGCGCCGCAGGCACCCGCCAACTCCTGGATGAGGAACGTTTTCTCGCGAGACGGGGCTCTGCCAAGGATCGTTCTCTGGCAAGCCACTCGAACCATACAAGCGCTATAACAAGACCCCCGACTCGAGTCGGGGGTCTTGTTATACGACAAAACCGATTTCGTTAAAGGAAACCAGCCAGCGCTCTTGGCGGAACTCGCCAGGTGACTAGGTTATGCACTATGAGGCGATTCGCTGTGAAGCCGCGCCGTCCTGCTGTGCCCGTAAGTAGTAGGTCATGGACTGGAGGGCCAGCACCGGGTCTATGTTGCGGACCTTGACGCTGGGTGGCACCTGAGCGGCGCGTGGAGCATAGTTCACAATAGCCCGTACATTGCACTTCACCAGCAGGTCAATGACCTCCTGGGTGTGAGCGGCAGGTACCGCGACAATGGCGATCCGCACCCCCAACTCTGGTAGTATCTCGGGAAGGCGATCCACCGGCTGGACCACTATACCGGCCACTGTCTGGCCCACTTGCGAGGGGTCGGCGTCAAAGGCGGCTACCAGCCTGAAACCCTCTGGAGTAAATCCAGGGTAGCTAAGAATGGCCCGGCCCAGACGGCCAACACCTATCAGTGCCACAGGCCACTCCCGATCCAAACCAGTGATATAGCGCAACTCTCGCAGGAGGTAACTCACGGAGTATCCACGGCCCTGCTTGCCGAACCGGCCAAAGTAGCTCAGGTCCTTGCGGATCTGGGCCGGGGTCACCTGGATCTGACGGCCCAACTGCTGGGAGCTGACCACCTCCACTCCACGCTGGCTTAGCTGCGTTAAGGCCCTCAGATATTGAGGCAGCCGCATGACGACTACCTCCGGCACATCCAACGCCTGCCTGGTACGAGTTGAGCGGTCCATATTAGTTCGGCCCCCTCTAGAGCGGGTTATGGTCACATCGAGGCTACATTAAACCGAACACCGCAGCCTGAGGCGTATAATATATCCCTTCCAGCGGCTTCAAGCTAGGGTGATTGTAGTGATTTTCACAAAACGCGTCAACATTACGAACGGAGAAATAGCCAGGGTTTCTTAGATGCCTTGGGAAGCCCGTGAAATCCAGGGATCACGAATCATCTCTGTGCTTAGAATCTGCGGTGCTATACTGTCCCTGATAGGAGAGCCGAGTTGAGTAAGAGAGACCTGCTATCTATTGCCGACCTGTCTCCCGAAGAGGTCCACGGACTCCTCCACCGGGCCACGGAGATGAAGAAGGGCGCACAAGTGCGCTGCCTAGTAGGCAAAGGCGTCACCATGCTCTTCGAGAAGCCCTCCTTGAGGACCCGCGTGAGCTTTGAGATGGCGGTGCAACAGTTGGGAGGACACGCCATCTACATGGGCCGGGACGAGGTTGGGCTGGGTAGTCGAGAAGGAGTGGCCGACGTCGCCAAGGTTCTGTCCAGGTACGTGGACGCCATCGTGGCCCGCACCTATGCCCACCAGACTCTGGAAGACCTGGCTACCTACGCCTCAATACCAGTCGTCAACGCCCTGTCGGACGTGGAGCACCCATGCCAGGCATTGGCGGACATCCTGACCGTTGAGGAGCACCTGGGCCACTTGGCGGGAGTGAACATCGTCTTCATAGGAGACGGCAACAACGTGGCCGCCAGCCTGGCCCTGGCTGCAGCCTCGGTGGGAGCCAATTTCACCATCGCCAACCCTGCAGGCTACGCCTTGCCTGACCCCATCGCACAGAAGGTACAGCGCCTGGGCAAGGAGCATGGCGCGGAGTTTCGCCAGATATCGCGTCCTCAGGATGCAGCGCGGGGGGCAGACGTAGTCTATACTGACGTCTGGACAAGCATGGGACAGGAGGCGCAATCCACCCAGCGGCGGCGTGACTTCCAGGGATACCAGGTCAACCCTGCGCTGATGGCTCTAGCCAAACCAGGAGCAATCTTCATGCACGATTTACCCGCTCACCGCGGCGAGGAGGTCAGCGAAGGAATGCTGGAGCACCCGCAGTCGGTGGTCTTCGACCAGGCGGAGAACCGCCTCCACGCACAGAAAGCCGTCCTTGAGTTTTTTGTAGGCCAGGGAAAGAGCCGGTAGAGTTAAACTCCGAGCCATTATCTGTAACATGAGCAAACCTCTCGTAGCTATTGTGGGACGCCCTAACGTGGGCAAGTCCACCCTGTTCAACCGCCTGGTGGGCCGGAGGGCTGCTGTGGTGTCTGATGTACCCGGCACCACCCGCGACCGCGTCTCTCTGGACGCGCAGTGGGAAGGACGCACCTACATTGCCGTCGATACGGGCGGGCTGGAGCCTGAGCCAACGTCGGTCATCTCCCGACAGGTCAGGGCCCAGGTAGAGATGGCTATTCAGTCGGCGGACGCCATAATCTTTGTGACCGACGCCCAAGAGGGCCTCACCCCGGTGGACATAGAGATCGCCGAACGGCTGCGGCGCACCAAGAAACTTGTGGCCCTTGCTGTGAACAAGGCCGATAATCCAACTCTGACCCAGGCAGCAGTGGAGTTTTATCGCCTTGGCCTTGGCGAACCATTCCCGGTAAGCGCGCACCACAACCACGGCGTGGACGACCTTATGGATGTAGTCATGGCAAAGCTCCCCGCATCCGAAGAAGGCGAGGAAACCGCAACAGAGGTCCTGTCCCTGGCCATAGTGGGTCGTGTGAACGTTGGCAAGTCGGCGCTCCTCAACGCTATCCTGGGAGAGGAGCGCGTCATCGTCAACGAAACCCCAGGCACCACTCGGGACACCATAGATACATCCACCACCTACCAGGGACACCAGCTTCTGCTCATTGACACGGCGGGAGTCCGGCGGCGCGGCAAGATTGAGCCAGGCATTGAACAGTACAGCGTCTTGCGCACCGTCCAGGCCATCAACCGGGCAGACGTGGCGCTATTAGTGCTGGACGCTTCGGACCTGGCCCTGGCACAGGACACGCACATAGCCGGCCAGATAGTGGACGCCTTCAAAGGCGTGGTGGTCGTGGTCAACAAGTGGGACATGGCACCAACCCTGGGACTTGACGAGGCTGGCTGCCGGGCCCTCATACGGGAGCGGTTCAAGTTCATGGCCTACGCCCCGGTGCGGTTCACCTCCGCCCTCCAGCAGACTGGAGTGACCGATGTGCTGGATGCCGCACTGATTGTCCACCAGGAACGCACCAGGACCGTGGCGCCAGGAGAGCTATCCTCCACTGTGTTGGCGGCCATGGCGGCACACATAATACCCTCCAGAGGCAAGCAGCTACTGCGATTAAGAAAGGTCGTCCAGGAAGGGATCAACCCTCCCACCTTTGTTTTCTATGTGAACGATGCCACGCTTGTCCACTTCTCTTATCGGCGATACCTGGAGAACAAACTGCGGGAGTCCTTGGGGTTCCGCTGGAGCCACCTGAAGCTGGTGTTCGTGGACACGAGCGACCGTAAGGCTCGCAGCGGCAGAACACGTGATTCAGAGCGAGTTCCCCTCGAAGAAAAACTGGCTGAGGTAGGGCGAGAGGAGTGATTGCAGACGTACTAGTCCCACCACTGGCGTACCTGCTGGGAAGCATCTCCTGGGGCGTCATCATAGGGAAGGTGACCCGGGGCGTGGACGTGCGGCACTACGGGAGTGGCGCCACGGGTATGACCAACGTGCTGCGCGTCATGGGGCCTCGCATGGCCGTGCTGGTCCTGGTGCTGGACCTGGCCAAAGGAGTGATCGCTGTACTACTGGCCAAGGTATGGGCAGGCAACACCATGACGGAAGCCTTAGCTGGAATCCTGGTTATCGCAGGCCACAACTGGCCCGTCTTCGGCGGGTTCCACGGCGGCCGCGGCGTGACCACGGGCGTCGGCGGGCTGGCGGTGGTCTCCCCACTAGCAGCGTCCGTCTCACTGGCTGTGTTCATCCCTACGGTAGTGGTCAGCCGTTACGTCTCGCTTGGGTCTGTGCTGGCGGTGTCGACCTCCATGATCGCAGTGGCCACGCTGGTAGCCCTTGGAGCAGAGCCATGGCAATACCTTATCTACGCAGGGATTGGCGGGCCCATGATCCTGTGGAGGCACAAGGAGAACATCCGCCGGCTCCTGGCCGGAACCGAGCGTCGCCTGGGACAGGCAGCAGAGACTCCGCCCAAACCTTCCTCTGAAAGGCAGTCATGAAAGGCCCGACAGTGGCGGCAGCAGTGGTAGGCACCACCAGTTGGGGGACAACGCTGGCTATCCTGCTGGCCAACCAGGGCCACGGCGTGAGCCTCTGGGCGCGCACGCCTGAAGAGGCGAAGAGGCTACACCGAGACCGGGAGAACAAGCGCCTTCTGCCTGGATTCCCATTCCCACCGGCCCTGAAAGCCACGGCCTCTGTGGAAGAGGCCGTCGGCCAGGCGCGGCTGGTGGTCTTCGCCGTGCCGTCCAAGAGCCTTCGCGCCAACGTGCGGCAGGTTACAGCAGACCTCAGCAGCAAGGCGCTGATCGTCAGCGCCTCCAAGGGGCTGGAGGTGAGCACCGGCCTGCGCATGAGCCAGGTGCTCCAGCAGGAACTGCCAGCGCACCTCCGTCGGCGCATCTGCGTCCTGTCCGGCCCCAACCTCTCCACAGAGATCGCTAGAGGGCTGCCTGCCTCCACCGTGGTGGCATCGGAAGACCCGGAGATGGCCTTGACAGCCCAGGACGCCATGATGACGCCCTTATTCCGTGTGTACACCAGCGCCGACGTAACGGGCGTGGAGCTAGCAGGCGCGCTGAAGAACATCATCGCGCTGGGCGCAGGCATAGGCGACGGGCTGGGCTACGGTAACAACAGCAAGGCCGCCTTCATCACCAGGGGGCTGGTAGAGATAACCCGCCTGGGCGTGGCCGCAGGGGCCAACCCTCTGACCTTCGCCGGACTGGCGGGCATGGGCGACCTCATCGCCACGGCCAACAGCCCTCTCAGCCGCAATCATTACGTGGGGGAGCAGCTCGCCAAGGGCCGACCCCTCCAGGAAATCCTCTCCTCCATGAAGAACGTGGCCGAAGGGGTGGACACCACCGTGGCAGCCCTCAAAATGGCCAAGGAACTGGGCGTGGCGATGCCCATCGCCGAGACCACGCACAGGGTCCTCTTCGAGGGGTTGAACCCCCGGCAGGCCGTGGCCGAGCTTATGGGAAGAGCGCCGCAGTCTGAATGGGCGGGCATCCCCATCAATTCCACCACCTGAACCAGACACATGCCTGACGCCCCGATCCTGGCCATGTTTGGGACATCCTTCCTGGTGGGGCTTTTGGGCGCTGCATCTCCAGGCCCTCTGCTGGCGTTCAACATCCGTGAGGCTGTGCGCCACGGATTCCTGGCCGGGCCCTTTGTAGCCACAGGCCACGCGCTGCTGGAACTGGTGGTGGTGATAATCCTGGCGCTGGGACTCACACAAGTCCTGGGATCGAGCATGGCGGTAGCAGTCATCGGTATCCTGGGTGGCGCATTCCTGCTGTGGATGGCATGGGGAATGCTTCGCCACCCGGACCAGGGCGCTCCCGGGGCATCGGAGCACGGCCACAGGACGGCAGGCCACCAGGTCAGGGAACCCGTCATGGGCGGCGTGCTGGTCAGCCTGAGCAACCCCTACTGGACCGTCTGGTGGGTGACGGTAGGAGCGGCCCTCATGACGCGCTCGCTAAAGCTTGGAACACCAGGAGTGGTAGCCTTCTACGTGGGACATATCATGGCCGACTTCGCGTGGTACACTCTGGTGGCCGCGGCGTTGGCTTCCGGACGGCGGCTCATCACCCCCAAGGTGTACGCGGGCATCATGATGGCTTGCGGCGCATTTCTGGCGGTCATAGGCGGGTACTTCATCGTCACGGGGGCCAGGCTTCTGGCGTAACTGTAGTCCAAATCACATACAGGAGGAACACAATGGCGTTCAGAGTCAATCACATGCACTTCAAGAGCCCCGACTCCAGGAAGACGGCCAAGTGGTACGTGGACAACCTGGGAGCCAAGGTAGTCTCAGAGACCGAGGGTGCGCCGGGCCAGCCGCCGAGCTTCCGCCTGGACTTGCACGGGGTGTCCATGAACGTGACGGGCTTCATCGCGGGGCAGAAGCTTTCTCAGCACTACGGCCTGGAGCACGTGGCGGTGGACGCCGACGACTTCGATGCGCAGGTGGCGAAGATAAAGGGCAGCGGGACGAAGGTGCTGGAGGAGCGCGTGCTGCCCGACGGCCGCCGGGTGTGCTTCTTCCAGGGACCGGACGACGTGAGGCTGGAGTTCATGGAGTGGAAGTAGCAAAAGCATAGGGCATACGAGCAAGGGTGGGATTTGTTTCTGTTTCATATTGAATATTTGAAGCTGAGGCATATCTGAGGAAAGAAAGTTTTTCCGAGAAACAAATCCGAGATCCGTAAGGGCGACAGAGGCATACGGACATACTGGCATGATACCGATGGCGTTCACCCGCGCCCCAGATTCTTCGCTTCGCTCAGAATGACATATCAAAGAATCGCTCGGGGAGATGGCGAAGCCGATGCTGCCCAAGGATCCGCGATTGGCGATGGTGTTCATAGGGACATGATAGGCAGCAGATGATGGTATGGGATAGGAGAGGATGGCAGGGGGACGCAAGAGATATAATGCTCATGTTCGACATGAAATAAGACGGCTGAGAAGGTTTGGCGGCAGGAGGCTTACATGGATACATATAGATATCACGTCATCATCGAGCGCGATGAGGACGGCGTGTACGTGGCTTCCTGTCCGGCGCTACAGGGGTGCTACACCCAGGGTGACACCTACAAAGAAGCTCTGAGCAACATCAGAGAAGCTATCCGAGGGCACATAGCGGCCAGAAAGCAGTTGGGCGAGCACATCCCTGCGGAGACCGCCATCGAAGAGGTAGAGGTAGTTGCCTAGCCTTCGCCCTGCCCGGCCTAGAGAGGTGGTGCGTGTCCTCAGGCGGCTAGGGTTCGAGTTGATTCGCCAAGAAGGCAGCCATGCGATCTACCGGCATTCCGATGGAAGATGGGCTACAGTCCCGATACACCAAGGCAAAGATATTGGCAAAGGGCTGCTAGCCAAGATACTGAAAGACGCAAAGGTTACCCCAGAGAAGTTTGAGGAATTGCGGTAGCAGAACCGCGCCTTTAGCATGGGCAGTGCGCCGTGGTATGGGGAAGGGGTGGGTGGCGGGGGGGGGACAAGCAAAGGAGCGTGCGTGTAAAGGTGATACAATAGCGCCGCTTTCGCAAGGAGGCGTGGAATGACGTATGCCGATGCCGTATTCAGAAACGCTTTAAGTACATTCGTCGAAGCCATGCGCACCCTATTCGCCCGTCAGCTTCAGGCGGCGTTCGGTGAAGATTGGTGGACTAGAGGGGTGCTCGCGACCCTCGACCGGCACAGGGAGTACCTACAACGTAGGCGAGAGGAATCGAATCTCGACCCCAGCCAACTGCACCGCCTCTTAGAGATACAGCACTTCCTGCCACTCCTCCGAAGTCACTATTCCGATGCCTTCGCCAACACGTTCCCTGACTACAGTCGGACTGGAGCGGATCTTGCAGCCATTAACCGTCTGAGAAATAAATGGGCGCACCTAGAGCAACTGAATGCAGAAGAGGAGATCCGGTGTGTGCGAACCATGCGGGACTTACTTGCTAGAGCCGGGATGTCTGCGGCAAGCGACCTGGACAGAATACTGAATACGCAGCCAGCGGCGGAGCAGCCAAGCGCAGCACTGGAAGCACCGGCACGTGAGCCAGCGACGGCATCGGTCACAGGGGAGGAAAAACCGATGAAGGAAGAAACCGTAAACGAAGCGGAACTTGAAGAGCCTGATACCGTGGAAGTAAACCGACCAGCCTCTGATGACTGGATGGCAGACTTGTGGCGCCATGTGCAACGGCTGCTCTCGCTGAGCGTAGAAGTCCGAGACATCGGTGGGCCACCCGGTCGTCCCCAATCTGCCGTCGTCGTGACTGTTACGAACCGCGCACCAGCCAACCCAGACTACCCGGAATGCAGATTCAATCGCATACAGTTGGAGACCTCCAAAGTTGAGTCCCTGCATCGCCAGCCTCTGCAAGGAGAATCGCGCCCAATGCCTGACGGTGCAACGCTGCGTAACGGCGAAACGAGAACCTGGGAATTCGTGGCTCCGTCAGACGCATTGCTACCCCTGGAATTCTCACTCAGTGCCAACTTCGACTACGAAGCGTACTTCAAGACGGCCGTCAGTTTGCCCGTGCCCGCCGTCTATGTCCAACCACTCGCAGCCTCCTACATCAAAGACTTTCAAGCAACGGGAGTAACGACGCTGCTGGCACAAGTATCTGGCCTAGTTCAGTCCTTGGGACCTGACACGACTATAAAACAGGTGGCAAATATCCGGCAGAGTCTCGCCAGTGCCCAAGAACGAATCACCGCCGTCACACAGCAACTGCAAGCCCTGTTTCAGAAATACCATCTCACAGAAGGCACGAGGACGGGAGACCACGCACGGGCTGGGAGCAGGTTCCTGTACGGCATTATGGAAGCAGTCAAGAAACTCGACCAGGCCATGGCAACTACGGATCCGTCAACAATCGGTGCCAGTGTAGAAGCCCTCAAGCGCTTGGATGCCGACCGACTGAACCTGGAGAGCGCTACACGGGAACTGGCCAGTCGCTTTGGAGTAGAAGACGAGGAACATTCCATAGTGCGTACGCCTTAGATTCTTCGTCGCTGCGCTCCTCAGAATGACAATGGGTGTAGGGGGCGGAAAGCCTTCCGCCCCCTACACGTTTGGAATGCCAGAAGAAGCCACGCCCCACCAGGTTGCCACGCCCCGATTTCATCGGGGCTCGCAATGACGAGGGGGGCGCTAGAGCTTAACGGTCTGCTTGCGTCCGGTGTCGGAGGCACGCTGGACAGCGTCGATGAGCTTGTGGCGGCGGACGGCGTGGTCGAAGTCGGGCTCTACATGCTGGCCGGTGCGGATGGCGCGGGCGAAGTTCACCCACATCTGTCCCACGTCGTAGGCCGGGCCGGCGTTCTGCACTTCCAGCGGCACCCACTTCAGGCGGTCTGGAACGGGCTGCTCCTGCAACGCTTTATCGTCCTTGCGCCCGCCGATGATGCGCAGGCCCTCGCCTGGCCCTCCCGCGCCAGTTAGCACCAGCGTGCCATCCTTGCCATAGATCTCCATCTTGTAGCCGCTGCCATGGTACGGATGGACGCCGACGTTGGCGTTGACCACAGCGCCGCCTTCCAGCCTACCACTGATCATGATGTTGTCCGGCGAGGTGACATCCACGTACTTCTTGGTGTCGGTCTCGTACCACTGAGGCACCTGGGTGCTGACCACGCCTGCGACCTCGGTGATCTCGCCAACGACCATGCACAGGGCGTCGATGGCGTGGCCGAAGGCGATGGTGAGGGTGTTGGCCCCCAGGGTGGCGTCCTTCTGCCACGTGCGGTCCGAGGTGCGCGTGAGCACGCCGCCGCCCATCTGGACCAGGTTGACCGAGAGCACCTGGCCGACGTAGCCTTCCTTCACCAGCTCCTGGAGCCGCAGGTATGTGGGCGAAGCGCGGCGTTGCAAGCCCACCATGGTGTGCACCTTCATCTTGCGGGCCAGAGCCGCCAGCTCCTGGGCCTCCTTCAGGTTGGCGCCCAGGGGCCACTCGCAGAAGACGTGCTTGCCCGCTTCCAGGGCATTCTTGGTGAGGACGTAGTGCATCGGGACTCGCACAACGACGTCGGCCACCTCCACCTGGGGGTTCGCATCCATCTCCTTGTCGTCGTGATAGGCAAGCTCCACGCTGTACTTCTGAGCAGCGGAACGCGCTGTGTCGTCGTGGGCGGTACATATAGCGTATAGCTCGGTCTGAGGCAACCGCTGTATGGCCGGGATATGCGCCGACGGGCCCCATCTCCCCGTGGCCCCAATCAGTCCTATGCGCAGGCGATTCTGCTGTGTCATGACTTGCTCCTTCCTGGATATGTGTGATATGTGAACATTCCTGTTTCTTCCCACCCACCCACCCTTGAACGTTTTTAGAAAGGGGGACACCCCCTTATACCCCCGGCGGGAACCTAGGTTCCCTGCACCTTCCTGCTTTCAGAAACGTTTTGTGCAGAGCTAATATCTCCCACGAAGTGAGAGTCTCAGCGTAGAGCGTGCTGCTATTCTACAACGCCTCCTCCGAAGCTACCATGACCTCCCGTGCCTTGGCTAGAGTGAGAAGGCGTGCTATCATACGGCTGGGCCTGTTGAACAATCCCCTGGTATTACCCGCAAAGCGAACCGCTTCTGGAGGACAAGATGGCACGTTACACAAAAAGCGAAGCGCAAGATTGGGCGTGGCAGACTCTGAAGGGAGAGTGGACCACGCTGATGACCCCGTTCACGTCTGAAAAGGCCGTGGACGAAGATGGACTACGACGGAACATCCGGCACATACGGAAGCTCGGCACGCGCGGCGGTGGTTGCACATGGGGCATGGGGGAGTTCTGGAGCCTCACGCACGAAGAACGCGTGCGCATCATGGACGTGGTGGCAGAGGAAGCCGCAGGACAGTGGCTGATTGCCGCCCACGTCACGCATACCTCCGTACCGGAGATGATATCGCTGGCCAAGCACGCGGAAGGGGCAGGTTTCGACCTGCTGGTAGTGGCTGCACCATACATGGAGGCCAAACGCGAAGACCAGGTAGTGGAGTACGTCAAAACGCTGGCGGAGAACACCAACCTGGCCATCATGTTCTACAACTCGCCCCAGTTCGGCATCGTCATGAGCCCGCAAGGGCTGGAGCAGCTATGCAAGATCCCCAACGTGGTGGGGGTGAAGGAAGCCAGCTTCAACCAACAGCTATCCATCGAAACTCACCTGCGACTGGGCAAGGACTATGTTATCAGCACTCCTGACGAGTGGATCTACTGGAAGGCCAAGGAGCTAGGCTTTCAGCAGCAGGTGATGTTTGCAAACACCTCGGACTGGCGGTTCGATCTGCCCGGAGCCAACTACTACGTGCAGTTCATCGACAAGGCATGTGAAGGGCACCTGGACGAGCAGCTATACGAGACCCACCTGCGCCGCCTCAAAGAGCTATCAGACACATGGTGGACGCGCATAGCCAACCAGTTCAACGGGCCGCTGCCAGTGGCCATGGTAAAGTACTGGGGAGAGCTGATGGGCATGGCCGGCGGGCCTGTACGGTTGCCGCTGATGAACCTGACGCAGGAAGAAAAGGCGCGGTTGAAGGAGCAACTGGACCCGCTGAAGCCCAAGGTACCGACTCCCAAGCCGGTGTACACCCGCTCCACTACCCAGCCTCGAACTACGTGGCTGACCAACAACAACAACTTCTCGTCCGGCATGCTGCTGATGGTGAGCGTGCAGAACGTCGCCGAGGCCCTGGAGGCCGAACGCGGCGGCGCCGATGTTGTGGACGTGAAGAACCTCCAAGAGGCAATGGTCGGGTCCGGGCACCCATCGCTCGTGCGTGAGGTGCGAGCACGGATCCAACCTGAGAACCACGTGAGCGTGACGCTAGGAGTGGTGCCAACGCAGCCAGGGACGGTCGCGATGGCGGTGTATTCAGCAGCGGTATTAAACGCCACGTCGGTGAAAGTGGGATTCAGGATGGCGAAGTACGACGAAGCCGTGGACGTGCTGAGGCAGTCGCGCCAGGCGCTGGAGGGATCGAACACCAAGCTGGTGGGGTCGCTGTTCGCCGACAACGTGCTGTACGACGGCCTGGAGCCGCGCCGGATGGTGGAACTGGCGAAGGACGGCCAGTGCGACGGCTTCCTCATCGACACGCTGACCAAGGACGGACGCAACCTTTTCGACTTTATGTCGGAGAGCGAGCTGCGAGACATGGTCCTGGAAGGCAAGGAACTGGGGCTAAGCACCGCCCTGTCGGGCCATCTGAAGCTCAGCGACCTGGACATGCTGGCCCGCGTCAACCCGGACATCGTGGGAGTGCGCGGCGCTGTGTGCGCCAGCGGCGACCGGGCGAGGTCCGTGGCATGGGAATCCGTGGCGGAGTTCAAGCGGCAGCTTGAGCTACGGAAGAGCGGCGAGATACCGGTACACGCCAACGGCGTAACGAACGGGAACGGCCATACCAATGGCGGCCCGTTGGGCAGCGGATGGGTTGTGATCGATGGGCGCGGCAAGAGCTGCGCCGGCGTGCTGGCAGCCCTCTCGAAGCAGGTGGAGACCGATCCGAAGTCGCTGATAGAGGCGATCCTGGCCGACGCGCTGAACATCTACGATGTGATCGTGTGGGCAGAGAAGTCGGAGCGCGCCATCATCTCCTGCAGGACAGATGAGGCAGGCGATACGCGGGTGCTAATCCAGCCGACGGCACGGCGGAACTAAAGAGCCGACCCGCTGCGGGCAGCCGCGGCAGACTGGCAAGCCAACGTAACAGGAGAGTCCCGATGCATCGGGACTCTCCTGCTTGTTTATGACGTTATGTCCAGTATGCCTGCCGAGGGTGGCCAAGGAACGATTGTTATTGCTAGGCGTATGCTACAAATGCAGGCGGTACGCCGTGGGATGGGGAAGGGGAAGAGGGAAGGGGGCTGCAATAGCTGAGGTGCGGGTAAACGCCGAGCCTTGCCCGAACATGTCCGTCAACGGACTGCGAGAGAAGTGCCCGACAGGTGAGTGCTCCGGAGGAAAGCGAGAGTACATGTCAAGAACTTAGAAAGGGCAGCGCGTGCGGAGCAAAACGATGTAAAAAATCATGCTTACGAGGTCTTGACAGGGTTATACGGAGGAGAGTAATGTAATGATTGTTCCGTAAGCCTAGTCTGAAAGGGGTGCCACATGGTTATCGCTGAGGTTCCTGGTCCTTCAAATGCCAATCAATCCGAGGCAGATGCGCGAGTGCAGGAGGCAGTGAAGGCAACAAAAGATCTCTTGGAGGAAAAGGCTAAAAGTGGCAATCTGCTACACATCGCTGATGTGTTGGAGCACTTTTCCCGCGAAAGAATTACAGATCGGGTACCAATTGACTTCACAGATGAAGGCAACGTTTGTACCATTGGGTGGAAAGGTCAACTTTTCACCTGCAAAGTATTCACTGAGCCTAGGACTGGCAAGAGGTTCATCTTTGATGCATTCCTGCCTGACGTGCTCTCTGCCGACAGAGACGTGAATCCAAGAAACTTGGTTCCAGCCAGGCTTTTGAGCCAGGTGGTGGCTTTTGCTGGGGGGGAGACCAGGTTTCAGAATTCTATTGGGCGCATGGTTCCGCACGGGTCTAAATACGTGCTGGTGCTCTTTGACGGCTCTCATGGCGCCGCTGCAGACCTGTTCGCTGGAAATGACAAACTGTTTTGCAAGATATATCTGCCAGGCCAGTTGACCACTCCAGAGGCTTTTAACTGGAACATTCATGCTCATAGTGAACTGCGGCAGCAAGAGTTCCGTGGGCAGGTTCTTTCCGTTCGCCGTTCCAAAGCCCATGACGAACGGTGGAAGGCATTCGTTGACGAACCTCGGTTCCCTGTCAAGAGTGAGAGATTCTTCATCAACCAGTACGTGAATCCGTTGGAACGGAAAAATATGAAAGCCGCCCTCTTCGAGCAAGTGGTAGATGGTGCTTTGAATGCAGTCATTGTTGAAGAGGATGGAAGCGGACGTGAGGTTTCCAGGGACTCCTGCCGGATGAAAAAATTCGTTGACACTCGGGAGCAGTCAAGAAGGGCTGCAAAGGGCCAGGTTAGTTATTCGCTGCTCCAGACCACTCTGTTTGGTGAATTCGTTAGCCGTGAGCTCACCGGGCATGATTACGCTACTTCCAAGGCGGACAGTGACCCTCGTGCCCGGGAGACAAAGAACCTTCTCAGACTCCTCAACCTTCTGGCTGATATGTCTATGGAGGGGAGGCTGGACGCCCAAGGCGATTCCCCTAAGGAACTCCTTGTGAGAACTGCGGCTGAGGCAATGTGGAAGAAGGGAGCGGTTCGCTACTGGGTGGTGGAGCTGAAGAAAGCCATCGCTCTCATGACTGGTATCGTTGGCGATGACATGGACCGAATCTTTCAGCTCAACTTGTCAGACGAGGTGTGGCGGAATATCTCAGAGGCAATTCGGCGTCTCAAGAACTACAATGCTTGGGCAGACGCCGACACAAGGGAGTTGCTCAATGCAAATACCTTGGACACTACGAAGGACGCAATTGCAGGATGGGCCCAGCGGAATGGGGCTGAGGTCTTGGATGCGTACTACCTGGCAGGCAAGCCTCGTCCAAGTATGATGGGTTAGGTAGGCCAACAACAGCTACCGTCGTAGGGGCACGGCCTGCGTGCCCCTACGCGTTTGGAATGGCAGAAGGAGACCCATCCCCTCCAGATTGCCACGCTCGCGGGCTCGCTCGCAACGGCGATGGGTGCACTGGCGATGACGGGGTGTCCTAATCCTCTTCCAGGGTGCTGGTATCGCCTTCGGGGAGGCCAAGCTCGCGAGCCTTGAGGAGGCGGCGCATGATCTTGCCGCTGCGGGTCTTGGGCAGCGAAGGGATGAAGTCTATCTCGCGTGGCGCTACCGCGGCGGCCAGCTTCTGACGGGCGAATGACATCAGCTCACGACGTAGCTCGTCGGTCGGCTCGTAGCCGTCTTTCAAGGAGACGAATGCCTTCACCACCTCCATGGCTATGGGGTCGGGCTTGCCGATGACGCCGGCCTCGGCCACGGCGGGGTGCTCAATCAGAACGCTCTCGACCTCGAAGGGGCCGACCAGGTGGCCAGCCGTGTTAATGACGTCGTCGGCGCGGCCCACGAACCAGAAGTAGCCGTCGTCGTCCATGCGGGCGCGGTCGCCGGTGATGTACCACCCCTTGCGGAACTTGGAGTTGTACATCTCCTGGTTGTTCCAGTAGGTATGGAACATGGAAGGCCAGCCGGGTCGAATGGCCAGGTTGCCCTCGGTGCCGGGCGGGACCTCTTCATATTTGTCGTTGAGGATAGCTGCATGGACGCCCGGAATGGGGCGGCCCATGGAGCCCAGGCGTATCTGCTGGAAGGCGTAGTTGGCGATGAGGATAGCGCCGGTCTCGGTCTGCCACCAGTTGTCGTGGATGCCCTGGCCAAAGGCGTCCAAGCCCCAGGTAATGGCCTCCGGGTTCAGCGGCTCGCCGACGCTGTTGATGTAGCGCAGGCTGGAGAGGTCGTGGCGCTTTGCCACCTGGGCGCCGGACTTCATGAGCATACGGATGGCCGTGGGCGCGGTGTACCAGACAGTGACCTTGTACTTCTGGATAACCTCGTACCAGGAGGAGGCGCGGAAGCCGCCCTCGTAGATGACCTGGGTGACGCCGTTGCTCCAGGGGGCCAGCATACCGTAAGAGGTGCCGGTGACCCAGCCAGGGTCGGCAGTACACCAGTAGATGTCGTCGGGGTGCAGGTCCAGGACCCACTTGCCGGTGGCGTACTGCTGGACCACGGCCATGTGGCGGTGGAC
>ORJL011437354.1_pt1 | contig 16354 bp, 13 predicted proteins | sample 1779941 | NCBI WGS metagenome assembly ORJL01 (sample SAMEA104232317, study PRJEB22302) | groundwater metagenome | biome: forest; feature: aquifer; material: groundwater | place: USA | collected 2011-08-07 | depth 5.8 m | reverse complement strand
TCCGTCTTCGCGTGTTTCGCGTCCTCCTCGCGCCGCCGCGCGTCGAGCGCGATCGCTTGCTCGATCCGCTGAAGGAGAATGTCGTCGTCGAAGGGCTTCTCCAGGAATTCGACGGCCCCGGCCTTCATCGCCCGCACCGCGGAGGCGACGTCCGCATGTCCGCTGATCACAATCACGGGGATCCGCAGGTTCTGGGCGGTGAGTTGCTCCTGCAGTTCGAGACCCGTGATCCCGGGCATGTTGATATCCAACACCAGGCATCCCGGCTGGACGGGTGGAACGCTGTCCAGGAATTGCTGGGCGCTGGCGAAAGTGACGACTTTCCTCCCGGTCGACTCGATCAGCCATTGGAGCGACTGTCGAATCGCGGAGTCATCATCGACGACAAAAACGACGGGCTCAATCACCGGGAGACTCCTCGCTCCGCGCGATCGGCAAGGTAAATCGGAAAACGGCGCCGCCGTCGCCGGATTCGACCCACAGCTCTCCGCAATGTGCCTGAACGATACGACGGCAGATCGACAAGCCCATTCCCAGCCCGTCGGGCTTCGTGGTCACGAATGATTCGAAGATCCGATCCGCAAGTTCCGGCGAAACACCAGGCCCCGCGTCGCGAACGCTGACGCCGACGTTCCCGTCGTTGACGCGACACGTTCCGACGGTAATCCGCCGCGATTCCGGCGGCGACGCCTCCATCGCGTCCATCGCATTGCGAATGAGATTCACCAGCACCTGCTCGATCTGAATCTCGTCCACCGAAACGGACGGAAGCGACGCCTCGACGTCCGTGCTGAGCACGGCGCCGCGATAGCGAGTCTCCGCGTCGAGCAGCCGCACGGTATCCTCCACGATTCGGTTCACGCACGCCGATCGGCGGACCGGGTCGTCGCGGCGGATGAACTCTCGTAGGCGTCGAAGGATCTCCCCCGCACGCAACGCCTCCGACGACGCCCGTTCCATCACGTTCAGGATCGCCGCGTTCGTCGTTCCGCTTTCGCGCAATCGCCGAGTGCATCCGTTGATGTAGTTCGCGATGGCCGACAACGGCTGATTCAGCTCGTGGGCGAGCCCCGCCGCCATCTCCCCGAGCGTCGACACCCGGGATAGTTGGGCGAGCTCCACGTCGCGATGTCTGGCCTCCTCCTCGGCGCGCTTGCGGTCGGTAACGTCCAAAGCCCCGCCGACATACCCGAGAAACTCCCCATCGGGCGAATAGTGGGGTACGCCGCGATCGACGATCCGGCGGTACTCCCCATCGGATCGGCGCAGACGATACTCCATCTCAAACGGCTCTCGAAGATCGAACGCTCGGCTATAGGTGGCCAGACATCGGTCCCGATCGTCCGGGTACATCCCCAGGCTCAACCCACCGCGAATCTCCTCTTGGAGCGTCCGTCCGGTGAACTCCAGCCAGCCCTCATTCGCATCGATGCACGTCTTATCTTTCCCGGATCGCCAGACCATCACCGGAACGGCGTCGGCCAATGCGCGGAACCGGCCCTCGCTCTCGCGCATGGCATCCGATGCCAACTTCCGCTCGGTGATGTCCCGCGCGATCGTCCAAAACCCCATCGGCTGCCCCGCTTCGTCGCGGCGCAGCCAAGTTCGCAAGGACGCTGGGAAAATGGAACCATCGCGCCGAACATATTCCTTCTCATACTCGTCGGATTCGCCGCGCGTCAGCACGTGCTTCTCGATGATCGCCGCCTGCATCTCATGCCATTTCGGCGGCGTAATCTCGCCGCAACCGAGACCTCGCAGATCGCCCTCCGAATATCCGAGCATCTCGGCGAACGCGGAATTATGGTGGACAATCCGCCCCGTCAGGTCCATGAAGACGATCCCATCCCGACTGGTCTCAAACAACTCGCGGTACTTACGCTCCGACGCCTGGCGTTCTTCCTCCGCTCGCACTCGATCGGTCAGGTCAATCGACGTGCCGAACATCTCGACCACGCGACCCGTGTCATCCCGTACACTCTCGATCGTCGATTGAAGATGCCGGATTTCGCCGGTCGGTCGAACGATGCGCAACTCGTACGTTCTCGGACCGCGGCACTGAAAGGCCGATTCCACCACACCGCGGACGAACGCGAGATCATCCGGATGGACACGCTCCAAGAAGCCCGCGTACGTCGGCTTCCACTCGTCAGACGTGATCCCGAAGTGAGCGAATTCTTCGTCGGACCACGTAACACGGTCGGCCTCGACCTCCCATCGCCAATACCCGATCTGCGCGCTCTTCGCCGCATGTCGCAACTGACCTTCACTCTCGCGAAGCGCGTGCTCCGCTCGTTTCAGTGCGGTCACATCGATGATCGTGGCCTGAATCACGTCGCGACCGTGCTCCTCGTCGCGGAGCAGCGCAACGTTCTCCACCGTCCAACCCGTAGATCCATCCCGCCGTCGAACCTCACACTCGTAACCGAGCAGGACGCGCTCTTTCTTCAACCGTTCCAGGAACGGTTCGCGTGCTTCGGGGCAGGGGTACATCGCGCGGGCGTCGGCGGCTTTCAGTTCCTCAGCGCTTGCGTAGCCGAGCAGTTTCACGAAGGCGTCGTTCGCCTCCAGGATTTGTCCTTCCAGTGTGGACATTCCCACTCCGGCGACATTGCGCTCGAACAACGAGCGGTACCGTTTTTCGCTCTCCCGCAGCGCACGATCCTTGCGCAGCCACTCCAACTCCGCGCTGGCGCGGGACGCGAAGATCTGGAGCACGCTCTCGGCTCGCGGAACGTCCTGGACCGGCTGTTCATACAAGACGACCACTAACCCGATCGCCGATGACGAGGAATCGAAAAGCGGAATCCCCAAATACCCCTCGATGCCAAATTCCGAGAGGAAGGCATCCTTGGGAAACAGTCCCTGAACCCCTCGCGGGTAACTGCGGAGCGTCTGCCCCATCACGTTCGCGCAAGGAGAAAAGTCCAGCCCGTACTCAAAATCGGGGATTTCGACGCCCTTGCGCGACGCCGCGATCGTTCGCACGCGCTCCGGTAGACCGGGCAGCAACTCACCGATCAGTGCAAAATCGCAGGACAGCATCCGGCAGAGTTCGTCCACCAGGCGCCGGAAGAATTTCGTGCCGACCGAAGAGGAGAGGCTGAGCGCCAGTTCACGAAGTGATTCACTCTCGGAGCATCGAACGGAGGCGACGCCGGCCGCAACGGGTGCCCGATCTTGTGTTGATGTGCCGCTTGGATCCTGCCTCATGCCCCACACTCCCGCTGGGTCGACACTCCGGGTCCACCGCACATGCACACCGCGATTCGCACCGGACGGGCCGCCTGCGCCGCCGCCGCCAGATCGTGAAATCGACGAAACGAATACCCGAGATGTCGAATCCAATGGACTCGCCGCCCTTCCTTATACAGCGATCCCTTGCCTCGTTCAAGCGCCGATCGTAAGTATCCATGCGTCCATGAACCTTCTGCTCCTTCACAGCGGCGCTCTCGGCGACACCGTTCTCGCGGCGCACATAGGTATGTGCTTCAAGGCGGCTCTGCGCGCCGAGTCGCTCTGCATGGTCGCCCGCTCAGGGATCCTCCCATGGTTGAAACGGCGACGGCTGATCGACGAGGCGATCCTTCAAGACGATTCGCCGCTCGTCGCCCTCTACAAGGCGACGTCGACGGATCCAGGCGCTCAAGAGTTCCTTCGCCGATTTGATTTCGTGGTGAGCCTCCTGGGAAACCCCGCCGCCGAGGCGTCGGTTCGCTTGCGGAGCTTGACTTCCTCTCCATGCATTTGTTTGGATCCTCGCGCAACGCAGGAGACGCTCGAAAACGGCACTCACATCACCGAACAGTGGCGCGCCGACCTTGCGGCACAAGGACTCTCGCTCGACCGGGAAGCGCGGGGCCTGCTCGATGATCGCCCCGTACCCGACTCGGAAGCGGTCGCGCGTGACGCGGAGTCGACCGAGCGCATTCGGCTTCGGACCGCGGCGTCTGCATACTCGCGGATTCTCCTCTGTCACCCTGGAAGCGGGGGTTTGGCGAAATGTTGTCCACTGGGATCGCTGGACGAACTGATCGGGCACGCCCGCGGCGCGGGGTTTCACCCCGCTTGGATGATCGGTCCGGATGAGGTTGAACGCAGTGGATCCGAGTACGTGAAACGCTTGGAGAACGTCGCACCGGTTCTATACGAGGAGAATGTGTCGGACGCCGCCCAACTCGTTGACAGCGCCGACGCCTACATCGGCAACGACGCCGGGATGACCCACGTTGCGGCGCTGGCCGGCGTCCCCACCATCGCGTTGTTTGGCCCGACGGATCCGAGGGTCTGGCGACCGATCGGCGTGAACGTGGGAGTGGTTCGCTTCCCTCGCGCGGACGAATCGACCGCGATCTGGGCGGAGAATGTTCTCGCCAAACTCCGCCTCCTCCTTCTCCCCTGACCAATCGGGGACCGAGGTGCGGCCTCCTGTTCCTTCCCCCCTTACTAAGGAATAGCGGCGAAATAAGGCAAACAATTCGCTTCGTGATCTTCGTGTCCTTCGTGGTGAAATCAAGACCACGACGGACACGACGGACACGAAGAACACGACGAATGCTGAGGTTTGGGCCGGGTGTCACTGCTCTGTGAGCAGTGCGATGGGCGAAACGCGTCCCTGGCACTTCCGACAAGCGGTGCCCCATCCTCGCTACCGCGAGGGTGGGGGACGGACGACTCGCCTGTTCCTACGCGAAATGGCGTGGCCCGCGCGGCGAAGACACTGCTCCCAGAGCAGTGGCACGCGACGGGGGGAGGTGAACCACGCGCTCGTGCTTGTGGCTCGTGCGGAAAGTGGATCGCCGTTCACTACAGCGCTTTTCGCTGAGGTTCGTTCTAAACGCGGACGCCGGCTGGTCGACCGGCACCCGCTTGGTGCGTCCGTCCCGCGTGGAACTGCTCCTCCAGCTCGGCAATGACCACGGCCAGACTGTTCTCTCGCAACCCGCCCGCCGTGTTCCATGTCACCAACGCATTACTCTGCAACATGCGGGAGATTCGTCGACAGGCGAGAATGACCGTGGAGTGGTTCTTGTTCCCCAGGTATCGCCCGATCTCCGGGAAGCTCATCTTGGTGTGCTTTCGCGCCAGGTACATGGCCGTCGATCGGGACAGGGCGATCGTCCGCGACTTCCGCGAGGTGTGCAGGTCGGCGGGCGCGAGCCCGAAATAGATCGCCACGACGCTCTCGATGTCCGACAGCATCACCACCGGCGCGGTTTGACGAACCAGATCTCGCACCGCACGCTCCGCGAGCGCCAGCGTCAACGGCTCTCCCAGCACCTGCGAAAGCGCCACGACCTTCAGCATCGCGCCTTCCAGCTCCCGGATGTTCGCGCAGAAGGTCTCCGCGATGTACTGAATCACCGGTTCACCCGGGCTCACTTTCAGGCGCTGGGCCTGTCGACGAAGAACGGCCGCGCGCACATCGAAATCCGGCGATTCCACTCGCACCACCATCCCGGCTACGAACCGACTGGTCAGCGATTCCGAAAAATGTCCAATCATTTTCGGATGAGCGTCCGACGCGAGCACGATCTGCTTTCCGGCGGCGTCGATGTGCTTGAAAGTGTGGAGAAACTCGTCCTGCGTCGCGCGTTTGTTGGCCAGGAAATGCACGTCGTCGATCACCAGCACGTCGATCTGCCGATAGCGGGCGTGGAACGAGTTCATCTCCCGCGCCTTGACCGCGTAGACGAAGTCGTTCATGAACTCTTCGCCGGATACGTACCGCCACGTCAAGTCCGGATGGTTCTCTCGAATGCCGTTGCAAACCCCCTGCAAGAGGTGCGTCTTCCCCAGCCCGCATCCGCCGTGGATGAACAGCGGGTTGTAGGCGCCGCCGGGTTTCTCGACCACGCTCGTCGCGGCCGCGTGAGCCAGCCGGTTCGACGCCCCGACGACGAAGTCGCCCAGCGTGCCCCGCAGGATCGGCGTCACGGGAAGCGAGCCCGTGCGCTTCTGCTCTCGCGCCATCCGCTCCGGATTCGTGGCCACGAACTCGACCTGTCGATCCGGCTGCTTCTTGCCCAGACCTTTCGCAAGCTGCGGATCGATCACGAAACTGAGCGTGTGCGGCGACCCGGTGACCTCCACGACGGCCTCCGCGATCGCGTCCGTGAAGTGTCGTTCGATCCACTCGCCGACGAAATGGTTCGGCGTGCTGATCCGCACGTGGTGATCCGTGAACGCGAACCCGGTCGCGTTCTTGAACCAGACGTTGTAGCGATGAGCGCCCAGCTTCTCGGCGATCCGAGCTTCCACGAGGGCGACGGGACTTTCTGCGCAGACGGCCACCGCAAGCTCCTTTCGAGACGTCAGGAACCATCTCATCGCCAACGCATACGCCGCTGGCTGGCGAACCGACTTTCAGGTGTTGAAGACTGCTTCGAACCGTACAGACTCGGGCGAAAAAACCGCCCGCTTCGATGAACGTTTACTCTTCACGATCCGCGTGGGAAATTATCAGTCCCTTAGCGCGGCGTCAACAGAGATTGTGCGAGGTTCGTGCCGCGCGCGCCAGTGCTTCCACGCCAGCAAGGACTTAGCTCGCAAAGTTTTTTTTCCTCACCGCCGCAACATCGAAGGTTGCGCGCGGAGTACAAACCTCAGATCGGTGTCGCCGCGTCGCCGGAGCTCGCCGAAAGGATCCACGCGTCACGCGTTCCCGTCTCGACGAACCCCCAACGAGCGTACACTCGCCTCGCGGGAACGTTCCGCCGGTCCACCGCCAGTGCCAAGTACTTGACACTCCGCTCCTCCGTCGAACGGACCGCACGCCACAGCAACGCGTCCGCAACCCCTTGCCCCCGCGCGGGTTGCGACACGCCCATGTACACGATCTCCAACGCATCTTGCGCCGGCAGCCCGCCCAGCAGCAAGACGCCCACCGGTGTTCCGGCGCGAAGCGCTACGAACCAATTCGCGGGATCGAATTCCGCAGCCGCGCGATGTCCGGCCAACACATCCTCCATGCGTCTGACGCCGCTAAGCTCCGGGCAATCAAGGGTTTGCGCGTACGTCGCCTCGATGGTCCGCTCGAACAATCTCTCGGACTTTCTCGAAAACGGAACCCATTCCAAGTCCGCGCCGGTTGCCGCGTGAGACAGGGATGCGTTTCCGACGAGCGACGAGGCGCGGCGAAGGTAGACCAGCCTCGTCAGGCATCGAAGTCCCAATTTCGATAGGAGGTCGCCGAGCGCGGGCGCGTCCGGCGGCGTGAGAATCTCCACAAGTTGCGCACCTCGGGAAAGAAGCGCCGGGACGACCAACTCCAACGAGAGTCCCAACTCTTCGATCGCTTCGGGTCCGCGAGCTTCCCAGGGTGCGAGCACCATCGCCAGCCGGCCCGGCGAGCTCACCCCGAGCGCGGCGCTGACCAGCGCCCCGTCGCGAAACGTCCCCGCGACGCAGTCGATGCCCAGACCGCGGGCCCGCGCCGTGTCCAGGAAAAGCGCGAGCTCCGGCAGCGGCGTATCAGCGGTGGGTGTTGCGCCGAGTCCGAACGCAAGATGTAGCGCAGGGAACCAATCGCGCTGCCCGCGGTGGATCAACCGCGCGGTCCAAAGCGATGCGATGGGAGCTTGCTGCATGGCCGTGAAACAACCTCGTGCGGCAGCGCTCTCGGTCGGCGAGTCGGCGCGGCTTCGCGTGAATAGAGAAGGAACTGTGAGGGAACGCAACGGTCCACAGGCAAGAAGTCCTTCCCCAACCTCGCATCGCCGAGACCGGAGCGACGTTCGCGGGATCGGCTGCGTCAGCCGGCGGGTTTCCCTGTCGCCCGTCATTCGGCAACGAAGAACCGAGACGCAGTCCCGCCCGGTCCGACCTTCATCCGCACGACCCGGGTACACCGCGGACATCGACCGGAGTACGCCGTTCCCTCCGCATTCCGGTACACCCGCGAGTACACGCCGCAGCAGTCAAACCGCACCCCGACCCACGGACGACGCTCCGCGCCGCCCTCAGGGGTCTCGTCATGGGGCGGTTCCACGCCTCCCAGACCCGATATCTCAACGTAGTACGGGGGTGTATCCATGCCAACGGGATATCGGCGAGTCTCGCAGCGAACCTCAAGCACCGCTCGCGGCTGCGTTCCGGAGCGCCTCCGCCCGCGCCCGACACCGATCGAGCATCGCCTCCAGGTCGGACAGAACCTTGTCGCGGCGGGCGGGATCGGCGATCGAAGCCGCGTTGACGCGAACCATGAACCCCGCCGAGTTCGCCGCCGCCTCGCTGAGAACGGCCGCCGCCCCGAAATCGCTCAGAAGAAACCGATTGGCGAGCGGACCCAAGTCCGTGAGCAAGGACAGGGTCTGGGCCGCAAGCCCCACGATCTGGAGGGGAACGGCGATCGCCCCCGCCACGGCGGCCTGGTATTCCGCCTCGACCGCGTCCCCCGACCCCGACGCGGCGGACTTGCGGTTCGTCGTCGCCACCGCCAGCCGTTCGTACGCCTCGGCATCTTGGGTGATGAGCGCCCGCATGAGTTCGTCGGTGATCCGCAATTGACCGGCAAGTTCCTCGACTCGCGCACGATCGGCGTCGGAGAGTTTCTTCGTGACCGAATACGCCGCGACCATCCGCGCCAGCGCACACGACAACGCCCCGACCGTCGCCGCCACCGCGCCGCCGCCGGGAACCGGCGCGCGTTCCGCAATCCGGTCGAGAAACGCGTCAAGCTCGAACCGTGTGAAGTTCTCTGTCACTTCTTCCATAATACCCGTTCCGGGAAAGGGCTGCGCTCCCGCCGTGTACCACTTTTCTGTGAGCAGGTACGGTTTTACGTGTGGGTTGCCCTTGAAGCCTCGACAGGGGCGATCGATGGTAGCCCACGGCGAAAGCCGTGGGTTCCTGTGCCGAGGACAAAGGAAGCCCCGGAGGGGCGACAGATTCTTCCCCATGAAAAGTGTCGCCCCTACGGGGCTAACCGTCGTGGGTGTGACGGTCCCCAGGGCTGACGCCCTGGGCTAGCATCGATCGCCCCTATCGGGGCTTGGACGCTAGAGCACTTAACATTCAAACGTAGCGTCGCCCTTCATGGGCGGCGCTGGCAGGGAAACGCTGCGAATAAACCGCGACGCTACACTTGAAAGTTAGCTGCTCTATCGCGCCGTCGGCTCGCCGACCACTCTTGTAACCAAGTCGCCCAGCGTTACGACGCCGAGCATCCTGCCTGCTTGGTCGGTCACGACGGCCATGTTCCGCCCTTGCGCTTGCAAGCTCGCAACGGCGGCCGCGACCGTGTTGTGCGGACTCAATCGCGTGACGGGTCGCATTCGATCCGAAACGACTTTCCAATCCTGCATCTTAAGTAGCTCGTCCACCTTGGCCAGGCCCACGATCCGCCCCGCATCATCATGAACGGGGACGAGGGCGTGATCGGTACGGCGAGCAACCGCGATCAACGCGTCCCGATCCGCGCCGACGCCGAGCGAGGCCGCCTCGGACTTCGGGATCATCACAACGTGCAGCGGCGTTTCGGACAAACGCACCACCCGCGTGATCAACTGCGATCGATCCGGTCCGTGCTCCTGGTCGGCGAGCGCCTCGCGTAAGAGATTGGCGACTCGCCACCGCGGAGTGGGGAGCGCCGCGGCCGCGGTCGACATCCCCGTAAGCCGCCCCGCCTGGGAAGCGAGCGTTCGCAGGAACCAAAGCGTCCCGGTGATCCGCAGCACGCGTTCCGCGCCGCCGAGCAACCACGCGACCCTGGGCATAAGCGAGTCCGCGTATAGCTGAAAGACGTTCTTGGGAACCACGGTTCCAAAAACGAAGACCAGGGGAGTACACACGGCCACGGTGTAGACCTCGGCGTCGAGATCGTTCAGTCGCAACAGCTCGACGAACGCGAATGCCACGGCCGACGACAGCACGTAGTCGCCGATGGTCGCCCCCAAGAGCGTCACGGTCAGGATCCCCTGTTCGTCACGAAGGAGTCGGGCGAGTCGAAGGCAGCGAGGATCCCGCCCTTGGGCGCCCAGCTCGATCCGCAGCCGGTTCGCGCAATACAAGCCGGTCTCCGCGCCGGAGAAGAACGCGGAGAGTGCCAGAGCGCTCAGGGCGACCAGGATGGTCAGCACCGCCGCGGTCACGGTTGGTCTCCCGCGTTGACGGACTCCGGCTCGCGGCGGAGCAAGACGCTCTCGATCCGCCGCTTGTTCACCGCTTCCACGGTGAGCGTCAGGTTCGAAATCCGAACCTCATCACCGGCACGCGGCAAGCGACCCAACCTCGACAACACCAGCCCGCCGACCGTATCCACGCGATGCTCGGTCTCGTCGACCACGAACCTCTCCGGCCAGAACCGAACGCTCAGGTCGCCGGAGAGGCGATACGTGTCCTCGTCGATTCGCTCGGCCTCGTCGCCGGCGCGGGCCGCGGCCCCTTCGGAAACGCCGCCCACGATCCATTGCACCACATCTTCCGCGGTGACCAGGCCCGCGGTTCCGCCGTATTCGTCGACGACGATCGCCATCTGGGCGTCCTCTTCCTTGAAGAACCGCAGCAACTGGAGGAGGTTCACCTGTTCCGGCACGAACCGGACTCGTCGAACCAGCGTGCGGATCGGCGCCTGGGGACCGAGGTACACGTCGCGGACGAGGATCATGCCCCGCACATCGTCGAGATTCTTCCCGCAGATCGGCAGCCGCCGCCGTTTGCTCTCCTCGAACGCGGCGAGCACCGATCGCCGGTCGCCGTCGACCGAGACGAACTGAATGTCGACCCGCGGCGTCATCACGTCGCGGACGCTCACGTCCGCCAGCGCGACCACGGCTTGCAACAGGTCGTTCTCGGTGGAGTTGATGTGTCCCTCTCGCGCCGAATGTTCCACGAGCAGCCTGAGCTCCTCCGTGCTGACTTCCGTCGGTCGCGGCGTCGCCGGCGCGATCAGGCGAGTCAAGGGAACGACGAACACTTGGTCCAACAGCCAGCGCACCGGACGCAGGACGATTTCGAGCGGACCGATCACCGCAGCCGCGGCAGGCGCCAATCGCTGCGTGTTTCGCAGCGCCACCGACTTAGGAACGACCTCGCCGAGGATCAACAGGGCGAAGAAGAGCGCGAGGCTCATCGCGGCCGCGACGCCCGGGTTCGATTTCCCATGATGCTGCAGGAAGACGAACGAAACCGCGAAGAACGCGACGTTTGTAGCCGTGTTGCCCATCAGGACCGTCAACAGCACGCGCCGGGGATGTTGCATCAAAACATTCACGCGCCGGCGCCACGGCCCCGCGTGCGCGAACTCCTGCAACGCCTCTCGACCCACGCCGAAGAGCGCCGTCTCCGCCCCGGACATGACCGCCGAGCAAGCGAGCAACACGATGAGGAGGATCCAATACATCGCCCCGGATTGTACAACCGACGCGCCGGGTGCCACTGGTGGCTGGTCCACCAGTGGTTTTGGCTGGGTGCCCCATCCTCGCTCCAGCGAGGGTGGGGGACGGATCGTCGAAGCGTCGAAACGTCGGAACGTCGGAACGTCAAGACGAGACCGTGCATCCGTACGAGCCACAAGCGCAAGCGCGTGGTTCTTCCGAACCGCGGGGGTGCCCGATCCTTGCGACGGGGAGGATGAGGGACGTACCGTCGCGCGCCATCACACCCGCACGACGCCGACCACGCGCTTGCGCTTGTGGCTCGTACATCGGCGGCTCGCCCGCCCGACTCGCCAGTCTCCGCGCGAGCGTGTACAACACGCCCCCATGTCCAGCACCGTGACCACTCGCATCCGCGACTTCACGCGGTCGTTCACCGACGTTCTCCACCTCCCCCGCGCGTTTTGGTTCGTGCAATTCGCTTTCGCGGTTGAATCGATGGCCTACTTCGGTGTCTTGACGCTGATGACCACATATCTCTCCACCGATCTGGGCTGGGGAGATCAGTGGGCCGGGATCTCCGTCTCGATCTTCACCATGCTGGTAACGCTCTTCATGCTCGGCGCAGGAAGTTACGCGGAATCGTTCGGCCTTCGACGTGCGATCCTGTTCGCCCTCATGATCACCATCCTCGGGCGCGTCGTGTACAGCTACGCGGGCGAACTTGGTATCGGTTGGCCGGTCCTGGCGGTCGTTCTCGCTTCACTTCTGATCGTCGCGGTGGGCGAGGCTATTCTCCAGCCCGTCTGCTACTCAGGCGTCAAGCAGTACACCGACGAAAAGACGAACTCGATGGGCTATGGACTCATCTACGCATTCATGAATTTTGGCATCTTCGTGATGGGCGCGATCTCCGCGTGGGTCCGGCCCGGTGTACAGCGGTTGATTGACTCGGGCGGAAACACGACCGAGCCGCTCGATCCCTTGCTCGTACCGCTAGCCCAAGTCACGAAGACCGGGGTTCAGGCCGTAAACTGGATCTGCGTCGGCATCACGGTCCTCACGTTGATCGTCTTCGCCATCTTCATGACCAAACGCGCCGAGGCGGCCAAGATCCGTCCCGATCGTGCCGAGGAGTTGCGGAAACAGAACACGAAATCGGTCGGTGAACGGTTCTATGAGTACTTCGCCGAGGGACCGTTTACGAACACGCGCTTCCTGTTTTTCATCTTCATGCTGCTCCCCGTCCGCACGCTTTTCGCCCATCAGTGGCTGACCATGCCATCGTACGTGCTCCGCGCGTACTCGCCGGAAGTCGCGAACCGGATGGAATGGCTCGTGAATTGGATCAATCCCCTTGTGATCTTCTTCGGCGTACCGATCGCCACGGCCCTCACGAGGCACGTCAACGTTTATCGCATGATGGTGATCGGTTCTCTCATCTCGGCCGTGCCGACATTCCTGCTCGCGGTCGACACCAACATCTACCTTCTGATCGGCTACCTTTTCTTATTCTCCGCGGGTGAGGCGCTGTGGTCGGCGAGGTTCCTTGAATACGCCTCGGAGCTGGCGCCCGAGGGGAGAATCGCTCAGTACATGGGGCTTGCGCAGATCCCGTGGCTTCTGGCCAAGGGAACGACCGGATTCTACTCGGGTACAATGCTTGCACACTTCTGCCCTGCCGACGCCGCCAGAGACGCGATGCATCCGGAAGTCATGTGGTTCATTTACGCCTGCATCGCCATGATGTCGCCGATTGGGTTGTGGTTGGCGCGGAAGTGGGTGATGGCCGGGCTGCACACCAAACCGGCGACCGCGACGCCGGCGTGATTCGCGCACGAGCAGGGTCCGGGCAACGGGTGCCCCATCCTCGCTACCGCGAGGGTGGGGGACGGACGGGTCGGCTGGCGCATGACCTGTTTGCGAACCATGATCCGACGCGAACGAAGAAAGGTTCACACAGCGGACCCTACGACTCTTTCATCTCGCGAACGTCCGACGTGGATTCGATCAGCGATTCCGCCGTTTCGTGCGAAACCTTGCCGTTCCCTCCCGGCGCGGGTGCGTCGAAGAGGCCGCTGCGGGGAAAGGCGATCTTGTCGTTCTCGGCGTCCGCCAGGATCTTCGCTACGTCCGCGGGTTTCACCCGCTTGTGCAGCTTTTCGTTGATGAGCAGACACGGTGCGTGATCGCAACCGGCGAGGCACTCCTCGGTGACGAGGCTGTACTTCCCATCCGTCGTCGTCTCATGTTCGCCGATGCCCAGCCGCGCCTTGAGTTCATCGAGCACGGCCGTCCCGCCCATCACTTCGCAGGAGATGCTGCGACACGCGGTGATGACCTTCTCGCCCTTCTCGTGCGTCCAGAAATGCGTGTAGAACGAGATGGTATCGAGCACGTCCGACGGGTGGATTTCGAGGATCGCGGCGATCTCGATCATGGCCGGAAAAGAAACGTGTCCAAGCGCGTCTTGCACAATGTGCAGCGCCGGCAGTAACACGGCCCGCTTCGTGGCGTAACGCGGAAAAAACGACCGAATCTTCTCCCGCACCGCCTCCGACAACACCGGCGGCGCCTTGGGATCGACAACGCTCGTCAGACGATCAAGTGCTTTCCAGGACATGTTGACTCACTGCCGGAATCACGGGGCGACCTAGAAACCGGGCGGCTCTGTGAACCACTCCATCGTGTCTCGAATGTATCGCAAGCGCTCGAGCAGATCTTCCGGCAACCGAGCAGCGAGCTTGGCGTCGATCAGTCCGACGCGCAGCAAGTCTTCCAAATGCACCTGATCGTGTCGCCGGTTGGCGACCAGCTTCATCCGAACCAGGTCAAGCAAGTTCAGCACCAAGAAGCCGCTTGATACGCGTTCCGCACCCGTCACGTCCGGGGCCGCGTACTTGGAACTCTCTCGCACCTTCTCCGACGCGAGAATGACATGCACCCCTAGACTCGGCAGCGGATGCTCGGCCTCCATGAAAACGGGGATGCCCTGGACCTCGCCACGGATGAATCCGACGCCGCTCAGCGCTTCCTCCGCTCGATCGAGGTCCTCGCGCCGAAGGAGAATGTCCACATCTTTGGTCGCCCGCACGGCGCCGACGTCGCACCTCGCCACCCAAACCGCCACGGCGTTTCCGCCGATCACCGCATACGGAATCCCGGCCGCATCGAGCGACGCCGACACGGTCTTGAGCAGGTGGTCCACCCGGTTCATGGCTTCCACTTGCCACTCGAAGTTCGGCTCGCATTGGATGTCGCGTATCACCGGTCACCGATCCAATTCCGCCGCGATGATATTGAGGCTTCCGAGGACCGCAACCACGTCGCTGATCTGGTGTCCCACGACGAGCTTCGGGAAGCATTGGTAGTTGATGAAGCTCGGCGGGCGGCAGCGGGCACGATACGGGGTGTTGCCACCGTCGCTGGCGAGATAGAAACCCAGTTCGCCGTTGGCGGTTTCGTTGGCTCCGTAGGCCTCGCCGATCGGCGGCTGGTGTCCGCGGTTGGTCATGATCTGCTCGAAGTGGTGGATCAACCCTTCGATGCTGAAGTAGACCTCGCCCTTTCGCGGGAGCGTTTGCTTTTCGCCGGGCAGTACGTCGACCGGTCCTTCGGGAATGTCGTCCACCAATTGCAGGATGATCTTGATCGACTCGCGCATCTCGGCGATGCGGATGAGGTATCGGGCGAGGACATCGCCGTCCTTACTGACCGGCACCTTGAACTCCACCGCCGACGAACCCTTTCCATCCCAGTTGTCCGCGTAGCAGAGGTACGGCTCGTCCTTGCGCAGATCGCGCGTCACTCCGCTGGCCCGGGCCACGGGCCCCGTGACGCTGCGGTTGATCGCCTCCTCCCGGCTGAGCACGCCGATCCCCTTGGTGCGATCGACGAAGATCCGGTTGCGGTTCAAGAGCCGCTCCATGTCGTCGAGCACTTTGGGCAAATCGCGGAGGAAATCGCGGATCATCTGGATGGCTTGGGCGGAGGCGTCGTTGGAAAGCCCCCCGACCCGGGTGTAGCTGTTCGTAAATCGGGCCCCGCAGAGGGCCTCAAAAATCCTGTAGAGTTGCTCGCGCGGATTGAAGGCGTAGATGAAGTAGGTGAAGGCCCCGGTGTCGAGCCCCATCGCCCCGTTGGCGACCAGATGATCGCTGATCCGCGCCAGCTCGGTGATGATCACGCGGAGGTACTGGCAGCGCGGCGGCACGTCGAGTCCCAGCAGCTTCCCCCCCGCCAGGTGCCAGGCCACGTTGTTGGCCATCGGCGAGACGTAGTTCATCCGGTCCGTCACCACGACGTACTGGTTGTAGTTGAGCTGCTCGCCGAGCTTCTCGAAGCCGGAGTGGAGATAGCCGATGTCGGGCACGGCGTCGACCACCCGCTCCCCTTCCAGCTTCAGTACCAGCCGCAGCGTGGTGTGCGTAGCCGGATGCTGCGGCCCGAAGTTCATCGTCCACAGGTATTCCTGCGGTGCGCCCTCGGGCAGGTTCTCGGTCAATGAACTGCGGGTCAGCGGCATGGGTTACACAACCGTGGGCGGGTCATCTTCCGGATGGACTTCCTCGCAACTCAGCTTTCGGCCCGGGTAATGACCGGGAAATTGTGCCGCTCGCCGAGGCCCTGGAGCGGGTAGTCCTTGCGGAGCGGATGGGCGGTGAACTCATCCGGCAGCACGATCCGCCGCAGGTCGGGGTGGCCCTCAAAGCGGATCCCAAACAGGTCCCAAACTTCCCGCTCCAGCCAATTGGCCCCCTCCCAAAGGGAAACGACCGATGGCACCCTCGGCTCGGGATCGTTCACAAAGGTCCGCACGGCAATCCGCTCGTTCGTTTCCGCCTTGGCAAGCAAGTAGACCAAGCCGAAACGGTCTTTCGCGTCGCGATAGTGAAGGTAATCGACGCACGTCACGTCGACCAGCAGGTCGAATCCCAGTTCCTCCTTGAGCATCTGGAGCACGAAATAGATCGCCGCGCGCGGCGCCACGACCCGCACGTCGCCGCGCAATTCGCTGAACCCCAGATCGGGCAACGCTT
>ORJL011724105.1_pt1 | contig 16355 bp, 15 predicted proteins | sample 1779941 | NCBI WGS metagenome assembly ORJL01 (sample SAMEA104232317, study PRJEB22302) | groundwater metagenome | biome: forest; feature: aquifer; material: groundwater | place: USA | collected 2011-08-07 | depth 5.8 m | reverse complement strand
TGAGGCTTGAATGGGTGTCCGCTTCGGAAGGACTCCGCTTCGCTGAGGTCGTCCGTGACTTCACCAGGCAACTGAAGGAGTTAGGACCTCTGGGAATAGACGAAGGCAACGGAGAGAACCGACTAAGGTTGAAGCTGGAAGCGGCCAAGAGCCTGGTCCCTTACATCAAGCTGGTGGAAAGGGAGCGACTGAGGGTACGTTTTGACACAGGGGATGAATACGACAAGTTCTTTGCCAGCGCCGAGGTGGACAGGTTGTTCCGTGAGCTGGTTGTAGACAAGCTGACAATGATGCAGATTGTCTTGCTCTTGCGAGAGAAGCCCCTTTCGACGGGAGAGATCTCTGAGGTGTTAGGCCTGAGCCCGTCTGAAGTCTCGAGATACCTGAGTAGTTCGGCGAGGGAAGGCTTGACCAGGTTCGATGAAAGCCAGAAGCGTTTTGCTGCCGCCTGAGTACGTTACCGCCGAGGCCTAGGGTGGCGTAGGGGCGAGGTCTCCTCGCCCAGGGTTGGGTTGGGTCGTCGGATAGGCTCTGGGATGGAAGGACTGGCACAGCAGCGGGAAATGAGAAAGAGTCAGGACAGAGGCCATGAATGACAGTGAAGTAGACCTGATCATAAACAAATACCATCGGGATGCCGGTTCGCTAATTCAAATACTGCTGGAGGTCCAGAAGGAACACCAATGGCTTCCCAAGGAAGTATTGGAGAAGATCAGTAGGGAATTGGATGTTCCTCTGAGCCGGATACAGCACATAGCTACCTTTTACAAGGCCTTCAGTGTAGTCCCTAAGGGACGCCATGAGGTCCACGTTTGTATGGGTACTGCCTGTCACGTTCGTGGTGCGGAGCGAGTCCTCGACAGGGTCCAGGACCAGCTTGGAATAAGGCCCGGCGAAACGGACACAGACCTCAAGTTTGGCTTGGAGATCGTTAACTGCCTCGGTTGTTGCGCTCTGGGACCGGTGATGACGGTGGACAAGGAGACGCATGGTAAGCTGGCCCCGGCCAAGGTCAAAGATGTTCTAGGCCAGTATGATTAAGTGTCTGAGAGACGAATTATGCCTCGACTAGAATCACCGTCCGATCTGGAAAACCTGAGGGCGTCTATCACGGCGCAAAGGGACCCGAACAAGCCCTGCATCGCCATTTGTGCGGGCACTGGATGCCGCGCTCTTGGCTGTGACAAAGTCATCGCCGCTTTTAGAGACGAGCTTCGGAGACTCGGTCTGCACGACAAGGTGGACTTGAGGGAAACTGGCTGCCCCGGCTTTTGTGAGAAGGGCACCGTAGTTGTCATTTACCCTCAGGAGATATGCTATACGCAGGTAACAGCAGGAGACGTCTCTGAAATCGTTTCCAAGACCATACTGAGCAATGAAGTCGTTGACCGCCTCCTCTATGCCGACCCTGTCACTGGCCAGAAAACAGTCCGCGAGTCTGAAATACCATTCTACAAGAACCAAATGAGGCTGGTGATCGGTAATAACGTGAAGATAGACCCTCGAAGGATCGAAGACTACCTGGCTCTTGGCGGCTATTCGGCGCTGGCCAAGGCTTTCCACAAGATGACTCCCCTTCAGGTACTAGAGGAGATTAAGAGGTCCAATCTGAGGGGGCGGGGGGGAGGTGGATTCCCCACGGGCAGAAAATGGGAAGAATGCCGCAATGCCCCGGGTGAGACCAAGTATGTGATCGTCAATGCCGACGAGGGAGACCCGGGGGCTTTTATGAATAGAGCCGAGCTTGAGGGGAACCCTCACATGGTTCTTGAAGGTTTGGCTATCGGCGCCTATGCCATAGGGTCTCACGAAGGCTATGTTTACGTGCGGCAGGAATATCCCCTCGCCGTTGAGAATCTGAACATCGCCTTGAGCCAGGCCAGAGAATATGGTCTCTTGGGCAAGAACATCCTTGGTTCTGGCTTTGATTTCGATGTTACGGTGCATCAAGGAGCTGGGGCTTTCGTCTCCGGTGAATCGAGCGCCCTGATGACGGCCATAGAAGGCAAAGTGGGAGAGCCCAGGCCGAAGTACATCCACACCGCTGTCAAGGGCATTTGGGACAGACCCAGCAACTTGAACAATGTTGAGACATGGGCCTTTGTCCCTCAGATAATCAACAAGGGCGCTGATTGGTTCACCTCTATTGGGACTGTGGACAGCAAGGGGACAAAGGTATTCTCTCTCGTGGGCAAGGTCAACAACACCGGCCTGGTTGAAGTACCGATGGGCACCACGCTAATGAAGATTGTTTTTGACATAGGCGGCGGGATCCCCGGAGGTAAGAGGTTCAAGGCAGTCCAGACCGGAGGCCCCTCCGGCGGCTGCATCCCTGAGGCGCTGCTGGATATGCGTGTTGACTACGCCGAACTGGCCAAGGCGGGCTCCATGATGGGTTCAGGCGGCATGATCGTGATGGACGAGGACACCTGCATGGTAGATGTCGCCAGGTACTTCCTCAACTTCCTCAGCGATGAATCGTGCGGCAAGTGTGTTCCCTGCCGCGAGGGCATCAGGCAGATGCTCAAGATTCTGTCCAACATCAGCAAGGGAGGGGGAAGAGAGGGTGACATTGAGCTTCTGGAGGAGCTGGCCGACGTGATGGGAGGCGTCTCTCTTTGTGCTTTGGGCAGGACTGCCCCTAACCCGGTCCTGAGCACGATACGCTACTTCAGAGATGAGTATGAGGCGCACATCAGGGAGAAGAGGTGCCCTGCTCGTTCCTGCAAGGAGCTGGTCTCGTTCCACATTGATCCGGATAAGTGTCAGGCCTGTCTGATCTGCCTGAGGCAATGTCCCGCTGATGCGATCACAGGCGGCAAGGACCAGGTCCATGTCATCAGCCAGGAGAAGTGCACCAAGTGCGGCACTTGCTTTGAAGTCTGCCCCTCTCGCTTTGGCGCCGTGAAGAAGACCTCCGGCGAACCCGTTCCGTCTCCTATCCCTGAGGGAGCAAGGATTCTGGTTAGAGCGAGCAAGAAGATATGAGTGAGATCCTTCTACAGATTGACGGAAGAGAAGTCCAGGCAAGGGAAGGGGCGACCCTTCTGGAGGCTGCGCAAGGCGCAGGCATACGTATCCCTACTCTTTGCCACCACGAGAAGCTAGAACCTTACGGGGCTTGTCGCATTTGCACGGTGGAAGTAGTGACGAACGGCAGGACAAACCTGGTTGCCGCCTGCCTTTACCCCGTAGAACAGAACCTAGTGGTGAGGACCCGGTCTGAGAAGGTAGACAGGGCGCGCAAGATGCTTCTGGAGCTGATGCTGGCCCATGCTCCAGCCTCCGAGGCCTTGAAGGAACTGGCTCAAGAGTACGGGGCAAAGGAAACGCGTTTTGAAAAAGAGCCCTCATTCTGCATTCATTGTGGCCTCTGCGTAAGATACTGTGCTGAAGTCAAGAAGAAGGACGCCATCGGGTTCATAGACAGAGGCGTAAGACGAGAGGTAAGTTTCATTCCAGAGATAGCCTCCAGAGAATGCTGGAACTGCAAGGAATGTTTTCCGCTTTGTCCCACAGAGTCACTACAAGCGGCTTTCGTCTTGATGCAAGCTTTGATGTCCACCTCACCTTCCAAGGCGGTCAAGGACCGCTGAGGCACCGCTCAAACCCAACTTCCACAATTCTCGCGCTCCTGAGTTGCCCTCCTTTTGCCTGGTCGGGGTTATCTTTCGTGAAGCGATATTGCAGCGAAGGCGCTTATCCTATGCAGCTATCGAAGAAGTCTACAACTTGACGGACGTATTCCTCGCCTGCCACTGAGTAGGTGTGGACGTGTCCCGCGCCAGGGGCGATCCACAGTCGGTTGGCTGGATTGTGGTATTGTCGCCATAGGGCCAGTGTCTCTTGAGGCGAGACCACGACGTCGTCCTCGCCGTGGATGAAGAAGATGGGCCTGGGGTGGAGCTTTGAGATGGCCTTGATAGGCCGCATCTGGCCTGGGTCTGAACCATAGAGCGTCTTGGCCATCAGCACCACGAGGGCCGCGCTGAGCCATCCCGGAACAGGCGCCGGTCCTAGACGGAGATGACGGAAATCGTCCAGCAGGTCGCTGAAGGGGCTATCGCAGACGAGGCACGGTATCTCCGGTTCACGCAGAGCGGCATAGATGGCGAGCACTGCCCCCAGCGAGAAGCCGAGGAGGCCGATGCGGCGGGCGACAATACCTCTATGCTTAACATAAGCAATGGCTGCCATGACATCCAGCAGCTCCTGGTTTCCGGCCGAGGAACGCTGGCCGTCGGACTCGCCGCGCGCCCGCAAGTCGAACAAGAGGACACTGTACCCCCTGGCTACCAACTCTCCTCCCAGCTCCAAGGCGCGGATGCCGGGGCTGTTGCGGTGGTGCTCCTCGCCCTGGACCAGTATGATGCAGCGGTCGTCCCGAAGGGATGGCAGGTACCATCCGCGCAGGGTGAGGCCGTCGGTGCTGCGGAATGTCACATTCTGGTAAGCCAAGCCGTGGTTGGAGGGGTGGTCGTGAAGGGGCAGGCGGGCGACATCGGTAGTCTGCCGCGCCAGCCGGATGGTCATAGCGAGCAATGCTCCCAGGGCCAAGACAAGTAGGGCGGCTACCAGCCCCAGGGCCGTCGAGAGAATCATGGGTTTGCGGGGCTAGCGCTGCGCGGCGTTGAAGTTCATGGGCTGTTGCGGATGCGGCGCCGTGCCGGGGAGATACTGACGACGGCGTCCATGGGAAGCGGCGACAGGAGCTACTGGGCGCTTGGAGTTCTTCTGTGAATGACCCATTGCCACTCGTTGTCCCGCTCCATCAGTTCGTTCTCGAAGGGATGCTTGCGGATGATGGAAATCGCCTTCTGCACCATCAGCCACGCTGCGCGCCGCACCAACTCGTCGGGTGGGCCTGATGGCCAGTACGACTTGGCATGTAGGTCGCACTCGTCGTTGAGGTAGTCGACAGCCACGAAGTGGCCGTCTTCTGCCAGTGCGATCTCTGAAGAAAAGAACTCCATCCCGGAAAGCTGGGCGATCTTGTGTACTACTTGCTCGATGGGAAGCAGCCCATAGTGGCGCCGCTGAAGGGGCGATACCATCTCGTAGTCGCCGCTTGTCGGGTGCCACCAGCAGGGGATGATCTCCCCGCATATGTGGAATACGCGGAACCAGGCGGGGTGCCCGTCAAGGGTTTTGGGGACTATGACCTTCTGAAGCAGGAACGAGTCTGATTGGGGCATCCGCTCTGATGACGCCACGATGTCGGCTTCCGAGGTGGCGTTGACGTTGACGCCTCGCCCTCCCGCGCCCCAGCCGGGCTTCACCACGAAAGGCACTCCGATGCGCTTCCGGAAGTCGTCAGAGATTCGGAAGCTGGGAATCTCCTGCCGGCTAATGATGACGGTCTCGGGTACGGCCACGCCGTTCTTCACCAGCACGCCGTGGAACCTGCCCTTGTGGGTGGTGATGGGGCTGCGGTCGGGATCGTCTATGACATGTCCGCCGGAGGCCTTCACCTCGCGGGCCAGCCGGTAGTACAGGTTGGAAGAGTCGTAGGGGTCCGACGCCATGTCGAGGAGCACACCGACGCTAATGTCGCCTGCGGACAGCTTGTTCAGGAATTCCTGCACCCAGACCGGCTCCACCAGGAAGAAGGACAGGTTGTTAGTCCCGCACAGCTCACGTACCCTGTGACTGAAGAACTCCTCCCTGTTGGCGAGGGCGACATCATAGATGGTCATGCGGGCCCTGTTTTGCTCCTGTCCAAGTCACGCCGGCTGTGTCATGCCAGCATAGCAGCATCATATCACAGCCACGTTTCTACTGCGAACGAGGTTGGCAACCAGAATCCACCACCTAATCTGTCGCATGATCTCGTGATTGACGTCGCCGTGAGTAGGGGCGAAGCATCCCATCGCTTTCAATTGCAGGCCCTGTTCATGCACGGATGCTTCGCCCCTACAGTGCACCAACGCAGCTTCCAGCGGCCTTGCAGACGGTGGATCTGGGGCAGTCACTGATTCGAGACGCATCAGATGACGTAGTGCTTTGCCTGCCGCCGCGGCCTGCAGGAGAGCTGTTGTGCTTACGGTTATCCCTTGGGCTGCACCCTCGGAACGATCTGCGTGGAGATCTGGTTGGCGTGGTCCTCGAAGTGCGCCACCATCCTCTCCACGAATTCGGAAACCGGCCTGGTGCTGCCATCAGCCAGGGCTACAGCCTTGCCCCACTTGTCGCCGGATGCCGTGTGGATGATGGAGCGGCAGTGATGGTATTCCTTGGTCAGGGCTTCCTTGAGTCCTGCCCACCGCGCATCTGGGGAAAAGGCAGGCGCTTTGGGCTTTTCCTGGTTGATGAGAGACTCAACCATGCTGCTGTAGCCGCCGCTGGAGGGCGCCACGTGGGACAGGCAATCGGCCACCGACCACTCTGTGCCCTTGAACGCCTGCTCCCGGGGCAAGTTGGCGATGGCCGCGCTCAGCCGTTGGTAGGCGCTGTCCAGTCTCTTCTCCAGGTTGTCTTGGGCTGCCTTGGTGTCTTCTGTGCTCATACCTCTCCTTATTATGGGCCTACGGATGCGGCGCCAGGACTGTGGTGCCTGGCGCGGGATGCCAGCATGATCAAGTTGTCTCGGGGCTGCCTTGCTGGGTCAGCGAGCCAAAGAGGTGGTGATGATGGGAGTGAAGATAGTGGGAGGCAATGAAGTTCAACGGCTTGGTGGCTGGGACGAAGTGCTCGTGCAGGTAGCCGAAAGCCTGGGACAGGCGCAGGTCGCGAGCCTGGGGATGTCTTTCGGCCAGGCCGTAGAACCGTCTGCCTTCTTCCTCATACTCCTCGCGAGTGCGTGTCAGCTTTCGTAGCGAGAAGGTTGGGACCGGGGTGGATGAGGGTTGCCGGAAAGCGTAGAAGGTTGACTCTGGGAAGACACCCAGGACGAAGAGGCAAGCGTCGGCTATGCGTTTGTAGAAAGTCAGGCGGTGTTCCTCATCCACGGCGGCGCAAAGGCGGATGAGGCTGTCAATGTCCAGGTCGCTGTAGACGACCCTGCGCCGGATGCCGGGTCGCACGCGGACCGGCATTACGTAGCTGTTGACGCGAATGAAGGAGGCGAGCATCTCGGCCAGGTAGTCCAACATGTCGGGTCGTGCCAGGAATTCGACAACCTGCGGAGCATCGAACACGGGGATGTTCTGCCTGCCGGCGCGCTCCACGGTATACGTCGCCGCCTTGAGCTCCTTGAAGGCCCGGCGCAAGAGCACCTCAAAGTACAGGGCGGGCGAGATCTTGAGGAAGATCTCGTCGTCGGTCATCACTTGCTGGAAGACCCGGTCATCTCCCACAATGGCGCTACGAAAGTCATCATCCTCCAGAATGAAGCGTTTGAGTTGCTCCTTGTCTTGAGCGTCAGGAGTCGCCACACTGATGACAAAGTCCAGGTCAGTTGGGGTCAAGCTGGCGATCTTGCCGCCGCCCTGCTTGCCGTGCATACGCCACATGTTGTCACCCTCTCATCCCGCGCCAACCCTGATGTACTATTCTACTGTGGCTGGATTAGCCTTTCAATGTCGGCGCGTGTGGCAAAGGTGCGCTACTGAATCCTGCGTAGCGCGGGGACAAGCAGGAATGCCAGGACGGTCAACCCCAGGCAACTGCCTGCTATGATGGTCAAGCCGGTCCGCGGCCCCAGAGCCTCGGCGGCGGCGCCGGCGAGGATAGCTCCAATGGAGATAAGGCCCCGGTCCAGGCTCATCAGGCTCATGACCCGGCCATGCAACTCCTGGGGCGTTTGCTCCAGCAGAAGGGAGTTGTTCATGGCCATGTAGGTCGTCTGCATGCTTCCGGCGACGATGAGGGCCAGGCCGGATAGGGGTAGCCATGTGCTTCTGGAAAGCAGGATGAGGGCCAGGCTGAATACACATAGGACCCCCATCATCACGAACCCTCTGTGCGGCAACCGGTCCCGAGCGGCCACGATGAGGGCTCCGATAATGGCCCCTACGCCGGTAAGAGCCAGCATCCAGCCCGCTCCGGTACGGCCGATTTCCAGAACGTTGAGCGCTATGAGAGGCACGAACACTTGCTGGTAGGGCTGGCCCAGTACGAAGATGAGCAGGGCCATCGCCACCAGGTAGAGCACCTGCCGGTTGCTGTTGATGAAGCGGAAGCCGTCGGCGAAGTCGCGTGCCAGGGGTGGGCGGCGCCTCGCGGGAAGCGCAGTCACAGGTCCAGCTTCGGAGACCTTCAACTGAGTCGTTGTCCAGAGGACTCCTACAAAGATCAGGGCGTTGAGCAGGTAGACTTGTCCATAATCGAAAACGAGGAGGAGCGTGCCGGCTAGTCCTGCGCCCAGTACGCGCATGATGTTCCCCGCAGCCGAGTTGAGGGCCAGGGCATTGAGGAGAACTTCTGATGGCACAACGCGGGGGACGAGGGACTGCCTGGCTGGCTGCTTGAAGGCCATGGAGCCGCCGGCGATAAAGCCGGTGACGAAGATGTGCCACACCTCCACGCGCCCCGTGAGGATCAGGACCGCCAGCGTTAGATGCATCGTCATGGTGACGACTTGGCTGCAGAACAAGATGCGTTGTTTATCATAGCGGTCGGCGACGACGCCTGCCAGAAGGCCGAAGGCAAAGATGGGCACCATGCGGACAGCGATGACCAGCCCAACCAGGAGCGGCGACCCGGTTAGCTGGAGGACAAGCAGGGGCCGGATCAGCTGCTCCATCCACATGGTGGCGGAATCACCCATTTGGCCGAGCCAAAGGTACCGGTAGCTACGGTAGCGGAGCGCGCGGAAGGCCTGACGTGTGTACCTGTTTCGCCCTATGGGGACCGCGGGCGAGCCGGCGTGGGCTGAGACAGGCGTGGCAGGCACTACATCGTCTTTGGACATGGATCTGTTGTAGCTAGTCCTCCTTCAGTCGAGTCGCCGGATGCGGGGCGCAAAGGCGTAGCAGAACAGCGTGAGCAACACTAGGAACGAAGCTGTTGTGCCGACGGCCCATTGGACTCCTACGAAGTCTGCTGCGACCGAGACGCCAAAGGTGCCCAGGCTGGTCAGGCCAAACTGCATCAGGTACAGGCTGGCCACCCTGCCCTGGTGGGCGCTATCAGTGTAGCTTTGCACCAGGATCCCTCCCAGCGCCATCCGCGCCGCCTGGCCGACGCCGGCTACGGCGATGATGGCCATGGCCACCCAATATGAGCTGGTGAGGGAGAATGCGATGATAGATAGCCCGGTGACGATGCCCGAGTGTAGGAAAAGCATCCCCCGGCCTTTGTCTCTGATGGAAGCGACGGCCAGCGACGTCACCAGGGCGCCCACGCCCGAGACGCTCATCAAGATGCCCAGCTTGTCCGGTCCGACCTCCAGTACGTCTTCGGTGAACACCGGAAGCAACATCCGAAAAGGCATGGAGAAGAGGACGGTGAAGAGCGATAGGGTGAGGACCGCCAGCAGAGGCTTGTTGCGGCGAACGTATCCCAGACTATCCCCAATATCGCCAAGCACGCTTCGCCGGGGTGGTCGGAGAGAGCTGTTGTCCACGGCTTTTGGCAGCGGAAGGGACAGAGCCGCGGCCAGGAGGAAGAGGCCTGCCATCAAATAGTACACCCCGCCGATTCCGACGCCCGCCACCATGAAACCGGCGATGGCCGGCGCCCCTATCTGCATGAAGTTCATGCCCGTGTTTTGTAGTGCTATGGCATTGGTCAGCTTGTCCCGTCCCACGAGTTCGGGGACGATCGCCTGTCGGGATGGCATGACCAGCGCCCAGACTATGGCCTGCAGGAAGCTGTTAACCAGGAGGTAGTGCCATGTGATTATTCCTGCACTTATGGACAGGGCAATCCACAGAGTCAACAGGCTAGTGGCAACCATGCCCAGCCCTATGAGCAGGCGCTTGGGCATTCTGTCCGCCATCACGCCGCCCAAGAAGGCAAGCCCCAGCATGGGGATGGCATTGGCCAGCATGGTAAGGCCAAGCAGGGAAGCAGAGTCGGTGAGCTTGTAGACGTACCATCCGTTGACCACCATCTGCATGTTCATGGCGGCCATTTGGGCCAGGCTCGAAAAGAAGTAGAAGCGGTAGCCGCGCACCTTCAGTGATTCGAAGGTGCGGACGTTGAAGCGCCGGGGCGCGACCGCTCCGCGAGGAAGCCCGACTTGTTCAACAGGGTTATTGGCCAAAACGGCAGCCTTACTCTTCAGTGTAGAAGCATGGGTAGCATGAGACCAGTCGCAGGAAAGCAGAGGAGTGCGCCTGTGGCCGCATTGGCCGGAGGGGCTAGGCCCCTGACACTTGGATGGCAGGTCGCGCGTTGTGTGCGAATCCCTGCCGTAGGTCCTCTTACGGCTATCCGCCCGAGTATGCTTGCCCTTCTTTCTAGGCATCTATTATGGACTCTTGCGACGAGATAATCAAAAACGTCTGGCAAACGCGCGACCGATTGAGCCCGCGCCTGTCCTGCGTCATTCCCGCGAAGCTTGTCCCCGCGAAAGCGGGGAGCGGGCTTCCAGGGCATGGCGCACGACCATCTGCTACCCCGGCGGATTCGGGCCGGCTTTCGGCCGGAATGACTGTTGCCTGGGGGCGTCAATCAAAGGAGTCTTTTCTCGCTTCGAAGAATGTATGCTATAATTCCTTCCATTGAATTTCCAGATAGAGGTTTGCCACGCCATGAACGACATTCTAGGCAACGGGACTGTCACTTCTCCGTCGGGGTTCCTGTCAGGGTCCACCTACGCTGGCATCAAGACCCCGGGCCCGGGGAAACTGGACCTGGGCATTCTCTCCTCCGAGGCTCCGTGTGCTGCCGCTGGCGTGTTCACCACCAACCGTGTAAAGGCCGCACCGGTGCTGTTGTGCCAGCAGCACCTGAAGGCGCCCCGCGCCCGCGCCATTGTGGTGAACGCCGGGTGCGCCAACGCCTGCACGGGAGAGATAGGCTACCGCGACGCCCAGGCCATGGCTGCTCTTGCGGCGGAGAAGCTGGGCATAGCCGCCTCTGAGGTGCTGGTGGCCAGCACGGGAGTCATCGGACAGCCCCTGCCCATGGACAAAATCCGCGCCGGGCTCCGGGTTGTCGCGCTTTCCCGGGATGGAGGCCATGCCCTGGCCCGGGCCATCATGACTACCGACACGTTCCCCAAGGAAGCTGCGGTTACGGTCCGTCTTCCGGAAGGGCAATTCACCGTCGGAGGCATCGCCAAGGGCGCGGGGATGATCCATCCCAACATGGCCACGCTTCTCTGCTTCTTGAGCACCGACGCTGCTGTCGAACCGCGATTCCTGCAGCGCGCTCTGCGCCGCGCTGTGGACATCTCCTTCAACATGCTCACTGTTGATGGAGATACGAGCACTAACGACAGTGTGTTGCTGTTGGCCAACGGCCTGGCGGGCGGCGCGCCTGTGACCGGCGGGCAGCGAGGCAAGGCCTTTCAGGACGCGCTGAACGCTGTTAGTGTGTCCCTGGCCAAGGCCATTGCCAGGGACGGCGAGGGGGCGACCCGCCGCATCGAGGTGCGGGTCGAGGGAGCGAACTCGACGGTCCAGGCCAGAAAGGCGGCCCGGACCATCGCCGGGTCTTCTCTCGTGAAGACGGCAGTGCATGGGGCCGACCCCAACTGGGGGCGAATCCTGGCGGCGGCGGGGCGCAGCGGCGCCTATCTGGACGTGGGCCGGGCCGAGGTCTACCTGGGCGAGATATGCGTATTCAAAGCAGGAAAAGGGATGTCCTTCGACAAGACCGCAGCCAGCGCTGTCCTGAAGCAGGAGGAAGTGCTCATTATCGTTCGTCTGAACCTGGGCAAAGGCGACGCTACGGCCTGGGGCTGCGACCTCTCGGCGGAGTACGTGGCCATAAACAGTGAGTATACCACGTGAGGCTCACTGACAGCAGTAATGCCGCCGTTGATAGTAATACCGCCCCGTGGTAGTATGGCATCGGAGACCGGTATTACTTCGGGATGGTGGTAGAGATGGCGCATTACACGAGCACAGTCACACAGAAGGGACAGGTGACCATCCCTGGGGAGCTGCGGCGTGCACTAGACCTGAAGCCCAGGGACAGAGTCACGTTTGAGCTGGTGGATGGCGGAATCCGCCTGACGCGCGCCAAGTCCGTGGTGGACGCAACCTATGGTGTCGTGAAGCCGCTTAGCAGGCCTGAGGACTTTCGCAAGCTGCGGCAGGATTTCATGGACGGAATGGCTGAACAGGCCCTCCGGGAGGGCTGAGGGTGCGTTTTCTCGACACCAACATCTTCGTGCGTCACCTGGCTCAGGACGATGCAGTGCGCGCAGCAGCCTGCCGCGATTTGCTCAGCAAAGTCGAGTCCGGAGAAGAGGTCGTTGTTACTTCAGGCATGGTCATTTCTGAGGTCGTGTTCCTCCTTGAATCTCCGAGAAGTTATGCGTTGCCTCGGGATATGGTTCGCCAAATGTTTGAGCCCCTGTTGGACTTGCGCGGCATGCGGATTCCTGATAAAGCTTTGTACAAGCGGGCGTTCGAGCTGCATTGCGCCGAGAACATAGATTTCCCTGATGCCTACAACGCTGCCTACATGGAGGCGAACGGCATCAGCGAGGTCTACAGCTATGACCGGGACTTTGACCGGGTAGAAGGAATCAGGCGGGTGGAACCGGGGGAGTCATTGACTTAATCAGAAACATGGCGGATGACGACCGAGTCACGAGATGATGGCGGTGTCGCTGCCTTGAAATCGGGTAACGAGAGGAGAGGGGGTCCCACATGCCGATTCCTCCATTCCACGAGATTGAGTCGGACATTGTTCAGTTCCTCCGAGACAAGGGAGGGCAAGCCAGTAGGTCTGGCCTTGTTACGCATCTGGCAGTCAAGTACATCCTGACTCAGGAGGAGCTTCTACAAAAAGATCCCGGAGGCCGGCTCCACTTTCAAAAACAGGTGGACGGGGCTATCCATTGGCTGAAAGAAGACGGTATTATCGTTCACGCAAGCTATGGCTATTGGCGATTGGCTACGTAGGGTGGGTTCCGCCGCGGAACCCACCCTACGTGCGGCAAGGGCGGCCCAAAATCCTGTATAATTGTTCAATCGCCTTCTCGGTCAATGGCATCGGCGCTTCTTGGAATACAGCTCATCGGACATGACTGGAAGCAGAAAGGCCCGGTATTGGGTAACCTGAAACGCCTCCCCTCTGATGGGGAAGCAGCCCTGGAGCGGCGCCTGGCTCCGGGATGGGGATTGTCTTCCCTGGGCCGGCTGGCTGGCAAGTACCGACTTGTCCCTCTCATCGTCGTCGTTGGCCTGGCAACCTTCGTCCCTATCTTCATGGTGATTTGGGGCAGCTTTCGGGGAGGTCCGCCGGGATACGACAAGGGTTGGTCCCTGGACGGCTACGTTCGGGCCTGGTCCGACTGGTCCACCATCAAGTATCTCATCACGACCTTTGCCCTGGGCATCCCCCGGATAGTGCTGGGGGTCTCACTGGCCATCGCGCTAGCCTGGATCGTGGCCCGCACCAACACGCCGCTGCGAGGTGTTCTGAAGCAGGTCATCTGGCTGAACTACTTTCTGCCGGCCATGCCCATGCTGTCGGCCTGGACATTCTTGCTCGGCGGCAACCGGGGCTGGATCAACAGCCGTTTGATGGACTGGTTTGGCCTGTCCAACCCGCCCCTGGACATCATGTCGTATTGGGGCATCATCTTCTACTCGGTCATCGGCCTGGGCAGCCTCCTCTTCCTTTTCATCATCCCCGCCTTTGAGAACATGGAGTCCAGCGCCGAGGAGGCATCCTGGGTTTGCGGCGCCAACAGATTCAATACTCTGCGCCGCGTCACCATCCCATCGTTGACTCCAGCCATCCTGGGGCCGTCCTTGCTGGCCTTCATGCTGGTGTTCGCCTCCTTCGAGCCGGAATTGGCGCTGGGCTATCGCAAGGGCATCTACGTTTTCACCACCTTCATCTGGTCGCGAGTAGGGGTCGGCCTGCCGGACTATCCGGCTGGCTTCGCCATGGCATCGGTGTTCATGGTGTGCGTGATACTCCTGATCCTGCTTCAACTGAAGCTGTGGAGTGGTAAGACCTTCACCACGTTGACCGGTCGCGGGGTATCCCTCCGCCCTCTCAACCTGGGGCGGTGGAAGTGGGCGACCTTTGGATTCGTTATGGCCGTCTTCGGTGTCGGCACTCTGCTGCCGCTGTACGTCTTGATGTGGCCCACGTTCCAGCGAAGGGGGAGTTTCGACCTTCTGTGGGGACTGCAACGGTACATCGGGGTATTCGATAACCCAACGGTGGCTTTGGCCTTCCGCAATACCATGGAGCTGGCGATCGCCGTGGCCACCATCGGGACCGTCCTGTTCTTCCTGATGAGCTATGCCTCCATGCGGACGTCCCTGCCGGGAAGGCGGGCGCTGGAGATACTGAGCTGGGTGCCGGTGGCGGCTCCGGGGATCGTGCTGTCGCTGGGCTACCTCTGGTCCATCTACTCTGTCCCCGGTGCCAAGCTCCTTTACGGCACCGTAGCATTGATGGTGTTGCCGACGCTCATCGAGGCCATCCCCTTGGGGATGAGGGCCATGAACGGCGGCATGGCGCAACTCGGGGCCGAACTGGAGGAGGCAGCGCGAACGTCGGGAAGCTCCTGGCTGGGCACTATGAGGCGGGTGGTCATCCCTCTGTTGGCGCCTACGCTGCTCTCGGCGTGGCTGCTGGTGTTCCTCTGGGGCACCCGGACATCGCTGGTCATCATCTTCCTGTACGTCCCTTCTTCTCGAACAGTCTCATTGCTCATGTCGCAGGGCGGCGGCGGTTTCATGCTGGGGGCGGTGATGGCCGTGGTCACCATAGTCATCGCCATTGCAGCTCAGGCGCTGGTGAGCAAGTTGCGCCGGGCCATGGGCACTTACTAGCGACGAAGGACTTCCAACAAGAGCGAAAGGCTCGTTAGGTGGCCCAGGGTAGTTGTCATCCTGAATCCTTCCGCAGAAGGATGAAGGATCTTAGGGACGGCCTTGAAGCCGGGCGAACTCTAAGATGCTTCCGCTCCTTCCGCTGCGGCGGAGTGCGCGTCAGCATGACACAAAAGCCACGGTGGACCACCCAGCAGTTGAAGCTAGACGTATGTGGATCGCTGGCCCAGGGGTACGATGTCCTTTTGACAGTATTGCCTCCATAGATTAGACTGTCGCTGGAGGGTCAGGGCTGGCGGGAAGAGCGGGCGTGGAAGCAAGAAAGTCCGGGGTCACCTTCGACGTGACCCACGTTGCTATTAGGCCGGTCCGTGTGGTTTGACCCGGCCACTCGCCTGGAAGTCTACCGAAACCTCTAGAGGTGTCAATGCAGTCAATAGTAGTGAAAATAGGCGGCTCGACGTTGGGCAGCCACGACTCCACATTGGATGACCTGGTCGCCCTGCAGAAACAAGGCCGCATACCCGTGGTAGTCCACGGCGGGGGCAATGCCATCACCCAGTGGATGGACAAACTGGGGCTTGAAGCGCGCTTCGTCCGCGGCCTCCGTGTCACCGATGCCCAGGCGCTCCAGGTGGTCGTTGCCGTCCTGGGGGGTCTGGTCAACAAGGAGCTCGTGGCCGGACTCCAGGCCAGGGGCGGCACAGCCCTGGGCCTCAGCGGGCTGGACTGCGGGATGGTGCGGGCGCGCATCCTGGACAAGGAGCTGGGGTACGTGGGGGAAGTGACCAGGGTCGACACTGCATCATTGTTATCTTTGCTGAAGGCGGGCATGATGCCTGTCATCGCTCCCCTGGCCCTGGGGGAGGTGGACGGCGCCGCTACGCCGCTCAATCTGAATGCCGATACCCTCGCAGGCGAAATGGCCGCCGCATTGCAAGCCAAGGTCCTGGTTTTCCTGACCGATGTCCCCGGCGTCCTCGACGCCTCGAAGCGAGTGGTGTCGCGGCTGGACCGGAAGGGGGTGCAGGCGCTGTCGTCTTCGGGCGTCATCAACAAAGGGATGTTGCCCAAGGTGGATGCCTGTTTGAGGGCCTCCGAGGCCGGGACGAAAGCACTTATCGTAGATGGTCGAGAACCTGGGGCGCTCCTCCAGGCGGTGGAGGGGAAGGCCCAGGGAACTCTATTCAAGGAGGAATCATGATAGACTGGCAAGCACTGGAAAAGAAGTACTACTTTCAGGTGGCCAAGCGGCTGCCCGTCACCATCGTGAAGGGGCAGGGGGTCCGGGTCTGGGACGACAAAGGGAAGGAGTACCTGGACTGCATCGCAGGTTGGGCCGCCGACAACCTGGGCCACTGCCATCGGGTCATTGTGCAGGCCATTATAGACCAGGCCCAGACGCTGATGCACACCTCGAACGGCGTCTATTCTGTCCCTCAGATCAAGCTGGCTCAGCTCCTTGTGGAGAACTCGTGCTTCAACCGCATCTTCTTC